>JAERMT010000004.1_pt2 | contig 84633 bp, 72 predicted proteins | sample 9267081 | NCBI WGS metagenome assembly JAERMT01 (sample SAMN17071939, study PRJNA684904) | human gut metagenome | isolation source: diarrhea sample from child under the age of five | host: Homo sapiens | place: South Africa: Mafikeng, Mafikeng Provincial Hospital | collected 2019-09
CCGGTAAAATCCTGAGCATGTTGGCGTGCCTCAACGGAGGATAAAGGCTTTGCGGTGAGGTCGACGCCAACAAAGACGCCGGTAAGTCGAGAAAATCCCGAGCATGTTGGCGTGCCTCGACGGAAGACAAAAGCTCTGCGGAGAGGTCGACGCCAACATAGGCGCTGACAGGCCGGTAAATTCCTGAGCATGTTGGCGTGCCCCGACGGAGGATAAAGGTTTTTTCATTCTTGGGCGCCGACAAAGGCGCCGGTAGCCCGAATTAGAGACTCGCGAGGGATTTGAAATACGAATCAAGATTTTGTTCGCACTGATAGATTCCTACATACGGTTCTTCAATATAGCATTTCCCCTCTCTTTCATAGTAATACAGGGTTCTTTCATCCTCTTTCGATACAAGGATAATTTTCCCATACTGCTTTGCATCCGGCACATCCTGTACAGATTCTTCTTTTGTTGATGCTGCACCGTTGATTGCCTTCACTATATCTTCTACTTTCCCTGATTCCGTCACATTTACACTTTTTTCATTGTACAAAGTCAGGTTTATTTCTTGTAGCTTAGAAGATTCCTTCACTATTTCTTCATTATCATTTTCGGCGCATCCCGATAAAACACAACCGATAACAATCATTGTAATCAGAAAGAATAAGTTTGCTTTTTTCATAAATTGAATCACCTTTCTTTAGTTTCCTCACCGTTTCCCCTTCCCGGAGCTGTACCCCAGCATGATAAAGAAAAACGGTGTGGTATAGAACATGGCCACTCCGAAAAATGAAGAGATAAAGTACGCCAATGCGGCGGAGAAGGCCATCAGTGCATAGGGATCCTTCCAGGCACCGCTCACCAGGTGCCGCAGGAAAATCATCAGCACCGCCACGGTATAGCACACCGCCGCCGGGACGCCGAAGAACAGCGCATAGGTCAGCAGCTCGTTGTGGGGATTGGAAATGCCGATATCGTTCATCATCCGGTCCGCCATACCCTCGCAGCCGTATCCCAAAAGCGGATGTTCCTGGATGTATTGCACGGCTTTGACCCACTGGCCCCACCGATTGGTTCCGGCCGATGCCGCATCGGAACTTCCGGACATGATTTTTCCGATATCCTGCAGCAACACCACGAAATTGTCGAACTGGGCGTTCAGCAGGACGCCCCCCGCCAGCGGAATGGCGATGATTAGGGAGGCCACCGACACCGCCCGCCACTTGCTCTTCGGCAGCTTGATCAGCGACAGGAACAGCACCACCAGCAAGCTGATGAAGGAAGCCAGAATCGCCCCGAAGGTATTGTTCATGAACAGCACAATCAGGTTCAACATCCCCGACAGGAAGCCGAACTCCCGCACCCACACTTTATCGCCCACGATAAAAGCAGTCACCGCCACCATCAAGGCCATGGCCAAAAAATATCCGTAATGATTGCTGTTAAAGAAAATCGCACTCAAGCCTTTTTTACCGGAATAGGCCGAAATGTTCAGGAAGAATTGATGCCCGATTGCGGTAACGCCCAGCACATCCGCGGTAAAAAGAAAGGACAGCAGCACAAACTTCCGAAGCTGTTGCAGCTTGACTTTGGACGAGACGAAATAATAAATCAATATGTAAAAAGCAAAATGGAAGATGCCCTGATTCCGATAGGGGATTCCGTGAATGGCCTTCCCATCGATGCCGTTCACCAAGGTGGAAAGCGCCATGCAGATCATAAAAATACCGAAGAACAGGAACTCCGGATTCCGCTGCAAGAGGGGCTTCTTTTTCACCGGAACCATGTTGGACAGCACGACATAGAGGATTCCCACGATGATGATGATAAAATTGCCAAATTGAAAAAGCTCCGGGAATTTCGTATACTGTTCCTTCCCCATTGCGGAATCCGTCACCGCCAGGAAAATCTCTCGGAGGGTAACGAGAATCACAATCATGGCCGGTATGGTGGCCAGGAAATCCAGTATCCGACTCTCGGAGGTGGTATATGCCCTTTGTTTCGTTGCATGTCTTCGGCCGCCGCCGTTCTTCCGAGACACATTCCGGGAAGCCCTGGAACCTGCCCGGGTCCGGCCGGCATTTCCGTGCTGAGATGTTCGTCTCGACACCGATGCGCCCTGTCTCCTCGGAGTTCTTCTACTCATGTCAATATATTACCGTAGGGCTTTTGCGGTGTCAAGAAAATGGGCGGAGAGGCCGTGGAATTACCTATTTTCACTTTATAAAAATAGGGCTGCCTCTGTGACAGCCCTCATAAAATCAATATTCAGTTGTCCGGTCACATCCGGATAGGGATAAGATTGCCTTCTATCTGTATGTTTCAATTAAACCGTATGCATCGCCCTTCCGTTTGTATACCACGTTGGTGGATTCCGTATCCATGTCAAAGTATACGAAGAAATTGTGTCCCAGCATCTCCATCTGAAGAATGGCTTCCTCATAATTCATCGGCTGCAGCTCGAACTGTTTTCTCTTCACAACAGTGAGATTATCTTCTTCCTCGTCATCGTCCGGGATGAACTCGAACTTCAGCGCCTTGTTCTCCTTGTACCGGGATTCCAGCTTGCCCTTGAATTTCTTCATCTGGCTGGACAGTCGGTCGATAACGAGATCCATTGCCTCGTACACGTTGTCCGAAATCTCTTCGGCACGGAACAGGTTCTGCTTCGTGTTGATGGTTGCTTCCAACTTCGTCTTATCCTTGAACTTCGAAACAATCACATTGGCGGTAACATCTTCATCAAAGAATTTCTCCAGTTTGGTGAATTTCTTCTCGATGTTGTCCTGCAGACGTTCACTCGGCTTATAATTCTTCGCTGTAATCATAACCTTCATAGTTGTGACCTCCTTTAATTAGGTTAATTGAATTATACCACATATCGCCGTAAATGTATTGTCATTTCCAAATAAAAAAAGTGACGCGGCGGAGAACTTTTTGTGTTTCCACCGGTCACCTTTGGCTTCATTGAATTTGTTTTTTCCGCAATCGAATGTGGCTATTTCGCTTTTTTCGTATTGCTCTGCTTCTCCATCTCGCCGATGCTCATGAACTTCTTGGTCATGTTCTGCGGCTGGAGTACCACTACCTTTGCCGGATAATTCTCGTCCAGGTCCAAGGTGTTCAGGGAATTCACCCACACGCCGGAAAGGCGCAGGCTGTAATCGTATACGGTGCCCAGCTCCGGCAGACCGAATTCGCTTTCTACGCTCTTGTAGTGCATCGGAACGGTATGTCTGGCATCCAGATCCACGGTGAGCTGTGCGGCCTGTGCCGCATCCAGGGTGTAAATGCCGCCGACCGGAATCAGCAGTGCATCTACCTGATACAGCTGTCCCATCTGCTCATCCGTCAGCTCGCAGCCCAGGTCGCCCAGGTGTGCCACCCGCTGGTTCTTGGTCTCGATGATGTGAATCGTGTTCTTACCGCGCTCGGTGCCGTTCTTCTCATCGTGGAACGTATCGATGGTGGTAATCTTGAACGGAGAAGCCACGGTCTTTACGATTTCCACATTGTCTGCGGCATTGTGGTCGTCATGCTCATGGCTCTTCAGAACCTCGTTGGCCTTCTCCCGAACCGGAGCCAGTCCCGGGATGCAATCGTCCTGATACGGATCGATAATGATGGAATATCCACCCTCTTCAATTTTGAAACACGAATGTCCAATCCATGTAATTTTCATAATAACACTCCCTTTACTTTCAATTTTCAACACTTATATTAGAATAACCTATTCAGCGCTTTTTTTCAACCGAATTCTCTGCCTTTGTGGGGCTGGTGCAAATTCTACCGCAGCATCAGCAATGCGCAGTGACCGCCTCTCTTCAATCCATCCCGGCGATGGGAGAAAAACAAGCTGGGATTTCCGTAGGTACACCGGTCCTGCATATCGATATGATCTCCGGGAACGCCGGCCGCTTCCAACACCAGCCGGTTCACCCCGGCGATGGAGACGTGATATTTATTTTTGACCGTGTCGTAGGAAATCATTTCCTCTGCCGAAATATCCATGGCCCGCACCGCATCTGCCACATCTCGGTCGCATTCAAAGTATTCTTTGGAAATGCACGGACCGATCATGGCCACCAGGTCCGCCGGATTCGTTCCGAACTCCGCCTGAAGTTTCCGAACCGCCACTCCGGCAATTTCCTTTACCGTGCCTCGCCATCCGGCATGCACCATAGCGATGGCTTTTTTTACCGGGTCGTACAGGTACACGGGGGTGCAATCCGCATGATAAGTCACCAGCGCCACCCCGGGCACATTGGTCACCATGCCGTCCACATCCTTCATGCGGGTTCGAAAGAGGCCCTGTCCCTTGTTGCGCTCATCCACCCGAACCACGTTGTTGGTATGGGTCTGAAGACCGATGACCAGATCCTGAATGCGAACGCCCAGATCTCGGCACCATATTCCGTAATTCTCCATGACATCCGCCGGATCGTCCGGAAGGGTGAGACTCAGATTCATGGAATCGTACACCCCGGTGCTGACGCCACCGGTACGAGTGTTGAAGCCAAATACGATATCGTCGCTGTAATCGTTAAAATTCATAAAAAAAACAATAATCCTTTCCTATTTCGATTGATAATCCACGGCCTGCTGCCGTTCCATAAAGAAGTGAATTCCCTGAGAGGAATCCCGCCACCGATTCTCTTCAAACCCGTTGGCCGGCTCCACCCATTTCCCCACTTCGTAGTAGAAATCCGGATCCACCGTGGACTGGGCCCAGTCATAGGCTTTCGTCTCATCGATGCTCTTGATGGACAGCACCTTCGCTTTATTGCACCGGCAGGTTTCCCCCGTGGCTGACACCCGCTTGGCATCCGCCGGCACCAGCAGCTGCACCACCCGAAGCTCCGTGCAGCACTTCCAGGCGATGAACGGCCCGGTTTCCGGACACACCATCCGGAAAAACTTCGTATCCTCGTTGTCCGTGATGTTCTCGGTATCGGCATATTCAAATAAGGTATGATGAAAATTGGAACCGGAGAAATCCGCTCCCCGGAAATTCATCCACCGGAAATTCGCCTCCCGCACATCGCAGTACAGAAACCGAATACCCTCCGTACTGCACTCCTTGAACCATACGTGGTTCAGATTGCACTTCCGAAAGGTGGTTCCGGTCATGTTTACATTGGTAAAAACACTCCACTCGAAGTCGATGTTTTCCGGAATGTCCCAGCCGGAAATATCCGCATTTTGGATTTCGCACTTCTGAAGATCCAGCGTTTCTTTTCCGTCGTGATTTCGGATCATCTCCAGAATTTCATCGGTGGTATAACTCTGTTCCCATGAATTCATCGTTTTCCCTCCCCTCTTCATCCGCGCATCGGAATATTACATGTAAAGTATATTCTGTTTGAGAAGATAAGTCCACCCATTTCGCCCAGCGAAAAACCGGAGCTCCATCGGAAGCCCCGGCTTGCAAAATGTTTTTTTAGGAAGTCTCGATATCTCACAATGCGATATTCTTACGCTTCTGCGTTGGCAACCATGTTCATGCGTGCCTGTCTCTTCTTCATCATGTTCAGGAACAGGAAGAGCAGAACCACACCGACAACCAGTCCCGGAATTGCGGACTTGGTGAATCCAACCACGATGTAGGAAATGGTGGAGATAACCAATACAGTAAGTGCATATGGCAGCTGTGTCTCCACGTGGCTGATGTGGTTGCAGCCGGCACCGGCCGAAGCCATGATGGTGGTGTCGGAAATCGGCGAGCAGTGGTCGCCGCATACGCCGCCGGCCATGCAAGCGGAGATTACCGGAATCATCATATCCGGACGGGATGCGGTAATTGCCAGTGCAATCGGAATCAGGATTCCGAAAGTTCCCCAAGATGTACCGGATGCAAAGCCCAGTGCACAGGAGATGACGAAGAGTACCGCCGGAATCAGTGCCATCCAGCTAGCCGGCATCTTCTCAACCATTCCGGCAACGAACGGAGCCAGGCCCAGGCTGTCAGTCATGCACTTCAAGGACCATGCCAGTGTCAGAACCAGAATCGGGGATACCATCTGCTTAAAACCTTCCGGAACGCAGCCCATGCATTCCTGGAATGTCAGGACGCGGCGTGCACAGTAGTATACGATGGTAATAATCAGTGCAACCAAGCTACCCAGAGACAAGCTGAGAGCGGCATCACAGCCGGCAAAAGCATCTACGAAAGATGTTCCGCTGAAGAATCCGCCGGTGTAAATCATTCCGATCAGGCAGCAGATAATCAGTACGATTACCGGAACAATCAGGTCTGCGACGTGACCGTTATGGTTCTGAGAAATCTCTTCGTCCTGAGAGGACAGGTTCTCGTGAACGGTGAGCAGGTCGCCGTTCTCAATGGCGTTCTTTTCATAGATTGCCATCTTGCTGTAATCAAAGTTCATTGCGACGATGGCGAACATCATCACGATGGTGAACAGCGCATAGAAGTTGTACGGGATGGCCCGAATAAAGATGGTCAGTCCGTTCTGACCCTGAACGAATCCGGATACTGCAGCCGCCCAGGAAGAGATTGGAGCGATGATGCACACCGGAGCTGCCGTTGCGTCAATCAGATATGCCAGCTTTGCTCTGGAAATATTGAACTTGTCGGACAGCGGCTTCATAACGCTTCCTACGGTCAGGCAGTTGAAATAGTCATCCACGAAAATCAGAATTCCCAGCAGGATGGTGGTGAACTGCGCATGCTGCCTGCTCTTTACCTTGGTGGAAGCCCATTCCCCGAAGGCCGCGGATCCGCCGCTCAGGTTCATCATGGCAACGAACATGCCCAGGATTACCAGGAAAATCAGAATTCCGACGTTACCGGCGCTGGACAGGGATGCGATGATGCCGTCCTGCAGCAGGTGGTTCATGATGCCGCTGAAGTTGGCACCGGCATACAGCACCGCACCTGCGAAAACGCCGATGAACAGGGAACTGTATACTTCCTTTGTAATCAGCGCCAGCACGATGGCAATCAGCGGTGGCAGAACCGAAAATCCGGTTGCGTACAGTGCCGGCTTCTTTGCCGTTTCCTCTGCTGCGAAACAAAGTGCCGGCATAGAAGCGATTATCAGAATCGCTAGGCCGAAGATATAATTCAGCCTTGTTCGAATTGAATGTGTCATTTTAATCCTCCCATTGTTCTTTTCTCTGCAATACCTTTCTGTTGCAGACTTCTCGTAAAGTGTAAATAAAAAAGCCCTGAATAACGTCTGAAACGTATCCATGGCTAAGTACTCAAAAAAACTCTTCCTGTACAAATATATACCATTGATAGCGCTCCACATGTGTGACAGTCCATCGCATATTCTGCGATGTCCCAGGCCTCCGCTGTAGGATGCTTCAGCCTTCGGCGGATTTCCCTTTCCCGAGTTACCGCATCCTCTGCGTCCGTAACTCCGTACTCTTGATTTCCGCAACCTCTATCGAATCAGGTCTATTCAGTTGACTTACCTTATTATAACTTTTTTCATGAGCTTGTCAACAATTTTTTCAAATTTTTTGTTGTTTTCTACAAACACTTTTTTTCGTACAATCTGCGGTATTGTTATTTGCGGCAAAATGATTTCTATAGTATAATCTCAAGACATATGCACATTAATGGAGGATATTTTATGCCAAGCAAAATACGTCGGCGTGTGATTCCGCTGCTGCTCTGCCTGATGGCGGTTTTCGCCCTCACCGGCTGCGGTCCGCTGCTGGAGCTGAATCAGAAATACGCCCACTCGGAAATCTGTGTCAACTACGGCACCGCGGTATCTACGGACATATCCGAATACGTGAACATGAATGCCCTGTCCAAGGAAGAGCAGAAATACGTAAAGAAGAACTCTTCCGTCGTCTACCATGGGAAAAAGGTTCCCGGTCACAAATACGACCGTCCCGGCACCTACCCCCTCACCATCTACTACGAGAATCAGGTCTATCGGAAATATCAGGTGACCATCAAGGATCTGGAAAAGCCGAAATTCAAGAAGGCGAAGGACGTCTATATTTTCAAAGATACGGAACTGACGGACGACGAGCTTCAGGATTTGCTAAAAGGAATGTTCAAAGCCACCGACAATTCCGGCAAGGTGAAGCTGAAGCTCTCCCACGAGAAGATCAACGTACACAAGGTTCGAGACTATATCGTGCACGCCACCGCCACCGACCCCTACGGAAACGTTTCCCAGGCAAAAGCCATCTTCCACGTACAAAAAGCGGAATACGGCGCCATGGGAACCTACATCTACGTCAGCATCCCGAAGCAACAGCTGACCTATTTCGTTGACGGTAAAATCAACATGTCCTCGCCGGTGGTTACCGGCACCCAAGGAGTTCACGATACGCCTCGGGGAAGCTATTATATCAATTCCATGAGCACCGGCACCCGCCTCAAGGGGCAGGGCTACGATGTCACCGTTCAATACTGGATGGCCTTTATCGGAGGCTCCTTCGGAATTCACAGCGCCCAGTGGCGAGGTGCCTTCGGCGGAAACATCTATCAATACGGCGGTTCTCACGGCTGCGTCAATATGCCGGTCTACGCCGCCGGAGAACTGTTCCAAAAGGTTGACATCGGCACACCGGTAATTGTGGGAGATTAAAATTCGGATTTGAAAAAGGAGCTGCTGCAGTGTGCCTACTGCGCAGCTCCTTTTGACGATTCGATTTTTATTATTCAAATTCGACGGTTCCGTTCTCCAGACTCTTAATCTTTGCCATGCTCAGAACATCGTATCCTTCTTCCCGAAGTGCTTTTCCGCCCGGCTGGAAGGATTTCTCAATGCAGATGCCGATTCCGGCAACATCCGCTCCGGCCTGCCGGCAGATGTCCAGCAATCCATGCATGGCCTGCCCGTTCGCCAGGAAATCGTCCACGAGAAGCACTTTGTCGTTGTCGTTCAGGGCATTCTCGTTCACCACAATATCGTAATAGCGGTCGTGGGTATAGGAATATACCCGGGACTTATAGGTATCCGAATTCAGGTTCCGGCTCTTGGACTTCTTGGCGAACACCATCGGCACGCCGAACTCCTCTGCCGTGATGCTTGCAATGGCAATTCCGGAGGCTTCTATGGTTACCACCTTGGTAATCTCCCGATCTCCAAAATGCTCTTTCAGCGCTTTTGCAATCTGACGAATCAGACTGACATCGATCTGATGATTCAGAAAGGTATCAACTTTGAGGATTTCCCCCGGTGCCACTTTGCCGTCTCTGCGAATCCGTTCTTCCATAAATTCCATATCGACCTAATCTCCTTGTCTTGCCTTATTTCATAAATTGTTATCATTGTACCACATTCCCATAAACGATGGGATATTGTTTTCGGATTTCTTTCGGTTTTTTGCCCCTTAGGCGCCGAACATGCGCTGGGCGATGTACACCGCCAGAATTCCCAATACCAGGCTCACCCCCATGTACGTGAGTGCTACACCGGAAGCGCCGTTCATCATCAAATCGTGGTTTTCCAGTGCGAAGGAAGAGAAGGTGGTAAAACCCCCGCAGATTCCCACCTTCAGAAAAAGCACCGTCCGAGGATTCAAGGCCTCCCGGGACGCCAGCGCCGCCACCACACCGATGAGGAACGCTCCCGCAATATTGATGATAAATGTTTTTATCGGAAAACCGCTTTCCGGGTTCATATCCAGAAGTCCCACGAGATATCGGAGCACCGCCCCCACGAAGCCGCCGGCGCCCACAACCAAGCATTCAATCATTGATGCCACTCCTTTCCAATTAAAAGGAGGCCTCCCAGCGGAAAGCCTCCTGAATGTACTCATTATAGTATCTCGATGGAATCTTTTCAATAGTCTTTGGACTATTCGGCCTTAGCCTTATTATCAGTATTGTGTTCTCTCTTATAAAAATAGATTAATAAAAATCCAAGAATCCCACCAATTGTATTGCAAATTACATCATTGATATCACAAACCGGCATTGTATCTTCCAAAACTCTTGCATACGCCTCCACGCCTTGCAAGATTTCAATCGAAAGTGAACATAACAGCGAGAATATTGTTGCCCATTTTATATTTCTAAAAACTTTGTATTCACTGCAGTATGCTAAAACCGTCAACGGTAGAAAAAGGAGCACATTATCCGCGTACGTTATTATTGCACCTCGGTTCACGAATATCAATAGCATTTCTGAAACATCTAGATTATATTCAAATCCGGATGGATTCATCGCCGGATACGTAATAGGAAGGAGCGTAAAACAAACAATAACACAACCGTAAAAGGTAAATAAAAAATTCCATAGTTTTGGTTTTAAATTGATATAATCCCTACTTATTATGTATTTTCTGTATCGAATTCCATAGTAACAAACTAAAATTACTAACGCATACTTCAAAAACATTCCAGAAGTTATAATTGTTTGCTTCATTATTTATTTTGGACCTTTCCTTTTGCACTTTTGTAGCATTTAGCATTTCCGCCCTTAATAAAGAGCCAATAACTACCTTTTCCTACCTTTCCGAATGAATAGGTTCCAGGCTTATAGAACTTGATTGAACCGCAGTTTTTGTATCCAGGTGAAGCCTTTTGAGCTTTTCGAAGATATACTGTCCCCTTACTGCTGCTAGAATAATTATAACACTTATCAACTTTCAGTTGTGCAGTCCCTTTTCCTAACGAGTGAGAAACCTTCCCACGACCATCCATATAACTAGCAAAATATTTCCATTCAAATGCGGATATATTGGATGCTCCGTAAACGTAATCAATAGGTAATTTGACAATTTTTCCCACATTCAAAGCGAATGAAAATATCAACCCTAATACGAGTAAGCATGTACTCCCCTTTTTCTTTAAAACACTCATTTCTTTTCTCCTTTCAAAAATAAACTTATGCATGTGCATATTTTGAGGTATCCAGCAATTCTATTAAGAGTATATGAGTATTTAAAATTAAAGTCGAATTAGTATTATAAATAGATCAGAAATTAGAAATAGATTTATTTAATACTGTTCGGTAACATGCTAAAGGAGGCCTCCCAGCGGAAAGCCTCCTGAATGTACTCATTATAGTATCTCGATGGAATCTTTTCAATAGTCTTTGGACTATTCTGCCTTGGCCGGAATGCTTTTGGCTGCCTTCTTCGGCTCACGGCTCTTCATGTAGTCCCGGATAAACATGATTGCTGTATAGAATACCACGGCTACCACAATCCAAAGGAGAATGGTCAGCGGCACGCTCTTCACGAACATGTACGCAATCAGTGCACCCAAGGATCCGAAGGTCGCGTTGGTCAATGTGGCAATCATATCGTACCGACCGGATTTGATGAATTCCGGGCCGGCGCCAAAGGTCATCAGGAACGCACATCCGCCCATCATAATCGGGAATGCGGACTGAACGTTCATGCCCATCATGGAAACCAGTGCAAACGTCGGCGCGTATGCTCCGACACCGATGGTCATAAAAGCACCCACGAAGAATTCAACGATAACGGAAATAATCAGTTTGATTCCGTAGATTCCCGTTTCCATTCCAACCAGTCCGAACGGTCCAATCTGAAGCTGCTTCAAAGCCATAACCACGCCGACCACGAGCAGTCCGATACCCATGCCCAGACGGATTTTTTCCGCATCCATCTTGCTGACCAGGCTGGCTCCTACCTTGGAACCCACAATCATTGCCAACAGCAGGGAAATCAGCGTCAGCTTATCGATTTCCACAAAACCGAAGAAGAGGAATGCCTCCAACAGCACCGGGATGGTATCGCCTACGTTCAGAGTTCCCGGAATATACATGTCATCCACGGAACCTTTGATTTTATATGCACCGGTGGAAGTGGCATAAGAACCGATTCCCAGCACATCTAAGAAGTTTGCGAAAAATGCCACAACGGAGTTGAATGCCAGATGTTTCTTTTCTTTTTCCCATCTCGCCTGTCCCTCTTCCGTGGAACGAATCTTTGGAATGCTCCGCGCCAGCAGAATTGCGGTAAACACAATTCCCACAATACACAATGCTTTCATTAAAGTGATAGTATTCATCAATAATCCCTCCTAATTAATAATTCTTTTCCCCGGGCACTACCTGCAATTACCCACCGGAGAAATCAACTTCACTAGTATAACAGAAGTCGACTAATTTTTAACGCAAGGACGTAAATCTGTACTTGCGGATATTGGTGGGACAATTTTACATTTTTTCATATTTTTATAAACTGTTTTTCATATTTTTATAGAACTGCCGGAAGTCGCCGGGGAGTGCAATATTTTTTTATCAAAAATACACAAATGGATATGTTCGAATTCGGCGCAATCGTGTATAATTGTCCAGTGGTTTTATGAACATACAGATCTGTGCTTCTCTGAGAAGTGCAGTACCTCATGTTATACAGTGACAGATTTTGTTGAAAGAAAGAGGAGGGTTCACAATGAAGGAATCAATTCCAAGAATAACCGGCACGCTTCGTGCCCATACCATTGAAATGCCGGAAGTCATTCGAGAAGCTTCGGGCATCATCGTGCTGGGTCGAAAAATTCGATCGTTAATTTTCTCCACGGATATCGCCATTATTCGAAACTGCGATGCGGATGCGGTTCTGGCCGTGTACCCGTTCACTCCGCAGCAGGTAATTTCCGAGGCCATTATCAACGCCTCCTCCATTCCTGTTTTCGTCGGCGTGGGCGGCGGCACCACCAAAGGGCTTCGCTCCGTGTACATGGCTCAGGATGCGGAAGCGCAGGGAGCTTTCGGCGTTGTGGTAAACAATCCCATGAGCAACAGCAACATCCGCTTCATCAAGCGGGTCATCGATATCCCGGTAGTTTCCACAGTAATTGATTCCACCGGAATTCAGGAACGGCTGGATGCCGGCGTCACTATCCTCAACGTGGCAGCCGGAAAGAATACCGCAGATGTGGTTCGGGAAATTCGGAAGGACTTCCCGAAGGTGCCGATTATCGCCAGCGGTGGCAAAACGGATGAGTCCATTCGCCGTACCATTGAGGCCGGTGCCAATGCCATCGTCTACACACCGATTTCCTCTTCCGCGATTTTCTCCAGCATGATGGATGAATATCGGACAGAGAAGAACCGGAATCCGGAGCTTACCTTCAAAACATTGGATTCCAAGAAGGACGAGCTGGTGGATTTGATTGGCCTGCTGCATCAGCAGACGGATTTGGATTTGGACTTGGAACCGACGGAGAAAAAGCCGGAGGAAGAGAAAAAGTAGGAAATGAAGGGAGTGGATTCCGCGCACCGGCGGAATCCACTCCTTTTTGATTTGATGCCCGCCGGGCCGCGGCGGGTGGGGCGTGGGCGGCGGCCGGCCGGTTTTTCCCGGGCGCGGTTTGCTCCCCCCTCCCCGCTAAGCCTTATGGTTCCGTCTCGGGGAGCAAATTCTTCATACAATTCCCGCGCCCCCGCTGGGTGCCGGTCAAGCGCCGGCCGGTTTTTCCCGGGCGCGGTTTGCTCCCCTCTCCTCGCTAGGCCTTGTAGTTCCGTCACGGGGAGCAAATTCTTCACACAATTCCCGCGCTCCCACTGGGCGCCGGCCGCCTTTTCCGGGCGCGGTTTGCTCCCCCCTCCCCGCTAGGCCTTGTGGTTCCGTCTGGGGGAGCAAAATCTTCACACAATTCCCGCGCCCCTGCCGGGTGCCGCTCGCTGCCTTTTTTCCGAGCGCGGGTCGGGTGCCCGCCGGTTTCCGGCGGCCGCGCCATCAGCAGTCGGAGCGACCGCGGTCCTGTCGCGGGCGCCTCCATTCATCCAAAAAATCCCCGAAGCGCATTCCGCTTCGGGGATTTTCCTTTACTTTTATTTTCCTTTATTTATCCATTTCCATTCGCTGGGATTCCGGAGTCCCGAAGTAGTCCTTTACCAGGTGAATTACCGTGCCGGAAAGCAGGAATACCGCGATCAAGTTCGGGATAATCATCAAACCGTTGAAGGTATCCGCCAGAGACCAGAGCAGGCCCAGGTCCATGGTGGCACCGATGATTGCCACTAGCGCATAGACAACGATGAAGGGTTTTACGATCTTCGGCCCGAAGAGATACTCGATGCAGCGGGAGCCGTACAGTCCCCACCCCAGGATGGTGGAGAAGGCAAAGCAGCAAAGCGCTACCGCCAGCAGGATGGAAATCCATCCGCCAAAGGTGGTGGTGAAACCGCTGATGGTGAGCTCTGCACCGGCAGCCTTTCCGTAATCGATATTGATTCCGCTGCAGAGAATAGCCAGTGCGGTCAGCGTGCAGATTACGATGGTGTCGGCGAAAACCTCAAAGATTCCCCACATACCCTGCTGAATCGGGTGTGCTACATCGGAGCTGGCGTGGGCGATGGATCCGGTACCCAGGCCGGCTTCGTTGGAGAAGATTCCCCGGGACACGCCTCTTCTCATACTGATAAAGAGAGAACCTACCACGCCGCCGGTAACGGAACGAGGATTGAACGCTCCTTCAAAGATGGATTGGAACACCTCCGGCACCCGTTCGTAGTTAACGGCTACCAGGATCAGGCCCATCGCAATATAGAACACGGCCATAAAAGGAACCAGCTTCGACGTAACGTTTCCGATTCTCTTGATGCCGCCCAGCAGGATCAGCAGAACCAGGACGGCAATCAGAATGCCGATTCCCAGATTTACATTTCCCACATTATCTTCATTGAACACATTGAAGTTGAACAGTGCGGAATCGATGGATGCCACGATGGTATTGACCTGCGTCGCATTTCCCGTTCCAAATACCGTCAGCACGCCCAGGATGGAATACAGCACCGCCAGGAACTGCCATTTTTTGCCCAGGCCGTTCTTGATGTAGTACATCGGTCCGCCGACCCAGTCTCCCTTATCGTTTCTCTCCCGGAAGTGCACCGCCAAGGTTACCTCTGCGAATTTCGTGCACATACCCAGCAGTGCGGAGCACCACATCCAGAAAACGGCACCCGGGCCGCCCAGGGCAATCGCACCGGCCACACCGGCGATGTTTCCGGTCCCCACCGTGCCCGCCAGCGCGGTACATACGGACTGGAACGGCGTCAGCGCACCTTCTTCCGCTTCTCTCTTATCGAACATCGTGCCAAAAGTATGCTTCAGAACGTATCCGAACTTCCGGAACTGCAATCCCTTGGTTCGAATCGTCAAGAGAAGTCCCACACCGATGATGCACACCATGGATGGAACACCCCAGATGAAAGCATTCACCGAATTGTTCACCTCTTCAATAATATGTAACATTGTTTCCCTCCAATAACTTATTAACCAAAACCTTGTAAAAAGTAACAACGGAATTTATTGTACCGAAATTCATACACTTTTTCAATAGTTTTTTATGAATTAATAATAATAATTTATCGGATTTTTTATGTTTATATACAATTTTTTCCAATTTGGAATTACTTTATAAAAACAAGCGCAAAATTCTAAGATTGTTCGGCAGTTCGGGCGAAGTGGCAATTCTTTTTTTATTTAATGTGGCATCTTTGTTGTTTCTTTTACTTTCCAATAACCGTATATTTTTGGTATAATGTATACAAGTATTCGCTATATCCTTTAATGACGAAAGGAGTCCTATGCACATACCATCTCTCGTAATCGACCTGGCCATGATGCTTTTGGCCGCCGGAATTGTCAGCGTGATTTTCCGCAAAATACACCTTCCGGTCATCCTGGGCTATATTGCCGTGGGTTTTCTGATCAGCCCGTACTTTCCCATGTTTTTCAACGTGGAGGATGTGCCCGCCATCGACACACTCAGCGAAATCGGCGTAATTATCATTCTGTTTCACATCGGTCTGGAATTTGATTTCCACAAGCTGCTCAGCGTGGGAAGTACCGCTATCGTCACCGCCCTGGTAAAGATGGGCGGCGTGCTGGCGGTGGGATACCTGTTCGGGGACCTGATTGGGCTGTCCCAGATGAACTGCATTTTCCTGGGAACCATGCTGGCCATCAGTTCCACCGTGGTTATTCAGAAATGTTTTGAGGATCTAAAGGTCACCGGGGAGAGATACACGTCCCTGGTTATGGGAGAGCTGATTATGGAAGACCTGATCGGCGTGTTCATGATGGTCATCCTGGCCTCCCTGTCCGTGGGCCAGAGCGGCGGCGAGAGCGTTGTCAGCAAGCTGCTCCTCATGGGCTGCTACCTGCTGGTATGGCTGATTGTGGGAATTTACTTCCTTCCGACCCTGCTGAACCGCGTCATGCACCTTCTCAACCGAGAGATGCTCATCGCCCTGTCTTTGGGAATCTGCTTCACCCTGTCCCTCCTGGCGAAACAGCTGGGATTCTCCGTGGAGCTTGGGGCGTTCCTTGCAGGATCCTTTTTTGCGGGAACCAACCATGCGAAGGAAGTGGAACACGCATCCGAGAGCATTAAGGATATGTTCGCCGTGATTTTCTTCGTATCTGTGGGCATGAAGGTGGATCCGTCCGTCATTGCGGAGCACTGGACCTCCATCATTCCGATTGCGATTATCGCGGTGATTGCCAAGCTGATTTTCGCCACACTGGGTATGATCCTTTCCGGGCAGCGGATGGAAACCGCCTTGAAGAGCGGTTTCAGTCTGGCGCCGATTGGAGAATTCTCCTACATCATCGCGGCGCTGGGAATCTCCCTGGGGGTAATGGATGAATACCTCTATCCGGTTATCGTGGCGGCTTCCATACTCACTACCCTGGCCACCCCGGTGCTCATCCGGAATTCCTCCAAGGTAGCGGCGTTTATGCGAAAGCACCTGCCGAAAAAGCTCCTGGAGAAAATCGACCGGTACACCTCCAGCGAGCAGGACGAGACGGACCACACCCACGACTGGCTGGTGATGATTCGAAACTTCTTTTCCAGCCTTCTCCTGTACGGCATCATCATGCTGGTGACCGCCATTGCGGGAGTCCGCTTGCTGTATCCGTCCCTGCTTCAGTTTATGCCGAAGAAATTCTCCGGCATCGCTACCTGCCTGCTGGTGTACATCGTCATCGCGATTTTTGCCCGGCCGATGCTGCGCCTTCGGGACACCACCTTTACCAAGCTGTGGCTGGACCGCAAAGCCAACCGGCCGCCGCTGGTGATTCTGGCCCTGCTGAACGTGCTGGCCATCGCGTATATTGCTTTTATCCCGATTCACCACATCTTCGGTGCTCGGAGAATGCTGCTGCTGGGCGTCGCCCTCATCGCCATCCTCACCATGAGCAAGACGGACGTGGTGGCGACCTTTTACCTGCAGCTGGAAACCCGGTTCCTGCGGAATCTGAACGAAAAGACCCTGACCCATGTGGCGCAGAGTCAGGGACCTCAGGAATGGCTGGACGAAGATATTCACATCGTGTCCTACTACGTGCCGAAGGACGCGGAGTACATCGGTCAGACGCTGGAGCAGCTGGCGTGGGGTAAATACAACAACATTCTGGTAACGAAAATCCGCCGGGGCAAGCACACCTACACCCTGCCTCACAGCGGCTTCAAGATCCAGGCCGGCGACAAGCTGTACCTGGTGGGTCAGATGAACGACATCCTGCAGATTAAGGAAATTCTCTTCCCGGATGTGGACCGCCGAATCCGCACCCTGGAGCAGTTCATGGAAAGTGACTACCCGGACACCCAGCACGCACTGGCCTGCCTGGCCATTGAAGTGAACGGTTCCGAGCCGTACTGCGGTCAGGCCATCATCAACTCCAAAATCCTCAGCAAAGCCCACTGCATGATTCTGGGCATTCAGAAGGACGGCTATCCGGTGCTGATGCCAAGCGCTTACCTGAAAATTCAGAAGGGGGACGTGCTGTGGGTCATGGGCTCCAACAACAACGTGGGCCGACTGGCCTCCTACAGCTTGGGCGCCGAGGAAGAGCCGGAAATTATCTCATAAAAAAAAGAAGTGTTTTGCCGCCGCAAAACACTTCCTTTTTTTATTCCTGCGCTTCCGATTCTTCCACGCTCACATCCACGCCGTTCACCGTTACCCCTTCGCACAGCGGAATCAACAGGTACTCCCGGCCGTCGATAACCTGCGTTTTCACCGAATAGATCTGCTCCGGATCCACCGCAATGTCCGCCTCCGGGGTGTGCACCCGGAATTTTCTTTTTTCAATGATATTGTTGGGATTCAGCGCCTCTTCCTCACCGAAATACTTCCGGCAGGTCTCACCGAAGGTCTCAATCCGTTCCTCCGAAACCCCGCTGTCTTTCAGGATTTCATTCACCTCGTTGATGAGAATCACCGGCGCGTTGGGATCCCGGCTCTCCTTGTGCTCCTCAATCCGCTGACGGAGAGAATTGGTCACCGCCTGGACCACCTCCAGGCTGCACTCCTCCTCCAGCGCCTCGCTCAGAGCGCCGCCGAAGGCGTTCTTCTGTTTTTCCGGCGCAATCGGTGGCTGAGCCGCATTGAAAAGCGCCTGAATCAGCTCCTCGTGAATCTCCGAGGAACTTCTGCTGTAATACAGGGCACCGTAAATATTGGTGGTCCGGTCATCGAAGCACGGGAACAGGAATCCCATCTGGGGATTGGACAGAATGCTTCCCGTCGCCGCGCCTCGGAACAGCTTGTCCTCCGCCATGTACCGGAGGGCCGCTTTGGAATCCTTCACCGGACAAATGGTGCAGATGAAATAATCGAACTGATCCGTGGAATCCTCATCCCATTCCTCATCGCTTCCGGATTTGTACGGCACATCGTAGGTATCTGCCAAAAGCAGAATCACATAGCTAGTCTCTTCCAGCATCAGGGAATCGATAATTCTCCGATACAGTACCTGCCGCAGGTTCTCATCCTTCAGCCCGCTCATGCGCAGCCCCTGCAGCAGCCGGTGCTCGTCGCTGCTTTCCACCTGCGCCGTGGTAAAGTCGATATTCATCAGATTCCGTCCCAGGCCGCCGGACAGGGTCTTCCGGAACAGCTGAGAGTACATCTCCTTCTCCTCCCGATCCATCTGAATCACCTGCATATCCATATCCGACACGATTTCCCGCGCCGCATTCACGTAGCAGCCGTACACATGGCCGAAATTATCCATCTCCGGACGAATCCGCTTCTTGATTTCCCTGATTTCTTTCCGATTCATTCTATAGTAACCTCTTCTTTTTTTATAAAAACAACTTCCCTATTATAACAGATTTCCGCCCATTCCACATGATAATTTGGTGTACGCAATTTCCGCGGAATCTGATATAATGAAACAGACTATTTTCACAACGAAAGGAACACCATGGCACTCATCGAATTTGAAAAAGTATCCTTCGGTTATCCGGAGAAAGATCTATACGAAAATATTTCCTTTACCATCGAGCCGGGAGAACACGCCGTGCTCATCGGAAGCAACGGCTGCGGCAAAAGCTCCCTGGTACACCTGCTGATGGACGAGGAAAAATACACCTACGAAGGCCTGATTCGCCGCAGCGGCGATTTCCGCACCGGCTACGTGGGTCAGTTTGTGGAACACGAAACCGGCGATGCCACCGTCTTTGATTTTCTGGCAAAACCATTTGTGGACCTGCTGGGGGAATCCGACGCCCTGGCTCAGAAGATGGGCGAAGCGGAGAACCCGGACAAGCTGTATGAAGAATTTCAAGTCCTGATGGACCGCATCGATGCAGTGGACGGATACAATTACGAGGCCAACATCCGAAAGCAGCTTCACACCGCCGGACTTTCCGCCATCGAAGAGAATTCCGTGGGTTCCGTCAGCGGCGGCGAGTACAAGCTGCTGTACATCATCCGGAATATGCTGCTGAAGCCGCAGCTCCTGATCATGGACGAGCCGGATGTATTCCTGGATTTTGAGAACCTGATCGGGTTGGTGCATCTAATCAACAGCTACGACGGAACCATTCTCACCATCACCCACAGCCGCCTGCTTCTCAGTCAGTGCTTCGACAAAGTCCTTCACATCGAGAACATGCAGCTCCAGGAATATGCCGGCTCCTACCCGGAATACAGCCGCTGGCTGCTGGAGACCCGAATCGATGTTTTTGAAGTGACCAAGGATTTCGACGATTACATCGAAGCCCAGCAGCAGCTGGTGAACCGCCTCCGGAAGGGCGCGGAATTCACCTCCGACCCGAAGAAGGGCAAGCAGCTGCAGGCCCGCAAAAAACTGGTGGAGCGGATGAAGACCCTGCGGGGCGAGGATCCGTTCCTGGAGATTCCGAATCATTCCTTCGCCTTCCCGGACGTCACCCCGGAAGACGGAATTGCTTTTACCGTGGAGAACTATTCCCTCGCCTATAAAGACGAACTGCTGCGGGACGTCTCCTTTACCGTGAACAAGGGGGACAAAATCGCTGTCGTGGGCGCCAACGGCACCGGCAAATCCAGCATCCTGCGGGACATTTACCGCATGCTTTCGGAAAAAGAAAACGGCGGCAAGGTGGGCTATTTCCGACAGATTACCGAATCCGACGACACGCTGCAGCTGTCCGGCGGAGAGCGGAACATGGCCCAGCTGGAGGAAATCTGCCGAGGGGATTACGATACCCTGCTGCTGGACGAACCCACCAGCCACCTGGACTGCGATGCCCAGATTGCTCTGGAGCAGGCGCTGACGGAATACCGGGGAACGGTGCTCATGGTCTCCCACGACTTTTTCACCGTCACCGACTGCGCACAGCGAATCTTCATTCTGGAGAACGGCACCCTGCGGGAGATGAGCGGCCGGGCGTACCGGAAATCCATCTACAAGAAGTATTTCGGCAGTGACATCTTTGAGCAGGAGCGGAACCGCATCGACACGGAGCGAAAGGTGAACCGCCTGATTCTGAAGAACAAATTCGACGAAGCCCGGGAAGTGCTGGGTGTGTAGGCGAACCACCGCATATTAAAAGACCGGCCTCCGAGTCCGTTCAAGCTCGGGTACCGGTCTTTTTCTTATGCAGCAAATCAAACCAACGATTCTTTCTTCATCTCGAAATGCAGGAGGATCGGTATCGCCAGTCCCTTGATGACGGTGGAAATGCAGATGGCCCACCAAAATCCGGTGACGCATCCGAAGGCCGCCGCCATCGGAATTCGGAGCAGGCTCCCGATAATGCTACAGGCCGCCGGGACGATTGGTTTGCCGATGCCCCGGTAGGTTCCGGTAGCAACCACCTCCAGGCAGTAGAAGATCTGCGAGTATCCGATAATCCGAAGATAATCCGTTCCGGTTTCAATCGCCAGCGAATCCGTAAAGAACAGTTTAATCAGCGGCCGTCCCTCACAGATGAACAGCAAGGTGGTGAGCACACCCAGCACCAGCATCAGATAGATCCCCACACGGTAGCCGTCGCGAATCCGCTTGTCCTTTCCGGCACCGAAGTTCTGCGCCACGAAAGAGGTCATGGCCACCTGAAACGCGTTGGCGGTCATGTAGGCGACGGATTCAATCTGCGTCGCCACCCGTTGGATGCCGATATAGGTACTGCCGTACACCGTAATCATCTTCCCCAGCACGCTGGAAATCATGGCAAAGATAATCGTCTGGATGGCAGCGGGAAAACCGTAGCATAAAATGATTTTGCATTCTTCCCGGCTCATCCGGTAGCGGCTGCGGAAACTGCCCTCTCGAAAGAGATGCCGATCCCGATGCACCCGCAGGGCATACAAAAGGCTGACCACCATCTGAGAGAACAGGGTGGCATAACCCGCGCCGTCAGATCCCAGCGCCGGAGAACCCAGCAGTCCGAAAATCAGAACCGGGTCCAGAATGACGTTGAGAATCATTCCCACCAAATTGTATTTAAACGGCGTCTGACTGTCCCCCGCCGCAGTGTAGATTCCCAGCAGCACGTAATTGTATCCCATGAACAACACGCTGATGATGGTGATGGTGAGATAGCTGACGGTATAGGAAACGATGACATCGTTCTGAATATGGTAAAACCCCACGATGGAATGCCGAAATATCAGAACCGGAAGCACGTACAGCAGCATGATAATCCAGTTCAGCGTAATGGACGTCCCGGAAGCCACCTGCGCTTGCGTCAGGTCGTTTTTTCCCAACAGCATCCCGATGCGCACCTGGGCACCGGTCTGCACAATCATGCAGATTCCCTGAGCCAGAAAAAGAAGCAGCCCCGCGGTGGACACCGCCGTCACCGCCTCAATCCCCAGACGGCTCACCCACAAGGTATCGATTAAATTGTACGCCATCTGAACGAACTGAGAGGCAATCAGCGGCAGCGACATTTGAATCAGTGCCTTCGAAATACTGCCCTGAGTCAGATTTTTCACCGTATCTTTGTGTTTCATCTATCTGTAAAACCCCCATCAAACTCGAATTTTTTTATTAAAAGTAAAAATATTTTTCCACTAACTCCCGGGACTTCCGGGAAGCCTTCACTATTTTATCAAATCTATTGTAATATTTCATCAAATATTATAAAATTTAAAAAGATAATTGCGAAAAGAAAGGGTTCAATAATGGGAACAGACAATACACTAACCAATGAAATCTACAACGAGCTGTACCGGGCCATCACCCACCAGGAGCTGAAGCCGGGGCAGAACCTCACCCTCACCATGCTAAAGAAGCAATTCAACGTGAGCCACACCCCCATCCGGGAAGCCCTCACCCGCCTCAGCGCCGACGGACTGGTTACCTACCATCCCAACAAAGGCATGAAGGTAGCGGACTTCTCCGAAAGTGAGATTCGGGAAATTTTCCAGTTCACCGCCGAGCTGGAAGTGCTGGCCCTTCGCTTCTGCAGCAATGCCTTCACTCTGGCACCGCTGATGGAACGTCTTCAATCCATTGTGGACCGGGAAGCGGAAGCGCTGGAAAAGGGCGATTTCGAAGCTTGGGAAAAGATATCCGGAACCTTCCACGATGTATTCTACAAGTTTTCGGATAACCGGTATTTGGATGAGACGGCGGAACGGATGAGCGCCCGCATGGAACTCATGTCCCACATGTATTCTCGCGAAGGAACGGAAGAGCAAATCTACCAGCGTCACAGGGGAATCTGCGAAGCCGTACAGCAGCGGGATTTCGATCTGGCCGCCGAGCGGATTCGGGCACACCTCCAGTTCAGCATGATGTCGGTTCTGGATTCCTACAAGAAGAACCGCTAATTCAGTGCAGCGAAGAAAGGAATACTACTAAATGAATGCCAACAGTGCAACCGTCAGCGAAAGAATATATACCGCCATCCGAGACGATATTCTGAACAAAACTCTGGTTTCGGGTGAAAAACTCACCATCAAAAAACTTCATGAAATGTACGGTGTCAGTTCCTCCCCTATTCGGGAGGCCCTGTTCCGCCTTCAGCAGGATGGGTTGATTGAATACCGCTCCAACGCGGGCATGCGGGTCATCGAATTCACCCGCCAGGACCTGGCAGAAATCTACATGCTCCTCACCGAGTTCGATGTGATTGCCCTCCGGGCCGCCACAATTCCGGGCCGAAGGCTCGGCACCCTGGCGGCCCTGGAACTGTGCATGGAGAAATCCCGGGCTTCCATTGAAAACAAGCTCTGGAATTATTACAGCGATGCCTTCCACAGCATCCTGTATGAAGAAGCGCAGAACGGCCGACTCACCGATGCGGCGCGGAAGATTCGCATCCAGTCCACCATCTTCTCGAATCAGTATGAGATTAAAGAAGAAAACCGCCGGGAAATCCTGAAACAGCACGAGGAAATTCTAAATGCCATTCGGGACAACCGGTTGGACCGGGCGGAGAACCTGATGCGAACCCACGTGGGATCTTCCTACGCCAAAGCGCTGTCGATTCTGGACGAAGAGGAAGAAGAGTCGGAAGAATCCAGCAAATAGACCAGTGCTCGCTCGTAGATTTCCTCCAATTTCAGGAAATCATCCACCAGAATGTATTCATCCTCCATGTGCTCCCGATTCTCATGTCCCGGAAAATTCGGTCCAAAAGCCACCATATTGCGCATGGCTTTGGCATAGGTCCCCCCGCCGATGGAAATCGGCCGGCTCTCGTCTCCGGTCACTTCCCGGTAAGCCGACAGAAGGGCGCCCAGCACCGGACTGTCCAACGGCGTGTACAGCGGACGCACTTGATAGACGCATTCGCAGGATGCGCCGTACGAACTGAATTGACGAACCAAGGATCCGGATATTTCATCCGGATTTTTCTTTGCCGGATAACGGATGTCCACCATCAAGGTCACCTTATCGGCGCCTACTTCCAGGAGTCCGGCATTCAGCGTGAGCTTTCCGCTCTCGTCCTCCGCCGCGATTCCCAGCTTCTCTCCGTATATGGTTTTCCCGATCAAATCCGCATACATCTCGGCGAACCGGTTCTCCGGCTCCGCCCGGTGCACCTTCTCCATCAGCGCCGAAATTCCGTTGACCCCCAGCCATGGCGCACATCCGTGACACGCCTTTCCGGACGCCTCATAGGAACCGAATTTTGTTTTTACCCGAGCGTGCGCCGGCACCATATTGGGTGCGGTCCCCCCTTCGCCTTCCCGGAATCCGGACTCCGCCCGAGGCATTTCTACCTGAAAAACCATGGCCCCCAGCTCGTTCTGAATGGCCGGGAAATCGCCGTCGGGGGTAAAACCACATTCCGGAATTTCTTCCGCCTCCGTATAGGCTTCAATGTCTCGCCACTCCCCGTTTTCTTCCGTCTGCCCCAGAATCAGCCGGATGCGTGCCGGAGGAGTGGATTTTTCTTTTAGGGTCTTCATGGCGTACAGCACGGCGATGGTGGGGCCTTTGTCGTCGGTGGTGCCCCGGCCGTAGATTTTTCCGTCCACGATTTCACCGCCGAAGGGATCCTGCGTCCAGCCATCCCCCGCCGGCACCACATCCAGGTGGGACAGGATTCCAATCAGTCGCGGACCCTCTCCGATTTCTATGTACGCGTACTTTCCCGGTACGTCCGTCACCCGCATGCCGAAGGATTTTGCCAGGTTCAGCACGTATTCCTTGGCGCGATGGACCTCTTTCCCGTAGGGATATTCCGGTCCCTCTTCTTTTGCAATGCTTTGAAACGACACCAGCTTCTGCAGTGCCTCAATCATCTCGTTCATTTTTTCCTCCTGTTAGCAAAACAGAGCGGCAAATTCCGCCGCCCTGTTTCTTTAAAATGTTGTATTCTTTTATTTTTCCAGAACTTCCGGTGTTTCGGCTGCTGCGGTTTCGGCAGGAGCTTCTTCGCTCTCGATTTCCTCGATGAGCTTTTCTTCCGCTGCCTTGCGGGCATCGATTTCCGCCTGCATCTGCGGAAGCTGCTTCTCCAGCTTGGACAGGCGATAGAATGCGAACACCAGAATGATGAAGATTATCAGCGGAATGGTAACGATTTCCGCAAAGAACAGGTTCTGAATCGCCTGGCTCTGTTCCGTAGCGGATGCCTGATAGTGGAATGCGGTGAGCAGGGAGCTTGCCAGGATTCCACCGCCGGCCAATCCGGCTTTCTGTGCAAAGGTAAAGATGGACATAATGGTTCCGCCGTTGTCCACGCCGCTCTTCCACTCGCCGTAGGTCATGGAGTCCAGTGCACACTGGTAGATCATCTGTGCGAACAGACCTACACCGATGCCTTCACAGCCCCAGCAGAAGAACAGGATTGGCAGGCTGGCATCGTGGGTGATGAAACGGAGCCCGAAGCTGATCACCAGTGCAACGCTGGAGATGGAGCAGGACATGGCATTTCCGAATTTTTTGCCCATGTATCCCATTCCCACGATGGCGATAAAGCTGATGACCGACGACATGGTGGAATATACACCCATCAGGTTGGTGTTGTGCAAGTTATACTGCAGGTAGTATACCATGGATGCACCGTTCAGCGCGTTGTAGATCATGAACATGATGTTTACCAAGCATACGAACAGGGCGTATTTGTTGGTAACCAGTGCTTTCAGGATGGCGCCCACGCTCTGCTTTTCCGCCTCTTCCTTAATTCTCTCGTCTTGGCTGTTCTTGTCCAGCTTATAGGAAGGTTCTTCAAATCCCTTGCTGGCTGCGTATACGGTGAGGAAAGAAGTCGCATAGATTACGCCGCAGATGATGGCGAAGATGAAGAATCCCTTGGTCTGGTCTCCGCCGCCGATCAGCTTTACGAACGGCAGTGCGGTTGCGGTGACCAGTACGCTGGCGATGGTATTTCCGTATCCTCTCCACTGGCCCAGTTTCACTCGCTCTTCCTTATCCGTTGTAATTCTCGCCAGCAATGTGTTGAACGGTACGTTGGTAGCGGTCTGTGCCATGCCCTGGAACAGGTAGGTGATGGCAACAAAGATGATCAGATAACTCTGCTTCAGGTGCGGAGCCCAATAGCTGAGCGCCACGCAGATACCGGCCGGAACGGACAGGTATTTCAGCCATGCACGACATTTTCCTTCTTTTGAAACGGTCTTATCCAGGATGACGCCCATCATCGGGTCGTTAATGGCATCCCATACCTTTGCGATTACCATGATAACGGTAGCCGCCGCTGCCGGAATCTTTGCCACATCGGTGTAGAACCAGAGAAGGAAGAATGCGTTCAGAATATTCAATGTGCTCTTTCCGAAGTCTCCATAGGCCATGGCAAACTTAATTCGAATCGGTAATTTTTGACTCTTTTCCATATTTTTACCCTCGTGAAATATGTTTTCTATAACACATTTCAATTTAACAACAAATTTAACATATAGTTTTTGTTAGTCGAACTGAATTGTTGCGTTCATTTTATATAATTTGCAATATGTTGTCAATCTTTTTCGCAAATTTTGTAATATTTAATTTTTTGTTGCAAAATCCGTATTCATGTGATAATATTCAGACAGTTGAACTGAATCACCTGCATTTTTGAACGTGAAAGGGGTTTCAAAAAATGAAATTATTAGAAGAACTGACACAGGCCTGGGGCGTCTCCGGAAGAGAAAAGAACGTTCGGGCCATCATCCGGAGAGAAATCCGGGATTATGTGGATGAATGTTATACCGATGCCATGGGAAATCTGATTGCCTATAAGAAAGGTACGGATTCGGAAAACAGCAAAAAGATTATGTACACCGCCCACATGGACGAAATCGGTTTCCAGGTTACTCATATTGAAGGCGACGGAAGAATCAAGGTCTACAGTGTGGGCTGGACTTGGACCAGCTCCATCTACAACGATAAGGTTATTTTCCAGAACGGTGTCATCGGCGTCGTAGGCTGCGACGGTCCGGTGGAAGAAGCCCACAACAAAGCGCAGGCTCTCTACATCGACATCGGCTGCACCAGCAAGGAAGAAACCATGAAGTACGTACAGCCGGGAGATTATTGCGGATTTATCGGTAAGTATTACGAGCTGCAGAACGACCGCATCAGCGCCAAATCCCTGGATGACCGGGTGGCTTGCTACGTGCTGATCGAAGCCATCAAGAAGAATCAGGGACAGTATCCGAACGACATCTACTATGTATTCACCGTTCAGGAAGAAGTGGGCTGCCGCGGTTCCGTGGTTGCCGCAGAGCGAATCAAGCCGGAAATCGGTGTCTCCGTGGACGTTACGCCGGATCACTACTATCCTTGCGATCTGAAGGGCTGCAACGAAGTGGGCAAAGGCGTAGGGGTTACCTTCGGAAACCCATCCGCAATGCTGGATGAATATCTGGTGGACGAAATGGTGAAAACCTGCGAAGAGAATGAAATCGACTATCAGCGGGATGTCATGGACCGAGGCGGCACGGATGCTTCCAGCATGAATCAGGCTTACTACGGAACCCGCGTAGCCGGAATTTCCATCGTGGACCGTTACCCGCACAGCCAGAGCTCCGTCATCTCCAAGCACGATGTGGAATGCGCAATTGAGCTGGTGGACAAATACTCCGCACGGGAATTCATCTTCGAAGAGGAATGGTAGAAATAAAGAAAAATACACATTGAAAGGAAGTTACCGATGAAAGGAATGGAACGATTCTTTCGCTACATCGGCATCCTGACGCCCAGTGATGAAAATTCCAAAGATCATCCTTCAAGTGCCTGCGAGTTCAATCTTGCCCATGAATTGGTCAAGGAGCTGCAGGCACTTGGCGTATCCGATGCTTTTGTAGATGAAAACTGTTACGTATACGGACACATTCCCCCAACGCCGGGGAAGGAGGATGTGCCGGCAATCGGACTGATTGCTCACATGAATACGGTATCGGATTTCTGCGATGCCGCACCGAACCCTCAGATTATTGAAAACTACGACGGAAAGGATGTCCCGCTGAGAACGAGCGGCCGAGTGCTTCGCGTGGCCGACTTCCCTCATCTTTCTCAGCTCAAGGGCCGCACCCTGATTACCACCGACGGCACCACCATTCTGGGCTCCGACGATAAATCCGGAATCGCCGAAATCATGACCGCCGTAGAGCAGCTTGCCGGAATGCCCCACGGACCGGTGTCCGTTGCTTTTACGCCGGATGAAGAAATCGGCCGCGGTACCGATGATTTTCGGACGGAGGTGTTCGGGGCGAAATATGCTTTTACCCTGGACGGTGAGGCAGAAGGTGAAGTGCAGTACGAAAGCTTCAACGCCGCCGGGGCGGAAGTCTCCTTCCGAGGCAACAACGTACATCCCGGCTCCGCGAAGAACGTGATGGTAAACGCCGCTTTGGTGGCCATGGAATTCAACGAGATGCTGAATTCCGCTCAGCGCCCGGAATACACGGAGAATTACCAGGGCTTCGTCCACCTTACCGGCATGACCGGTTCCGTGGCGGAAGCCCGGCTCAAGTACATCCTTCGGGACCACGACCGGAACATGCTCGCGGCCATGAAGGCCGGGATGGAGCTGGCGGCCCAGCGGCTGAACGAAAAGTATGGTGCGGGGACGGTGAAACTTACCATTCAGGATCAGTACCAAAACATGGCGGAAATCCTGGAAGACTATCCGGAGGTCATGGACGTGGCGCGAAAGGCCTGCCGGAACTGCGGCGTTTCGCCGATTTCCGTTCCCATTCGGGGGGCAACGGACGGAGCCATTCTCAGCTTCCGAGGGCTCCCTTGCCCGAACCTGGGAACCGGCGGCTATGCTTTCCACGGACCGTATGAGCACCTCACCGTGGAAGGAATGGATAAAATGATAGAAATCGTGCTGGAAATCCTGCGGATTTTCGCAGAATAGGAAAAGGCGGCCGGGCCGGCTCTTCTGCTTTTCCCGGCCCGGGGTTTGCGTACGAAAACCGAATTCATTGGCTTTGTGGGAAGGCGTACGCAAACGGCGCCGGCGGCCGGGCCGGCTTTTCTTCTTTTCACGGCCCGGAGTTTGCGTACGAAAACCGAATTCATTGGCTTTCCGGGCAGGCGTACGCAAACTTCGCCGGCGGCCGGGCCGGCTTTTTTCTTTTTCCCGGCCCGGGGTTTGCGTACGAAAACCGAATTCATTGGCTTTGCGGGCAGGCGTACGCAAACGGTGCCGGCGGCCGGGCCGGCTTTTTTCTTTTTCCCGGCCCGGCCGGCCTCTTTGCTCCCCCCTGCCCGCAAAGCCTTATTCCTTCGTTTCGGGGAGCAAAAACCCTGCAGCGGTTCCGAACCGCTGCAGGGTTTTCTCTACTATATCCTTATATCCTCTATGCCTGCATCTCCACATACTCGTCGTAGGTGCACAGCTTATCCGTGAGGTGTCCTTCCCCATCGATTTCCATAATTCGGTTCGCAACCGTGCTGATGAACTCATGGTCATGGGATGCAAAGATGATATTTCCCTTGAACGCCTTCAAGCCATCGTTCACGGCAGTGATGGATTCCAGATCCAGGTGGTTGGTCGGTTGATCCAGCACCAGGAAATTGGATCCGAAGAGCATCATCCGGGACAGCATGCACCGCACCTTCTCTCCTCCGGAGAGTACTTTTACCTGCTTGTACACATCATCCCCAGAGAACAGCATTTTGCCCAGGAAGCTCCGCATAAATGTCTCGGTGGTCTCGGAGGTGTACTGCCCCAGCCAGTCGATCATATTCAGCTCGCAGTCGTTGAAGAACTCCGAGTTGTCCATCGGGAAGTAGGACTTCGTGATGGTTACCCCCCATTTGAAGGAACCTTCGTCCGGCTCCATCTCGCCCATGAGAATCTTGAACAGGGTGGTGTTGGCAATTTCGTTCTCGCCGACGAAAGCGATTTTGTCCTCCCGGCCCACCATGAAGGATACGTTATCCAATACTTTTACGCCGTCGATGGTCTTGCTGATTCCGTCCACCGTCAGGATGTCTTTGCCCGCTTCTCGGTCCATGGTAAAACCAACAAACGGATACCGTCTGGAGGATGCCGGCATTTCCTCTACGGACAGCTTGTCCAGCAGCTTCCGGCGGGAAGTGGCCTGCTTGGATTTGGACTTGTTGGCGGAGAACCGCTGAATAAAAGTCTGCAGCTCTTTGGTTTTATCTTCGTTCTTCTTGTTCTGATCCCGAATCATCTTCTGAACCATCTGGCTGGATTCGTACCAGAACTCGTAGTTGCCCACATACATTTTGATTTTGCCGTAGTCCACGTCCACGATGTTGGTGCAGACCGTGTTCAGGAAGTGACGGTCGTGGGATACCACGATGACCGTACCCTCATAATCCAGCAGGAAGTCCTCCAACCAGTTGATGGCCTTGATGTCCAGGTGGTTGGTCGGCTCGTCCAGGAGGATGATGTCCGGATTGCCGAACAGTGCCTGCGCCAGGAGAACCTTCACCTTTTCCTTACCGGTGAGCGTGCTCATCTGAGAATAGAGAATGTCGTTGGACAGTCCCAGTCCCTGAATCAGGCGGCTCACATTGGACTCCGCTTCCCAGCCGTCCATCTCGGCGAACTCCCCTTCCAGCTCCGCCGCACGGATTCCGTCCTCATCGGAGAAATCCGGCTTCATGTACAGGGCATCCTTTTCCTTCATTACGTCATAAAGGTGCTTGTTTCCCATAATTACGGTGTCCAGAACGGTGTATTCGTCGTAGGCGAAGTGGTCCTGCTTCAGCACCGACATTCTGGCGCCCTTCTTGATGGCCACATCTCCGGTGGTCGGTTCCAGATTTCCGGAGAGGACTCTCAGGAAGGTGGATTTGCCCGCACCGTTGGCGCCAATGACGCCGTAGCAATTTCCCGGTGTGAATTTCAGGTTAACATCCTTGAACAGCGGCTGTCCGCTGAAATTCACGCTTACATTTATTACGTCTAGCATGTGTGTTCCTTTCTCTCGTGAATGCAAACATATGAAAAGCGTTGCAAATAGAACATTCACAACGCTTCAACTTACATAGTACTGATTGATTTTACCATAAAAGCAGTATTCATGCAATCGCCAAATCCGGGTTATCCGGATTCAACCAGAATGAATCAAGAAGTCTTTCTATCTGTTATCGAAGAACAACTCAATTTCTTTAAGATAACAGATAAGTAATTTAACTCATCATCCGCATCATCTTCACTGCCGGAAGTTATTCCTTCATACAACATATGTAATTTCTGAAATGTTTCTTCATCGTAGCAATTTCCGAACTCCGTTTTTGCATACTCGCCATAATCCAAAACCACTGCGAAAAATACCGCGTCTTTTTTTGAAACGATTCTCTTTCCCGATTTCCGCATACTCGATTCGCATTCTTCGAAGTACTTCCATGAGTTTCCAACTGAGTTTTTTTCCTCATCATTTGTCTGGCATTCTTCGCGATATGCACGCACCCAGTTGGAAATCGTGGCTCTGGATACACTATATTCAAAGGCTAGACTCTGAAGTGTTCGTCCTTCTTGGATATGTGCACGGACAACGTTTTTCTGGTTTTTTCGTTGGTGAGTTTGGTCATAACATTCCTTTTCCATAAGATTATATCTTATTAGGCGGTGGTGTTACAAATTCAGTGTACCACTACAAATCGACATAACAGCTGAAATATCGAAGTAATAGTCAAAAACTCTGAAGATAGGTTCAAAGCACCGATAATAAATCATTGACTTTTTGTTGAATGGAAGATAAGATAAAATTGGTTTTTTTAATTTTTTTAAATTTAAACTAAGGAGGCAAAAATTACGAGGATTCTAATTCTATGCTTAGGATTGGCACTCTTAAATCCAACACTTACACCATCGAGTATTAGCACATTTGATGATCAACAACCTTTAAGGTGCAATGATGATGTGACATGCTATGAAGCAGTAAATTCACTAGATGTTGATGAAGACGAGCAGATCGAAATTCTTTCAGATATGTATGAGGACATTCCAGACAAAGAATTGGCTGAATTCGAAGAAATGGAAGTAGAGGATGTTAAGGATGAAATTGATAGCTTTGAAGATAAGTATGAAATAGGCGAACCATTTTCGGAAGAAGATCAGGCGTTGCTCTTATATGCATACAATGAGTATGGTGGGGCAGAATTAGACTCTGGGAACTACGAAGGGAACGATTCGGACATTCCTTTAGAGAATGTTTCATATGCTTGGCGTACTTATTCAATTGGATCAAATAAGTCAAAATTAGGTGTAAAAACAACATATAGCGGTAAATTGAAAACCTATGTGACTGCTTCTGGAGGAAAATACTATACAGATGTGAAAGTGAATGTAAAGAGCGGGAAATCAAAAATTAAATCTCTAAAATGGAAAACTTATCATTCTGCCTATGGTTTGTTAGGAACTAATGGTTCTTCACCAAGCTTGGGCATTGTGTATAATGGATCTGTTTCAAGTAGTAAATACAAATCAACTTTCTCTTTTGAAAATACAAAGAACTATACTTCAGCTCTTCCGGTATATGTAAAAACTTGGGGTAAAGTTTTTGTAAAAACTAATAAGGGCGAGTATAATTATGGTACTTCCGTTAAATCTTCATGGGAGTAAGTTGAGGAGGTAAAAATGACCAATACACTTATACTTTGTTGTGTTATTATAGGGCTTATTGCATTAACAATAGGTATTGTTACACTTATTGTAAAATTGTGTACTAGGCGGAGTAATAGAAAATAATCGTAAATTAAAATAACAAGTTGAACTGTAGTGGTGTTACAAATTCAGTATACCACTACAGTTGTTGTTGTTTATCGCAAAAAAAGGGATCGCCTGCCTGCGATTCCTTTTTTAAGCCAAATTACATTCCCCTACACCGACGACTGGCTCCGGAAGTTCACCGGCTCATAATCCTGCAGCGGCGCCAGGAAACCGCACTCCTCCAGCTTATTCTGAATCATATCCAGAATCTCCCGGCTCTCCGCCGTAACCGTATGATAGTGGTAGCCGGAAGTCGCCCGCATCAGCGGTCGGGACTGGCCCTCCTGGATCTGCGTCAAATACTTCTCGATATCCAGCCGGGAGCGAATATTCAATTCTCCCCGCATGGTTCCGTACACCTTGTGGTACACGAATTCATCCCGAATCCGTCCGCCGCAATCCACGATGATGGAGAATTCCTTCCGAATCTCCTCCTCCGTATGAATCACCTTGAACACCCGGCTGGCTTCCTCCGAATGCTGAAGCACGTATCCCCGATTGGTAGACAGCACCTCGTTTCCCTGCGCCCGAAGGATGGAAATATCCTGAACGATGACCTGCCGGCTGACGCCCAGTTCCTGCGCCAACGCCGCACCGGACAGGGGTTCTGCACTGTTTTTCAATTTTTCAATGATGGCTCCTCTTCGTTCCGCCGCTTTCATTCTGCTGCTCCACCCCCTGTTCTCCAAATCATTCTTCCCACGGTCTCCGGGTCCTATACTCTTCTCATATTCTTCAGCGACAGATCCATAATCGGAGACGAATGGGTCAGCGCACCGCTGGATACGTAATCCACCTTCAGGTCCCGAATCATTTCCACCTTCGCCTCATCCACGTTGCCGGAAATCTCGATTTCCGCTTTGCCGCCGATGATTTCAATGGCCTCTGCCATCGTATCGTGATCCATGTTGTCCAGCATGATGATGTCCGCGCCGGCTTCCACCGCTTCCCGGGTCATCTCCAGATTCTCCACTTCCACTTCGATCTTCCGAACAAACGGCGCATATTCCTTGGCCATCGCAATCGCTTTAGCCACGCCGCCGGCCGCCTCGATATGGTTATCCTTCAGCATTACGCCATCGGAAAGGTTGTACCGATGGTTGCATCCGCCGCCGATTCGCACCGCATACTTCTCAAAAACCCGGTTGTTCGGTGTAGTCTTCCGCGTATCCAGCAGACGAATGCCGGTGCCCTCCAGCAGGTCCGCAATCTGACGGGTATGGGTCGCCACGCCGCTCATGCGCTGGAGATAATTCAGCGCCGTCCGCTCGCCGGACAGCAGCACCCGGATATCTCCCCGAATGTCCGCCAGCTTCTGACCCTTCTCCACCTTATCGCCATCCTTCACGTAGGTGACAACCTCCGTCTCCGGATCCAGCAGGGTGAACACCCGCTCAAAAACCTGCAGACCGCAGATCACGCCATCCTGCTTGCAGATCAGCTCCACGTTTCCCGGGCACTTATCCCGCATGATGCAGTTGGTGGACACGTCTTCACTGGTAATATCCTCCCGCAGCGCGCCGAGAATCAGCGGCTCCACGTTCAGCTCCATTGTCGCTCTATCAAACATTTTATTTCCTCTCTTCCGGTAAAAACAAGTTTCGTTTTCCATACGTTTCCGACGCTGCCGCCATTATACGTGGCGGTACTCGGAATTCATCGGCGTTCCGCCGTTTGCCTTCTCGATGGCCGCTGCCACCAGGCGGATGTTCTCCTTCTCCATGGTCTCCCGATCCTCATACTTCTTCAGATCCGTATTGGCCACCACTTCATCATTTCCCTTGAACTCAGAATAGTGCTCTGTCAGATTCTGAGCCGCTCTCTTGGAGAACACCAGGCTCTCCAGCAGGGAGTTGCTGGCCAGACGGTTCTTTCCGTGCACGCCGTTGCAAGCGGTTTCGCCCACGGCATACAGCTGGTTCATGGTGGTTCTGCTCTCGTGATCGACCTTAATGCCGCCCATGAAGTAGTGCTGTGCCGGAACTACCGGGATGCACTCCTTGAACACATCATATCCCGCTTCTCTGCAGTGCTCCACGATGTTCGGGAAGTGGTTTTCCAGCACGTCTCTCGGAATCGGACGAAGGTCTTCCCATACGTGTTCCGTTCCGTCCTTTTCCATCTGTTCGTGAATTTTCTGGGACAGCACATCTCTCGGCAGAAGCTCGTTGGCGAAACGCTCCATGTTCTTTCCGTAGAGCTTTGCGCCCTCTCCCCGAACGGATTCCGAGATCAGGAAGCTTCTGGTCTTATCATCCTTGGAATAGAATGTGGTCGGATGAATCTGCACGTAGTTGATGTCCTGCAGTTCAATTCCGTGGCGAATGGCGATGGCCAGTGCATCGCCGGTGAGATGACGGAAGTTGGTGGAATGGCGATAGATTCCGCCGATTCCGCCGGTGGCCAGTACGGTGCAGTCCGCCTGAATGGTCTCCAGGGTGCCGTCTTTCTTCCGAACCACCGCGCCGTAGCAGGTGTTGTCCTTTGTAATCAGATCCTCCATGGTGGTGTATTCCATCAGTTTTACATTCGGAAGCTTCTTTACCTGCGCCAGAAGCTTGCTGGTAATTTCCTTGCCGGTGATGTCCTCGTGGAAGAGGATTCTTTTATCCGAGTGAGCGCCCTCCCGAGTGAAATCCAATTCGCCGTTCTCGTCCCGGTGGAAACGAACGCCGTACTCCAGGAGATCCTGAACCACGTCCTGCGAGGAACGGATCATGATGTCCACGGACTCCCGGTCGTTCTCATAGTGTCCGGCTTTCATGGTATCTTCAAAATAGCTGTCGTAGTCCTCGTCGTCTTTCAGCATGCAGATTCCGCCCTGTGCCAGGTAGGAATCGTTGCTTTCCAGATCGGCTTTGGTAATCAGTGTGATTTCCTTGTCTCGAGGGAGCTGCAGTGCACAGTACAGTCCGGAGCAGCCGCTGCCGACGATTAATACTTCTGTCTTCATTATTAAACCTTCTTCCTTATATTCCGTTGTTTTCAACCTTCCATTAACAACAAACCTTTGTCAGTGATGAAGTATAACACATATTCTTTCAGGTGACAAGACAGTTGTAAATAAAAATTTTTTACTGCTGTCTTGACATGTAAATATACAGTCACTATAATGAATAGGACAATCTGAAAGGAAACAAGGTTATGAATACAAGAGAATTACAGGATCGAATTATTGAACTGAAGAAGGAGAAGGATGTCTGCATCCTGGCCCACGCCTACCAGAGCCACGATATCTGGGAAGTTGCGGACTACGTAGGCGATTCCTACGGCCTCAGCGTACAGGCCGCGAAAGCGCCTCAGAAGACCGTTATCATGGCCGGCGTCCGCTTCATGGCAGAAACCGTTAAGGTTCTTTCCCCGGAGAAGAAGGTTCTCCTGGCCAACGACCTGGCGGGATGCACCATGGCGCTGCAGATGGACCGGGATAAGGTTCTGGAGATGCAGAAAGAGAATCCGGGATATGCCACCGTTGCTTACATCAACACCACCTCGGAACTGAAGACCGCCGTGGACGTTGTGGTCACCTCTTCCTCTGCTGTTAAGATTCTGAAGAATATGCCGGAGAAGGACATCCTGTTCATCCCGGACTGCAACCTGGGCGCATGGGTCGCAAAACAGCTTCCGGAGAAGAATTTCAAATTCTTCCGGGGCGGCTGCTCCACCCACATGAATATCACCCCGACCGACGTTCGGATTGCTCGGGAGAAGCATCCGGAAGCCAAGGTTCTGGTTCATCCGGAATGCCGCGCATCGGTTACCGAACAGGCGGATTATGCCGGAAGCACCACCGGAATCATGAACTACGCAAAGGAAAGCGACTGCAAGGAATTCATCATCGGCACGGAGAGCAGCATCGTGCAGCACCTCCAGTTCGAATGTCCGGATAAGAAATTCTACCTTCTCTCCGACCGCTGCGTATGTCACAACATGAAGATCACCACCCTGTACGACATTTACAACGCCTTGATGGGTGAAGGCGGCGAAGAGATTCTGCTTTCCGATGAATTGATTCGGGACGCCAAGAGACCGATTGACCGCATGATTGAGCTGGGCAAATAGCCCCTTCGGCACGGGCTCGCCGGAAGACACGAACCATCCCTGTGGACTCGCTCCACAGGGATTCTTTTTGTGCATTCATAAAAAAAATTCGTGCGACCGTCACGGATTTCCGGTAGCGGTGACCGCCGCGCTATGCTACCATATATGTACAAAGAAAGGAGACGACCCATGGGATCCTATGTTGAATTCAAAAATGTAAAGAAGGTGTACCGCATGGGGGAGGTGTTGATTGAAGCCCTCCACGATGCCACATTTGAAATAGAGAAAGGCGAAGTGTGCGTCATTGTGGGTGCATCCGGCGCCGGCAAAACCACCCTGCTGAACATCCTGGGCGGCATGGATACCCTGTCCGACGGGCAGGTTCTTCTGGACGGCAAGGACATCTCCCGGTACAGCCGGCGGGAACTGACGGATTACCGCCGATACGAAATCGGCTTCGTCTTCCAGTTCTACAACCTGATTCCAAACCTCACCGCCCTGGAGAACGTGTCCCTGGCCACGCAGATTTGCCGGGATCCGTTGGATGCGGAAGAGACCCTGACCAAGGTGGGATTGAAGGACCGTCTGGGGAATTTTCCGGCCCAGCTTTCCGGCGGAGAGCAGCAGCGGGTGGCCATCGCCCGGGCGCTGGCCAAGAACCCGAAGCTCCTGCTGTGCGACGAGCCCACCGGTGCGCTGGATTACAATACGGGAAAAGCCATCCTGAAGCTGCTTCAGGATACCAGCCGGCAGCAGGGCATGACGGTGGTCATCATCACCCACAACACGGCCCTCACCGCCATGGCCGATCGGATTATTCACATCAAGAACGGACACATCTCCTCGGTGGAGAAGAACGAGCACATCACCCCGGTGGAAGACATAGAATGGTAGGACGGAAAAATGCTGAAGAAATCAACATTGCGTGAAATACGTTCCAGTCTGGGAAGATATCTGGCCATCCTGGCAATCGTCATGCTGGGAGTGGGGTTTTTTTGCGGCCTGAAATCCACCAAACCCGCCATGCTCGCCACCGCCAATCAGTATTTAAAGGACAACAAACTGTACGATTTCCAACTGCAGTCCACGCTGGGATTGACGGAAAAAGATGCAGAGGCCGTTGCCCGGCAGGATGATGTCGAGGCGGCGGAGGGTTCTGTCAGAGAAGACGTGCTCTTTCACTATGATGGGCAGGAATCCGACAAGGTGCTCCGCTTCCATTCCATCACCTCGAAGGTAAATACCATCCACCTGATGAAGGGACGTCTGCCGAAGGCAAAAGATGAATGCGTGGTGGACTACTATCTGGGAAACAATCTGATTGGCAAGAACATCGTCATCTCCTCCCGGAACAGTAAGCGCACCCGAGATTTGTTTTATCAGAAGGAATTGAAGGTGGTGGGCACTGTCACCTCCCCGGTGTACCTGAATTTTGAGCGGGGCACCACCTCGCTGGGGGACGGCAAGGTTTCCGGCTTCGTGTATATGAACCGGGATGCTTTTGACACGGATGTTTTCACCCAGATTGACGTGAAGCTGAAGAAGACCTACCCGATTTACTCCAAAAAATACAAGAATTACATCGATGCCACTGCCTCCGGGATGGAGGATACCCTTGAGAATCGGGCGGAAATCCGGTATAAGGAGATCGTGGCCAAAGCCACCCGAAAGTGGGAGAAGAACAAAGCCAAGTACAAGAAGAATTACAACGATTTCCTAAAAGAAAAAGCGGACACCCAACAGAAGCTCCGGGACAGCCGTCAGAAGCTGACGAACAACAAGGCAAAGCTTCAGAAGAAGAGCAAGGAGCTGAAAAGCAAAGAAAAATCCCTGAAATCCAACCTGAAGAAGGTGGACAGCGGCATCCGTCAGGTGGACGGCGCCATTAAGCAGAGCCAGGCGGCGGGTGCGCCGGTGGATCGGCTTCTGGCGCAGAAGCAGCAGCTTCAGAATCAGAAGGGGAAGATCCGGGACGGACTTCTCCTTGTGAATAAGGGAAAGGGTCAGATTAAGAAAGGTAATCAGGAGATAAAAAAGGGTTTTGAGAAGTACAACAAAGCCGTTGCCACGGCGGACAAGGAGTTCCGCGAGGCGGAGGAGAAGCTGGCGGATGCCAAGGTGAAGCTGGACGACGGGAAGAAGAAGATTTCCGATATCAAGAAGGCGGACACCTACGTGCTGGACCGGAATACCAATACGGGCTACGCTTGTTTTGAGAGCGACTCCTCCATCGTGGACGGAATCTGCAAGGTCTTCCCGATTTTCTTTTTCCTGGTTGCGGCGCTGGTATGCATGACCACCATGACCCGAATGGTGGATGCTCAGCGGACGGAAATCGGGGTGCTGAAAGCGCTGGGATACAGCAACTCTTCCATCATCGGAAAATACCTGTTCTATTCCTGCAGCGCGTCCCTCATCGGCGCTGTCGTCGGGCTTTTTGCCGGCGCCTACATCTTCCCGAAGGTCATCTGGAAGGGCTATGGCATGATGTACGATTTCAACGCCCACTTGCAGTACGTTCTGAGCCCGAAGCTGTCTGTTGCGGCGGTGGGAGTTTCCCTGCTCTGCGCCGTCAGCGCCACCCTGCTCCCGTGTCTGGGGGATTTCCGGGAAGTGCCGGCGCAGCTGATTCGCCCCCGGGCACCGAAGAACGGCAAGCGAATTCTTTTGGAGCGGATTGGCTTCCTGTGGAATCGGTTCAGCTTCCTTCAGAAGGTTACCTTCCGGAACATCTTCCGCTACAAAAAACGCTTTCTCATGATGGTCATCGGCATCAGCGGCTGCACCGCCCTCCTGGTGGCCGGTCTGGGCATCCGGGATTCCATCCAGAACGTGGTGAATTTCCAGTTCGACGAAATCCAGAAATACGATTACGATGTCATTTTCGACAAGAACATGACCGCCGAGAAGCAGAAGGCCTTCCGCAAGGATACCGCCGGCGACTACAAGGATATTCTCTTTGTCCATAAAAACAGTGCCGACATCCTCCACGGCGATCAGGTGAAATCCATTACCCTGATTGCTTCGGAATCCAACGGTTTCCGGCAGTTCGTGGATCTCCACAACCACGCCGGCAAAGCCATTTCCTATCCGAAAACGGGACAGGCGGTCATCTGCAAAAAGCTGGCCCGCACCTACAACCTTTCCGTGGGGGATGAAATCACCCTCCGGGACGAGGATTGCCTCCAAGGCAAGGTGAAAGTCAGCGGCATCTGCGAGAACTACATCTACAACTACGTGTATATCACCCCGGAGACCTATCGGGACCTGTTCGGAACCGCGGCATCCGTCAAATCTGCCATGGTTCGCTCCGCTTCCGGCAGTAACAAATCCGTGCACCAATCCGCCACAAAACTTCTGAAGCGGGATGAGGTGGCCGCAGTTTCCATCAACATGGACATGCGGGACCGGGTCAACAACATGATGAAAAGCCTGAACGCCATCGTTCTGGTGGTCATTCTCTCCGCCGGTGCACTGGCCTTCATCGTGCTGTACAACCTGACCAACATCAACATCACCGAGCGAATTCGGGAAATCGCCACCATCAAGGTGTTGGGCTTCCGAAAAGGTGAAACCGCCGCCTACGTCTTCCGGGAGAACATTTTCCTCACGGGAATCAGCGCCCTGCTGGGCCTGGGCCTGGGTCGGATTCTCCTGGGCTTCATTATCAGCCAGATTAACGTGGACCTGATATCCTTCGATACTCGGATTACCGGCTTCAGCTATGCACTGGCGGTGATTCTCACCTTCGTCTTCGCCTTCATCGTGAGCATTGCCATGTCTAGGCGGCTGGAGAACATCAGCATGACGGAGTCCCTGAAGAGCATTGAATAGCGGGGCGACGTTCTTGCACCAAGTCTCAGCCGATTCTGAAATAAACAGTAAAAACCTGCATCCGGAAAGCAATCCAATCTTGAGGATGGATTCACCTTCCGGATGCAGGTTTGCTGTTTTGTGAAAATCTCCGCGGCAGAGTAAAGAACCATAATTAAAGTGATGCACGAAGGCTAACGAAAGGCCTTCGTGCATCACTTTATAACAAGTGCAAACGCACATGCAAATGCAGCAACAATTGCCGCAAGCATAAGATAATTACAATTTTTGAATTTGAAGAAATAAATTCCTGCAACAACGAGAATACAAACTAAGAGCACTTTTATTAAAGATGACAATAGTATTCCGTTTTGTATCACGCCGGTGTATCCAAGGATACATAGGATCGGGATAAGGCATCCGAACATTACCAGAACTATCAAAAGGTTTCGCTTTGTCACGTTATCGTGCAATTACCTATACTTTGTAATTGCTCCCCCTTTCCTCTACCGAATCTTCCCCAACCGGAACGCTTCGATCATTTCCTGTGTCAGCGCCGGCCGAACCGGGTTCATTTGTAGTTCCTCCCGGGAAATGAAGAAGGCGGTTTCCAGTTCCTCTCGGTCCAGGACGATGTGGTCGTCCCCGTCCACCTCTGCGGTGTAGCCGATTTGCAGGTTTCCCGCAAAACCCCACGGCTGGGATCCGTAGTACCGAATGTTCTTGACCTTAAGCCCCACTTCTTCCATGACCTCCCGGGCCACGCATTCCTCTGCGGACTCCCCGATTTCCACGAAGCCGGCAATCAATGCATACAAGTTGGTCTGCTTTCTGCCGTTGTAACGGGATACCAGCAGCTTATCCTCATGGGTTACCGCCACCGTTACCGCCGGATTGATTCGGGGAAAAATAAGATTTCCGCACTTCGGACAGCGCATCAGTCGTTCCTTCTCGCCGTATTCCGTCCGGGTCCCGCATCTTCCGCACATCCGATTGTTTTTGTACCACGCGTTCAGGTGCCCCGCCGTCATAGCGGCAAAGCACAGGTCTTTCGGTTTTCCCTTCCGAAGAATCCGAGAGGACCGATACTCATAGCCCTTTGGCAGGGTTACGCTGCATTCGCTCTTTGGCATAAAGAACCGGGTATCATCAATAGAGAAAAGATAGACGCAATCCTCTTCCCGAAGTCCTGCATCTCCCGCTTTTGGAATCTCCAGGCTTCCGTCTTCGGATTCCTTCATGCCGATTTCACCGCTCTTCTCATCGAAGAGAAACAGCTCATCCTCTTCCCGCATCCGGATGTCCGGTCTGTAGTGATTATCGAATATTCTATCGCCGATTTCCTGTATCATCTATTTTAACTCCTGCTAAAAGTATTTTCGGGATTTCTCCCTGCTTACAGTTCCGGGAATCCGTGCTCCCGATGGTACTGCCGCCCCTTTTCACAATCCGACGCAATCCGTTCCCGCAGTTCTTCCACAGAACGGAATTTCATCTCCGGCCGTTCCCACTTCAGGAACTCGATTCGGATATTCTTTCCGTACAGATCCCGATTCAGCCCGTACACGTGGGTCTCGATGGATTTCTCAAACTCCCCGACGGTTGGTTTTACCCCCACATCGGTAATCCCCGGGTATTTGACGCCGTCGATTTCCGCCAAAGTGTAGTACACCCCGTTGGGCGGCGCAATTCGGTAGGCTTCGAACACCACGTTGGCCGTCGGGAAACCGATTCGGCCCCCCAGCTGCTTGCCGGGAATCACCTTTCCGGTGCAGTAGAAGTTCCGGCCCAGGCAAACCGATGCCCGTTCCATATCTCCTTCCGTAATCAGTCGGCGAACCAAGGTGGAGCTGACCACCATATCATCAACGTATACCGGCTCATTCACCAGAACCTCCATTCCCAGGTCCCGGCCCAGGCTTTGCATCAAATCCACATCCCCGGCCGCTTTCTTTCCGAACCGAAAATTGAATCCGCAGCACACTGCTGCCGCATGCAGGGTCTCTCCCAGAATGCACCGGATAAAATCCTCTGCCGAGGTATTTCGAATTCTTTCGTCAAATGGAATATCCACCACAACCTCAATCCCCAGGGACTGCAGCAGTGCCATTTTCTCCATCTCGGTGCAGATGAGGCTCACCTCTTTGCGGGTGTGGGTAGAAAAGGTAAAGCACACCGGCGTCCGGTTGTTCCGCTTTGCTTTTCGTACCGCACTCAGCAGAATCTCCCGGTGGCCGATATGAACCCCGTCGAAATTGCCCAGTGCCACCACCGTCTGCCCATCGATCTTAACATCGTCTAACGAACGTATTACTTTCATCTTATCGTATCACCTTCTCCGGATATAACGTATTCTCCCGGAGGGTCGAAATCCCCAGGAACTTCCCTTCCGGGTCGTACACCCGGTATTTATCCCCCAAATGAGAGCCCGCCTGCAGTGCCTCCGGAACCGCCGGCAGGGCGAGCACGTTCACGTATCCGGTATCAATTTCCCGGCCGTTGTAGTAGAACGGCACGGACTCCATGCTCTTCAGTTCGATTTTTCCCAGATGCACCAGCGTCTCATCCATGGGAATCACGCAACGCTCCAGCTCCTCATCGGTCATCTCCAAAATCTCCGGAAGCGTCCGCGCATCTTCCACCCGAAAACATCCGGATTGGGTTCGCCGAAGGGCGGTCATAGTGCCGCCGCAGCCCAGCTTTTTCCCGATATCGTCGCAGATGGTGCGGATGTAGGTTCCTTTGGAGCAGGTCACCCGAAAACGAACCCGGTTCTCCGCCGGATTCACTTCCAGCGGCTGAATGTCCGCCACGTAGATTTCTCGGGATTTGATTTCCACCTCTACCCCTTCTCGGGCATATTTGTACAGCGGCTTCCCGTTCACCTTCAAGGCGGAGTATTTCGGCGGTATCTGAGTAATCCATCCCCTAAAAGAACAAATCGCCTGAATCACGTCCTCTTCCGACACGTCCACCGGTTTCGTCTCCAGCACCGTGCCGGTAATGTCCAGCGTATCTGTCACCATGCCCAGCTTCATTTCCGCTTCGTAGGTCTTAAAATCGTCGTCGAAATATTCGATAATTCGAGTCGCCTTCCCAAAACACACCGGAAGCACCCCCGTGGCCATGGGATCCAATGTTCCGGTATGCCCCACACGGCGAATGTGAAGCCGGCCCCGAAGTTTTGCCACCACATCCTGGGATGTCCAGTCCTCCGGCTTATTGATATTCAGGATTCCGTTTTCAAACATATTATTGATCTTTCTCCACTTGCTCCACGAGCTTCTCTGTAATAATCGACTTCGCCTCATCCAGCGGCTTCCGAATTCGGCAGCCTGCCGCCAAAACGTGTCCGCCGCCGCCCAAAGCACCGGCCACTTCCGCCACGTTGATGTGGGACCGGGAACGGAGACTGCATCGAATCACCGACGGCTCCGCTTCCTTCAGCAGGCATCCCACCTCGACACCGTCCACGCTCATGATATCCTGCACAAAACCTTCCGATTCGCTCAATTCACAGCCGGTCTCCCGGAGCATTTCCTGCGTCACGGCGGCCACGGCCACCTTATCCTCTCCGAACAGCTGAATACTGCTCATCACCAGGGAATGCAGGCGGATGGACCGCAGGGAATTGCGGTTGTAGATCAGGTTGCTGATTTTCTTGCAATTGAACCCCGGTACCCGGTGCAGCTGCGCCGCCATTTCGTGGGTGCGCGCCGTGGTGTTGGCATGCTGAAAATTTCCGGTATCCGTGGTGAGTGCGGTAAAAATACCCTCCGCCATCGGAAGGTTGATTTCCACATTCATCGCTTCAATCAGAAGCTCAATCATCTCTCCCGTTGCCGCCGAGTCCGGTTCGATTCGTCCAAAATCAAAATTCGGCTGTTCTCCGGTCACGCCGTGGTGGTCGATTACTGCTTTTATCGGGGCCGCCTCAAAGATTTCCTCTCGGCCCGGAATTCGGTTCATCCCGCAGCAATCCACCATGATGGCCAACTCCGGCCGGAAGTCCGGCTCGGAAACAATATTGTTTCCCGCCAGGAAGTCCAGATTTGCCGGCGTCGCTTCGCCGGTGACAATCACAGCATTCTTGCCCATGGATTTCAGCGCAACGCAAAGAGCGGATGACGAGCCCAGGGCATCGCCATCCAAGTTTACGTGGGGCAGGATTACGATGTGATCCAATCCTGCCAGTTTTTCTGCTATCTCTTTGTATGAATTCTTCATATTAGTTCTCGTTGTGAATTTCATCAATCAGCGCATCGATGTGCCGGCCGTAGTCCATAGAGGAATCGATTTTGAAAATCAACTCCGGCACGTGGCGCATCTTGATGTCCTTTCCGATGTTCTTCTTGAAGGTGCCCTTGGCCCGATTGAAGGCTTCCAGAACCTCCTTGTTCACTGCCTCTTTGTCCTCATCCGCGAGGGTCAGCGGTGTGATGTACACCGTGGCGAAACTGCCGTCCGCGGTGACATCCACACCGGAAATGGTGATAATTCTCGAGTTCAGTCTCGGATCCTTGATTCCGTTCACCAGCAGTTTGCTGATGCTCTTTTTAATCTCTTCCGAAACCCGTCCAATTCGATGATTTCTTCCCATAATTATCTTTCTACCTCTACCATTGTGAAGCATTCCAGCGTATCACCCGGCTTGATGTCGTTGTAGTTCTCGATTCCGAGACCGCATTCGTAACCGGTTGCCACTTCCTTGGCATCGTCCTTGTATCTCTTCAAAGAGGAGATGGTGCCTTCGTGGATTACGATGCCATCCCGAACCAGACGAATCTGTGCATTCCGCTGAATCTTTCCTTCTGTAACATAGGCACCGCCGACGGTTCCTACGTTCGGTACGCGGAAGGTGTCACGGATTTCTGCCTTACCCAGAATTTCTTCCCGGAATTCCGGATCCAGCATACCCTTCATCGCGTCGGAAATTTCGTCGATGATATCGTAGATGACACGGTATGTTCTGATTTCTACATCCGCATCCGCTGCCTGGTTGGTTACGGCCGTGGTCGGACGAACGTTAAATCCGATAATGATGGCATTGGATGTCTCCGCCAGCATTACGTCGGACTCGGTAACGGTACCGACGCCGGAGTGAACCACGTTGATTCGAACATCCGGTGTATCCAGTTTCTCCAAAGAGGAGATGATGGCACCAACGGAACCCTGTACGTCTGCCTTGATGATCAGGTTCAGTTCCTTGGTCTCGCCTTCCTGAATCTGGGAGAAGAGCTTGTCCAGTGTCATGCTGGCATTCTTTGCCAGAACGTCCTCTCTCATCTTCTCGGCACGGCTGTTTGCGATTTCTCTGGCAACCTTGTCGTCCTTTACGGCGTTGAACGCATCGCCGGCCATCGGTACATCCGACAGACCCAGGATTTCCACTGCCGTTGCCGGACCGGCCTTGCGGATCTTGTCGCCCTTGAAGTTGGTCATTACACGGATTTTTCCGGAGCATGTTCCGGCTACCACGCTCTGACCGGTCTTCAGCGTACCGTTCATTACCAGCAGTGTGGCAATCGGACCTCTTGCCTTATCCAGTCTGGCCTCGATTACCGTACCCAGTGCCAGTCTGTCCGGGTTCGCCTTCAGCTCCAGCATTTCTGCCTCCAGAAGGATCATCTCCAGCAGATCTGTAATGCCTTCGCCCTTCTTTGCGGATACCGGTACGCTGATTACGTCTCCGCCCCAGTCTTCCACCAGGATGCCGTTGTCGGCCAAGTCCTTCTTTACCTTGTCCGGATTTGCGCCCGGCTTATCCATCTTGTTGATGGCAACAATAATCGGAACGTTTGCCGCCTTCGCGTGGCTGATGGACTCGATGGTCTGCGGCTTAACGCTGTCATCCGCTGCTACAACCAGTACGGCGATATCCGTAATCTGTGCACCGCGGGCACGCATGGTGGTAAACGCTTCGTGTCCCGGAGTATCCAGGAATACGATTTTCTTGCCGTTGATGGTAACTTCGGAAGCACCGATATGCTGCGTAATACCGCCGGATTCTCCTGCGGTAACGTTCGTGTTTCGAATCGCATCCAGCAAGGAAGTTTTACCGTGGTCAACGTGACCCATTACGGTGATGATCGGTGCTCTCGGCTTCAGTTCGCTTTCCGCATCTTCGTGAAGATCCAGGCCTTCTTCCGGCTCTTCTTCCACTTCTTCGGTAACCACGACGCTGATGCCCAGATCCTCTGCCAGCATCTCTACCACGTCCTTATCGATGGTCTGGTTCAAAGTCGCCATGATGCCCATCTTCATCAGGGACATGATAATGGATGTCGGCGAGATTTCTGCCTGTTCTGCCAGACCCGCAACGGTAATCGGAACGGTTACCGCAATGGTGCCTTCCGGCAGAAGCTCTTCAATATCCACTTCCGGCTCCACGTTCTTCGGTGCTTTCTTCTTCTTATGTCTGGTCTGCTTTTCCAGAGAATTCTCGTCGAAGTAACGAGCATTCTTTCCGCCGCCGTTTCCTTCATGACGACCGTGCTTGTTGTGACGATCGCCTCTGCTGCGGTCTTCATTCTTGTCCTTATTGTGGTCAAAGAACTTCTTGCTCTTTCCCTTGCCGCCCTTGCCGGTTTCTACCGCTGCCATTTCCGGTGCGGATGCACCGCTGCTACGGCGCTGGGAATGATCGTTCCGGCCTTCATTGTTGTTCCGGCGATTTCCGCCGTCCTTGCGGCCCTGACCGTCTTTGCCCCTGCGGTCATTGCGGTCGTTTCTCTTCTTTCTGCCGTCGGAAGATTTACCGGATTCCTTCGCTTCCGGCTGCGGTGCTTTGGATGCATCGAAAATCTTCTTGAAGCGCATCGGCTTATTCGGAGCGTTGGTATACTCTTCCTTCTTTTCCTCTGCCTTCTTCGCCGGCTTCTTCTCTTCCGCCTTGTGATCCGCTGCCTTCTTTTCCGCAGGCTTGTCGGAAGTCTTCTTCTCCGGCTTCTTCTCGGTCTTCTTCGCCGCCTTCTTTTCAGCGGCTTCTTTTTCTTTTGCAGCCTTCTGCTCTGCTCTTGCCGCCGCTTCTTCGCTTTCAACCTCGGCTGCGGTCTTTACGATTTTCAGTCCAACCCGCTTCTTCGGTTCTTCCTTCGGAGCGTCCGCCTTTGCCGGTGCCGCTTTCGGAGCTTCTTCCTTCTCCTTCTTCGCCATCGGTGCCGGTTTGCTGATAATCGGCGTTGCCTTAATCTTCGGCTTCTTGGACTGGGCTTCCGGACGATCGTTTCCCTTCAGCATATTGATGGTGCTGATAATTCTACCCGCATCCCGATCCTCCATGCTGTCTCCCTCGCCGGTCACCTTAATGCCCAACTTGTCGGAATTTCGTTTCAGTTCCTGATACGAAATATCCAGCTCAGTCATGATATCAGATACCTTCTTCGCCATTCACTACCTCCTTTACAAATGCATTGGCTTCGTCAAAAGCCGCATCTGTTATTTCCATTTTGATTTCTCTCTTATAATTTCGCTGAAATGCTCTGCTTTTTCTTGCTTTCTCGATGCATTCCGGATTCTTGCAGAGATACACGCCTCTTCCCGGGCTCTTCCCATCTCGATCCACATGAATGGCTTCATCGTGGAACGTCAGCCGAATCAGCTGATTCTGAGGAAAGGATTCCCTGCACCCGATGCATCTTCGCATTGGTGTTCTTCGGTCTTTCATACCGCGCCTCTACTCTTCCGAAACGGTCTCTTCTGCTTCCGGTACTTCTGCCTCCACAGCTGCATCCTCAGTCATTTCATTTACTTCTTCAAAAGCATCCGGTTCTTCATCCTCGTCGGTGTAGTCGTCAAAATCAAAACCGCTTTCTTCCAGCTGTGCCTTGCTCTTGATATCGATCTTCCATCCGCTGACTCTGGCTGCCAGACGAACGTTCTGTCCTTCTCTTCCGATGGCCAGGGAAAGCTGCTGTTCCGGAACCACGGCGATGGCGCTCTTTTCTTTTTCGTCGGCATATACCGCTTCTACAACTGCCGGACGCAGAACGTTGCTGATCAGTACCGTCGGATTTTCATCCCATACGATGATGTCGATTTTCTCATCGTTCAGCTCGTCCACGATAGACTGAACACGGGAACCCCTGTTTCCGACGCAGGCACCTACCGGATCCACGTTCTCATCGTTGGAATATACCGCAATCTTCGTACGGGAACCGGCCTCACGAGCGATTCCTTTGATTTCTACCGTGCCGTCGGCAATCTCCGGAATTTCCAGTTCGAACAGCTTTCGAACCAGTCCCGGATGGGAACGGGAAATGAAGATCTGAGTTCCCTTTGGTTTCTTCTGTACGTCCATAACGTATACTTTGATATACTGACCCGGACGCAGTTCTTCGCCGCGAACCTGCTCGGATTTGGACAGAGAACATTCCACGTTTCCAATGGATACGTAAACTCTGCCTTCGTTCACTCTTTCCACTCTTGCGGTCACCAGTTTTTCCTTCAGTTCGATGAACTGATCGTAGGTGTTGTTTCTTTCCGCTTCACGGATGCTCTGAACCACAACCTGCTTTGCGGTCTGTGCGGCAATGCGGCCGAAATCCTTCGGATCGATTCGGTACTGAATCTCATCGCCGATTTCATAGCGTTCGTCATATGACTGCGCTTCTTCCAAAGATACCTCGGTGGCATCATCCATTACTTCTTCCACAACTTCCTTGCTGAGAAGAACCATTACCTCTCCGGACTCCCGGTCTACTACCACATCCACCTTCTGGTCTTTGCTGTAGTTTCTTTCGTAAGTGGTTTTAACGGCTTTCTCGATTGCCGCGATAATGTCCTCTTTGGAAATGTTCTTTTCGCGCTCCAACTCATTGAGTGCATCTAGAAATTCCTTATTCATTTAACCCTCCTAAAATATAACTGCAAGGTTGATCTTGGAAATCTTCTTGTGCGGAATCTCCAATCTCTCCCCATCTAAATCCAACTGAATTACATCTTCTTCCGTGCGTCCCACCAGTTCGGCCTCAAAGCTCTTCTGGCCGTTCAGCGGTTCGTACAGCTTGACTTCTACAATTCTTCCGGCGAAACGTTCGAAGTCCTTATCGTGAATCAGCTCCCGATCCATTCCCGGTGAGGACACCTCGATGGTGTACTGACGGGCAATCAGATCCAGTTCATCCAGTTTCTCGCTCAGATACCGATTTACCTCTTCACATTCTTCAATGTTTACAAATTCCTGCTCACTATCTGCCGGCTTGTCCAGATATACCCGAAGTTTCCATTCCGGTCCCTCCTTGCGGTACTCCACATTGTAAATTTCCAAATCTTTGCCGCAAACATGCTCTTCTGCAAGTTCTCTTACACGGCTGACTACATCTTCTTTTGCCATCATCCCTCCGGAATAATCCACATACAAACGAAAGAGTGGGCTTTGCCCACTCTTTCAAGTTCCAACGTATACGGCTATAATAGCACGAATTCCTTTGATATGCAAGGGTTTTTCTTGATATTCCGGGAATTCTTAGATTTTGTAACGTGCCATGGAAGCCGCCAAGTGCTTCATCATGGTTTCCGTTGCCGCTTCCACATTGCCGCTGATAATCGCACCATACAATTTCTGATGCTCCTCCACAACGGCCTGCAGCTGTTCCGCGTCCACCATACCGGTTCCGCTGACCCGCTTAAGGAAATTCCGGATTGTGGTCAGCATGGACAGGATAATCGGATTGCCGGAGCATTCCGCAATGCAGGTATGGAATTCAATATCCGCATCCAGGGTTTCCTGCAGTGCATGCTGCAGATTATCCGAATCCTTGCTTTCCTGGAAGGTTTTCTGCATCCGGTAATAGATGTCCGTCAATTTATCCAGCTTGTTCTTGTCCTCACACTGAGCCGCCAGCTGAACTGCCCGGAGTTCCAGTGCGCCACGAACCTGAAGGATGCTCTTTACCTGAGCGCCGTCCAGAAACAGGGACCAGGACAGCGGTACCGAGAAGAAATTGGTTTCCCGGCTCGTAATATACGTGCCCTGTCCCAGACGGATGTCGATCATCCCCAGGACGTCCAGCACCTTTAAGGCCTCCCGGACAGCGGATCGGCCGACATTTAATTTTTTTGCCAGCTCTCGGTCCGACTCAATCTGATCTCCCCGCTTTAGACGGCCTTCCAGAATTTCATCGGCGAAATACATGGTCAGACGATTGACCAGCTGACTGATATTTCCCTTTTTCTCGCTCTTATAGAACAAATCATCGTCTGCCTGATGAGAATTCAAACAGGTTTCCAGGTTCTGAAGGAATTCCTGCGGTTCCAGGGAGAACATCATGCTGTCCAGCTGCAAGCGGCCGGAAACCGCACTGATTACCTCATTGAGGCGATCGCCTCCCTTGGATTCCAGGTTGGATAGAGTCGCCACGCTCATGGCCGTCTTTCCGTTTTCTTTCATCAGAAAGTACTCCAAAAATTCCTTCTGGGTCATTTTCAACGTCCGGCGAACCTGTCGGATGTTATCCTTCTTGTAGACAGAGTTGTATTTGCCCTCTACCATCATGTACCTCATTTTTCCACTAGCTCGTTAACTTCGCGATTACTCGTTCAGAAGTTTTTCAACCAGGTCGGTCATCAGTACAGAGGCTTTAGCCAGGTCACTGTATTTACTGAATTCAACCGGTGCATGGCTTCGACCGTCCTTGCTGGAAACGAACAGCATAACTGTTGGAAGCTGCTGGCCGATTTCCAGGGAATCGTGTCCCGCACCACTCGGAAGGCGCATGTAGGAATATCCTCTCTCCTTGCAGGAATCTTCCAGGGTATCCAGCATGCCTGCATCCAGAGCAACCGGCTCGATGACCAGCTTCGTGTCAATTTCATAGCTTCCGCCCATGATCTTGCATTCACGCTCCAATGCAGCTCGAATTCTTCTGGCGATATCATTAATATTATCGTTATTCATGGAACGAATGTCAACCGTGAACTCTACTTTCTCCGCAACGATGTTCATTCCGCCCGGTGTTACGTTCATGAAACCAACGGTAGCAACGGTACCGTCTGCCTTCTCCCGTGCCCAGTCTGCAATCTTGCAGATGACCTTCGATGCGGTATCTACGGCATCCATTCTCATATCCATCGGGGTGGTTCCTGCGTGGTCGGCTCTTCCGTGTACCGTAACCATGTATCTCTGAATACCGACGATACCGGTTACCAGACCGATTTCCAGTTCCTTCTGATCCAGTACCGGTCCCTGCTCGATGTGCGCTTCTACGAAGTGACCGATGGAACCCTCTTTCCAAGCGGCATCGCCCACCTTTGCCGGATCCAGTCCATACTCCTTCATCGCTTCCGCAATGGAAATTCCGCTTGCATCCTTGAACTGCTCGGTATATGCCTCATCCCGGTGGCCCAGCATCGCACCGGAACCGAAGTATCCGGTACCGAAACGCATACCCTCTTCATCGTTGAAGCCGACAACCACCAGATCTCTCTTGTGTTCCATTCCGCTCTCTACAATCTGACGAGCCATCTCGATGGAGCAAACCACGCCGCCGATGCCGTCGTAGTTACCTCCGTGGATAACCGAATCGTAGTGGGAACCGGACATTACACACGGAGCTTCCGGGTCCGTACCTCTCAGAATACCGAATACATTTCCGGCTTCATCCTCGTGCACTTCCAGACCGATTTCTTCCATGGTTTCTCTCAGATAATTCACGGCATCTCTCGCTTCCTTAGTGAAAGGAAGTCGGGTGCATCCCTCTCCCGGGGTAGCGGTGAACTTCTTCAAATACTCCAGATCCTGAGCAATTCTTCCTGTGATTTTTTCGATTTCCATCTTACGTCCTCCTAGTTTTTTCTATCGATAATAAAGACCTTTACCGGTGAGATCAGCATTGCCGCAACAACCGCCGCGAATCCCCCTGTTGCCAATCCGTTCATTCCATGGTTTACGCCCAGGAGAATCAGGGCGAAACCGATCATGGTTATGATAAATGCAATGGTCAGAGCCCCTGCATTTGTAGTCCAGAAACTTTTCTTTTCCATTTTATTCCATCTCCCTTTCTACAGACCAAATACCAGGAACAGGAACAGACCGATTGCAATGGTTGCCGGGATGGTGAATGTCAGCATAATCTTCAGCACTTCACCTTCTTTGCCCAGACAGCCTGCGGTAGTAGTTCCCAGAATAATCTTGCTCGGGCTCACCGCAGCACCGATTGCACCGCCTGCGGTCTGCGCTCCCAGCACCGCCGGTGCGTTTACGCCCAGCAGGGAAGATGTGGTCATCTGGAAATCTCCGAACAGGATGTTGGAGCTCATATTGCTTCCGGTCATAAATGTTCCCAGCAGTCCGATGAACGGCGCGAGAATCAGATACTTATTACCCAGCACGCCGGCAATTCCCTGAGACAGAACGACGGTCTGTCCGGTTCCGGACATAATCTTGGACATGATTACCAATCCGATTACCGCCATTCCCGACGGCATGGTCATGGTGATGGAACGGCCGAAAATCGCCTTTGTTCCGCCGGCCTGAATCCAGCCGTGCTTCTTGTAGTATACCAATCCGATCACCGCGGACAGGAACAGGAACATGCTGGCATGGGTAAACGGAACAATCGGAGAGAATGCATCCGATGCCGCATTCACGAAACCGTATCCGGTGGATGTTTCCGGAACGGAAATGCTCAGCTGAACCTTGCTCAAGAATGCATTGATCGGTGCAACCGTCAGCACGATGATGGTCATCAGAGACAGCAGTACGTATGGTACGAAAGCCTGTACCAGCGTCATATCCCTCGGTACATCCAAGGTCTCGCCGGTGCTCTCGGTGCGAACCATAATCTTGGAATCTTCGATTTTCCATTCATCCCGGTACATCTTCATTCTGCCCATGAGCATGAGAGCAACCAGGCAAATGACAGCCGGAACAAAGTTGCTCAGCGTGGTGTTCACCTGGCTCAGCACCAGCTCGCCGCCGCCGCCGATTACGGTCATTACCAGCACGGCCGGAAGTCCCTTCTTTACGGCCTTTCCTTTTCCATACAGCCAACAGATGATGATTCCGGTCACGAAATCCCATACCAGAAGGAACACCGCTGCCCAGAATGCCGCTCTGTAATACTCCGGACTGCCTGCCTGAATGCCGGCGGATACCGCCAGGGAATCCCACGCAGCACCCAGAGTTCCGAATGTGTTACCCCATGCCTGACCCAGCAGCGGAATAACGATGGCATACATCGGTGCCACGCCGATTCCAATCAGGAGCGGTGCGCCTACTGCAACCGGTACACCGAATCCGGTAATGCCCTGCAGGAAGCTCTCGAAAATCCAGCCCATCGCCAGTACCAGAAGAAGTTCATTCGGCAGCAGCTTACTCATGCCCTCTTTGATGACAATGAACGCTTTCGCCTCATCGCCCACCTGATACATGAGAATCGCCGTCCAAATAATCAGTAAAATGACCAGTGCGCTCCAGATTCCCTTGGCACTCTCCACCGCGATGGTGGTGATGTCCGCCTTATACACCAACAGGCCGGAAAAAATCGTAATAAGCAAGCCAACCGGGGCCGCCTCGGTGGCGCCCCAGTGGAACTTGATCATTAATACGATTAATACGACGATTGGCAGAAAGGCCATTATCCATGTTAAGAAATTTACAGGTATATTCATATTGAAAGTACTCCTCTTTTTCTCAAAAATCGTATTGCGGTAAAAGCAGAATTATCTGTGGATGACGGTTCCGGTCTCTCCATTGATACCTTCTCTTGCCTTTTCGAGGAGTGTGATCAGCGCATTTCTGCCTTCTCCGGATTCTGCGAAACGGATAGCCGCTTCTACCTTTGGCAGCATGGAACCCTTTGCAAACTGCTCTTCTGCAATGTATTCCTTTGCCTGATCCACGGTCAGATCTGCCAGCCATTCCTGGTTTTCCTTACCCCAGTTGATGGCAACCTTCTCAACAGCGGTGAGAATTACCAGGTAATCGGCACCGAAAGTGGATGCCAGCAGGCTGCTCGCGTTGTCCTTGTCGATAACGGCACGAGCACCCACCAGTGCACCGTCATGATCCACTACCGGGATACCGCCGCCGCCGCAAGTGATAACGATGTGACCGGCTTCGAACAGGGTCCGGATGGTTCCCAGCTCGCAAATTCTCTTTGGCATTGGAGAAGCAACGACTTCTCTGTAACCTCTTCCGGCATCCTCAACTACAGAAACACCCTGTGCTTCCAGCTTATCCGCTTCCTCTCTGGTCAGGAAACGTCCGATTGGCTTGGTCGGATTCTTGAAGGCATCGTCATTCTCATCCACCAATGTCTGAGAAATAATTGTGGAAACCTTCTTGTCGATTCCTCTCTTCTTCAGTTCATATTTGATTGCATTCTGCAGATCGATTCCGATATATCCCTGGCTCATTGCGCCGCAGGATGCCAGCGGAACCTCTCCGTACTGATGATTGGATCTTGCCAGCATGTCCATTGCGTTCTGAATCATGCCAACCTGTGGTCCGTTTCCGTGAGTGACGATCAGATCGTGACCCTCTTCAATCAGGTCTACAATTACACCGGCAGTGTGAGCAACCGCTTTGCGCTGCTCCTCTACGTTATTTCCCAGTGCATTTCCCCCCAGTGCGATGACAATTTTCTTGCCCATTTTTTAGTCCTCCATATACTCTGATATACGTAACGGCCTGATTTCTCAGGCCGCCACAATAGCTTCATTAAATTTGATTATTCCTCAAAACCCAGCTTCTTTGCATAAGCCAGAACGGCCTTCTGGAATGCTTCGATCGGCGGATGTACCGTGCCGGCACCAATCTGACCGAATCCGGCAATCTTGTGGGCGATACCGGTGTTGATAACCGGAGTGATTCCCTTCTCCACAACCAGTCTTGCATCGATACCCAGGCAGGTACCTCTGAAGTTCCAGTTCGGAATGATGTAGTTCGGGTTTCTGTCGATGGTGATTTCAGTCATTTCGTTACTGGTGTTCAGCGCATCTTCATAGCCGCCTGCACCGACGAAACGGGTTACAGCCGGAGCTGCGATCATTGCCATTCCACCTACACCAACGGTCTCAGTAATTGCACTGTCGCCGATATCCGGGCAAGCATCTTCGCCGTCATAACCGGTGAAGTACAGACCCTGCGGTGTATTTACCGGACCGGTGAACCATTCGTCTCCCATTCCGGCGATACGGATACCGAAGTTGACGCCGTTTCTGCACATTGCGGTAACAACGGTTCCGTCAGTCAGTGTTCTTGCACCGTCCATAATTGCCTTACCGGTTGCCATCATGACGTTCAGGAAGAACTGATCGGTGTCTGCCAAGAACTTCATTACGGAAGATTTCTCATCCTGCGGCATATCCATATCGGTGATAATCGGTGCCATTTCCTTATAGAAGCACAGGGACGCAGCGATATTTCTCTGGTGGAATTCGTCGCCCATTGCGATTGCCTTTGCAATCAGCGGATTGATTGCCAGTCCGCCGTCCAGGGAACGGATTGCTCTTCCCAGTGTTGGTCCCAGTACATCTCTCATCCATCTCAGACGGTTTACAACCTCTTCAGAGTATGCACCGAAACGCAGCACCTTTCCGATACCTTCATTCATCTGGCAGTATGCATAGTTGCCATCGGTCTCGTTCTGAACAACGAATACCGGCATGTTCTGTGTGGTGATTCCGCCCATCGGACCTACTGCGTTGCAGTGGTGGCATGGAACGAACTGAATCTCACCGGATTCCAGGAGCTTACGAGCATCTGCTTCGTTGTCTGCCCACTCCTCGAAGAGTACCGCACCGACACAGGAACCCTGTACGGTTGCAGGCATATCCTTGTATTCAATCGGCGGACCTGCATGCAGGATTACCTTGCCGTTGTTCTCGTTCAGCTGTGGAATTACAGTCTTTGCCGGAACGTTATCCTTCAGTACAGGCTGAGCAGCAACAACCTTTGCGATTACCTTGCGGTTTGCTTCGTCAATATCGAATCCTTCGTAATTTCTCAGGAAGTTCAGTGCCTTAATCAGTGTAATATCTCCGCCTGCCGGTGGCATCCAGTCATACTGAACCACATCGCAGCCAAACTTCTCGGTTACTTCGGCAAAGCTCTTCAGTCCGATGTTGATAACCTTCGGCTTGTTGGAGAGCATCTTCACCAGCTTCTCGGAAGGAGCAGATACTTCGCACTCTCTTACCTGCTTCGGACGAGTTTCCTTCTGTTCCGGAACGAAATCGTATCCGATTGCCTGAAGTGCGGTCTTTGCAGCCAGCATATTGGTCTCAGCAACGATTACACCGGCTTCCTTCAGCTTTGCAACGGATTCGTCGTAACCCTGGAAGTCGTTTCTGGTTCCGCATACTTCTGCAACGAAGAATACCTTTCTGTTCTGAGCGGCAGCCTTCTCCTGCAGGCTCTTAACAGCCGGAATCAGTGCGCCGGCCATGTCTTCGTGGGAACCGTATCCCAGTACCACGTCGAACAGGATAACGCCGGTACTTGGATCGTCCACAGCCTCTTCCATGCACTCTACTCTGGTTCTCGGGTCGATCATTGGATGCGGCTTACCCTGTGTGTAAACGTCATCGCCCAGGTCGATTACCACGTTGCCGTCTGCATTCAGCTTGAAGCCTTCCTGGTGAGCGCAGTCCTGCAGTCCCAGTGCTTCCTTAATCAGCATTGCAGATTCTCCAGCCAGAGTACCGCCGGAATAGTATGCCTTAATGGTCTTCTTATCTTCTTTATTGAAGAACCGGCTTCTGTCGCAATCAACGGTGCCTTCTTCTACCTTCTGTCCTCTTACCAGGCTTACTGCCAGGCGAGCACACTCATCCAGTGTATAGGTCTGATAGAATCCTTCTTCGTAGTATTCCGGCTTCTCGCCCAGGAACAGGCATACAACCGGCTTCTTGCAAACGCTCAGTCTTGCAGCAACCTTGTCTGCTACTTCCTTTGCCGGCGGTTTGGAGATAACAACCAGCACCTTAACGGTCTGATCCTCTTCCATGGCGTCGATTACGTCCAGCATTGTGGTTCCGCCTACCTCTGCAGACAGATCTCTTCCGCCGGTTCCGATTGCGTTGGTAACGCCCTCGCCCAGACGGTCAATGATAGTGGTCAGTTCCTGAATTCCGGTACCGGATGCACCGATGATTCCGATGGAACCCGGGTTAACGGTGTTGGTAAAAGCAATCGGAACGCTCTGGATGATTCCGGTTCCGCAGTCCGGTCCCATAACAACCAGGCCCTTTTCGTGTGCCTTATCCTTAATCTTCTTCTCATCTTCGATGGTTACGTTGTCGGAGAACATGAATACGTTCATGTCTTCGTCCAGTGCTCTCTCCGCTTCCAGAGCAGCATATGCACCCGGAATGGAAATTACTGCCAGGTTGGCATCCGGCATCTGTGCCAGCGCCTGATCCCAGGACTTCGCTGCCTGCGCACCCTGCTTCTTCGCATCGGCGCTTCCTTCTTTTGCGAAGTACTCGTCTACTCTTTCCATCAGTGTGTCCAGAACGCTTTCCTCTTCTACGTCTGCAACGACTACCATGTCGTTCGGAGTAGCTGCCATCAGCTCTTCGGTTTCCAGTCCGCCCTGCTTGAAGATGTCCTTGTTCGCAGGAGTTGCCATCATGATGGAAACCTTGTTCACACCCTCAACGGTGGAAACTTCATTGGTCAGAAGCATCAGAGTTACAGAATCGTGATAGCTTCCGGCTTTAACGATTGTCTTTAACATTAAATCTCTCCTTGTTTCTCTGTAAAAAAAGCTACGGTTTCAATGTTATCTATAAATTAGTCCGCAAAACGGTTCTTGTGATCGTATCTGTCGAAATGTACCGGTTCACCCTTCAGGTATTCTACCAGTTCATCCGCAACGTCCACACCGCCGGTTGCGTACGCTTTGTCCATTCTCATTTTTGCTCTCTCGCCCGGATAATTTACCTTATCGAATCCCGGAGCCGGCTTGATCTCGCCGATTTCGTCCAGGCAAGCGGACATGGTCTTCATGAACTGCTCTGCACCGCAGAATCTTTCCGGATCGATAACGATGTGCATCTGACCCAGTCTTCTGCCTTCGGACAGATCGTGGTACATGGAGCTTACGTGACCGCCGAACGGAACACCCAGCAGAATTCCGGAGAATACGTCTACCAGCATCATCAAACCATAACCCTTTGCACCTGCGATTGGAACCAGAGCGTTTACCTTGTGCGGGTCGGTAACCGGAGCACCGTGCTCGTCTACTGCCCAATCTGCCGGAATTTCCTGATGCTTGGATCTCTTGTCCAGAATCTTTCCCCATGCCTGTACGGTTGTTGCCATGTCGAATACAACCTTACGATCGTCTGCAGTCGGAGCTGCAAAAGAAATCGGGTTGGTACCATAGTAAGGTTCTGCACCGCCGTAAGGAACTGCCATCGGATCGGACTGGCAGAAAGAAATTGCGCACAGTCCTGCATCTGCAGCCATTTCAGTGTAGTAACCGATGGAACCGCTGTGGGACAGATTGCTCATTCCCACTACTGCAATACCGTTTTCCTTAGCCATCTCAATGGCCTTCTCCATACCTTCCTTTGCAACAACGAAGCCAATGCCGTTGTCACCGTCCAGAATTCCGGAGCAAGGTCCGGTCTGCTTCCAGGTAATGTTTGGTTCAACAGTAATGCCGCCCTTGAAGATTCTTTCGCTGTAGTACTCTACACGAACTGCGCCGTGGGAATAATAACCTCTCTCATGTGCCCACATCAGAATTTCTGCCGTGGTTTCCGCATGGTCTTCGTGCAGACCTGCCTGCATGAGCTTACCCTTCATCAGGCCTTTCAGTTCTTCTCTCGATAATTTCACTTATGATACCTCCCATTATTCGGGAATCTCTTCCCAATGTAATTTGTTTTTATTGACATCCGGGCCTGCTTGTGCAAGCCCGGATTAACGTCTTTAGAATTGAACTAGAGAGCAACGTCTCTGTTGCAGTCCTTGGAGTAGATGTAGATGAAGTCCTCGGTACCTACGCCGTAGCAAGCCTGCGGTACGTAGGAGTCCATGAATACGTAGTCGCCCTTCTGCAGCGGAACCCACTCGTCGTCCAGACGATACATTCCCTTGCCCTGCAGGAAGTACATTCCGTGCTCCTGGATGTGAGTTTCGATGTATCCGTGGCATGCACCCGGTTTGAACTTCAGCAGATGCATGTTCATATCGAAACCGAAATCGTTTGCTGCCGGCAGGAAGTCCTTGCTGTGGCAGTTTGCCATGCCTTCATACTCTTTCCACTCGGTGTCGTTGATGTTGGCAACAACGGTATGTGCGCTGAGGCCTTCTACTGCAACGTATCTTCTTCTGTAGATGTATACGAACGCATCTTCGTCACTGTTGTTTACGAAGCTGAACGGCTTGTCTGCCGGGGAGTAGATGTAACCGCCCTCGGTGAGCTCTGCTTCCTCGTCCGCGTTCTTAACGGTCAGCTTTCCGCTAATTACATACAGGAAGGACTCGATGCCGTCTCCACCGATTGCATCGTTCTTGCCGCCCGGATGAACGGTGGAAATGTAATCTGCGAAATCTGCGCCCATTGCCGGGGAACCCAGGATGGTGGTGTCGCAGTTTTCATATCCCGGGATTGCGTTCTTTACGATGCCGTCCGGTTCCAGAATAATGTAATTCTCTTTCTTGCATACGGATCTTGTGGACAGCAGTGTTTCTCTGTAGCCTGTGTTGTTGTTCAGATAACTCATTGAAATAACCTCTCTTTCATTATCTCTGTTAAAAAATGTTCCGTTGACCCTTTCCGCGATTTTCTTCTTTTTAAATCGCAAGTGGTCAACCAATTTTTACAATTCAATTGTGCCACCTTTCAACCCATTTTGCAAGCTATTTTTTAATTATTTTTGCATTAAAATTTGGACAACCTATTTTTAATATGAGGTTTTTTTCTGTTCGAACCCCTTATTTTTCAACATATTGTGTAAATTTACAGCTTTGCCCCTATTCTTCATCTTCGAAACCATATTTCCGAACCATTTGACATTCACCAATGAAATGGAGTAAAATTCTGAAAAAGAAGCATCATAAAAATTTATAGGTTTATTAAAAATAACGCGCCGATGTTTTTTTACAAATTCTCGGCATATCGGGAGGACATTTCTATGATTCAAAAACAAATTATTGATTTTTCGGAGTTCGCTTCGTACGGTTTCATAAAAAAAGCTACCGTATATCACGAGGATTCCGTCTCGCCAAAGGCCGTTCTGCTGTACTTCCACGGCGGCGGACTCCTCTACGGCAACCGAGAGGACCTGCCGGAAAAACACCTGCGTACTTTTACCGAGAAGGGATATGTGATTGCCGCGATGGATTATCCTCTCGCCCCGGCGGTGACCCTACCGGGAATATTGGAGGATGTGCTGGATTCCGTCAACCGTTATGAAGAAGTGCTGACCACCGCCGGATTGGTGGCGGAGGCCGAAACGCAGAATGCTTTTCGGCCGGGAGAGATTCCGTACTTTCTGTGGGGACGCTCTGCCGGCGCTTACCTGACGCTTTTGGCCGGCGCCTCGGAAAAGCTTGCCGTCAAGCCCTCCGGTATCCTGTCCTATTACGGATACGGTTTCCTGACGGACGGATGGTATGACACTTCCAGTTTCTGGTACAGTTCCCTGCCGGAAGTGCCGGAGAGCTGCCTTCAGGCGATTCCTTCGGAGCCCCACTGCACCGGACCGCTGGAAACCCATTACAGCGTATACGTGTACGCTCGGCAAAAGGGGCTTTGGAAGAATCTAATCTACAGCGGTCGGGAGAAATTTTTCTTCATCGACTACTCCCTCCGACTTAAGGACACGCTTCAGGCGCCGCTGTTCTGTGCCCACAGTACCGGCGATAACGATGTGCCTTTCTCGGAATTCAATGCGCTGGCAGCCAAGTATCGGCCGGAGAAATACATCGCCGCCGCCGGGGATCACGATTTCGACCGGGATGAGGAAAGTCCTTTCACCAACGAATTACTGAATGCCACAATTCAATTTATGGAAAAACGCTTGTAAAAACAAAACGGCCATGCAAGAGCATCCAAATGCGCCTGCATGGTCGTTTTGTTTCGTATTCTCACTTCATTTCACTTTCGATTTTCAACTCTCATATCCGTTACCACCATCACGTAGTGGCTGAGCAAAGCGGCACTTCCCGTCGTTAATGCGAGAATCCATCGCCACCCATTGCCGAAGAGCACGCAGTTGAATATCAGTATTGTCGCCGCCGTTCCGCAAATGATGGAAAGAATCAGGATTTTGTGCCACTCCTTCAGTCCGAATCTCTTGGCATCCTGCGTCATCTGCGCCGAAAAAAGGCTGTTCACCAGAAAAGCGATTCCGATCATCAGCAGAATCAGCTGCTGCTCTTTAAAACGATAGAAGGCCACCCCCATAATAATCATCAGTATGCCCAACGCAAAGTCGTATTCAAAGGCCAAACAAGACAAATCCTTTGAGAAATATCCGAAAATCTTCAGTATCCCGTCCGCCGCCAATATAATTCCAAATATCCTTCCCAGGAAAATATTCATCACCGGAAGATTCAGAATTAACGCTGCGGTAACAGCATAGAGCACGATATCGATTATAATCGTCCCGCGCCGCGCAATTTTATTTTTATCCAATCCCCCTCACCTCTTTTCTCGTATATATGTAAATTATACATACGCATCATGGATGACATTATGGAATAAAAACGAACTACTTATTCTGCTTTTCCGCCCAGAGCTTATCTGCCACCGGATCCCAGTTCTTCGCGTAAGCGATGGTCTTTCCGCAGAAATGCTCCGCACTTTCCGGAGATTCCAAATCCGTGGAGTGCGCGCCGGATTCCTTTACCATTTTCGGCAGCTTATCCGGATTTTCCAACATCGGACACGGTTTCAGATAATTGTCGTTGAACGGCATATTTCTGTGGTATGCCATGAACAACGGACTCTGCATGGCCTCCAGCAGTGTTTTTTCCCGAATGTTCGAATCCGAATAGTGGATGAAGGCACACGGATCGATGTCGCCGTTCGCATTGATGTGAAGGTATCTTCTTCCGCCGGCAATGCATCCGTTAACGTATTCGCCGTCATTCTGGAAATCGATGATGAACAACGGATTTTCCGCACGATACTTCCGCACGCGGTTCATGGTTTCCACCCGCTGTTCCGGTGTCGGCAACAGCTCCGGAGAAGCATCGTTGCCCACCGGCATGTAGTGGAAGAACCAGGTGAAGAAGGCCCCCACATCCTTCAAGCTGTCCAGAAATTTCTTCGATGTGATGGATTCGAAATTGACGCTGGTGTAGCAGCAGGAGAATCCAAACGGAAGCCGGTTGCGGCGAAGAACATCGCAGGCGTGCATTACCTTATCGTATACACCCACGCCTCTCCGGCTGTCTGTCGCCTCGCTGAAACCTTCAATCGAAATGCACGGGATGAAGTTCTTCACCCGAAGCATCTCTTCGGCAAATTCATCATCGATCAGCGTGCCGTTTGTAAAAGCAAGAATCACGCAGTCATCGTGTTTCTCGCAAAGTTTGATGATATCGTTCTTTCGTACCATCGGTTCTCCGCCGGTCAAAAGGTAGAAATATACGCCCATATTTTTTCCCTGGCACATGATATCGTCCAGTTCCTCCAGGGAGAGGTTCAGCTTATTACCGTATTCTGCGGCCCAGCATCCGGTGCAGTGCAGGTTGCAGGCACTGGTAGGATCCATCAGAATCGCCCACGGAATATTGCAGTCCAATTTATTTCTGAGTTCATCTTCTCTCTTCCATCCGGCCAGGCATGCGTTCAGGAAAAAATTTCCCAGAAGTGTCTTTGCTACATCCGGATTGATGTCGTTGATAATATGGGTAATATACTGCTGGTAAGGACTGTTCTTATCCTCCAATTGTCTCCGAATCGCCTTTCTCGCGCCGACAAAATCGTCTCCCGCAAACTTATCTGCCCAATCCATAATCTTCATAAGATTCTTATCCGGATCCTTATATGCCATATCAATCGCCCGATCCAGACCAAATTGTTCTAATGAATGTACGAGTTTCATGATTTCATACCTCCTAGTCGTTCTTTTGATAAATTTCTTATCTCTTGTCATGATTCTATCGCACTTTATCATTAATTTAACTAGACAAAAAAGTGAAAGTGTTCGAATTCGAACACTTTCACCAAAATTGCCTAAAAAGGCCACCGCACAACCATGCGATAGCCTTTTTCGGGTTGCAGATTTCTCTGCAGGTGTATGAAAAAATGATTTTTGATGGCTTATTTTTTCTCCAAGACAGTTCCTTTGCGGAAACCTTCTACAGACTTCATGTTCTTCATCAGCAGATAATACACGATACCGGTCGGAATCGTTGCCGTGAAGAAGGACAAGTCTACGTTCAGCAGTCCGATTACCGCACCGAGTACCGTTGCGATGATTGCCGCCATGTTCACACCCTTCTTGGATCCGTTGTCATCGTACAGATCTTCCAGCTGCTCTTCGGTGAACTTTCTTCTGTGCAGAATGAAGAAGTCCACAATCAGAACGGCGAAGATCGGAGCGAAGAATGCGGAATAAATCTTAACGAACAGGGACAGACCTGCTGCAGAGCTGTCATTGGTCAGAATCCATGGGCATGTTGCAACTGCCAGGATACCGATCAGGATAACCGCTGTCTTATGCTTCATCTTGAAGGTGTCCATGAATACGTATGCCGGCGGAATAACGTTACTTGCCAGGTTGGTGGACAGCTGTGCAAAGATGATGAATGCCAGTGTTACAACCAGGATGGCTTTGTTGTCTACCATTTCGGCAAATGCGTTAATCGGGTTTGCAATACCGGTTGCGGTGGAAGCCATCGCACCAATGATGCCCAGCATTACGGTAGCCGGTACCATTGCCATGAAGTAAGAGAATCCTCTTACCGGTGCGCTGTAGCCCTGCTTCATCTCTCTGGAATAGTCCGATGCGTTCAGCATTACGGTTGTACTGTTTCCAAAGAATGCGATGATTGCAGCAACAAACGGCAGACCCCAAGTTCCGGACTTGTTCATCAGGTTCGTGGAAATCACATCCCACTGTGTGGTCAGGCAAATGTACAGCAGGTAAATCATTGCGAAAACGATTACGGTTCCGCCGATGTTTCCAACCCACTTTGCACCCTGGAATCCCTTGATGGACAGCAGAATCTGTACCACCTGGAATACGATGAACCACAGCCAAATATTGTCATAACCGAAAATCAATTTAACGATGTTGTTGATTGCGGCACCGCCCAGCCATGTCTGATATCCGTACCATACGATAGCCGGAAGACCTCTCAGCATGGAAGGAAGGATGTTGCCTTTCGTTCCATACGCACTCTTCAAGTGAACAGAATACGGTGCACCGGTAGTGTAACCGAACTGGTCGTTCATTGCGATACCGATTACCAGAATAGTGGAACCGATCAGCACTGCCAGGAAGAGCTGCAGGAGGTTCAGTCCTGTCTCCATCTGTGCGGATCCCATTGCCAGTGTTCCGATGGAAATACATCCACCCAGCCACAGCATGGTGTTAGATCCCCAATTCATCGTTCTCTTTTCCCAAGGAATCGGGCGAATGCTGTCGTCCTGTTTCTTCTGGACAACTTCCTGATTCTTTTCGTTGCTCATTACTTAATCTCCTCAAATAAAATCATACATATTTAATTTCCGTTCCCCAAAGGGGAGTCGGTAAATTACTGAATCGGTGTTACGTACTCGCCGTAACCGTTTGCTTCTTCCAGATACTTGCCATCCTTCGCAACTACCCGGCCGCGGATAATGGTGCAGGTCGGTGCACCCTTACCTTCGAAACCGTCGAAGCAGCTCACGTGACCCTTTGTGTACAGCTTATCCTGTTCGCACTTCCATTCTTTTTCCGGATCCAGAATTACAACGTCACCGTCGAATCCCAGTTCAAACGCACCCTTGCGTCCGTAGAATCCGAAAATTTTCGCCGGATTGTAGTCCATCACCTTTGCAATCAGCGTTGGGCTCAGATTCTTCTGATGAACCACCATGTCGAACATCATCGGCAGGAAGTACTGAATGGCGTTCAGACCGCCCCATGCCTGCCAGATGTCTCTGGTCTCGTTATCCTTTTCCTCATCGGCTGCCGGAGAGTGGTCACTGCCGACGCAGGACAGAGTTCCGTCCAGAACGTAATCCCACAGCTTCTCCATATCCTCTTTCTTTCTCATCGGAGGAGTGCACTTTGCCGGAGCTCCTTTTTCAAAAACAAAATCTTCGGTGAGTCCCAGGTAGTGTGGGCAAGTCTCTGCGGTAATCGGCAGACCTTCGTGCTGCGCATCCTTGACTACCTGTGCAACCATCGGATGGCTGACGTGACAAATGTGAACTCTGCCGCCGGTGGCTCTTGCCATATCGATGACATTCTTTGTTGCTACATACTCGGTCCATACATCGTGGGAATCCAGGAATGCACGGATTTTTTCATCTCTGCTCAGACCTTCCTTTGCCTTCGCTTCCTTCTCCATTTCCAGAACCTGGCCGTACTCTTCGCAGTGGAAACCGCACAGCGCATTGTATGGCTTCAGGATTTCCAGCGCCTTCCGAACATTTCCCAGATTCACGGTCGGGAACAGCGGTCCGTTCGGACAGGTAAATCCCTTAAATGCGGCAACGCCCAGCTTCTGAAGATCTTCCAGATCTGCCATATTATTTTTTACCGAATCCGGAGCATCATCGAAGTCTCCTACCAGACCACCCCAAAGGCCGAAGTCCACATAGGAATGCTTGCTGATTTTGCCCATCTTCATATCAAAGATTTCTTTGTTCATCAAAGATGGATCGTTGTTCAGCGGCATATCAATCAGCGTGGTGCATCCCGCAGCAACCGCCGCTCTGGAACCGGTTTCGAAATCTTCTCTGTACTCAAATCCCGGCTCATTCAAATGCGCATGGCAATCGATGATTCCCGGATATACCAGGTTTCCCTCTGCATCGATCACTTCTTTTGCCTCTGCTTCCGTGCCCGGTGCCAGGAATGCTGCATACTTTCCATCCTGAATGGCGATTTCCGCCTCAAAGATACGGTCCGGTGTTACAAGACGACCGTTTTTGATTAAAAGATCATACATATTATCTCTCCTTCTATTAATTCTGAAATCGGAATTAATATCTTTTTAATAGGGGTTAAAATTTTGGTCAACCCATATTTAAATAATTTCACATAAATAATACATGAATTACAAATTGAATGCAACACCTAAAGAGCTTTCATTTTTATACAATTCGTTTGCTCTTTTTAAATCGGCCCATTTATTATTAAATATTTTTAATAATTCATTTTTTCTATACCGGCTGCTACTTTCCGTCGGTTCTGTGATAGCTTCGGGCGGCATTTCCACTCTTTCTTTGCAAGCAAAAAACCAACGCGCTTCGCATCACTGCGGAGTGCGTTGGTTTTCTTAATATGTGTCAAATGCCTATGGATGTCTATTTATCAAAGATGGTTCCGGTACGGAACGGAGCCGCACTCTTCATCACCTTCATCAAAATGTAGTATACCACTCCGGTCGGAATCAGGCTGACATACCAGGACAGATCCATTACGAATACGGAGGTCAGAGATCCCAGGACGATAGCGATTACTGCCGCCCAGTTGATGCCCTTGAACGGACCTTCCTTGTCATACATCATGTTGATATCCAGCTGACTCTTTCTGAGAATGTAGTAGTCTACCACCATCACAGCGAAGATCGGTCCGAGGAATGCAGAGTAGAACTTGGTGAACAGGGACAGTCCGGCAGCGGAGTCCGCAGTTACCAGCTTCCACGGCATTACGCATACGGAAAGGATCCCAACCAGAATGGTTGCGTGAGTCCACTTCATCTTGAAGGACTCCATCAGAACGTATGCCGGCGGAACGATGTTGTTCAGTACGTTTGTCGTAACCTGTGCAAATGCGATGAACAGAAGGGTTACAACAGTCAGGAACTTGCTTCCCATGGTTGTGGAGAATACAACGACAGGATCGGAGTTTCCGGTTGCAGCGGTTACCAGCAATCCAATCAGACCCATGAACAGGGTTACCGGAAGAATTGCGATGGCATAGATGCTTCCGGTCTTAACCGGACGAATTTCATCCTTCAAGTTTCTGGAATAGTCCGAAGCATTGATAATCATTGTGGAGTAGATGCCCAGGAAGGAAGTGGTCGCTGCCCAGAAAGGCATTCCCCAAGTTCCCTTAATTCCGGCGAAGGAAGAGCTGATATCTACTGCGAACTTCGTATTTACAATGTACAGCATGTACGCAAGAATTGCCACGATGAATACGCAGGAGAAGTTCTCCAGCCATTTGATTCCGTGGAATCCCTTAATTGCCAGGGAAACCTGCAGAATGGTGAACAGTGCAAAGATTACCGGAAGATTGTCGAATCCCCACAGAATCTTGAAGCAGCTGTTGATGGCACCGGCGCCAACCCAGGACTGGAAGCCGAACCATACGATTGCCGGAAGACCACGCAGCACGCCAGGTATTTTTACCCCGGCGGTACCGAAGGAGGATCTCAGCTGAACGATATATGGAATTCCATACTTGTGTCCGCAGTTACCGATCAAAACCAGCGCAACGGCGATTACCAGACAGCCGATTGCCATGGCGAGAATTGCCTGGGTAATGGTCAGCACACCGATCAGGCTGGCACCCATGGAAAAGGTTCCGATGGATACGCAACCGCCCAGGAAGGACGCAGTGTAGGACAGGGAGCCCATGATTCTCTCCTTGGTCGGCTGCAAATCCTCGTTGACATTTGCAACCAGCTCCGGGTTCAAATTCTTGTTTTCTACAATACTCATACTTTAAATCTCCTTAATTAATATCATCAAATCCTAGCGGATTCGCTTAACCAGTTCACCGGTGCCTTTTGCACCAACAACTTTTCCGTCCTCTGCCATCACATTTCCTCTCAGGATGGTGCATACCGGCAGGCCCTGGCCCTTCAGACCAACGAATGCGGAAATCGGGTTCACATAGAGCAGGGAGTCTGCGGTGATTTCCCATTCTTTGTCCGGATCGATGATTACCAGGTCGGCATCGAAGCCCGGCTTGATATCACCCTTCTTGCCGTAGAGTCCAAATGCCTCTGCCGGAAGTTTTGCCCAAGCGTTTGCGAGAGCGCAAGGATCAACGCCTCTCTTCACAACGCCTTCGGAGAAGATGGCCTGTACGCAGCTCTGAATTCCGCTGATTCCGCCCCATACATCGAATACGTTTTCGATTTTGTTTCCGAGAATCTCGTTGAACTTCTCATCATAAGAGCATGGAGAGTGGTCGGATGCCAGTCCGGCAAAAGTTCCGTTCTCTACGTACTCCCACATTCCTTCGCGAGCGTCCTCGGAACGGAGCGGCGGTGCGCATTTGAACAACGGACCGTTGTCCAGCGTATCCTGATCTACGAAGGTCAGATAGTGACCGCAGGTTTCTGCAGAAATCGGATAGCCTTCCATCTGCGCTTCGAACACCTTTTCCGCTACTGCCGGGTGGCTGATGTGGCAGATGTGTGCGCGGCACTCCAGCTCTTCCGCCATGGCAATGACCGCTTCGGTGGCAACCATTTCAGCGGCAACGGTTCTGGAATCCAGGAATCCCTGCCAGTCCAGTCTGCCGGCTTCCTTCATTGCCTTTTCGCCTTCTTTAATCATGCTGTAGTCTTCGCAATGGAATCCGGCCATTCCGCCGAATCCCTTGATAATCTTCATGGCTTCGTATGCCTGTCCGTATGTCAGGGAAGCGTAATCCGGAGATACCGGTCCCAGGAAGGACTTAAATGCTACAACGCCCTTCTCATCCAGTGCTTCCAGCTGATCGAAGTTATCCGGAACAAGTCCGCCCCAGAAACAGTAGTCTGAGTACGCATTCGGGCTAACCTTTGCTTCCTTCTTGTCGAAAAGCTCCGGTGTGGTCAGTGCCGGCTCATTCTGAAGCGGCATGTCAATTACAGTGGTATATCCTCCCAGAATTGCCGCTGCGGTACCGTGTTCGTAGTCTTCTCTCCATTCATATCCCGGATCGTTCAAGTGTGCGTGAGTGTCGATTGCGCCCGGGAATACGAACTTGCCCTGTGCATCGATTACTCTTGTGGCTTCCGGTTCTTCTCCAACTGCCAGGATTGCCGCAATTTTTCCATCCTTTACCGCAACATTTCCTTCCTGTACCAGCTCCGGTGTAACCAGCTTACCGTTTTTAATCAGCAGATCATACATAATACAATCCTCCTTCTAAAAAGATCAATATCTTCAATCCGAATGAGATTGTCCATTTATCCCATCCGATTTTACCGCCTGTAAAAATTTTTAGCGGCTAATTTAAAAAATGTCAAAATTTGGTCAACCAAATTTTAATTTTTCGATGGTTATATTTTACATGAGCGAATTCGAATAATCAATAGGAATGTGTTATTTTTGTGATATTAATCATTCCAAAAAACGAATACCAGCTTCATATTCCATTAAGTTTTTTTATATTTTGATTTTTCTCCTATGGAATGGTACTATAAGACTAGTTGAATAATTCAAAAAAATCTAACATTACGAAATAAATTGAAAGGGCAATCGCAATATGAATACTCCTACTCGTATCGATGTATTGAAAACTTCAGATTCGATTCTTCGCCATTTGAAAAGAATTCGGGAGCACGGCGCCCCTTATCGGGGAAGAGTCCATTCCGTGTATCGGCACACTATCAATCTGCAGTTTCCGGACGGTTTGCTGGCATTGCAGTGCGCGGATTCTCCCCTGTCGCCCATCAGTCTGACCCTTCCTTTGAACGGAAGTCAGATGGATGCACTTTCGGTGACGCAGAGTGCTCCATGCTTTATTTATTCGGATCACATCGAGATCCATTGCAAGGATTCCCTGATTCTCATTCATGTTGAAAATTCCACCGATCACTATTCCGCGTCGATTTCCGACGTCACCATCGGCAGCACGTTTCGTGATTGCATCGGCAAGGTAATTCAGGAATCCGGGAAAAGCGGATTTGCTTACATCTTCAACGATGACCCGCACCTAAAAGGAGATTTCATTCTCCAGGGTGCCCGGAAATACCTTCAGGAAACGGAGGAATTTCTGCGAAACGAAGAACCGGAAAAAGCAGCCATCTCTTTGGGACGCATTTTGGGACTGGGCACCGGCCTGACGCCTTCCGGCGATGATTTCCTCTGCGGCGTGCTGGCCATGCTCCGGACAACGGGACAGGAAAAAAGCCCTTTTACCCGAATGCTTTCCCGCCGGATTCAGCAGAACCTGTTCGCCACCAACGATATCAGCGGCGAATTTCTCCAGTCCGCACTGCGGGGAGAATACAGCGAACCGGCAATTCACCTGCTGCAGGCGGCCGACCGCGGAATCGGTGAGATTACCGGCTACGCCAAATCCTTCCTGCACATCGGCCATTCTTCCGGCATCGACACTCTGTGCGGCATGTTGTGGGTGCTGGACAACTTTGCCAATTAAGCGTGGAATGTGAATTCTTTGTGTTTTTTTGAAAATGTGTCAACCAATTTTCAAAAAGTGTGGTACAATGAATTTGCCTAATAAATCAACCAAATAAATTCAAATGAAAGGAAGTAGGATTATGAGTCTGATTGAAATGATGGAAAATCGTCGCAGTGTCCGTGCGTTCAACAGCGAACCGGTTACCGACGAGGAACTGAACAGAATTCTCCGGGCTGCAATGCTTGCTCCGAACGGAAAAGGACTGAAGCCATGGTCTTTCGTCACCATTCGGGATGAAAAGACGCTGAGAGATCTGGTGAACTGCCGAAAGGGCGGTGCCAAGATGCTGGAAACTGCCACCGCTGCGATTGCGGTATATTCCGACAGCGATGTCACCGATACCTTCATCGAGGACAGTTCTCTGGTTATGGGATGGATGCATCTGATGGCTTCCCACCTGGGACTGGGCAGTTGCTGGCTGCAGCTGAGACTCCGTCCGTCCAACGAGGAAGGCGTTTCTGCGGAAGAATTCGTGAATCGCCGCCTGGGTGCACCGGACAACCAGAAAGTGGAAGCACTGCTGGTCATGGGCCACATCGACGAAGCGCCGACTGCACACGAGCTGCCGGAGCTGCCTTGCGACAAGGTGCACGCAGAAAGATGGTAATTTCTCCATCGAGTGTTTTGCCAACTATTGAATTTATCCAGCCAAAAAATCACCTGCCGAAACTGTGAATACGGCAGGCGATTTTTTCTTTTCATTTTCTAATCTTCATATGGGGTATCCCGGAAACCTTTTTCCTGCAGGTTCCCTACCATCCGGTCCAGGCGCTTCCGCCAGAACCTCCGGAACCATCCGGCATTTCCGAATGCTTTTACCAGCTTCGGGCTGATAAAATAATACGCCTTGATGAACGCACGTCCGGCTGCGCTCTGCTGAAGGCATTCATCCCGGAACCGCCGAAGCGTCCACACCGGCGGACAATCGTACGAACCGTACACACAGGTGGCAATATAGCAGCCGCCGGAATTGTTGTTTCGCCTGCGCTCTTCCTCCTCCATTCTCCGCTGATTGTTTCTCAGGGAATCCATGAAATCATCTTCGTATTGATAGTCATGCGGATTCACTCCGGGACCGTTAACCTCGTAATCCTCTCTCCAACCCGGCATAGCTTTTCTCCATTTCTATTGATTATAAACGACTACAGCATCTTCCGAACCGGAGTTCCGTTCATCCATTCCGTGATGTTCTCAAAAACCATTTCCGCGCGGCGATCGATGGATTCTCTGGTATCAAAACCCACATGCGGTGTGCATACCAGATTCGGCACGCCCAGCAGCGGATGATTTTCCGGCAGCGGCGGATCCTTCTCAAATACGTCGGTTCCCGCCTTGATTCTGCCTTCCTTCAGCGCCGCAGCCAGTGCATCCGTATCCACCACCGGACCTCTGGATGTGTTAATCAGAATTCCGCCCTGCTTCATGGCACCGATTTCCTCTGCGCCAATCAGACCGCGCGTCTCCGGTGTCAGCGGTGTGTGCACGGATACGATATCCGCCTTCGCCATCACATCCTTCAGGGACATGTACTCGATGCCCAGCGCCTTCGCCTCCGGCTTCTCGCTGCGGCTGTAGCCAACCAGCTTGCATCCGAATACCTTGAAAATCTCCGCCGTTCTGCAGCCGATGGCACCGGTTCCCACGATGCCCACGGTCTTGCCCGCCAGCTCGTGACCCTGCAGTCCCGCTTTTCCGCCGCCGGCCTGCACCGAAGCGTCCCCGGCAGTAATATTTCTCAGGCAATCCAGCGTCAGTCCCACGGCCAGCTCTGCCACCGCATCGTTACAATAGCCGCCGGTGTTGGAGATCAGCACGCCCTTCTCCTTGCAAGCTTCCACATCCACGTGGTCGATACCAACGAACGCCACCGAAATCATCTTCAGATTCTCGTCTGCCCGAATGACGTCTCCCGGCAGCGGATGGTTGGCGATAATCAGCACCTCCGCATCCCCGGCTCTTTCAATCAGCTCCTGCGTATCCGTGGTTACCGTATCATACGCGGTAAAAGTATGTCCCTTGGCGGTGAGCTCTTCCGACAATGCGGACAGCGTCTCCTGCGAAATACCAAGGGGTTCCATGAGAACAATTTTCATAATCTGCCTCCTTATGCTTTCAATAAAACTAGGGTCATTATAGCACAGTTCCCCGAAAAGGTTAACCGATTGGCTCGTCCCGGACCTATTAATCCTTCTTATGCGTTTGCGGAAAAAAATCACAATCTTTTATAAAAAATGGGTTGACTTATTTTTAATCATTTGTTATTATAATAGCGAAATTAGTTGAAACTTCTCCTTTCATACTAATGATAGAATCTCGAAGGCTTACCAGTAAAAGCCCTTCGAATCATAACCATGCGAAAGCAACCTTTCTTTTAACAGACAAAACCCGGGATGCCAGTACATCCCGGGTTTTGTCGTCGTCATAAAACAATTGCTACCGTTCCAGCCGTTCCTTCAATTCTTTTACCTTCTCGCGGGACACCGAAAGCACGTTCTCCGGATACCCTTCCATTCGCAGCGCCACGCTATTTTTGCTCCAGAGGAACAGTTCTTGAATCCGGTCCACGTTCACCAGATAGCTCTTGTGAATGCGAAAAAATTCAGGAAGCTTCTTCTCATACTGCCCAATGGTCTGATGGGCTTCCAGTACCTGTTTGTCCGTGTACATCCGGCAGCCTCGGTTGTAGGTCTCGATATATACCACATCTTCCACATTGATGTAAACGGTACGATCTGCACAGACCACAGCAATCCGCTTCGGCTGCAGTTCTGTTTCATTCTCATCCGCCGGATTTCGCTCCGTGCATTTCCGAACCACCCGCTCAATCCGCTCCGGCTCAAAAGGCTTCATCACATAATCATCCACTTCCAGATTAAAAGCCTGAACCGCATATTCCGAATACGCCGTCACGAAACAAATCATCATTTCCGGCTGCAGCTTCTGAAGTGCCGGCACCAAACTCGTGCTGTTCATATCCCCCAGATTAATATCCAGAAAAAGAAGATCCAGCGGTTCCTCCGTAACCAACCGAATAGCCTCCGTGCCGGAATTCCCTTCCAGAATTTCCATCTCCGGATTCATCTCTTCCAGCTGAAACCGAAGTTCGCTCCGTGCCGGCCGCTCATCATCAATAATTCCGATTCTCATATCTCGTCCTCATTCTTTCTCCTTCCGGTAGGGGAAGCGCAGCGTCACGCGGCTTCCATTCTCGCTGCTCTCAATTTGGAGTCCAAAATCAGATCCGTAAATGCTGATTAGTCGGTGATTCACATTGTCCAGTCCGATATGATCTCCCGGATCCCGATGCGCCCGAATCCGCTGAAGCACATCCTCCGGAAACCCTTTTCCGTGATCCTCCACCGTCACTTCCATGCCAGCTGCATTATTTTTAGACGTGATGCCCACATAGCGCACCCCCTCCCTGTCGATTCCGTACCGCACCGCATTCTCCACGATGGGCTGCAGAATCAGCACCGGCACCTCAATGTCCTTGCGGTGATTCAATTCAATTTCCACATGCAGCTTCTCCTCGAAGCGCGCCGATTCAATTTGCAGGTAATCTCGCACGTGTTCCAGCTCTCCGGAGAACGGCACGAAATAGGTGTCCGCATTCAAATTGTACCGGAAAAAAGAAGCCAACACCCGCATCAGTTTCCGAGCTTTCTCCGAATCTTCCCGGCATACAAAGGAAATCGTGTTCAGCGCGTTAAAAAGAAAATGCGGATTCACCTGGAACTGGAGTGCCTTGAACTCCGCCTGATTTCGAAGCTGCTGCTGTAATTTCAGTTCTCGGGCAGAAAGGCGGAATCCGATCATCATCTCCAGAATCCGAAGGAATTCCAGATCGATGGTATTCTGATACCACTTTCGTTTGACCCAGATGACCAGGCTTCCCCGGGTTTCATCCAATACCGTCAACGGAATGGCTGCGGAATAATTCTCCTGAAGCACCTTTCTCCACACTGTATTGTCCCCGTAAGGCTCGTACATCCGAAACAGTTTTCCGGACTCCATGCAGTCCACCGCGATTCGCGGAAGTGCATCCGGGAACTTCTCCGGGAATCCGGACTCGTGATGCTCCCATACTTTTATTTTATTTCGGTCCGTAATCATTACGCCGCTGTATCCGAAAGTATCCAGCATGGCGGACGCGAACTCCCGCAACTTCTCCGTATTGTCCAAGCCCTCATCGAACAGCGGCACCAATTTTTCCGCGCCCTCGGAGAATCTCCGAAGCTGATTGCTAGTCTCCGCATCCTGACTTAGGAAAACGTAATTGAAATTGGCAATGAAAAGCACCAGTCCCACCGAGTTAATCAGAATCATGGGGGCTGCGATTCCCATAATCGCGTTCACCGCAACTTTGAGAGAAACGGTCAGCCGTACCAAGGAAAAGACTTCAAATACCTCCGCAAAAATCCCAAGCAGTACCATATCCTTGTACTTCCAGTGTCCCCGTTGAAAGTACGGATAAAATCCGGCTCCCAGAAGGCCGCAGCACACCGTGGAGAACGCCATGGAACGGGCCAGAGATGCCGGGGAAGTATAGAATAAAACAAACGCGCCGCCCAACATGGATGCGAAAAAACCGGTCACCGGTCCGCCCAGCAAGCCGGCCGCCATCGTCCCAATCATCCGGGTGTTGAGGCTGTATGAAGCTGTTTTTATCTCCATCAGGGTGGAGAGCACAATAATGGCAAAAAAAACGATGGATAGGATGAAATCCTCCCGCAGGCTCCGGTGCTCCCGCTGAATGCTCCGCTGAAACGCCGGCACGTGGGAAAGGATGTTGGCGATAATCACCAGCACCGCAATATTGACAATCAGCGAATATATCATCATCCGCATTTCCATATTTCGTTCTCCTTCTCTTCTGTTCTCTTAAAGTGTATCATCTCGGTTAATTTCGCACAAGGCAAAAACCCGACGCAAGTGCATCGGGTTTTCGGTTGAAGATTTATGTATGTATGATTTTTCTCAAAAGAGTTTGAGCATTAATAGGTAACGACTTTCTTGTCGTCGAATACATCGTGATCCAGCTCGCCGATTTTGCTGGCAACCAGCATTCCAACCATAACGTCAACGTCTACGTTCATCAGGGTACGGAACATTCCGGCGAACCAGTCGATTCCGATGAGAACGGCGATGCTTTCCAGCGGCAGTCCCAGGGAGGATGCCAGGAAGGTGTAGACGATTACCGAACCACCCGGAACGGAAATGGTTCCCAGGCACATCAGGCAGGACAGCAGAATGGCCATTCCCATCTGCGTTGCGGTCATGTGGATTCCGGTGGACTGTGCCATGAAGAAGATGGCGGAAACGTAGCACATTGCCGCACCGCAGCTGTTCATGGACATGGTAATCGGACCGGTAAAGTCTGCCACTTTGCGGCTCACGCCGAACTTGGTAACTTCGTCTTCAATCTTGGTTGGCAGACAGATTGCACCGGAAGTCGTGGTTACGGCCATGATGGACATCTTTGCGAACTTCTTCGGCATTTTAGCAATATTGCACTTGGTCAGCGCTGCCGTCAGCGGTGTGTACAGCAGGAACTGAATTACATCGCCAATCAACAGCAATCCCAGGAACTTCAGCATCGGCACGATAACCGAGAAACCGGTCGAACCGGCCACGTTTGCCAGCAGGCAGAAGATACCGATCGGAGCCACGTTCATCACGATTTTGATGATATTGGTGATGGTTCCGTTCAGACCGACAATCCAGTCTACAACAACCTTGTTGCCGCTCTCTCTTGCGTATGCACCCATTGCCACGCCGAAGAACAGCGCAAATACGATGCACGGTACCATGGAGCCTTCGGACATCGCCTGAATTACATTGGTCGGCACGAAGTTCAGAATGGTTTCCTGCAGCGAGGTGGATTCCACGCTCTGCTTTGCCACATCGGCCGCACCGGCAAGGCTGACACCGATTCCCGGCTTAATCAGCAGGGACAGTCCCACACCCAGTCCGGCGGAAACGATGGTGAAGATGATGATCCACTTAAATGTATGGAATCCCATCTTTCCAACATCCTGACCGTCACCGCTGCCTACCGCACCGGCTACCGCGGTCATTACCAGAATGACAACCGACATCTGAATCAGTCTCAGGAAAATATCCCCGATGAACTTCAGGTTTGCCGCCCACGGTCCCACCAGGGCACCGAAGATGATACCGGCGACAGTTGCAATTAGAATCTGCGTTGTTAAGGATACTTTGATTTTTTTCTTTTCCATAACAAAACTCCTTATAATTGTTCTTGAAATTATAGCTTTCTTATAACCGCACTATACCATACAAGCCGCTAAATTCAACGAATTCTGCATGAACGGTGGCAAAATCCGCTTAAACGGTAACGGACCCCATAAAAACACCCGGGACGCATTCGTCCCGGGGTTCGTTCTGCAATCGCGCGCATGCATTCTCACAGCTTATTTTTCGCTCATAATCTCCACGATGGTCTTCTCGGTGCCCACCATTCCCGGCGACGCAATCCGCCCCATGTTTCTCATGGTTTCCTCCGGCGTCTTCCCGTTAATTCCGTGGATGTCCTCAATGGAAATTCCGACCATCGCCAGATCCGCCGACCGGAATGCAGCATCGCAAGCCGCAATTCCCTTCATAGCGCACCCGTGATTTCCACCGTCACAGATCATTCCGGTAATGCTGGACGCCATATTCCGAAGGCATTTGTCCATTTCCGAGGCGCCGCCTCCGTTCATAAAAACAAGTCCGCAGGCCATCCCGCTTCCGGCTGCAATCGCACAGCCGCAGAATGCGGAAAGTCGTCCGGAATATTCTTTGATGTACATGCAAATCAAATAACTCAGCGCCGTCGCCCGGCACAGCTCGGTCTCCGACAGCCCCCGAATCTTTGCCACTCCGTACAGCGGCATGGTGGCGATGATTCCGTGAGCACCGGATCCGGTGATGCTCATGGCCGGTGCATCCAATCCGATTACTCGAGATTCAATGGCACCGTTGCACAGAAGGGATGCCGTCGCCAACTCGTTCTCCGAGAAGAGCGCATCCCCGTTAGCTTCCAATAAATAATGGAGGTACGGCGTCCGGTCGCTGTCCAACCCCTTTCGGAACAGCTCCATATTCATGGCAAAAGCATCCCGAATGAACGCAATCTCCTCCGCCGGAACGGTTTCTGCATATTCCAGCATCTCCCGGAGGGTATGCCGGTGAATCAGCGGAACCTCTTCCCCTTCGGTCTCCTCCGGTGCCCCGGAATCCTCTGCACAATGGTTTTCTTTTTGGCCGAAAACCACCTCTCCGTTCACTTCCACCCACAAGATGTTGGTGTGAGAATCCCGGATTTTCACCGTGGCCGTGCCGGATTCCGTTTGAACCGTGGCTTCGATGTGGATTCGGCTGGAAATTTCGGACATCTCCGCATGCACCCGCTTCTGTGCCACCAAATCCTCTGCCTTCCGGTTGTCTTCTTCCGTCACGTCCCGTAGACTCTCCAGCCCCAGCTCCGGCTTTCCGGCCACCGCTCCCAGGGCCGCCGCATATAGGTTCCCGTAATGGCTGCTGTTGGGGATTCCGCAGGTGAAGGCGTTTTTGTACATGCCGCTGTTCATCCGAAGGGTGACCTCCCGGATGCCGCCGGTAAGATAGGATGCCGCAGTGGATACGGCGAACGCAATGGCCCCCGGCTCCGTTACGCCTAGCGCCGGCTTCATGTCGTTTCGAATCAATTCAGTGAATGGATGCATAACATATACCTCCTTGATGAGCTCTGTATTATGTCCTTATAATACCATACTCAAGAAAGTCTGTGTTCTCTCATTCTGCGGATTTCCAAATATTTCTTCCGGCGTTCCCTGCTCCAGAATCACGCCCTCATCGATGAACAACACGCGGTCCGCCACCTCTCTGGCAAATCCCATCTCGTGGGTGACGATGACCATGGTCATGCCGTCTTCCGCCAGCTGCTTCATAACCGCCAGTACTTCGCCTACCATTTCCGGGTCCAACGCGGAAGTCGGCTCATCGAAAAGCATGATTTCCGGCTTCATCGCCAGCGCCCGGGCAATGGCCACACGCTGCTTCTGACCCCCGGAAAGGGAGGACGGATAGGCTTCCGCTTTGTCCAGCAGACCCACCACATCCAGAAGCCGGCGGGCTTCCGCTTCCGCTTCGCTCCGCTCCTGACCTTTTACCTTAATCGGAGCCAGCGTAATATTGTCCAGCACGCTCATATGAGGGAACAGGTTGAAATTCTGGAATACCATGCCCAGTTTCTCCCGGATTTTGTCGATGTCCCGATCCGGTGCATTGATTTTCTCGCCATCCAGAATCACCTCGCCGGATGTCGGCTCCTCGAGAAGGTTCAGACAGCGGAGAAACGTACTTTTACCGGAGCCGGAAGGTCCGATGATGCAGACCACTTCCCCCTCATTGATTGTTTCGTTAATCCCCCGCAGCACGTGGTTTTTTCCGAAGGATTTTTCAAGATTCTTAACCTCGATCACTTTGTGCCAGCCTCCTCTCTACAAACGATACCAGTCTCGCCAACGTCAGCGTCATAATTAAATAGATTACAGCCACTCCGATGTACGCCTGGAATGACAGGAAACTGGAAGATGCCCACAGCGTACCCCGCCGTGTCACTTCCACAATGCCCACCACCGACAAAATCGACGTTTCCTTAATCAGGGCGATAAATTCGTTGCCCATGGCCGGAACGATGATTTTGAAAGCCTGCGGGACGATGACATACCGCATGGTCATGCGGCTGCTCATACCCAAGGAGCGAGCGGCTTCCGTCTGGCCGATATCCACGGCCTGTAATCCGCTTCGGATGATTTCTGCCATATATGCGGAACTGTTAATTCCGCAGGCGATGAAACCAACGATGATAAAATGGGTCCAATTGAACTGAATTCCAAAGTTGGATTTCAGAAGATTCGGCAAGCCGTATGCCAGAATGAGCACCTGCACCATCAGCGGGGTGCCTCTCAGCACGTCCACGTAAACCGTTGCAATTCCACGCAGAACCCGATGTTTGGACATTTTTGCAATAGCGACAAAAAGACCGATAACCAATCCGGCCAGCACCGCTACCAATGAAATGATCAATGTGGTCGGCACGCCTTGGGCCGCGACCGCAATTCCGTGTAAATAATCTGCCAAAATAATTCCTCCTGAACAGAAATTGACCTCTGCCCCGAATCAATCGTCCGGGCCAGAAGGTCAATCGCAATTTTTCAAAATTCGAGTGTCTTGTTCATCGACTACTTGTTGAACCACTCATCTACCAGCTTATCGTAGGTGCCGTCTTCCTTGATGTTGGCAAGACCCTTGTTGATCTTTTCCAGAAGTTCATCATTTCCATTGGCAACGGCAAAACCGTAGTTCTCTGCGTTGAGTGCTTCACCTACCATTTTTACCTTGTCCGGCTGCTTCTTCATGTACGCTTCGTTTACCGGCTTGTCGTTGATTACGGCAGAAACGTCCCCGTTAATCAGCTGCATCATCGCCGTATCCAGGCCGTCAACGATTACCGCTTCTTTAATCTTGCCTTCCTTCTTGAGGGTCTTCACCTTCTCCGCACCGGTGGTTCCGGTCTGAGCCGCAACCTTCATATCCGGAGTCAAATCATCGATGCTCTTGATGTCGTTATTGTCATTCGCAACTACAACGTACAGCTGAGACTCATAGTATGCATCGCTGAAATCCACCTGCTTCTGTCTTTCCTTATCGTCCTTGTTCATTCCCGCTGCGACGATATCGATGTTGTCGGCTTTGAGTGCCGGAATCAGACCGTCAAAGGACAGGTTCTCAAAGGTTACCTCGAAGCCCTGGTCCTTGCCGATGGCCTTAATCAGGTCCATATCCAATCCCACGATGTTCTGATCTTCATCAGTGGTATCAAACGGCGGGAATGTCGGTTCGGTTCCCACCTTATAACTTACCGTTTCCTTATCGCTGCCACCGCCGCATGCTGTCAACGAGATAATCATTCCTACGGACAGCAGGGCTGCCAGCACCAAAGTTACTTTCTTTTTCATATTTTCCATCCTCCTCAAACATAATCTTAAATCTTCTCAAACATATTCTTAATCGTTTTCATAATTATAAATGTTTTCGCATGATTATGCAATAGTTATTTTGGCTTTTTTTACAGAAAAATCCGTTTTTCATGTTTCTTTTTTCAAACACAAGCAAAAAGAGCGGAATCTTCCTCAATTCCACTCTTTCGCAAATGTAGGTATATGTGAAGGTATTGATAAAAATACTATTTCACCGGGACGAACTTCGTCCGGTTAATCAGCGGATGCTCCAAATGAATGGCGCCCTCTACCGGGCATTCCATAACGCAGGCTCCGCAGTAAATGCATTCCCCCGGATACATTACAACCGGCGATTGTCCTTTTTTCTCCGATGGAACCAGAACGTCAATCGGGCATGCATTCGTGCAGGAATTGCAGCCGATGCAAAGTTCCTTATTATATGTGATCGGATTTGCACTGCATGGTACTTCCGATGCAAACAGCTCTTTATTACTCATAATACTTCGGTGCCTCCTCCTTGATATAATCCCGGTTATATTTCTCGTACATTTCCTCTACGTCGCCGTAATAGTCGTGCGGAATTTCCCCGCGAACGACCTTTCCGTTCTCCAGACGGATGGTGAGGAACTTCTTATCCTCTTCCGGATCCATTTCCGGATAATCGCTCCGCTGGAAACACAGCGGTGCGGAGCTGGATTTTCTCATCTTGCACGCTTCCAGAATCATCTTAGATACATCCAAAATATCCAGCACTTCGTGGATTCTCATAAGATCGTGCGGATTCTCGCAGTGCAGCTTCGGCACGATGTCCTTGCTGTAGGTATTCAGCAGATCCAAGCCTTCATTCAGCAGCTCTTCGCACTTCACTTCTGCGCAGTAATTTTGCATGCACTTGGAAATCGCAAAATTCAGTTCCCTCCAGGAATATCCTTCTTCGGTATAAAGCGGTGCCAGCAGGCGTTCTTTTTCCGTTTCCGCCTGTGCCTTATCGTACTCCACAGGAGCGATTTCCGAAGCGTGCGCCGCTGCTTTTCGTCCGGCATAGTAACCGGTAGCGGATGCCGCACCGCCACAATCCATTGCGTACAGCTGATCTCCGGCCGCATACACGCCTTCGATATTGGTCATCAGGTTCCAGTCGGTAATTACGCCGCCCGGCGCACCGAACAACTGTCTCTCCTGTCCCAGGAAGTTCGCAGACTGCCAGCCGGTTCCATAGCTCTGCAGCATGTGCTTCTCCGGATCAAATCCCTTCTCGGTGTAATACTTGAGTACCGGAATCTTGGTTCTTCCTTCTTCACCAACCATCATACCCCAGATGACTTTTCTCTCCATCTCTGGCATTTTGCTCAGGTCGGCGTAGAACGGCAGCTTGTATCCTCTTTTCGCCAGTTCTTCGAACGGCATGGTTTCCGGTCCCCGGTATTCGTATTTCGCTTCGTCAATTACGCCGCCCTTCAGGAAGAATTTCTGTCCCTTTACCGGGTTGAAACGCTCGGAAACGCTCTTCAGTTCATTGCCGTCTCTGTCCAGATACGGAATCTCCACGCCCCTGGCATCCACCATGGTGGCACCGTACCAAGTGTTGTGGTTGTTTCCGGTGCTGTACGGCGGATAGCTTCTTCCTGCCGCAGAGAATTCTCCCCGAACGGATTTCTCCATCATGGTAAATTCCATACCGGCACGATAACCCATCGCATGTCCGCTTCCGATGCTGTTGAACGGACGGAACTCACAAAGGCCCGGAAGATCCGCATTGAACAGCCATACTCTGGCCGGACGGGACATCGCCAGAATGGTGGATTTCGCCGAAATGCTGTAGAACTTGCCGGTACGCACATTCATGCCGCAAGCGCCTGCGCCGATAATTTTATCCCCTTCCTTCTTCGTCAGAAGAGAAGTGGCCTCCGTTCTGTCCAAAACCTTCACACCCAGCTTCTTGCATTCCTTATAGAGCGCCGGCTTGAATCCGGAACCCCAGATTCTCAGGGTGTAGCGATTAGTATAATCGTAAGCGTACATCAGCTTCGTCTCGTCATCGCGGAACTCCGCACCCTTGAACTCATCTTCCGTATCGCGGATTTTTCCGCCGAAACTTTCCACATCCAGCAGACGGTCCCAGCCTTCCCGGCATTCGATGTAGTGGGCAATTCCGTTGCTGTAATGATCCTGTTCATCGATATAGGCTTCCGCAACCTCCTTCGGTGTCACCTGACTCCCTGGGTTGGTACATGCGGATTCCCAGTGATCGAATCCGCTTCCCGCCGAACCGGAACGCTTTGTCGCACCCTTTTCCATCAGGATTACCTTCTGTCCCTTACGCGCTGCCGCAATTGCTGCGTAGCATCCCGCAAGACCGCCGCCCAGTACCAGAACATCGCAATCCAGATGCTCTTCCTGACCGATTTCATTTGCATAAGGCCATTTATGTAAACTCATCGCTGCAAACCTCCTAAAATCTATATTCCTTGCTGTAACTTTATATCCGGATTTGATGTTATGATTATATCATCGGATTTTGCAAAATGCAATATTAAATAATCAAGTTCATGCTTTTTTTGCAAAATAAACGACCTGCCGAATCGGTTTCCGACAGGTCATCCGTTAAGAGAGTTTAAAAATATGACAACTAGCATTTTGACGGTATTTTTATTTCATATTGTCCCATTCGTCGCACAGCACGCACAGCAGCGCCTCCGGCAGAATGCGAATTACTTTGCCCTCCGCTTCATCGCCGATTTTATCGTACAGACGTCCGGCACTGTACGATTCCCCAAGAACAGTCGGAACGCTGTTCGCCACATATCCGATCACACCCAATCCAGGGACCTTCGCTTGGATTGCTTCGTGATCGTATTTGTTATCCGGCTCTTTTTTCAGAATCACCCGATCTCCTTTTTCAAACAATTCCGTTCCGTAACGGTAGCTGGTTCCGGTAATCGTAAAATAAATCTTATCCATTTCAATCCCTCCATATGATTCTTATTCCGTTCATCTGTATTAAATTTGAGTATATTGTAGCACCGGATTTGAATCATTGGAATTTCTTTTTGATGAGAATGCTCGTATTGGGAAAATAGTTACCCAATTTTCTGCCAAATGCACAGATATATTTATGAAAAAAGAGAAACGAACGGAAAACGGACGGAAAGCGCATTAAAAAACCCTTGAAACGCTTTGTTTTCAAGGGTTTTACTGGTGCGCGACGAGGGACTTGAACCCCCACGGTCTCCCGCTAGAACCTAAATCTAGTGCGTCTGCCAATTCCGCCAGTCGCGCGCAAAAGTATTCTTTGTAAAAATTAACCCCGCTTTTGCAAGCGGGGTAGTGGTGACCCTACCGGGACTCGAACCCGGGTTACCACCGTGAAAGGGTGGTGTCTTAACCACTTGACCATAGGGCCTTAGAAAAACCGGCGACTTCCTAATTTCCCAGGCAGCTTCCCACCAAGTATCTTCAGCG
>JAERMT010000040.1_pt1 | contig 81617 bp, 80 predicted proteins | sample 9267081 | NCBI WGS metagenome assembly JAERMT01 (sample SAMN17071939, study PRJNA684904) | human gut metagenome | isolation source: diarrhea sample from child under the age of five | host: Homo sapiens | place: South Africa: Mafikeng, Mafikeng Provincial Hospital | collected 2019-09
AAGATGCCTATGATTTTTATCAAAACTTCCTATTAAGTATCTCTAAAAATGATGTAGCTATGCTTGAAGACATTCTAAATACTAGGACTGATAAAATACCAATGTGTTTTAGGAAGAGTATAAAAAGCCTTAAAAAGCTTAGAAAGTATGTGCTAAACTCATTAAAATATGATTATACGAATGCTATGGTGGAGGGTAAAAATAACAAGATAAAGGTGATTAAAAGAGTATCCTACGGATACAGGAGTTTTAGGAATTTTAAGGCAAGGATAATGCTTATGGAAAGGTATAAAATACAAAAGGGCAACATCCATAGTTATCAGTTTGCTATGGATGCTGCCGCATAATTTAATAGATTTTGTTGATTTAAATTATCACCAACGTTATTTGACATAGAGCCATATAAATATGATAAGAATATAGCTTCCCGTGGTTAAGTAGTTTACCATAGGAGGCTATTTCTATTGTCTTAAAGGAGGCTTTTAGGAAGTTGATAGCAATGATTTTATATTGGCATTTGCAGTTTTTAAATGGTAGCTTAAAATAGGGGTGAGACTTAAATGGTCAGGGAAGGAGTCTTAGTTGTAAGGGAAATACCTATTATAAGTGGGTTTGTGGGCCAGCAATAAGGTCTTGGACTTGTTAAAATATGCTGAAAAATGCTATAATAATCATAAAATGATTTTATGAACGAATATGGTATTATTATACAATATTCTATAAAAATAGACGATGAAGTTGATGTGGAGATATGTTTATAGCTGTGGGAAAAATTGAAGATTATTATAATGTTTGCCAAAGATGTTGGTGAATGTGTTAATTTAAGGAGTAATAGCTTTTATCAATGAAATAGTAAAGGAACTTTAAGATGGGGAAAATAAGAACAGAAAATTTTTTGGTATATAATTTGCCAGATGAAAATGACAGTATCGATATCATTATAAAAGATGAGAGTATATGGTTAAATCAAAAAGGAATGTCAGAACTTTTTGGAATAGATAGAACAGGAATAGGAAGACATTTAAAAAATATTTTTGATGAGGGCGAACTTGATGAAAAAGTGGTATGTGCAAGTTTTGCACATACCACTGAACATGGTGCAATAGAAGGGAAAACCCAAATTACTAAAATAAAATATTATAACTTGGATGCTATAATTTCTGTGGGGTATAGGGTTAATTCCTACAAGGCAACAAAATTTAGAATGTGGGCAACTTCAGTTCTTAAAGAATATATGCAAAAAGGTTTCGTGCTTGATGATGAGAGATTAAAGCAAGGAAAAACTTTATATAAAGAGGATTATTTTAAAGAGCTTTTAGAAAGAATTCGCTCAATAAGAACAAGTGAGAGAAGAATATGGCAACAAATAACAGATATATTTGCTGAATGTAGTATAGACTACAATAAAAATTCTAAAATAACTAAAGATTTTTATGCTATGGTACAAAATAAATTTCACTATGCAATAACAGGAAAAACAGCTGCTGAAATAATAGAAGCTTCAGCTGATCATACTAAAGAAAACATGGGGCTAAAAACATGGAAAAACTCTCCTGATGGTAGAATTTTAAAAGGAGATGTCATAGTAGCCAAAAATTATTTAAGCGAGAAAGAAATTAAAAAATTAGAAAGAGCAGTGAGTGGTTTTTTTGATTATATAGAAGATTTGATTGAAGATGAAAATACATTTACAATGGAAGAATTTGCGGAGAGTGTTAATCACTTCTTAACTTTTAGGAGGTATAAAATATTACCTGATAAAGGAAGCATCAGTAAAAAAAATGCAGATGAAAAGGCTAAAGCAGAATATGATGAATTTAATAAATTTCAAAATCTTATCTCTGATTTTGACAAAGAACTTATAAAAAGTACAGATTCAGAGGATGATTATGAGAAAAAAGATAATCTATTAAAAGATGAAAAAATGGAGAAGAAAAAGCAATAGTAAGAAATACTGTAATTAAAGTATTTAAAAGGGTATGCATTTCGTTAAGTACTTTTGTAGAAAATAGTAATTGATAAAGTTAAATATATTTATCATATACTATGAAAAGGAGTAAAGAAGATGATAAGTAATAATGCAAATATTATAACTTGGGATATGAAAGAGATTATTAATTCTATAGTTGCAAAACATCCAGAAATTACTGAAATATACCTTTTTGGGTCTAGAGCTTACAAAACCAGTAGTTATCGTTCGGATATAGATTTACTAGCAATTAGTAAAAAGCCTATAGCAGTATCTGATGTTAACAGTTGGCTACATGATGAATATCCTCCTGTAGATCTTTTTATCTCATTTGTTTTAAAGAATGCCAGTTCTGTCGTAAACGGTAGTTGCATATATTTTAGAGAAGATAATAAATGGGGATTTAAAAGTTTAGTAGAACAAATAGATGCAATATGTTTGTGGAATATTAATGATGGCTTTAGTAGTAGATTTTCAGATTGGAAAATACAAACGATAAAAGGTATAAATTTTCTTATGAGTATTATTCCGTCATTTCCCATGCAGGATATGGATGATACTATGAAAAAAATATGTGTAATTTAGAGACAGCGGGAATCAAAACTTTTTTTGCAGGTTCAGATTGTAGTGAGATTACGAAAAGTGTAATTAATATGGTTGAGATTGCATTAAAACCTCCAACAATTTATTTGAAGAGGGCAAAAAATTTTTCGTTTGACAAGATAAAGTTAGAAAATGAATATGATTTCCAAAATTTTATATACTTTTTACTTAGACCTGTGTTTAGAGATATTCAGTCAGAAAATTTAATGATAAAATTGGATGGACAAGAAAAAATAGCTGATTTTTGTTTTTCTAACAATAAAATTGTGATAGAAGCTAAATGGATAGACAATAAAAGCAAAGAAGCTGCAGTATAAAAACAATAGAAGGATTATCAAATTTTTATTCAGAAAATCCAAATGTGAAAAGTATTATTTTTTTAATTTTATATGCAAAGAATCTTAAATTAGATGATAAACTCTTAGAATATAAATTTTCTTATGATAATAAAATGCCAATGATTTCTGTACGTTTTTATAAAAATTCATTTGAATAAGATTTTACAAAATATGAATATATAGATTGAAATAAATTATGATTATATAAATAATCATAGAATTATAAAATAGGATGGTGATATAATGAGGATACTTTTAGCTGAAGACGAAAAAAGAATGGCAAGAGCACTTATAGCCATCTTAAAAGAAGAAAAATACGATGTTGACCATATGGAAGATGGGACTTCTGCACTTATGGCCTTGGAAACTGGTGTATACGATATTGCTATCCTGGATGTTATGATGCCAGAAATGAATGGTTTTGAGGTTGCCCATACTGCCAGAAATAATGGGATTAATACGCCTATCCTGATGTTGACAGCAAAGGGTCAAGTAGATGACAAGGTGGAAGGTCTTGATAGTGGCGCAGATGATTACCTTACTAAGCCATTTCAGACTAAAGAACTCCTAGCCAGGCTTCGTGCCCTAGGCAGGCGAAGGTCTCAATTTCAAGATGAAGGCCTACATTATGGTGACTTGAATATAGATACATCAACAGCCATGTTGACCTGTGACCATACAGGGCAAAGTGTTAGGCTTAGTGAAAAAGAATTCCGTATTTTGGAATATATGTTTGGAAATCAGGGCCAGATAATGACAAGGGACCAGCTTGCCCTAAAGATTTGGGGTTTTGAAAGTGAAAGCGAGTACAATAATGTAGAAGTCTATATGTCATTTACCAGGAAGAAACTTACCTTTGTAGGATCAAGGGTTGAGATAAAGGCCATACGTGGCATGGGATACGAATTGAGGGTAAAAGATGTTTAGTAAATCAAGAAAAAAAATTATACTATCGATTATGGGATCCTTGATTATTTTGTTTGCCGTTACATTTGCTGTAATTATGTTTGCCAGTTTTAGTGAAATTAGACATAAGAATTTGGAAATGTTGAAAGGCTATGCAGAGGAATATTCTCTTGATCATAGGCCGTCTACACAAGCAAAATCAGAACCGGCTTTTGAAGACAAGTCAAGACCTGGAGATCCTCCGATTAATAAAAGAAGAGACTACCAGTTGTCTACTTTCTATGCTGTTGCCATTTCCAATAATGGTTCAGTTTTAGATGTAGATAATGGAGAAATAGTTGTTTATAATAAGGAAAAACTTGTTAGTATTGCAAAAAACATTGTGACTAAGGACAGGGGGCATGGAAGATCGGATAATTTAACTTATGTAGTTAGCAAAAAGAAGGGATATACCCTAGTTGCCTTTATGGACAATACCGTATCTGAGGCCGGTCTTAAGACTATGCTAAGATATGTATTGATAGTAGGTTTAGTCGCCATAATTATCATGTTCTTTGTTTCCCTTTTTGTTTCAAAAAAAATAATAAGGCCCTTGGAGGAAAATGATAAGAGACAAAAGCAATTTATTTCAGATGCTAGCCATGAACTGAAAACCCCTATAGCTGTGATTGATACAAATGCAGAGATGCTTTCTCGTGAAATAGGCAATAATGAATGGTTGTCTAATATTAGGTATGAGAATGACCGTATGGGAGGACTTGTAAAGCAATTATTAGATTTATCCCATGCCGAAAGTGCTATTATTCCAATGGAAGACCTTGATTTTTCCCGTATTGTGACAGGGGAGGTCCTTGCCTTTGAGATAATAGCCTTTGAAAATGGGAAGGAAATCCTAACCAAGATAGAGGATAAAATTACTCTTACAGGCAATAAATCCCAGCTTACACAAGTCATATCGATTCTTTTGGACAATGCCCTTAAGCATTCTACAGGAAAGCAAATAGAGGTTACATTAAGCCAGCATAATCATACGGTCAAACTAAGTGTAGTTAATGATGGGTATGAGATTCCTCAGGATAAGATGGACCACCTATTTGATAGGTTTTATAGGATTGATGAGGCTAGGAACAGCCAGGGCCAGCATTATGGTATTGGCCTATCTATTGCCAAGGCTGTGGTTCAGGGCCATAAAGGCAGGATTGATGCTTCCTGCCAGGATGGTAAAATAAGTTTTACAGTTGCCTTGCCAAAGAATAAAAAAATTAAAAATTAATAAAAGTTCAATCTTACTTCAATCTACCTCCCTTATAATGTGATTATAAAATATAAGGGAGGTACTTAATATGAAAAGGAAAGATAATACAAATATTAAAGGCAAGTTGGAAATTATGAATAAGAAAGTGAATAAGAAAGTGAATAAGAATAAGGTCAAAAAAACCTTGGCCCTTGCCCTAGTAGCCATGCTAACACTAGGAAGGTATACTACAGAAGCTAGTTTGGTTCATGCCTATGCTTCGAATATACAAACAACTAGTTCTGCTACTGTAAGCAATACTGAAAGTACAGACAAGTCAAGCAAGAAGACAAGTACAGCAAGTACATCAAACGATGCTAAGGGTGGACCAGGAGGAACTCCTCCAGCGGGTGATCCACCAAAGGGGAATCCACCAAGTGGAAATCCACCAGTAGCACCACCTAATAGTGGATCTGGTGGACCAGGTGGGGCGCCGGGGGCCAGTAGCAGCAAGGATATAAAGTATACTGCCTCTACAAAGATTACTTCTAAGACTAGTCAAACTGGCAAGAAGTACACTAGTAGTACAAAGGATAAGAGTGCCCTACTTATTAGCACAAAGGACAAGGTTACTATAAATAAACCTACTGTAAACAAGACGGGTAATTCCGATGGTGGTGACAATAGCAACTTCTATGGTCTAAATGCTGGAGTCCTAGTAAAGGATGGATCTACAACTACTATCAAGGGTGGTACAATCAACACCAATGCTAGTGGTGCAAACGGAGTATTCAGCTATGGTGGTAACGGTGGAAATAACGGTGCCAAGGGTGATGGTACCAAGCTGATAATCAGCGATACCAAGATAGTAACCAAGGGTGATGGTTCTGGTGGTATAATGACAACAGGTGGTGGCCAAACATACGCAAGTAACCTGGATGTAACTACAAGTGGCCAGTCCTCAGCACCTATCCGTACTGACAGGGGTGGTGGAACCGTAGTTGTAAAGGGAGGAAAATATACTTCAAACGGTCTTGGTTCCCCAGCTATCTACTCAACAGCCAATATTAAGGTATCAAAGGCCAAGTTGACTTCTAACCTTTCAGAAGGTGTTTGTATAGAGGGGTTGAACTCAATTACTCTAGATAATTCTAATCTGACAGCTAACAATACTAAGCGCAATGGTAATGCAACATTCCTAGACACGATAATGATTTACCAGTCGATGTCAGGTGACTCAGCAAGTGGTACAAGTAGCTTTACTGCAAATGGTGGTAGCATTACAAGCAAAAGTGGACATGTCTTCCACGTAACTAATACTAATGCAGTAATCTCACTAAATAAGGTGAATATCAAGAATACAGATAAAGAAAATATCCTGCTTTCCGTATGTGCCGATGGTTGGAGTGGAGCTAGCAATGTAGCAACTTTAAATGCAAGTTCTCAGAAATTAACTGGTGCCATCAAGGTTGGTAGCGACTCCCAGCTTACTTTGAACTTGACAAAGGGATCTACTTATAAGGGCTACATAGATGGAAAGATCACTAATGCTAGTGGCAAGACTGTATCTACAAGTGTAGGTAAGGTTTCAGTAAGTCTTGATAAGACTAGTACTTGGACCCTAACTGCTGATACACACATTACTGAATTTAACGGTGATGCATCAAATGTAATAAGCAATGGACATACCCTATATGTGAATGGGGTTGCCCTAAAGGGTACTAGGTAATTTTCAAACTATATAAACAACTTTTAAAATAAATAATTCAAAAAACAGCTATTTAAGGATGATAAAGGAGACTTTATTATCCTTTTCTTTGTTGAAAATAGTAGCTTTCAGAAAAACAGGAAATAAATATAAAAAAATCAAAATTTAATAAAACTTCAATCTTACTTCAATCTATCTCCCTTATAATGTGATTATCAAATAAAGGGAGGTAATTAAGATGAGAAAGTTAAAAGAGAAAGATAAGTTAAAAAATATGAATAAGATGAATAAGACAAATAAGTTAAAGAAGACGATGGCCATGGCCTTGGTGGCAACAGTTGCCATAGGAGGATATAGTTTGGATTCAAGCCTAGTCCAGGCGGACACTTCACCTGGAACAGCTTTAACCACCAGCACAGCTAATAGTGGTAGTGTAGCTACAACTACTAATTCCACTAACACTACTGATGCTACCAAAACTACAACTAATAGTAATACTAGTGGTACAAATGCTAGTCCTAATAGTAGGAATAGTGCTAGTACAGACAGGGGTAATTCTGGTCAAAACCCTAATAAGGAGGGAACAAGTCAAAATGGTGATAATAGAGGACCAGGTGGAAGTGCCCCAAGAGGAACTCCTCCAACAGGGACACCACCAAACGATAGGCTAGGTGGACCTAATAGAGATGAACAGAATACTTCTGACAGTCAGTCAAAGACATCAAAAGATGGCAAGCAAGCATCTAATGGTAAGACTAAAAAAAGAAAAGTCACTAGGGGCAAGCCACCAGTAGATAAGGCTCCAGCAAAAGGCAAGACCCTAATGGGCAAGCCACCAGTAGGCAAGGCTCCAGTAAAGGGCAAGACCCCAATGGGAAAACCACCAGTAGGTAAGGCTCCAGCAAAAGGCAATGCCCCAATGGGAAAACCACCAGTAGGTAAGGCTCCAGCAAAAGGCAAGGCCCCAATGGGCAAGCCACCAGTAGGTAAGGCTCCAGCAAAAGGCAAGGCCCCAATGGGCAAGCCACCAGTAGGCAAGGCTCCAGCAAAGGGCAAGGCACCAATGGGTAAGCCACCAGTAGGTAAATCTCCAAAAGTAAAATATCAGAAGGATAATTCTAAGATTGTAAAGGATGCAAAAGATCAGACAAGTGTAGACCAGACTAGAAGAAATAATCAGGATGCCACTAGCCAGGCTACTACAAACCAGAATAAAACAAATGATACTATTAATAAGGAATCTACAGGAAACCAGACTGGAGGACAAAATAATCAGGGTCATGCTAGACCTGATACTGATGTCAATAAGACTGATAAGTCAAGTGACCAAGCAAGTTCATTTGGTCTTAACAAGAATGACACTAATAATAAGGTGGGCAATACTGTTAACACAGATAGTGGAGAAAATACTAACCTATAGATAAGAAACTTATAAAAATATAAAACCTAAAATTTTAACACATAACTTCTTAAAAAAATAATCAAAAAACAGCTATTTAAAGGTGATAAGGGAGACTTTATCACCTTTTTGATGTAAAAAATACCTTAAAATGGTATAATAGTATCAAATATTAAGTAATATCAATTCAAAGTTAAGGAGACAAGCAAATGAGTGCCAGACTAGTTTTTGTAGGCTTGCTTTCAATCATGGGAGTAGTTTTTTCACTGATTATACTAGGAATGTACATCTACATGAAACGAACTACTTCAAATGGAAAAAGCCTGATGGAAGAGGCTGTAAACAAACAGAAGAATACTGAAAAAATGGGCTTGGGTGAATTTTTAATATATGGATCTTTTATAGTCATTGCAGTACTATATGTCATCCAAATGATGAATAGGGAGTCTGGTGGTTCTCCGATTTTGGCAAAAGCCATTCTTTTACCACCGGTAATGGCCTTATTTAATGCAAGAAAGCGTACAGGTAGGACCATATTTGTCTTTATGGCGACTGCAATAATTGCTTTTTATATGTCTATGGCTTATATCATAATTGGTCTTCCACCAAAAGCTCCGGTTTTGACAATTAATAGTACACAAATCACCATGGCTCATACAAGTCTTGGTGATATAACCAAGGATGGGTTTGATATATATGTAAAGGAGAAAGAGTCTTCAAACATGGACTATAACAAACTGCTTACTTCTGGTGATTATAAGAAATACCCTCTTGATAGGTCTATATCTCTTAAAAAGGGCTTCCAGAGATATAATGACACGGTATATAGGGCTCCCTACCTCCTTGTTAAAGATGGTCTTGTAGTTGGAAATATAGGCTTTTATGGTGACAAAGATAGGGAAACAGTCCTTGAAGACTGTAAAATAGTCTATTTGAGGCTTGAGAAAGCTTACATAGATGCTGCTAGGGCAAATTCCATATCCTATAAACTAGATGGGGTGGACCTCTTAGATAAGTTGAAATTAGAAAGCCTGCAAAAAAACTTTGGTGATAAACTCTGGCTCTTGCCACCGAGCAAGCCTATAGATGAAAGTCAGCTACATTATGGGATCCAGTGGACTAGTGGTAGTGACCACCTATTCTGGAACCAATATTTTTCCTATATACATTTTGATGAATCTAATATGATGACTAGCTTTGACCTATCAACTGAAATAGGACGTGACGACCATAAAAAATAAAAAAATAGGAAAGAGCATAATAAAATGACAGCATATAAGCAAGGAACTTGATTGGAAAATACTCGAAAAGGGGAGGTTATCAGCATGGAAAAGGTTAAGATTGAGAAAAACACAGTTCAAGAAACTCTGATTGTCCCATTATATGGGAGAAAGATGTGCTCTGAAAAATTTCCTGAACTCTATACGGATATCTTTGCAAAAAACTTGTGTGACAGATTGGACTATGATTTTACAGAGTTGGAAAAAAAGAATGATTCCTTCCTCTATGAATTCGGGTCCCTTGAAGCTGCAATGAGGCAACTGGATATTATCTGGGAGATTAAAGACTATTTAAAAGATCATCCCCAAGCAACAATAGTAAATCTTGGCTGTGGCTTGGATGAAACCGGTAAGGCCTGTGACAATGGACTTTGCCATATAGTAAATGTGGATTTCCCCGATGTTATAGCAATCCGTAAAAAGCTTATTGCCGAACAAGATAGGGAAATGAATATTGCCTGTGATTTAAATGATTATTCTTGGATGGACCAAATTGATGGTTCTAAGGGGGTCATTTTCTTCGCTGCAGGTGTATTTCACTATTTTAAGAGGGACCAGGTAAGGGCTTTGGTCTTGGAGCTTGCCAAAAGGTATCCAGGTGCTTGCCTGGTCTTTGATAGTGTTGGTAAATTAGGGATAAGGTTGATGATGTCAAAAACCCTAAAGAATATGGGGATTAGCGATGTGGATGGTTTTTTCTGCCTAGATAAGCCAAAAGAGGACTTGGATTGGTCGGAAAATATAAGGGTGACTTCAAGGGGCTATATGCTAGGGTATTACGATATGAAAAGCCCTAATATTTCTTTCTCCCACCGTTTACTTGCAAGAATTTGCGATAGTATGATGAAGATGTCTATAAATAGGCTATATTTTGGGTAAGTAAGTCTTAAGTAAGTATGTATATATATTGCCTAAGAGTATACCAGGAATATAAAAGTTCATACTATATAATGAGGAGAATAATGAATGGAGTTAAATAAGAGATTTGAAAGAGAGTATTTAAAGAAGTTCCAAATTTTTAATGGAGCCCAATTAAAATACATAGCATTTATATCGATGCTTATAGACCATGCCAATAATGCCTTAATAACCCCCCTACTTGATGGGCAAGGGTTCTTATTGCATTTATCCAACCTGTTTTCAATTTTAGGTAGGATAGCCTTCCCTATATTTGTATTCTTTATAGTAGAAGGCTTCTTTAAGACCAGGAGCAGGAAAAAATACCTCTTGACCCTACTAATATTTGGCCTTATATCAGAAGTTCCCTTTGACATGTTCACGTCAAAGACCTTCTTTGACCCATATTGGAATAATATGATGTTTACCCTGGCCCTGTGTCTTGTAATGATTTGGCTGGTAGATATACTTAAGGGAAGGATAAAGAATAGGCTTCTTTGGTATATAGTATCAATATTTGTAGTGGCGATTTTTGCCTTTATGGCCATGCAGTTGAGTCTGGACTATGACTACCATGCTATAGTTGTAGCCTACCTATTCTATATCTTCTATGACAAGCCAATACTGGGGGCTGGTCTGGGCTACCTATCTATTATAAAAGAGCTATACTCTTTTTTAGGCTTTGCCATAACCCTGACTTACAATGGGGAAAGGGGCAGGCAATACAAGTGGTTTAACTACTTGTTCTACCCAGTTCATATCCTAATACTAGGACTTTTGCGCTTCTATTTTAATATTTAGATATTTAAGGCTAGCATCCAAGTGGTGCTAGTTTTTATGTATTTTTTGATAATTTTATAATAGTATATGGAAATTCTATAAGGGGAGTTGATTTTCTTAAAATATAAGTATAATTAGTTGACTACAAATGATATATACAGTACAATTACATTGGTATATAAAATCAATTTATTGTTTTGAGTAAAAAAGGAGGAATAATGGAAAGTAAGAAAAAATTATCACTGACTGGTCAGATTTTTGTGGCCCTGGTACTTGCAATTCTTGTAGGTATAGCCCTTACTAAGACACCAGATATTGCAGAGGCTTATATTGCTCCATTTGGAACAATATTCCTTAACCTAATCAAGTGGATTGTTGGTCCATTGGTATTTTTCTCAATCATGGCAGGTGTTATATCCCTAGAGGATGTCAAGAGGGTTGGGTCTATAGGTGGAAAAACCTTACTCTACTATATGTGTACAACGGCCCTTGCTGTTGTAATAGGTTTATTTTTTGCAAATTTGCTAAAGGGGATTTTCCCTGTGTTGACAACAAGTAACCTGGAATTTAAGGCAGGAGAGGCAGTTAGCTTTATGGATACCATAGTAAATGTATTTCCTAAGAATTTTGTTGCTCCGTTTGTAGAAGCTAATATGCTTCAGATAATTGTATCATCATTGCTAATAGGTTTTGCTATTATCCGTATAGGACATAGTTCTAAGCGTCTAGTTGATGCTATCAATATAGTGAATGATATCTTTATCATGGGTATGGAGATGATTCTAAAGCTATCTCCAATAGGCGTATTTTGCCTACTTAGCCCTGTTGTAGCTAAGAATGGTCCAGCTATTATAGGATCTCTGGCTATGGTCTTGATGGTTGCCTATATTTGTTATTTTATACATTCTCTAGTGGTTTACTCTACATCAGTTAAAATATTTGCGGGTGTGAGTCCGGTTAAGTTTTTCAAGGAAATGATGCCAGCCATTTTATTTGCATTTTCATCAGCAAGTTCTGTAGGAACCCTTCCTTTGAATATGGAGTCTACAGAAAGATTGGGTGTTAGAAAGGAAATCTCATCCTTTGTCCTACCCCTAGGTGCGACTATAAATATGGATGGAACAGCTATTTATCAGGGAGTTTGTTCTATTTTTATAGCATCTTGCTTCGGTATTGATTTGACTTTATCACAGATGCTTACTATAGTATTGACTGCTACACTAGCATCTATAGGAACAGCAGGTGTTCCAGGTGCAGGAATGATTATGCTTGCTATGGTACTTCAGTCTGTAGGCCTTCCAGTTGAGGGTATAGCACTTGTTGCTGGAGTTGACCGTTTATTCGATATGGGACGAACTACTGTAAATATAACTGGAGACGCATCTTGTTGTCTAGTGGTTAATGCCATGGAAGACAAGAAAAAAGCTAGAGCTTAAGCAATTATAGTTTAAATTTATAATATTAATAGGGCCTATTAAGTTTTGGATATGAAATTGAAAAATAAATTTTATATAGACTTATAACCTATCTAAATATCGAAGGAAGATTGAAGAATTGACCTTCGATGTTTTTTATTGACAAGTCACTGTAAAGGTGATAATCTCTTAAGTAGAATATTTTTGGGTTGATGGCAACCCACGTGCTTTAATTGGGTCCTGTGAGGCCGAAAAGGAGGAAAAAATGTTGAAGAACAGACACTTGGTTAGACCAGAAGATTTTTCTGTAGCAGAGATAGACTCTGTATTAGATCTGGGCTTGCAAATCAGTGCAAACCCACATTCTTATTTCAATACATGTGAAGGTAAGATATTGGCTACCCTATTTTATGAGCCATCTACCAGGACTAGGTTGAGCTTTGAGGCTGCCATGAATAGGCTAGGTGGTAGGGTGATTGGATTTTCTGATCCAGGAGCCTCATCAGTATCAAAGGGAGAGAGCCTGGAAGATACCATCACAACAGTTTCAAATTATGTAGATATAATCGCAATGAGACATCCCCAGTCAGGAGCAGCCAGTCAGGCATCTAATGTTTGCAGGCTACCCTTTATAAATGCTGGAGATGGTGGAAATCAGCACCCAACTCAGACATTAACAGACTTATTAACTATAAAGGCTAATAGGGGCAGTTTAAATAATTTAACTATAGGCATGTGTGGTGACCTTAAGTATGGGCGTACAGTTCATTCTTTGGCCAAGGCTATGTCCAGGTATACAGGCATTAAGTTTGTCTTTATTTCACCTGACGAGTTAAAGATGCCCCTGTCAGTAAAGGACAGTATAGAAGGAACTGAATATGTAGAGACAGATGACCTTGTAGCTGCTATGCCTGGTCTTGATATCCTCTATATGACTAGGATACAGAGGGAGAGGTTTGAAGATAAGGCAGAATACGAGAGGCTAAAGGATAGCTATATCCTGGATATGGAAAAGATGGGGGCTGCCAAGGAAGATATGATGGTCCTACACCCACTACCAAGGGTAAATGAGATAGCTACCGAGGTTGATTCAGACCCAAGGGCCAAGTATTTTGAACAGGCCCAGTATGGTATGTACGTCAGGATGGCCTTGATAATGAAGATGTTAGGTTTATAGGTGGATGATATGGAATATAAAGTGATTGAAAATAGATATGTAGGCGAGGGTATGTACTACATCAAGGTAGGTGGTAGTTTTGAGGCCAAGATGGGGCAGTTTTATATGTTAAGGGCCTGGGACAAGTATCCACTCCTATCAAGACCAATTAGTATATACCAGATAGATGATGAGGGTATCAGCTTTTTATACAAGCTAGTAGGTGAGGGAACAAAAATAATTTCAAACCTAAAACCAGGAGACCCAATCAAGTTAGAAGGTCCATATGGAAATGGATTTGAAAAAGTAAAGGGCAGGGTCGCCCTAGTCGGTGGAGGAATAGGAATTGCTCCCTTGTATGTGGTGGCCCAAAATATACCAAACTGTGATATTTACTTGGGCTTTAGGGACCAGGCAATAATGTTGGAAGACTATAGGTCTGTCTGTAAGGACCTCTATACGACTAGTGGAGATACCCTTGTAACGGATATTATAAATGTAGAAGACTATGACTATATACTGACATGTGGACCGACTCCAATGATGAAGAAGTTGATGGAAATGGTGGAAGGAACTAAGACCAGGGTCCAGGTATCCTTGGAAAACCATATGGCATGTGGTGTAGGGGCCTGTCTAGTATGTACTTGCAAGACTAATTCAGGCAACAAGAAGACCTGTAAGGATGGACCAGTATTCTGGGGAGAGGATGTGATTTTATAATGGCAGATTTAAGAGTAAACTTGTGTGGATTTGAACTTAAAAACCCAATTATAATGGCATCTGGAACCTTTGGCTTTGGTAAAGAATACGGTGAAATATACGATATCAGCCTTTTAGGTGGTATTAGCTCCAAGGGCCTAACCCTGATAGCCAAGCCAGGAAATGAGGGCATGAGGGTCCATGAAACCCCATCAGGTATGATGAACAGTGTTGGCCTGGAAAATCCTGGTGTCCAGGGCTTTATAGATAGGGAGTTGGATGACTTTTCTAAAATTGACACTTGTAGGATAGTGAACCTGGGTGGTGGTTGCGAGGATGACTATGTTGAAGGGGCTAGGCTACTTGATGACAAGGACTTTGATATAGTAGAGCTAAATATATCCTGTCCAAATGTAAAGCATGGTGGTATGGCCTTTGGTATCAAGTCAGAGGTTGCCAGAGAGGTGGTTAGGAGCGTGAGAAAGGCTACTAAAAAGCCCCTAATAGTCAAGCTATCACCTAATGCAGAAGATATAGTTGAGATGGCCAAAGTTTGTCAAGAAGAAGGTGCTGATGGCATATCCTTGGTAAATACCTTCAAGGCCATGGCCATAGATATACACAAGAGGAGGCCGGTATTCAATAATGTGACAGCAGGCCTATCAGGTCCAGCTATCAAGCCTATAGCCCTTAGGATGGTCTATGAGGTTTGCCAGGCAGTGACTATACCTGTTGTAGGTATGGGTGGTATTATGACGGCTGAAGATGTCATAGAATTTATTATGGCAGGGGCTACTTGTGTACAGATAGGAACTGCTAATTTTACTAATCCTAGGATAGGTCAGGAGATAATAGGAGACTTAAACAGGTTTATGGATGAAAATGGAATAAAGTCCCTAGATGAAATCAGGGGTATAATATAGGAAAATTTTAGATATAAGAATTAATGGAGGTAAAAGTTATGACAAATGTCGATGTAATACAGGTATTAAAGGATTGTGATGCACTATTGGAAGGGCACTTCCTCCTATCTTCAGGCAAGCACTCAAACAGGTATGTTCAGTGTGCCAAGGTATTGAGGTTCCCAGACCAGGCAGAAAAAGTCCTAAGTGTAGTAGTAGACAAGATTAAGGATTTAGATATTGACCTGGTAGTTGGACCAGCCATGGGTGGTGTAGTAGTGTCATACGAGCTAGGAAGACAGTTGGGCAAGGAAGCTATCTTTACAGAAAGAAAGAACAATATAATGGAGTTAAGAAGGGGCTTTGAAGTTAAGCCGGGAGACAGGATAATAATAGCTGAAGACGTGGTGACTACTGGAAAGTCAACTAAGGAAACCAAGAAGGTTTTAGAAGAATTGGGTGGCCAGGTAATAGGTGTAGCCTGCATAGCCAACAGGACTAAGGACGATATAGGTATGCCAATCTACAGTGCCATAGACCTTGATATCCAGGTCTATGATGAAGGTTCTTGTCCCCTATGTGATGCCGGCCAGATAGACCTAGTAAAGCCAGGTAGTAGGGAATTTAAAAATAATAAATAAGCTTTGAGATGGGGCAATAAGGAACTTTAAATAGTTTTTATGGGTCAATTGACTTGTCGATTAGGGCAGTATTCAAGAGGATTTTCTTTTTGGATACTGCCTTTTTGATAGAGAAAGTAGTAATGATTTTCATAAAAGTATTGAAAAATATTTTCGTTTAGTTTATACTTATATTAATGAACAATGTTCACTAAGACATATTAATTTTAAGTAGCAAGTATAATCGGGTATCCTACCCGATTATACTTGTTTTGAGGCATTAGTGAACAAAAAAAGAATATGTTTATTTAATGAAAGGAAGATAAACTTGGCTAGGGATAAAGTTTTAAGTAGAAGTTTAATATTAAAAAATGCTAAGAAGGAATTTCTTAAAAAGGGCTTTGAAAAAGCCTCTATGAGAACTATAGCAAGCCTGTCTGGCCTAACTGTAGGGGCTATTTACAGGCATTTTACCTCTAAAGACGCACTTTTTGAGGCCCTTGTCCAACCGACTCTGGAAGGCGCAGTTAATTTATTTAAGATTGAACTGGAGCTAGCCTCAAAAAAATTGAAGGATATTAATATGAAGGATGGATCTTACATTGAATCTCCTGATGCAAATGTTGGAGTCCTAAAGATGCTCGATTACATATACGACAACTATGACGACTTTGTTCTTATGTTCAGGTGTGGTCAGGGAACAAAATATGAGAATATCCAGGAATTTTTTGTAGACATGGAGGTTGAAGGAAGTAAGGTCTACATAGAGGCAATGGAAGCTTGTGGTCTGGTTAAAAATCCATTTACAGAAACAGAGTTACACATTTTCTGTACCATGAGCATGACACCACTTTTTGAGGTTATAAACCACAAGTATGATTATGAAGAGGCTGTTAAGATGGTAAAAGTCATGTCCTATGGCCAATATTGGGCCTGGAACAAGATCTGCCTCTTAGGTAATTCTAGACAAGACTTACCGAGTAATAAAATTGAAGCAAGTAAGGAATTTGAAAGAAATGAACTTGCAGGAATGGGAGATGATATCGAGACTGGATGATTGTTAAGGAGATAAAACTTAGAATAAAAGAGTAGAGGGGGGATTTTGTGAAAAGTTTTAGGTTTGATGCTCTAACAATAATTTTGATAAATGCTGTAATGCCGATAATGTGTGCTGTATTCCCATCCCAGAAGATGGTGGTCTTGACTTATTTTTTCGCCGCTTTTATTTTAGTGGTTTCTGGAAATATAGGGCGAATTCTAAAAGTGGGTGGCTTTGTAGGAGTATTTTTGGCAATATATATCCTCAACGAATACTACAGCTTTAGTGCAATGATATCTGCCTGGGCTAGAATGTTGCTCTTATTTATGCCTTGTTTTATTCTAGCAGCAGTTTTGATAGGTAGCTATAAGTCTTCAGAGGTCTTGTCGGCCCTTCAAAGGCTAAGACTTCCTAAGATTTTTATAATAGGTATTACTGTAACTATCAGGTATATACCTACTTTTTACAGGGAGTTCAAGATTATTAAAAAGGCCATGAATATCAGGGGGGTTGACTTCTCAGTCCTACACCCAATCAGGACCTTTGAATACCTGATGGTACCACAACTTTTTCGTTGTGTAGCCCTTAGTACTGAGCTTACCTGTGCAGGACTTACCAAGGGCATTAGTGCAAGCAATAAGAGGTCCAGTTATTTTAGCAGTGGATTTAATCTCATAGATTATGCGATTTTTCTTATGCTAATACTTGGATACATACTCATAATAGGAGGGCTAGTTTAATGGCTGGTAAGATAATTGATTTTAAGAATGTAAGTTTTAAATACATGGACAAGGAAGAATATGCCCTCAAAAATGTCAATTTCAATATTGAAGAAGCCAGTTTGGTTTTTATCAGTGGTAAGAGTGGGTCCGGCAAGTCTACCCTATTAAACCTCTTAAATGGGATTATTCCAGAGGTAGTAGAAGGCCAACTGGGGGGGGAAGATCCTAATAGATGGCAAGGAAGACCTTCCAGTAACGGATAGGAGCCTCATTCTGGGAAACGTATTCCAAAATCCAAGAAGCCAGTTTTTTACAACTGATACTACTGCAGAACTGGTCTTTGCCCTGGAAAACTATGGTGTGGACAGGGAGGAAATAAAGAGGCGGTTGGATTTGATAATAGATGAATATAATGTAGCCTACCTAAAGGATAAGAACTTATTTGAGATATCATCCGGGGAGAGGCAGTTGATTGCCCTTTTGACAGTCCTAATAATGGATCCAAAAGTAGTAATATTTGATGAACCGTCAGCCAACTTAGACTATGGAAATTCTATGAGATTGAGGAGGCAAATAGAAAGCCTTAAAAGGCAGGGGAAAACTGTAATTGTTGCAGACCATAGAAATTTCTACCTAAAGGGAATAATAGATAAGGTTTTGCTGGTTGAGGATGAGACGGTAAAGTCCTTTGAATCAGAGGAAGAATTTTTGAAAGATGCCTATAATAACCGTAATTTTGATCTTTTTGAAGGAGATTATGGAAACTTATCCAGGCCTATGACTACTAGGAGGGGGGTTAGGATAGACGATATATCCTATGGCAATATCCTAAAGAAGATAAGCATTGACTTTGAGGAAAACGAAGTCACAACTGTAGTTGGTGTAAATGGGGTTGGCAAGACCACTCTTGCAGAACTAATAAGCAGGTCTATTAAGCCTGACAGGGGCCAGATAGATATAGGTGGGCAGACCCTCTACCTTATGCAGGATGCAGACTTTCAATTATTTGGTGCCTCTTGTCTTAAGGAACTAGAGATTACCCAAAAAGATGAAAAGATTAACCTAGATGCCCTTGAAGATTTGGGCATAGGAAGACTAAAAGACGAGCATCCACAGAGTCTAAGTGGTGGTGAAAAGCAAAGGCTACAAATGGCCATTGCCAGGGTTAGCAGCAACAAGGTAATAATCTTGGACGAACCTACCAGCGGGCTTGATAAGGACTCAATGGAGCGGGTATGCTCAATGATAGGAGATTTGAAAAAAGATAGGACCATAATAGTAATTTCACATGATTATGAATTTATCCGGAGGGTGAGTGATTCTATTGCCTATCTTTCAGATGGGGTTATCAAGGAAAAATTCTATCTAACGGACAGCAATATAGAAAAGCTGAATAGTATTTATAAAGAAATGGAGGTTTATTATGAATAGAAGACTTAAAATAAAAGACATACTATTACTAGCATTATTAACAGCAATTTACATGATTATTTACATGGTTTGTATGGCCATAATCTCACCACTTGGTGCCTATGGACATGCAATAAGTCCAGGAATTTGTGGTATTTTCTCAGGAACTGTAATTTACTTTATGTCCAGAAAAGTTGGTAAGATGTGGCAGTTTACTATATTCACCCTTTTAGTTATGGGTGCATTTGCCCTAATGGGAGGAGGCTACCTTCCTTGGCTTATAACATCTGTATCTATGGCAATTGTTGCTGACATAATTGCTTCTAGAAAGGAAAAACCAAGTGTGGGCAAACTGGCTCTTGCATCCGGATTCCTTCATATGGGTCAGGCCTGGGGGGCAATTATACCATCAGTATTCTTCCTGGAAAGCTATAGGTCCACTTGGATTAGTCGTGGTCAAAAGGCTGCCGAAATGGATGAAATGATCAAGTATACAGCAGGGTCTTGGGCAGTGATAAATAGCATAGTAGTATTTGTCCTTGCAGCAATAGGGATTTACATTGGTTACTTGATTTTGAGAAAGCACTTTAAAGAAAATTAAGGAGGGGAGAGTATGGATACCTTTAGACGATTATTTAGCTATGCAGAAGAGAAAAAAGGATTTATGATAGCAGCCCTTATTATATCAGCCCTAGCTACTATACTATCCTTCGTACCATATTATTATTTTCTCCAACTGTTAAGGGAAATTACTTCGAATACTAATCCAGATCTTATAACTTCATATTCATACAGAATACTGGGGGCAACTATAGCCTATGCCTTTGCATATTTATTGACCCTATCTTGCAGTCATATATTTGCCTTCAGGATAGAGACCAACATGAAAAAGCGTGGTCTAAATGAGTTGTTAAGGGCATCTTTTTCATTCTTTGATATGAATCCATCTGGAAAGACTAGAAAAATAATAGATGATAATTCAGTGAATACCCATACTATTATTGCCCATATATTGCCGGACTCGGTTAATGCAATCTTGTTTCCTATATGCCTGATAGTCCTTGCCTTTACTGCCAACGTATATATTGGTATATTGTTGATTTGTGCCATTGTATTCGCTACAATATGCTTTAAATTTATGTATGCCGACCAGAATATGTTGAAGGACTATATGGATGCCCTTGATGATATAAACTCTGAGACAGTAGAGTATGTCAGGGGGATACAGGTTATAAAGATTTTTGATATGGTAATAGAATCTTTTGAGAAGCTTTACAGGTCTATCAAGCACTATTCAGAGGTGGTAAATAGGCAGTGCCAGATGTGTAGAATACCATTTGTAGCCTTCCAGTGTGGAATGATGTCTTTTGGGGCTATAGTAATTGCAATTGCTAGCAGGCAAATTGGAAGTGGAATGGCAACGGGAGAGGCTATAAGCATGGTTGTATTTTTCATTGCCTTTGTGGGCATGCTGAACAATGCCTTTATGAAGATTATGTTCTTTAGCAGGAACTTCCAGTTGGGAAAGGACGCTGTTGACAGGTTAGATGAACTATTTGATAAGATGGGAAAAAATAAACTTCAAAATGGTTCAATAGATAAGATAGATAGTTTTGATATCGAGTTTGATAAGGTAGGCTTTGAGTACGAAGAGGGAGTTAAGATCCTATCTGACTTTAGCCTAAAGTTGGATTCAGGCAAATTATATGCCCTTGTTGGATCATCTGGTAGTGGTAAGTCAACCATAGCCAAGTTGATATCAGGTTTTTATCCAGTGTCTTCAGGCCAGCTAAAAATTGGAGGCAGGGATATAAAAGAATATACCAACAAGGTCCTTGAAAAGAATATAGCCTTTGTATTCCAGAATTCAAAACTTTTCAAGACTAGTATTTACGAAAATGTAAGGCTCGCCAGGCCGGAAAGCTCCCACGAGGAGGTTATGAAGGCCCTAGAGATGGCTATGTGTGGAAATATTCTAGACAAGTTTGAAAGTCGTGAGAATACTATTATCGGTGCTTCTGGTGTCCATCTGTCTGGTGGTGAAATGCAGAGGATAGCAGTTGCCAGGGCTATATTAAAGGATGCCCCTATAGTTATACTTGATGAGGCAAGTGCTGCAAGTGACCCGGAAAACGAATATGAAATGCAGAGAGCCTTTAAGGCACTTATGAAGGATAAGACAGTTATAATGATTGCACATAGACTTTCAAGTATCAGGAATGTAGACGAAATCCTATTTGTAGAAGAAGGTCAGGTAGTTGAACGTGGTTCACATGATGAACTTATGGCTGGTCAAACAAAGTACAGGCATTTCCAAGACTTATTCAATAAGGCAAATGAATGGAGGTTGGCATAATGAAAGAAAAACTTAGAAACTATTTTGCTTTTAGTGAAGAGGGTATGAACAATACTCTTGCAGCGTCAAGGTGGTCATTTTTAAAGTTTATATCCTTTGTACTTCCACCTATGCTAACCTTCTTTTTCCTACAAGATGTTTTGAATGGGAATATCAGACAGACATTTTTCTATATGGGAATTCTGATTGTAATTACCTTGGTAATGTTTCTTATCCTGGCCAAGGAATACAAAATGACTTATGATGTAACCTACCAGGAAAGTACTCAGCTCAGAATTGACCTGGCAAACAAGTTAAAGGAATTGCCACTTTCATACTTCTCTACCCACAATCTTTCCGACCTATCACAGACGGTTATGATGGATGTGAGTAATACTGAAATGGTAATATCACATGCAGTGCCAGCTGGTATTGGTTTTGCAGGATTCTTTACCTTGATGACAATTTTAATGTGTATGTCAAACCTGATTCTTGGTCTGACTGTTACAGTACCGATTTGGCTTGGAATAGCAACCATGTTCCTCTTAAAGAGAATCCAGCTAAGTGGGGTTAAAAAGTACTATAATAAGCTTTTGGATAATTCTAATGCCTTCCAGGAAGCCTTTGAAATGCAGCAGGAAATCAAGTCCTATTCAATGCAGGACCAGGTAAGGTCAGATGTTGAAGAAAAGCTTGAATCTACAGAGTGGATCCACCTAAAGGCAGAAGTAGGCTTAGGTCTTTTAAACTTTTTGATAGGTATACTACCATATCTTGCCCCGGTTTTGACGGCTACAGTGGGTGCAGGCCTCTATCTTTCAGGTTCAATAAATATCCTATACTATGTAGGTTACCTGATGGCAGCAACAACCCTATCCAGCCAGTTTTCAGCAGTATCGGAATATCTCTTAATGATATTCTTCTTTGAAACCAGCTTTAGGAGGATTGGTGAACTGAAGAACGAACCAATTCAAACAGGCCAGGACAAAAACCTTACAAGCTTTGATGTAAAATTTGACAATGTAGAGTTCCAGTATGGAGACAACAAGGTGATAAAGGGATTGTCTTTTACAGCAAAACAAAATGAAGTTACTGCGATAGTTGGCCCATCCGGTTGTGGAAAAACTACTGTTTTAAGGCTGATTTCCAGACTTTACGACTACGATAAGGGTAAGATAAGTATAGGGGGTCAGGACATAAAGGATATAAGTACCAAGTCCATGTTTGAAAAAATATCCATAGTATTCCAGGATGTAGATCTTTTTGACTTTTCGATTATGGAAAATATAAGGATGGGAAGGAAAAGTGCCAGTGATGAAGAAGTAATTGCTGCGGCAAAACTTGCCAATGTAGATAAGATAGTGGCCAAGCTTCCTAATGGATATGACACCCTTATAGGAGAAAATGGGTCCAAGTTATCAGGTGGAGAAAGACAGAGAATATCCATAGCCAGGGCCTTCCTAAAGGATGCTCCTATAGTACTTCTAGATGAAATCTCAGCATCTCTTGACGTGGAAAATGAAATGGAAATTCAGGAGAGTATCAACAGGCTAATTGAAGGCAAGACCATTATAATCATTTCACACAGGTTAAAGTCTATTGAAAAGGCAGACAAGATAGTGGTGATGAAGGAAGGTCTTCTAGACTCTGAAGGTAAACACGACAGCCTGTTGGAAAACTCTAAATTATATAAGTCAATGGTTGAAAAATCTAAGTTGACTGAGGAATATGTATATTAAGTCTATGATAATACATTTATGGATTTTTGTAGTATTTCTATTGATTATTTGCAGATAAAATGGAAAATTCTTAAAAAAACAATATAAATTACTAAAATAGTTGGAGGTTAATCTCCAACTATTTTTTGTAAGACGATTGTAATATGCTTGTTTATGAACGTTATAAATAATAATTTTTGCTATTTTTTATAAAAGTTAGGTTTTTTATTGATTAATTTGTAGTATAATAATATTAGGTAATTAATGATATGAACAGTTATAAAAGAGCAATAAATATACACTATTTGAAGAATTTATTAATAAAAAATATTATCTGGTGGGAGGTAAAGCCATGTTGAAATTAATCAAAAATTATTTGATTAAAGATTATAAGAAAAATATTTCTATTATCTTAGTTTTATCCTTATCATTAGCTATTGTATTCTCAAATGCAACAGCTAAATTAAGTCAAAGTGAATATGCGAAAAATATAATGGAAAGTAATTCACCAATGTCACAATTAGATTTTATTAAATTGAGTTCAAAACAGATAGATGTCTTGAAAAGAGATAATAATGTCGAAAAAGTAAGTGTTATTAAAAATTATGCTGATGTAAATCTGGCTAAAAGCTACACTAGCCCCCTAATATCATATGACAAGGAATATTTTGAGTCGTATAATTTAAAAATAACTAAGGGTAGATATCCTGAAAATAAAAATGAGATTATTGTACCAGAAAAAATATTTAATTCAATGAAATATAATCTTAATCAAAACGTTACCATTAAGGCTAATAAGATCATAGAGAATCGTGAACAAGAGAAGGAATATTATAATTTTGACTTGAATGCTAAAGTGGCAGGTTCTTATTCTTATCCAGAAGAACTAAAGGATTACTATAAATTTAAAAGCATATTTATATATGACAGTAGCTATTCTTTTGATAAATATGCAGATTATGATGGTAATATCTATTTAAAAGATAAAAAAGCAAACTTACTACGAATTGCAGACCAGTTGTGTGAAAAGATAAAATCAAATTCAGACCATATTTATATAAATGATACACTTGAGAGAGTAATGGAAGAAAAATCTAATCTATCACAAGAATATGATGTTTTTGATATTGTGTTCATTGCTATGGCTATTTTATTAGTATTTAATATTTTGTTTTTAATGCATAAATCGATGTCAAAAGAACAAGGACTACTGAGAATAATTGGGATGAAAAAGAAAGAAGTTATAATGTTTGAACTGTTGAAAAGTTTAATTGTTTTCTTTGTAGCAACTGTGTTAGGTTTAGTATTTAGTATTTTTCTAACAAAAATTTTTATCAGGAACTTTTACTTTATATCAACGTCTATAGAACCGTATACTGCACCTGTTATATACGATGTAAGTAGCTTGAAAAAGATTTTGTTGACATTATTTATAGTAACTTTAATCTCAATAATTATACCGATTTTAGATATGTATAGATTTTCTCCGGTTGAGCAATATTTTGAAACAGGGGAAGGAAAATATAAGAAAATAGACCTAATGAGAAGGTTAAGCTTTAAAGATATTAATAAAAAACTGATGGCGGTACAAATTGGAAAACAAAAAACTTTTATGATAATTTCAGCAGTTATAATAAGTTTTTCCGGATACTTATTTTTACAATCATACAGTCATGTTAATAATGAAGACAAGTACACAAGTCCAACGATATATAGCTTGGGAAGGTACGACCTTATATTAAATCACAATAGGATAGTTGATAGATATTTAAATGGATATTCAAAAAATGATATAGAATATATAAATAAGTTAAATAATGTCAGAAGTATAGTATCAACAAGTGATTCAAAAGCACATTTGTATTTGGATTCTAGAATGTTATCTAGTGAATATAATGAGCAAAGATTATCAGCAAGCGATGGGAAGATTGATGTTAGAATTGATCTAATAGGAATTAATAAAGAAGGTATACAATCATATGTAGATAATGAAAAGATACTAGAATCTGGAAGGTTGCCTAATGAAAACTCAGATATCCCAGAAGTATTGATGTACAACAAGTTTTATTCGAAAATAAAACGAGGTATATTTAAGCTTTTACCTAACCAAGAACTTAATGATGAGCTTACTATATCATATCAATATTATGATAAAGATAGTGGTATTGTAAAATTTAAAAAATCTAAAGTAAGAGTGGTTGGTTTCATTAGTGATAATTGGGATTCTATAACTCATACAGAGCATTTTGTTCCGGATATTATAACTTACGATAGCATTTATAGGAACTTAACTAATATAAGTAATGTTAATGAAATAAAAGTTGAGCTTAGTGATAAAGATAGTTTAGAAAATATATATAATAAAATAGAGTCAAGATTTTCAAGTAAAAACTTTTATGAATGCGATACAGAAAAGACAATATTGGAAAGATTAAACAGATACGAAAAAAAGAATAAAATAAAGAGAGAAGTATCTTCAGCAGTATTATTATCAATGTCTATTGTAAACATAATAGCAGGAATAATATTAACATTTAATTTAAACAAGCGTGGTTATGCTACTATGTTGTCCTTAGGAATGAGTAGGAGAAATTTAAAAAGAATGTTAAGAAAAAACGGAATTCTATCAATCATTCCAGGAATTGTTTTAGCTATAATAGTGTCCTTGATATACAATATAAAATGGTTTAATCAAGTGAAACTAATTGCAGGGATTCAAGGGATAGAGTTCAAGGAAACTTTTTCATTGCCGTATATGCAAATTGTAATTTTTATACTAATTTGTACAATATCAATTTTATTAGCATTGTCAGTAGTATACAAAAATGTTGACGATATAGATATAATTGAGTGTTTAAACAATAAGGTATAGTGAGGTAATAATAATGAAAAATATAAGCATAGAGAATGTAAAAAAACATTATGGTAAGTCAGATAATATAGTTAAGGCTGTAGATGGAGTAAGTTTAGATGTTGGAGATTACGGATTTACAGCAATTGTTGGAACGAGTGGTTCGGGTAAATCAACTCTATTACATTGTATGGCAGGTCTGGATAAACCTACATCTGGGAAGGTATGTTTTGACGATATGGATATTTATTCATTGAATGATGAACAGTTGTCAGAATTAAGAAGACAAAAGTTTGGATTTATTTTCCAAAGTTTTAACCTAATACCTGTATTGAATGTTTATGACAATATAATACTTCCAATATCGCTTGACGGAAAAAAGCCAGATAAAGAATATATTGATATGGTAATTAGCAAGGTTGGATTGAAAGAACAATTAAAAAAATATCCTAATGAATTATCTGGAGGGCAACAGCAGAGAGTAGCAATTGCCAGAGCTTTATCTAATAAACCTTCAATAATATTTGCTGATGAGCCAACTGGAAATTTAGATAGCAAAACGACAAAAGAGGTAATGGATTTGCTGAAGAGTTCAGTAAAAGACCTAAACCAGACTCTTATTATGATTACACATGACCAGGAGATTGCTAAGTCTGCAGATAGGATAATTACTATAAGTGATGGTAAAATTATAAACGATGAAAAAAAGTAATTTGAAGTATTTATTGAAATTAGTATATCTCCTATGAGATTGACCTATTAAATATAGGTATAGTAAAATAGAATATAGCAATAAGGATGACGCCTGTAGTCGTTGTACAATTCTAAGGAAGGGGACAATTGCTACAGGCCTTATTCTTAGCAAATTTTTTAGGAGAAAGAGTGGTTAGATGCCTAAGCGTATAAAAGAAAAGTGGAAGGAGAAGTCCTTGTTCATGTTTAAGGACAAGCTCCCCCAATTATTGGTATACCAGCTGGTTACAAAGGCCTTGCTCTTGGCCAGTCTGGTTGTCTTGAGGACTATAGCAGGTTCTCTTTTATGGGTAGCAGGTAAACCGGCTATCACCAGCAGTGATATACCATTTTTGATGAGGACATGGCAGGGTTGGTTACTTTTGATAATTGCCCTAACAGGCCTATTTATATATACCATATTTGATATTAACGTTATGATACTCTTGAGTAGAAATGTACTATATTCGGAGCATAAAAAGATGAAGACCCTTATATATGAGGCATTTTTGGCTGGTAAAAAGCTAATTAGACCCAAGGGCATACTAGTGATTTTATATATATCATTTTTGGCCCCAGCCTGTTTTGCAACCCTGGGAATTTCCCTTAGTTATACTTTTGTATTGCCGGATTTTATCTTGTCTGTTATTACTTCGACCAGTATTAGGGCGGGTTTCTACTATATCCTGCTTATCCTATTGGGGATTTTAGGGCTTTATAGGGTCTTTACATTTCACTATATGATTTTGAAGGACCAGTCACTAAATGAAGCCCTAGCTTCTTCTGTTAACCTAATCAAGGTCCACAAGAGGAGTATTGCAGGCAGGTACTTTGGATTTTTACTTAGGACAGGTTTGGTCTTGGTGCTTATATTTGCAGTTTTTGGAATAGTACCATATATAATTCTAGAAATTGCAAGTCCACCCCAGTATATATATAGGTTTTTTCTCTTGCTTATAGTTTTTATCACTACCTTGCTTGATGGTATATACGGTCTCCTATTTCTATCCTTTCAGTTCATGCGTTTGACCCAGATATTTGATGGATATGAATGTCCGGACCTGGTTCCAAGCAATGATAAAAAACATTTTTCAAGGAAGACTATTTTTATATCGATTTTAGTTATAGTATTAATGTGTATTTTTAGTGCGATTGGTAGCTTGGTCTTTGATAGGTTATTTTCCGTGGAGAAGTCTACACAGATTATAGCCCACAGGGGTGGTGGCAGGCTTTCTACAGAAAATACCCTTGAATCAATTCAGGCGGCCATAGATAAAAAGGTTTATGCCTCGGAAATTGATGTGCAGAGGACCCGTGATGGCCACTATATAATCCACCATGATACTAATTTTTCTAGGTTGTATGGTGATATCCGTAGACCAGAGGATATGAAACTGGATGAGGTAAAGAGTCTGACTATGAAAGGTCTACATAATAAAATTGTCAACCCTGCAACTTTGGAAGAAGCCCTGGAGACGGCCAGGGACAAAATCCACCTATATATAGAGCTAAAGGGGAGGACTGCTGATAGGAAGATGGTAGAAGACCTCTACAGGATGGTCAAGGCCAAGGGGATGTTGGACCAATGTGCCTTTATCAGCCTTGACTATGATATTATCAACTATATGGAAAGCAAGCATCCAGATGCAGAGACTATCTACCTTTGCTATTATAGCTTTGGTGATATAGGCAGGCTCAATGTAGATGGAATTGGTTTAGAAGCGGAGTCTGCAACAGATTCCAATATACGTAAGATTCACAAGTACGGTAAACGCGTAGATGTATGGACCTGCAATGTACACAATATAATAATGCAGTTTTTGATGAGTGATGTGGATGGGATTATAACCGACGAAGTTGAATCTACCCAGTTTTTAAAAAATACATTTAAAGACAGCACAGATATAAACAGGATTATAAATTGGTTGAGACCGGAGAGTTAATTTGAGGCTTATATTTAAATATTCCTAAAGTAGGTAGGGTATAAGACCCTATATAAAGAAAAAGATATATAGACTAAGAGTGAGGAGAAAAAAATATGACTGATGAAAATACAGAAATAAAAGGGTTTGGGGGTGATAGTCAAAGGGCCAGCGACTCAAGTATTAAAAGCGATTTTGTAATTAAGACTAGTGATGAATTCAATAGGTGTATAGACCATATATATGACCTATTAAATAGCTCATATGTACTCTATGATAAGGGCCTTTTTCCATCGTCTAGCTTCTTTTCGATAGCAGCTATTGAAGAGATAGTCAAGGTCTACAATAGTCTCTTTTCTAAGAATGTAGATGGACATGTAGCTAAGGGTACGGGCAAGAAGATATTTGGTCCAGACTACTATTTATGGATGGATGATCGTTTGACAGATGCCGTGGAAGAGGAAGACCTAAAGGCTATATTTGACCTTTATAATAGTGGTGGTATGACGAACTTGAAGCTTGACTCAGTATACACCAATCGCAGGTCGGATAGGATGATAATACCAGTAGACCTTGTAGATAAAAAATACGCTAGAAATATGCTTTTGTTTGCCATCCAGGCCTATGAGGATAATATAGCCGGCTATAGCCTTTATGCTATCAACATATCTAAAAAGACGGATAAGCTTTTTGAAGAAGTTGTGGGTCAGGTATAGGATAATAAGAAGCTGGGACTAGTAAATAATAAATAAAAAGTAAACCCTAATAGGGAATTTCAAGCATAGAAAAGATATAAGTAGTCGTAAGTTTAGGAGGAAACCATGAAGATATACAAGGAACTAGAAGCTATAAAAGAAGAAGAATATGCAGCCTTTCAGGCCAGGTTAATACCTAGCATAGACCCGTCTACAATCATGGGGATTAGGGTACCAAAACTTAGGGCATTGGCCAAGTCATATATAAAAGACCAGGAGTGTCAGGATTTTTTAGTTAGTCTGCCACATGACTACTATGATGAAAATATGTTGCATGGGATACTGGTATCAGAGATTAAAGATTTCGATACCTGCATAGACAAGCTAGAAGCCTTTTTGCCATATGTAGATAATTGGGCAGTATGTGATATTATGTCACCAAGGGTATTCAAAAAGCACAAGGAGGAACTACTGGATAGGATTAAGCTTTGGATTTCTTCTGATCAAACCTATACATGCAGGTTTGGTTTGGAGATGTTGATGACCCACTTTTTAGATGACGACTTCAAGCCTGATTATTTAGAACTGGTAGCAGGTCTTAGGTCCCAGGAATACTATGTAAATATGATGATTGCCTGGTTTTTTGCTACAGCCCTTGCCAAGCAGTGGGAGGCCAGCCTTCCATATATTGAGGCCAGGAGTTTAGATGACTGGACCCATAATAAGGCAATACAAAAGGCCCGTGAGAGTCTTCGTATAAGCAAGGAAAGGAAGGACTACCTTAAGGGACTAAAGTAGTTAGGATTTATGACCTAATATTATCCCACGAAGAAGGTGGGATAGAAAAGAAAAAAGTATTAACAACAAGTATATCTTGATGCTATTGAACCTGGGATATCCAGCAGAGGGGGCTGGTCCATTGGCAAACCATGGATCTCGTAAGGCAATAGAAGAAACTGTAAAATATATATAAAAATATATAATAAGAGATATGTAGTATATAATATATAAGATATATACGATATATAAGATATATACGATAGGATAGATATAATAGCACTATAATAATTTGTTTTGATGGAGGTGGATATATGAATACCCTGATATGCTATAAGAAATGTACTACTTGCAAGGGAGTCGAAAAGATAATGAAGGACCAGGGTCTTGCCTATGAACTTAGGGAGATAGACAAGGAAAATCCTAGTATAGAAGAATTAAAGGCTTGGAGGGAAAAGTCAGGCCTAGCACTGAAGAGGTTCTTCAATACAAGTGGTAAGATCTACAAGGATATGGGCTTGTCTAAAAAACTGGCAGATATGTCAGAAGAAGACCAGTACAAGCTACTAGCTACAGATGGTATGTTGGTAAAGAGGCCAATTCTACTAGTAGGAGATGAAAAAATCCTGGTAGGTCCGGATGTAAAGAAATTCCTACTTGGTGAATAGGTATAGACCTATAAAAAATGAGGTCACACAGTCCGTTGAAAATGCATTCTTTGGGCAGGTGATCTCATTATTTTTAACTCTTAGACCTAGAGTCTATTTTTTTGATTATTGACGAAAGTCCATTTATAGGTACTTATAATAACTAGGCCTGAATCTTTCTTTCCTCTATATAGGCATCAAGCATCTCAGAAACCTGGACTACCAGGTCCTTGCAAGGTGGCTTCTTAGTCATTATAGGTTTGCCTTCAGGTGTTTTTTCACCAGTTAGACCCAATAGTTCCTTACAAATTATAGATCCGTTTTCTTCCTGGAATTTCTCGGCAAGTTTTCTGATTACCTTATAGTGTTCGCTTTTTGCCCCCTTGTCTTTGGGGTCTGTAAAGCCATTTAGTAGGCCTACTACCATAAACATACCACTGACAGCCCCACATACCTCTCTAAGCTTAGCCATTCCTAGGCCAAAGGGTGATGCCATTTTTAAGGCTGTATCCCTGTCTAGACCGGTTTCGTCACTAAAGGCTAAAACTATAGCCTGTGAGCAATTATAGCCCTCTTTAAATAAATCTCTAGCTAGATCTGAATGCTTACTCAATTTAATTTACCTCCATATTTTTACAGATTACCATACTTTCACATATCCATATATTATCATATATAAGAGTAGATTTATAGTCTAATATACTAGATTTTTTATATGGAAATTATAGTAATTTCTTACTCAGAGGTTAAATATTTAAGTACTACTTAACAGTTTTAGCCAGATCTACAAGACTCTGTCCAAAGAATGTAGAAGTTTTTGAACTTATGTTGATTAGTAGCCCATCGTCTTCCCAATCAATACTCTTGTTATTGGACATTATGGCCTTTTTGCCATTTAGGTAAACATACTTAGCATCATCTGTGCTTGTTTCATATCTATTTCCATCTCTTGCAAGTCTTTCCTGCATATAGATCTTTGCCCCATCCTTTTCAAGGATAAAGTCTGCTATATCTTTACCTGGAAGTCCATTTTCATCCTTGTAGATACCAACTTCTATCAGCTTGCAACCTGCTGGTAGCTTAGGCTTGAAAGCCAGATACTTTTGTGCCTCCTCAAGTGTCTTGAACTTGGCAATACCCTCGTCTATAACTTTATCAGCATCCTTTTCTAGGATATATGTTCCATTTTTTTCATCTATTTCCTTTATTTTATTTCCATCCTTATCGAATACACCAGTATTTTTAGCTTCCTTGTAGCTGATATCATCTACCTGTCTTCCCTGGGCATCATATATTTTTCCCTTTAAATTTTCTGGGAAGTGGTAGATTAGTTTGCCCAGGTCAATAAGTGGTTTTTCCTCATGGATAGTTATATTTCCATTATCAGTCTTAAGGGTCTTAGTAGTTGTAAAAAATTCATTACCAATAACCGGTATGCCTATGCCTGCAACTATCAGTAAACCTGCTATTGATGCAGCTATTAACTTTCTAGACCAAGGTCTAGTCTTTTTCTTTCCAGCATTGTCTATATTTCTTACCTTATCTATTTTATTAGCCATAATATTACCTCCCTTTATATCATCTACTGGGCTTTCACTAGGTTCACCAAGCAAATTATCCTCAGAATTTGATTCAAGTAACCTGACCCTAATCCTATTTTTACTAGCCTGGCTAGGCGAGAATTCCAGGTTTAGCCTTTCCTTTAGTTCATCTTCAAACTTTAAGTCATGTAGGCTTTCGACATTCTGATCTGGTCCTTCAAGAATATTATCAATTTCTCTTTCCTGATTAGGGCCAAGATTGATGTCAAGGTCATTAGATCTATCTATATCTTTTTTATTCATAATAATCCCTCCTATTCTATGTTTTTTAATTTGTATATCCATACTAAAGATTGTCTTTTTGGAGTTCCTTTTTTAGTTTTTTCAAGGCCCTAAATAGGACGACACCCACATTTGCACTGGATATACCTAAGAGGTCTCCTATATCAGTGTTCTTCATATCCGCCCCATACTTGTAGGCAATGATTGTACGTTCCTTGTCACTTAATTTAGCCAGGGCAAGCTTTAGGTCTGAGTTGATATCTGCCATTTCTACAATTTTTTCAGGTGACTGGCAGGTGTCAACCAGGGGTCCTGTAGCATCCATGCTTACAGTCTGAACCTGCTTTTTCCTATAGAAACTGGCTATTTCATTCCTGACTATTGAGAATAACCAGGTCTCAAAACTAGACTTGCTAGAAGAGTAGGTGTCCAGGTTGGCATGAACCTTCTCAAAGACAAGTAGGGCTATATCCTCAGCATCCATATGATTTAGAGTTTTCATATTTATGAATTTATATACTTTATCAAAATATTTTTCAAAGATATCTTCAAAATTCAAAGAACCACCTCCCATCCTTGTGAATTGAATTAATCTAGATTAATTATAACCTCTTTCACCTATATATACGCTTAAAATAGGTTTTTCATTAACAAAAATTTAAAATTCATAAAAAAGCCCTCCTAGATATTTCACTAGAAGGACCTTTATTATATTTTCCTAATTTTCAATTTTATTCGACTAAGACTCTTTGCTTGGAAGAATAGTTATTTAAATACTATATACATGTTCTTGTCTCTATTTTCTATAAAGCTATATGGATTCTTTTCAAGGACTATAGGTTTTTGATACTTAACGCTCATAACAGAAGTAACTATATCCTTGACTATATACTTGTCGTTTATACAGATGTAGGAAGCAGATTCAGGATACAAGCCTTTAACTATCTTTTCAGAAGTATCAAACCTGTCTTTGCCTGCTATCTTGTCTAGCTTTACCTTCTTTTTACTCAATTGACTATATACATCACTGTCTATAGTCTGGTCTCCACCTATGGCTAATATACTTGAATCCTTTTTCACTAAATCATAAGTATGACCAGGCATACTATTTTTCTTAGTTAGGAGTATAGGAATTTTCTTTTCATAGGAGTATGGAGAGATTGATGGTGTATCGTAAAAGTCTTGTCCACTAACCAGGATAAACTGCTTGTATGCATTCATAAACCTGGCAATCTTACTCGATGTTTCATACCTATCCTGACCCGAATAGTCATACAAGTTATATCCTTTTGCCTTAAGTTGGTCCTTGACTTTTCTGGATATAAGCTTGTCTCCTGATAGGACATAGATGTTCTTTGCATGAAGTCTGCCTAGTTCACTTAAAAGTTTTTCGTCTAACTCGTCCTTGTCAGACAAAAGTATAGGTGCATCCAGATAACCAGCTATTGAAGCAGAGCACAGGGCATCTGGGATACTATCCTTGCCGACTAGAACGACATTGTCATTCCTTCCAAATGTAGCCTCTGATATATGAGTTGACATCTCAACAGGGCCACATGATTCTATATTTCTCGGATTATTCAAATTTTTAAGGTTGATACTTACGCCATCACTGGAGTTTAGGACCTTCATAAGCTCTGAATATATGTTAACTTTTGTTTTGTAGGTATTGAAATTATGTGGACTGTCTTTTCTGATAAAACTAAGGATATAGTAGCCATTATCATTGTCATCTTTAGTAAGTCCGATTTCATAATTGTCTATTTCAATTATAAAATCATAGGTCTTAATCCTGGACTCGCTATTAGAGTAGTCTCCCTTTATAGAATCCAGTATTTCAGCAAGCTTCTTTTGTGCCTTCTTATCATTTAAAGTGTACTTAGGTCCAAAAAAATCACCGAAGATAAGGCTGTTGGACTCGTTAACTTCTTTATTGATATCAAGATTGATCTTATCAGCCGCGTTTACTGCGACTAGGGAAGAAGCTGAAACTGTAGCAGCTAAAAGAGAAATTATTACTTTTTTATTAGTCATATTACCACCCCTTTTGTATACTTTTCTATAAAAATTACCATCACAAGAAAAATTATTTTATAAATACTTTCCCATAGGCATACCCCCTAAATATGATAATACATATAATAAACATTTCCTATAAATTTCATATTATCATATTTTGTTAAAAAAATCAATTCTGGGGGGGGGTTGCTGGATTTTATCGGATTAAAAATGATTTGTAGTGGATTCTGCCTTAAAACAGCTTGGAGTTTTAAAGGAGGAAGAAAAAAGGTTTATAAATGAAAATGTAGTAATTTGGGAATTTATAAATATGCATGAAAGGGACATAAAAATAGGATAAAATATAATTATATAAAAAAATCTGAAAAATGAAAAATTTGTCTTTAAATATCCTTAGGAATAAGATATAATGAGGTTAAATTAGAATTTTTGGAGGGAATTATGTCGTTTTTAACAAATCACTATGTTTTGTCATTTATCAAATTTGCGATATTGGCAACTCTAGGTGAGGTAATAGCTAACAGCATCAGAAACAAGAAGCTGACTATACCTCATTCAATTGGATACAGGATGCTTATCTGGGGTCTTCTAGGTATATGGATAGCCTTCATGATGGGTATATTTGCTGAGGCTATGGGTGCCAAGTTGGCCAAGTCTAGCTCAACAATCCTGCATACAAAGCTTGCTTTTGCATTCTTAACTTCACTGGTAATGAATACATCATTTGGTCCAGTCTTCATGGTATTGCATAAGCACACAGATACCTTCTTAGACCTAAGGTATGAAACTAAGGGTGCTAAGGTATCTATCAAGGATATCTGCTCAAGGATTGACTACTTTGCCTATGGAAAAAATGTCCTATGGGGAACAATACCAACATTCTGGTTGCCAGCACATACGGTCACATTCTTGCTACCAGGTGAATTCAGAGTTATATTTGCAGCCCTATTGTCAATCTGCCTGGGTATATTGCTATCTTTAAAGTCATAATTAGAGTAAGCCAGTAACAAGTGATATGGGGTCATCCCAGTATCATAGTTGATGGAAAATAGGAAAAGAGACTTTAATAACCTGGGTCAAAATCAAGGACTTACAGGGCTTATAAAAGAGAATATATGCCGACTTCAATAGTGGGGTAAACCTGCTGGCTGGAGTCGGTTTTTCTTATGCAAGCCTGCCTTGAGAAAAAATTATAATTTTTTTGAAAAATTTTGAAGAAAATTGAATATATATGAAAATATTGGATATATATAAAAATGAATTAAGTTAGGTTGTAAATTTTAGTATCATTTAAATTAAATCCCCTGAGGTTTGCTTATCCTCAGGGGATTTTTTTATGCATTTATTTATATGTAAATTTTCAAGTAAAAGTTTTTTATATGTGGTATAATCCTTATTGTATAATTGAGAGTTTTATATGTACAATAGGAAGTATATTAGTAAAATTAAGAGCAGTTGGATTGTATATAAATATCAGCAATAGTATTGAAAGTAAGGTGTTAGATTTTGAAGAAGATTTTTAATAAAGAATTTAAAGAAAAATATATGCCAGACCTATCCAAGGTCCATGAAATTTTACATAAGGACTGTCAAGAGGTTCTGAAAAATCGTTTGATAACCATTATAGTAGTGGCTCTAATGATATTTCCATCCTTATATGCCTGGTTTAATATTGAGGCCTTTTGGGATCCATATGGTAATACAAAGAATTTAAGTGTGGCAATTGTAAATCAGGACAAGGACTACGAGTTTAAGAACCAGAAATTGAATTTTGGTAATGATATAGTTAAAAACCTCAAGGAAAATAGGAGTCTTGATTGGAATTTTGTAAACTCTAAAACAGCCATGGAGGGCCTTAATACCGGTAGGTATTATGCTATTTTAACAATACCTAAGGACTTTACGAAATCCCTGATGTCTGTTACCCAGGTAGATGTGAGGAAGGCTAGGATAGTATATACAACAAATGAAAAAACCAATGCAATAGCAGAAAAAATAACTGACCAGGGAGCCAATAAGCTTCAGGCAAAGATTAGTAACCACCTTATTCAGGTTATAAGTAAGACCTCATTAGGTGCCATGGGTGGAATTTCAAATATGACTGATGATATAACACCAAAGTTGACAGAAATGAAGAAATCTTTACAGAGGCTAGATGCCCAGTTGGTAAATAGCAAGAAGTTGGCAGAGAATAATAAAAATATGATAGGTGACCTAGACAAGTCCCTGGCGAGTTCTAAGGCGAGTCTTGATGCTATTAAAAGGACTATGAATAGTGCGAAGAAGATCAATGATGATATTGGAAGCATGGCTACGGATGCGACTTCAGGTATACAGAACTCATCAGCCAGTCTAAAGTCTGCCTTAAGAGATGTGTCAAGAATCTTGGAATCATCAGTCAACTTGGCCCAGTCCCTAAACTCTATTGGTGACAAGGGGGTCCAACAGGCAGTCATAAGTATAGGAAATATCAAAGATAAAATAGACCAGGCAGCTATAAGGGTCATCAATATTAGCCAGGTCCTAAATGATATAAATGTAGTAAATTCAAATGTATTAAATAATGCAGTTACCAGGTTGAATAATGAGTACAGGTCACTAACAGATGCTAGTTCTAGGCTAGCAGGTATTATAGACCAGGTAAACTCTACTAGTAGCTTGACATATTCTCAAGTTCAAGACATTGTAAATATTGTTGCAGACTCTAACAAGGGTATAAATGATATTATTTCGGATTTCGATGACTTGGTCACAAGGCCACTTAGCAGGGTGAATGGAAATGTATCTACAATTACCGGGGATATCAGGAGTATGGTAGACTCTACAGGCCAGTTGTACCCAAGTGTAAACAATTTTATTAATACGGCATCAACTTTAAATGGCAGGGTCGGTTCTAGTATAACAATTCTAGAAAGCTCGATAGATATATTGAGGGGCCAGGTTTCCGACTCTATAAAGATGATTGATGAAATACAGAACAACAAGGACCTAAAGGCCTTTAATAATGTAATTAAGTCAAATATCCTTGAAAGGGCTGATTTTATTAAGAATCCAGTTGAAATCAAGGAAGAAAAGTTGTATAAGATGGCCAATTACGGTTCTTCTATGGCACCATTTTACAGTGTCTTGGCAGCCTGGGTAGGGGTTATTATCCTATCGACTATATTATCTACAGAGCCAAGTAAGCAGTATAGGAGTATTGATAGGTACTTGGGTCGTCTATCATTTTTCCTAATCCTGTCTCTTATCCAGTCGATAATAATATCGACGGGAGACCTCTTATTATTAGGGGTGACAGCGAAAGAACCAGTTTTGTTTATATTGATCTTGATGCTGTGCAGTATAGCCTTCTGTATCCTAATATTCACCCTGGTATCATGCTTCAAGACCCTGGGTAAGGGGATAGCCATGTTCTTGTTGGTTATCCAGATAGGTGGTTCTGGGGGAACCTTCCCAGTCCAGATGACACCTACCTTCTTTAGGACTATAAACTCAGTCATACCATTTACATATGGTATAAATGCCTGCAGGGAAGCTATAGGCGGAGTATATATGCAAAACCTGCTTGGAGATATAGGGGCCTTGCTATTATTTGCCATTATACCGCTGATATTCGGAATAATGTTCAAGGAAGATATAAACGACCTTTTAGAACCCCTATCAGAAAAGTTTGAGAAGAGTTTCTTAATGCACTAGCATATTTGTCAAAAGTGTTATATACTGTAGTGAAGTAGAAAAAATTTATTAGGGTAGTATGGAGGAAGTAATATGTTAACTGTATTTGTAAGAGTTAAGGTTAAGCCAAATTTTGAGGATGATTATGTGGCAGCTGCGAAGGCCTTGGTAAAGTCTTCCAGGAAAGAACTAGAAAATATCACATATGATTTTTGTAGGATTGACGGTTCAGACCATGAATATTGTTTTGTTGAAAGATGGGAGAGCTATTCTAGTTTGGAAAAGCACCAGGCCAGCCAGCACTATATAGATGCCAAGGCTGTCTTTGAAGAGTTAGTTGAAGACAGCCAGACTACGATTGGGGAAATGATATAATAATAGATTGTTACAAAAAATAAAATTTCCTATTGACTTTTATAAATTCTAATCGTATAATTAGATACAACAAATAGATAAGAGCCGATGATAAAGAGAGTAGCTTAAATGAATTTACAGCGAGTCAGGGTTTGGTGTGAGCCTGATATTGGAGTTTAAAGTGAAGAGAACTTTGGAGGTTATTAGAGGAATTTTAGTATTCTAATAGGTTTCCCGCCTTAAGGGTTTGAGAGGACAAGAATTAATTGTCAATAAGAGTGGTAACGCGGTATATTCGTCTCTTAGCTAGAATTAGCTAAGAGACTTTTTATTTTATTTACTGGGGTTAACTGGCCAGTCCTGGTAGATTGGATAAAATGTTTATATCACTCAAGATAATTGACTTGTCAATAAGAGTGGTAACGCGGTATATTCGTCTCTTAGCCAGTATTGGCTAAGGGACTTTTTTATTTTGAATTATTATATTATTTTTAAAGGAGAAGAAAAATGAAAGCAGGATTGAAAAAATTATTAGCATTAGGATTGGTAGCAGTTTTAGCAGTAGGTCTAGTTGGTTGTGGAAACAAGTCATCTGATAACTCAGGTGGAAACCAGACAGCCCTAGAACAGATTAAGAAGAATAAAAAGTTGGTTGTAGCGACATCTCCTGACTACCCACCATTTGAGTTCATGGTATCAGAAGGTGGTAAGAGTAAGATAGTGGGTGCTGACATAGACTTGGCCCAGAAGATAGCAGACAAGCTGGGTGTTGAGCTAGAGATAAAGGCTATGGACTTTGACGCCCTACTACCAGCCCTACAGGCAGGTAAGGTAGATATGGTAATCACAGGTATGACACCAAATGAAAAACGTAAGAAGGCTGTAGACTTCTCAGATATCTACTTCAAGGGTGAAAATGCAGTAATAGTAAATGCTAAGGATGCAGGCAAGTTTACTTCAGAAGACCAGCTTAAGAAGGCTAAATTAGGCGTACAGAAGGGTTCTACTCAGGAAACATATGTTAAGGACAACCTAAAGGTTACAAACTATAAGGCCCTAGTAGCAGTTCCAGACTTGATTGCAGACATGAAGAATGGCAATATAGATGCAGTAGTATTGAACAGCAAGGTTGCCGGTATAAATGTTACTAAGTATGATGGTATAAAGGTTGTTGAAAACTTGAAGCTAACTAGCGGTGGAGATGAAGAGGCCATGGCAGTTGCTATTAAGAAAGGCGATAATGCAGACCTAATCAAGTTAACAAATGAAGTTATTAAGGAACTACAGGACAGTGGCGAATACGATAAGATATTAGCCAATGCAGTAGACCTGATTTCAAAAGAAACAAAGTAATTGTAGAAGGTATTTATAATAGAGGAGTTTAGGATGGATTTTAGTTTTATAAATGATTACTACCTGTCATACATACAGGGTGCAGGAGTCACAATTTTAATATCTTTTATGGCCTTGCTATTCGGCTTTATAGTTGGTTTGGTAGCATGTGTATGTAAGATATCAAATAAATCAGTATTAAAGTGGATAGCAAATGTATACATAGAGGTTATCAGGGATACACCACTACTTGTTCAGGTCATGATTATGGCATATGGTTTTCCAATGATCTTAGGTGTCAAATACCCGACTATGTTCGGTTATGACGATACATTCACAGCTGCAGTAATGGCCATGATACTGAATTCAGGAGCCTATATAGCTGAGATACTAAGGTCAGGTATATCTTCAGTTGACAAGGGTCAGATGGAGGCCAGTAGGTCCCTAGGCTTGACATACCTACAGTCAATGAGGTATATAATAGTTCCACAGGCTGTAAAGAATATTTTACCAGCCCTGGCTAACGAATTTATATCACTTGTAAAGGAGTCTGCCATAGTAGCATTTGTAGGTGTAACGGATATTATGTTCGTAGCAATTTCAGTTAAGAACTCAACTTATAATGGATTTGGACCATACTTGTTTGCAGCATTGATTTACTTTGTAATTACCTTTACATTATCAAAATTAGTAGGCTTATTAGAAAAGAAAATGACTGTAGAAAGATAGGAGATTATAATGAGCAATAAAGAAGTTTTATTAGAACTAAAAGACCTACACAAGTCTTTTGGAAGTTTAGAGGTAATAAAGGGTATAGACCTCGAAATAGACAAGGGCGATATCCTGGTAATTATAGGGCCATCAGGTTCAGGTAAGAGTACCGTACTAAGGTGTATGAACCTACTGGAAGAACCTACATCAGGCCAGATTATTTTTGAAGGTCAGGATATACTTAAAAACCTAAAAACCATAGACAAGACCAGGGAGAAGATAGGTATGGTATTCCAAAACTTCAATCTTTTTCCAAACAAAACCATTCTAGACAACATAACTCTAGCCCCAATGACAGTAAAGGGTAAGACTAAGGAGGAGGCTGAAAAGAAGGCCAGGGAACTGCTTGAGAGGGTAGGCCTATTGGACAAGATTGATGCCTATCCAGTCCAGCTATCAGGTGGCCAGCAACAGCGTATAGCTATAGCAAGAGCCCTTGCCATGGAGCCGGACATGATGTTATTTGACGAGCCGACATCAGCCCTAGACCCGGAAATGGTAAAGGAAGTTCTAGACGTAATCAAGGAGCTGGCAGATGAAGGTATGACCATGGCAATAGTTACACATGAGATGGGCTTTGCCAAGGAAGTTGCAGATAGGGTCATATTTGTGGATGAAGGCAGGATAGTAGAGGATGGAAGTCCGGAAGAAGTATTTAATAATCCTAAGAGCGATAGGGCAAAAGACTTCTTCGACAAGATCCTGGTATAGGTTAAAAGTATTTAATAGTTTGAAATTAATAAGGGTACAGCCATTTTCTCAATTTAAGCTGGGAGTTGGTTGTACCTTTTTGTTTATAGCTACATTTAGCACATATAAATATATAGGAATACATATAAATCATATTAATCAGGATAAATTATAAAAAGTATATAAATAGCTTTGGTCCAATCAAAGAAAAAACTTTACATACAGGCAAGTCTGTAGTATAATATACGAGTCGTGTAATATTTACACAGTAAAGGCATAGCCTTTAAATGGACAATGTAGCGAAAATTCCTACTAAGGTGTGTTTGGTTTAGGAGTTTCACACATCCATTTTTTCAAGTGGACAATGCACAAGGGGTGCATCCATAGTTTATATTTAAAAAGGAGAAAAAATATGTCATCAATTACAAGAGGACCTAAGTTTAAGTTATCTAGAAGACTAGGACTTAACGTTTGTGGTCATCCAAAGGCAATGAACAGAGCTGGTAAGGGAACTGCAAGAAGTGATAAGAAGCTTACACCATATGGTCAGCAGTTACTTGAAAAGCAGAGACTAAGAGCTTATTACGGAGTATCAGAAAAGCAGATGAGAATCTACATGAAGAAGGCTCAGAAGGCTAAAATGACTACTGGTACTGCAGTTATAACAACTCTAGAATGTAGACTAGACAACCTAGTATACAGAATGGGTCTAGCTAACTCAATCAGACAGGCTAGACAGATGGTATCTCACGGTAACATCCACGTAAATGGAAGAAAGGTAGATATACCATCATTCATCGTTAGTGTTGGAGACGAAATCTCTCTAAGAGAAAAGTACAGAACTAACGAATTATTCAAGGCTAACTTTGAAGCAGCTGCACTAAGCGAATATCCTTACTTAACCAAGGATCAGGCTAACTTCTCAGCTGTATTAACAAGATTACCTGAAAGAGAAGAAGTGCCAATCGAAATCAACGATGCACTAGTAGTCGAATTCTACTCTAAGTCTTCATTATAAGATTGATAAGAGGGACTATAATAATGTCCTTAGATGTACCGAGTGTGATTATTCACATTCGGTACTTTTTTTGTAAATAAAGATAATAAAGGGATGGCAAACCATCCCTTTATTACAATTCTTTTAAGTAAATTAATTCTATAGCCTTTCTAGGCCAGTATCCATGATAAAAGTAGCTACCTGGGCAGCCTTGTCCGGATCCATTGGATGGAGAGGTAGTCTAAAGTTACCAACTTCATAGCCTAGCATATTCATGGCAGTCTTGACCGGTATAGGATTGACATCCAGGTTCATAAGGTCAATGGCCTTTAGGGAGTCATTGAAGACCTGTCTAGCCCCAGCAAGGTCACCCTCAATGAACTTGTCATATATATTAAAGATAAGCCTTGGGCATATATTCGCTAAGACAGATATATGACCACTTGCACCCATACCCAGGTTGGCCAAGATAGTCTTGTCGTTGCCACATATAAGGGCAAAGTCATCCTTGATTAGTGTTGATAGGTCAGCCAAGTGGTTAAGGTCACTAGATGACTCTATAATACCTACTATATTTGGTATCTCTACTAGCTTGGCAACAAGGCCAGGAGCAAGGTTTAAGCCAGTCCTAGCAGGGTCATTGTCAATATAGGCTGGCAGGCCACCAGCTATGGCTATCGACTTGAAGTGGCTGATTAGACCCAACTCATTTCCCTGGCTATAGTATGGGGCAGATAGGATTAGACCATCTAGTCCCAAGGCCTTGGCCCTTATAGATAGGATTACAGACCTGGAAGTATCATTTAGGCCAGTCTGGGCAAGGACAGGGACCTTCTTGTTGACCTTCTTTACCACAAAGTCTATCACTTCCAAAATTTCATTATCGTTCATAGCATAGAACTCTCCAGTCGTTCTCCCCAAGATAATGGCCTGGGACCCTACTTTTAGGTAGGTATCCACTAGGTTACCTAGACTATCAAAATCAACTTCATTAGTATCTGTAAATGGTGTAACTATATTTACTCCACAACCCTTAAAAATCATATTATCTCCTCTTTTCCTTTTAAAATTCCTATATTATATCTTAGTCTTATTTTAAATTACCTAAATTTTATCCCACTGACATATATTAAGTCTTTCTGGATGGGACTTATATCTCTAATATAAATTAAAAACCTTTTTTCTACAATAGTTATTAAAATTATACCCACTAAGGCTATAAATATGCTTAATTTTTTAAGACAAGATGTATAGACCTAATATCTAGAGTATGATATAATAAGTGATGTTTTAAAGTTGAATTATGGAGGTAAATTATGGATACATTAAAAGAGTTATATAAAATAGGTAGTGGACCATCAAGTTCACATACAATGGGACCACAGAGGGCAGCCAAGAGATTTAAGGAAAAGAATCCTGATGCTGCTAGCTACAGGTGTACGCTTTACGGATCATTGGCAGCTACAGGTAAGGGCCACCTTACAGACTATATAATAGAAAAGACAATAGCACCAAAGAAGGTTGAATTTATATGGAGAGATGACATCAATCCGGAATTCCACCCAAATGGTATGATGCTAGAGGCCTTGGATGAATCAGGCAAGGCCTTTGATGAATGGACTGTATTCTCAGTAGGTGGTGGTACCTTGGCAGAAGAGGGTAAGAGAAACCAGGTAGATGGCAAGGTATATTATGAACACTCTAAACTAGATGATATAATCAAGTACTGCAAGGAAAATGACAAGTCACTTGTAGAATATGTATTAGACAGGGAAGATGATGACTTCCTGGAATATATGGGCAATATAGTTGATACTATGAAGGCAGCCATAGACAAGGGAATTGAAAGCAGGGAAATAATTCCTGGCGAACTAAAGTTGAAGAGAAGGGCATCAAGGTTCTACAAGAAGTACCTGGCTACGAAGGACTACACTACTTTGGATTATGCATTTGCCCTAGCTGCATCCGAGGAAAATGCGTCAGGTGGTACTATCGTTACTGCCCCAACATGTGGTGCTGCAGGAGTAATACCAGGTGTATTTTTCTCATTGATGGTACACAATGGATATACTAGACAGCATATAATAGAAGCTATAATAGTGGCAGGTTTGATAGGTAACCTAATCAAGACTAATGCATCTATATCAGGTGCAGAAGTAGGATGTCAGGGTGAAGTAGGTTCTGCCTGTTCAATGGCATCAGCAGGTGCTGCCTACCTATTTGGTGGTACTCTAGAGCAGATAGAATATGCTGCTGAAATAGGTTTGGAACACCACCTGGGTATGACATGTGACCCGGTATATGGATATGTTCAGATACCATGTATAGAAAGAAATGCAATGGCTGCTGAAAGAGCAATAGCTGCAGCTAAGTATGCCCTAAATACTGATGGTGCCCATACGATATCATTCGACCAAGTAACTATCACTATGAAGGAAACTGGAATAGATTTGATGGACAAGTATAGAGAAACAGCCAAGGGCGGACTTGCTAAGTGGTTCGAGTGCTAATTGAATTTAAGACCATAGTCAAGTTTTAACTTGACTATGGTTTTGTTTTATATTAAGAGAGGAAGAAAATGTTTAGACCAGTTAGAAGAAAAAACAGAGAAATCAGTATAGAAGTTGCAAAGGACCTGCTAAGAACATCACGTCGTGGAGTTTTGGCAGTTAATGGTGACAATGGGTATCCTTATGCCCTGCCACTTAACTACATATATGATGAGGACAGCAATACTATTATATTTCATGGGGCAAGGGCAGGCCACAAGCTAGACTCTATCAAGGCCTGTGACAAGGTGTGCTTTACTGTTTATGGAAATGAGACTATAAAGGAAGAAGCCTGGGCACCTTATGTCCAAAGTACCATTGTCTATGGAAGGTGTCACCTGGTAGATGACCAGGAAAGGGCGATGGAAATACTGAGGAACCTAGCAAGAAAGTATTATCCTAGTGAGGATATTATTGATGAAGAGATTGCCAAGGCAGGTAAGGCAGTCCAGATGTTCCAGATAGAGATTGAGCATATAAGTGGTAAAGAAATACAGGAAAAATAAATTTCAGCCAATATAAGTTTGTAGTTAGAGATATAGAAAACTTCATAAGGAGAATATGCAATGAAAAGAACACTAATAAGAAGAATAATAGAGTGCTTGGTTATGTTAGCAATTTCAGCAGCCCTGTGGCAACTAACACTTATACCAATAGCGTCTACTATAAATAAAAAATCACCATTGACTTTACCTCAAAATGTATTTGTAATAGCAGCATTTTCAGTCCTGGTAATTTTAATTAATTTATATGCTAAAAAACAAAGCTACATAAACTGGAAAGAGTTTTTTTCAGAAAATGCAACCATAAAATGGATACTGTTCGGCTTGCTTGCTACTCTTGTACTTCACTTTTTAGCAACATATGTAGGAAAAATAGAAGGGGTACCGTATTTAGACCCAAATGTAAGCACAGAGGGTCAGTACCTAGTAATAGAGTTTATGAGGACTTGTATTTTAAGTCCTGTTACTGAAGAACTTGTATTTAGAAGGATATTGACAAAGGTAATTTTCCCTGGGAACCTAAAAGTAAGTCTGCTTATTACCGGTCTTATATTTACGGCAATTCATATGCCGGTATCGGTTGGTGACTGGGTAAATCAATTGGGTGCAGCAGCCATACTTTCAGTTATATATTATAAGACTGAAAAGGTTGAAGCATGTATACTTGTGCATTCATTTATGAATTTATTTCTTAATATAATTTTGTGGTGGCTTATATAAGTGTATTTTAGGAATGGTAGGAGAAAATGTGTCAAGAATGTTATAGTAGAGAAAATAGGATTACTCCTCTTTTAAATCCACTAGAATGTCTAGAAAATCATAAACAATATATTTGTGGAACCTGTGGTAGGTGTATTTGTATTGAAGCTGACCCAAAGAGGGGGTTACAAAGATGGAATTTTCCTTTTAAATCTTTGGAAATAGCCAAACTATATTTACGTACGGCTGACTACACGACTAAAAAGCCATGCGGGATTTATGAAATTAAAAATGAAAAAGGTAGCTTATCGTATAAGATTTTTCGAGATGGGCAAGAACTCTTAAAGTATCTTAAAAAGAACAAGGGTAAAACCTGTGAAAAAATGGAACCGGTTTTTAAGCTTGAAGAGTATAGGGAATATCCTAATACAGAGGTAAGGAGATTAAGCCCTGATGAAATAAAGAAATACATGTCAGAAAGGTAAAAAGGAGGGACTTGATAGATGCAACTGGTTAGAAGGCAAAAAAGTATAAAAATTATAACTGGGATTCTTATAATCTCTATCTTTGTTTTAGCTCTATTAAGTCTGTTAGGAACCTTTAAGGATATGAATAAAAAGAAAGATTATGGGGTCTTTCTCGGAATTGAAAAAACAGAAATTAGTAAATTAAATGATTATAAGACTGTGGTAATTGAACCTTCAAATTTTTCAAAAAGTGATATTGAGCAAGTGCACAAAGATGGTAAATTTGTATATGGATACCTAAATGTAGGTTCTATTGAAAAGTTTAGGCCCTACTATAAAAATTATGAAAAACTAACCCTAGCCACCTATGAAAATTGGCCAGACGAACGTTGGATAGATGTTACATCAAACGATTGGCAAGAATTTGTTGTTAAAAAACTTGGAAAGAAGTATGCTGACAAGGGGATAGATGGTTTCTTTATAGACAATACGGATGTCTACTACCAATATCCAAGAGAAGAAATTTTTCAAGGCCTGATATCAATTATGAAGGGTCTTAGGGACTATAAGCTTAAAATTATTATAAATGGTGGTGACCCATTTGTTTCAAGGTGTATAGATGAAAATATAGCCAAGGATCTTTTCGATGGAATAAACCAAGAATGTGTCTTTACCAGTATAGACTTTGATAATAGGAGCTACGGTATTCAGGCAAAGAATGAAACCAAACGATATAAGGAGTATTTATCCAAGGTAAAGAAGGCAGGCTTGGAAGTGTATCTTTTGGAATATGGGGTAGGTCCATCTATCCAAGAGATGATTGACGAATATTGTAAGCAAAATGATTTTAAGTACTATAATGCAGAAAGTTTAGAACTTCGATGATATATAATTATATAGTCTAACTAAGATTGTAACTTTCGATATTAGTTGGCAAGTTTATAGTAACGTCATAATAGAAGTATCTTTAAATAAATTCAATGAAAATTTATATTATTTTATAACCTCGCCATATGTATGGCGAGGTTATGTGCTATAATACTAATATAAAAAGTTAGGAGGCTGGAATGTACAAAACTACAAGACTACTATTATTATTCTCTAAGTTACTTAGTGGTGAAAAGGTAAATAAGACGATCTTTTGTTTTGAAAATAATTGTTCTCCAAGAACTTTTGATAGGGATATAGAAGAAATTAGGCTTTATTTGAGCGAATCATTTAGTCTAACAGAATTGAAATATATGCGTAGCACTAATTCATATTTTATAGAAGGAACTAGTCGTAAGTTGCTTGAGCCTATGGAATATTTATTAATAGAACAAATACTGAAAGATTCAATGATACTTAGGAAAGATGAATTTGATATTTTATCCAAACACTTATTAAAAAATACTGAAAAGATAGATTCGTTTGAAAGCAAAAGAAAAGAAATATATGGTAAGTATAAATCACCATTTCATAATAAAGGTTTGTTAAAAATGCATGGCGATTTGATGCAGGTTATTAGGAGTAAAAGGTGTATTAAAATTCAATATTTTAAAGGCAATGGTAACGAGGTTAAACAAAAAATTATACCTTGTGACATAAAGTATGATTTAGGATATTTGTATTTAATTGGATATAGGTTAGGATTAGAGGATGAATATCCAGCATATTATCGAATGGATAGAGTTGAGTCTTTTGAAATATTGGGTGAACAAAATTTGATAGAGCAATCTCGTGTAAGAAAATACTATAATAAATATGCGGATGGTATAATTGAAATGTATGGAGGTAAATTTATAGAAATAGGTGTAAGATGTCAAAATGATTTTTATCCGTATATGTATGATAAGTTTAGAAATATAAAAGTTATTTCTCAAGACAAATATAATACGGAGGTGAAAATAGAGGTTTTTGAAGATGGATTTATTAAATGGCTTATGAGTCAATCTGTGGAGGTGGTAACAGTTCTTTATCCGGAAGGAACGATTAAAAAAATAAGGGAAAAAACAAAGAGCATAATGAATAAATATGGAGGTGTAAATGAATGGCAAAAAAAATAAGATTCCCCTTGATTATGGAAAACGGTATTGAGGTTAGAAGTATTGAAGAACTCAGAGATAATTTCTCTATATCAAAAATAATATTTTATTTGCGTGAAGGAAAATTGATAGTATGGTTAAGAGATAGATATGCCAATGATATTGCAGATCTAATTGAAGAATTAGATTTGCAGGATGAGAAGATACCACAAAAAATTTCTGAAATATTTGATGTTCCTTATAACAAGGATTCTGAAGAAAAGATGGAGAAAGCAATTGAAAGGGCTGAACGAATCTCGAAATTAAAAAAATATAATGATGATAAAAAATATGATGAAGTAATTGATAATATTGCCTTTGACCAAGATGAATTATATGACCTTTTAGATGAAGATGTGGATATTATATACTTATGTGGAGAGAGATTTAGTATTCCGTTATCAAAGCCAGGAGTTACATATATAGGAGTAAATAGTCCTATAGGAGTTATTGATTCAAGGGTTAAGGTTGATTGGGATAAGATAAAAATTAGCTTAGAAAATATAGAATTTGATAAGAAATATCAATCTGTCTTGGATAGTTTCTGTGAAATAGGGGAAGAATTATATAAAAAAACTGATGGTAAACTAGAAAATAATGGTAATATAAAACAATCCATAGAAAAATATAATAAAAGTTACATTAGTTTTATGATTCCTGAAGCTAAGAAAAAGCAGGCTGAAGATTTATTTCATATAGTAAAAGAAACAATTGGAGGGCTTAATTATAATATTGAAAGTAAACTTGAAACTAAAGATTTAAAAGAAATAGTTATTAAAAATAATATAATTGGTTTAGGAAATAGTTTTATAGATAAGATAGAAATAATATAAAGTTAAATATAGAAAGGAAGGCTTGAGAATATGATGGGAAATATAGGCGATGTATTTCGCAACCGTGATGAAGAGAGGGAGATTATTAATATAGAAAAGGAGATTATTAAAGAAGCAAAATTAGAACAATTTAAAAAAATAATAATTGATATAAATAATAAAATAAATAGTAATGAAATAAACGGACAGAATAAAGCATTGGGATTAATTTTTGACTATGATAAATGTAATGAGTATGCAAAAATAGTAATAGATAAAACAAGTTTAAGGGAAAGTATTCCAATAGGAGAAAAGTTTTCTAAGTGGGAGAAAACATATTCTGATATTATATTATTTAATGATATTGATACTAAAATAAGGGCTGCTAAATCATTTATAGAATATTGTAAAGATCACCATAATAGAACTGAGGGATACAAGTTTATATTTTGGTCTTTGATTATTCTTACGGTTGATAATAATTGTGCGGAGGAGCATTTATCTTTTATATGTGATTTTGCAAAGTTATTAGATATAACAAACGATGAATTTGAAGATATTATTAATGTGATAAAATATATTTACAATGAAGTTGATGAAAAGTATATATTTAAATCGCTAACTATAAAGGAAAATTTCTGCTATAAGCTAAATATTTTAAATCCAGATATTCTTGGTGAGTCAATTGGAATAAAAATGGGAATGAAAATGGGAATGAAAATAGGAACAAAAATAGGAGCTATACTTCCTGAAATAGATTAATAGAGGAGATATATCATATGGAGAATAGAACACTAAAATATAAATTGGTTCGATATATAGATGCAGGTTTTCCGATTATTTATATTAATACTTTTGAAGAAGATAAACTGGACTCAATTATAGCAGAAATAAGCTCTGGAAAGGAAGTTTATGAGTGGAATGAAACTAATGGATATATTGACTTTGAAACTAAAACACCTCTTCATGAAGATTGTGGACTAGAGCAAATGTTGGAAGAGTTAAAAACAGAGGACTTACTAGAACGAAAAATTATACTTCTAAAGGACGCAGTTTCATATTTTGAAGATCCAAAAATAGTTTCAAAAATTAAAGGGATTGCAAGAATGATTAACCAGGGTGTAGATGCTACTATTATAATAGTGTCTTCTACTTTAATAATTCCTAAAGACCTTGAAAAATATATTACTATACTTGAAATGGACTACCTTAATGCAGACGAAATTAAAAAAATTATTCAAAATTTTATTAATGAAAATCTAGGGCAACAAAAAATAGCAGAAAAATTAATTGAAGAATTAGCAACTGCATTTAAGGGGCTGACTGAATTTGAAATTGTAAATCTTCTAGCATTATCTTATGCGGATGATGGAAATCTTACAAAAGATGATTTACACCTGATTTTTGATCAGAAACAACAGATGATAAAAAAAGCTGGAATACTGGAAATGATACCACTAAAAGAAACTATTAATGATATAGGTGGCCTTGAAAACCTAAAAGAGTGGTTTATCAGAAAAGCAAAAGTGTATAAGAATATTGATTCTGCAAAGAAGTATGGAGTAGATATGCCAAAAGGGGTTTTGATAGCAGGAGTTCCAGGTTGCGGTAAATCCTTAAACGCTAAAGCAGCAGCAAGCTTGTTTGAAGTTCCTTTACTTAGACTAGATATGGGACGATTAATGGGGAAGTATGTAGGAGAATCAGAGGGAAATCTGAGAAATGCAATTGCATTAGCTGAAGCTATATCACCATGTGTTTTATGGATTGACGAATTAGAAAAGGCATTTGCTGGGATAGGTGGTTCTGGTGGATGTGCGGAAGTAACTACTCGTCTATTCGGAAATTTTTTAACCTGGATGCAAGAAAAGGATAGCCCAACTTTTGTTGTTGCTACTGCAAATAATATAACGCAGTTACCACCAGAGTTATTGAGAAAGGGTAGATTTGATGAAATTTTTTTTGTAGGATTGCCTAACGAGATAGAACGAGAAAAAATATTTAAAATTCATATTAATAAAAGACGACCACATGATTTGAAACAGATAGATATTAAGACTTTGGTTGATAAAACAAAAGGATTTAGTGGAGCAGATATTGAAGGTGTAGTGAAAGATGCAATTGAGTCAGCTTTTGCCGATGATAAAACTTCTATACAAACGACAGATATCTTAGACGCGATAGGGAGTACACATTCATTGTCAGAAATAATGAAGGATGCACTTGAGCTAATGTCTAAAGAGTATGAGAGACGCAAATTCAAAAATGCTTCAAGATAGGAGGAAATGAACCATGGTAGAAAAGCCTAATATTACTAAAAATGGGCAAGAGTATTTGACGGAAAAAGAAGCTAAAACTATTAAGGAAATGTTTCGTAAATATTTAAAGTCATATAAAGAAAAATCTCCAGATATGACTGATAAAGAATGGTTGGAACAACTTTTTAGAAAAGAACTACCAGAAATGTCAGATTCAGAAGTTAAGAGTGATGCGGAAAAAATTGTTGAATCACTTGAAACCTTTGATACGAATCTTACATCGTGTAATGAAGCTGCTAAAAAGGGAATTTCTAAGGAGAGGTGGCTTGCTGATAAGATAGGAGAAGCATCTGTAGGTATGTCTATAAATGAGTATGGTAATAGTTTACAAGGATTAGATGATCTATTATACTCTAAAAACCTAGAATTGGCAGAAGCTATTTCAAGAAATTCTGATGGGCATATTATGATGAGTCCAAATTTAGATGGAAATATTGCAGAAAATGTGATTGCAAAGACTGCAGAATTAAGTGCCCACTTGCAAGGTAAAAATGTATCGGTTAAGGTTCTAGAATCTCATGCAGCAAATTCGGTTGATGTAAGAGCAATAAATCATAATACGGGTCAATATCAGAATTATCAACTTAAATTTGGTAAAGATGCTAAGGCAACTATAGAGCTACTTAAAAGGGGTAATTATAATAACCAGAGGATTATTGTACCATCAGAACAATTAGAAGAGGTTAAGGCATATTTTAAAGATAGAGGTTCTTCTAAAACTATTACAGATCGCATTGAAGCTTGGGGCGTAGAGGGGAAATCATTCACTAAAGAAGAAATGAAGGAACTTCAAAAACAGGCTCAGAGTGAAGGTATAGCACCTGAATTTGATTATAGCCATTATAATACCAAACAGCTTGCAATGAATATTGGTAAAAATGCTGGAGTAATGGCCTTACAAGCGGCAACTGTTACCACTGGATTAAATATAGCTGCCAAAATATTTCAAGGAGAGCCTGTTGATAAAGATGAATTAGTCGAAATTGCAATCAAGACAGGTGCAGATACATCAATAAAAACAGTAACAGCGGGAACATTACAAGTTGCAATTAGAAAGGGTATAATTAGTTTTATTCCAAAAGCAACACCAGCGGGAGTAATAGCGAATATCGCCTGTGTTGGTATAGAGAATGTAAAAATATTAGCAAAGATAGCATCAGGTGATTTGTCAGTAACTAAAGGTCTAGACCAAATGGGAAGAGTAACTACTTCAATGGTAGGAGGACTTTGGGGTATGGCAAAAGGAGCTCTTGCCGGAGTACAATTGGCTGGATGGATACCAGTCATAGGGCCAGGTCTTGCAGTAGTTGCTGGTTTTGTTGGTGGAATGGCAGGCTATTTCGGAGGTTCAAAGCTAGGAGATAAAATATACAGTGCAGGTAAGAAGGTTGCTAGTGCTGCAAAGACAGTTGCAAAAGCTGCTTGGAATGGAGTAAAGTCTGTTGGACGAACAGTTGTAAATACGGTAAAATCGGTTGCTAGCTTTTTAGGATTTTAACAATATATTCGAATTTATTTTATAGTTATGAATCGTATTAATGATATGAATTTTATAGTATATATTAAAGAAAAGTAATAAATATAAAATGTAGTATATTAAGGTAATAAAAAATAATTCGATTGATTGTATAATCAAGTTGAACATTTAAATAAAAAATCCATAGCGATACTTCTGTGGTAGAATGTAGGTGTCAAATCAACAATCAACCAAAGGAGTTATCACTATGGATCATGTATATTCTACCACAACTAAACACGAAAAAGGGAAACATCTTTCTTATGATGAACGAGTTTTGATTCAGATTAGCTTGAAAGATGGATGGTCAGCTAACAAAATCGCCAAAGAAATCGGCTGTGCTCCAAACACTGTTCGTAATGAGATACGCAGAGGTACTGTCTCCTTGTATAGAGGCAATGTTAAGCGTTACAAGGCAAAGGTAGTACGAGCTACATACCAGCAGAATCGTCTTGCCTGTGGCAGACACCTTGATAACCTAGAAAAGGCAGCTTTCCTTGCCTATGTAGACTCACATATAAGAGAGGATAAGTGGTCTCTGGATGCTTGTGTCGGAAGAGCCCTGCAAAGTGGCGAATTTGACCGTTGTGAGCTTGTATGCACCAAAACACTGTATCGTTACGTTGACCTTGGTCTAATGGGTACACGTAACCATAATCTTCCAGAGAAACTAAAAAGAAATACCAAAGCTCATCGCATTCGCAAAAACAAGAAAAAGCTTGGTCGCAGTATTGAAGAACGTCCAGAAGAAGTTGAAAATCGTCAAGAGTTTGGGCACTGGGAAGCAGATTTAGTGGTTGGACAAAAATCTGGAAATGACCAAGTGCTTCTCACCCTTGTTGAACGTAAAAGCCGCGAATACTGGATGTTTCCAATTAAGAATCGTCATGCAGACTTTGTGATGGGAGCCTTTAATGCTCTTCAAAAAACATATAGCGAGCATTTCAGTCAAGTGTTCAAGACAATCACGACAGACAATGGTTCTGAGTTTTCGAGGTTATCTGAACTTGAAGAATTGTCCGAGACGCTTGTTTTTTATACACATCCATATACGTCATGCGAAAAAGGAACTAATGAACGTCATAATGGTATTATACGAAGATTTATACCGAAAGGTAAACGTATCAGTGACTTTGATGTAGACTATATTGCTGACATAGAAATATGGTGTAACAGCTTGCCACGTAAAATACTAAATTATCATGCACCGGATGAAGTCTTCGAAGATGAGCTTGACCGTATATATCGATAGACAGCTTCGTGATATGGATTTTTAGTTATCAATGTTCAACTTATTATTGCAATTTACGAAAATATGATTTTCTTATTAAATTGTATCTTTTTTTACACAGACACAATCAGAAATAGAAGTTTTTTTAGAATTATATTTCCTAATATCCTTGGGATACATGCCCTTGTATTTTTTGTAACAAGTGCTGAATTTGCTATGAGAAGAATAGCCCACAGCTTCAGCTATATCTTGAATTTTAAGCGAGGAGTTCAATAAAAGTATCTCTGCCATATTCATTCGACGTCTTTGAGTGTATTCAGTAATTGTGCATTGATATTTTTGTTTAAACAATTTTTTAAGTTTAGTACCACTCATAGTGGATATTTTTTCCAAAGTTTTTTGTGAAATCAAGGTTGCATAATGATCATCTATATAATTAGCAACTATTTCTAGAGCTTCATCATCAGCAATGGATATAGGATTGCTATACTTATTTAAAAATGAGTCTATAGTTATACTCAGCCATTCTTTTGCCTTTGACTCAAAAAAAATTTCAGCAGCGGGAGACGTCATTTTACAATTTAGTATATCTTTTGCAATTCTTTCCAAGGGTTTGTTTATAATCGTACTAGTATTGAAAAATAAATTTTCATAGTCAGAAACCTTATTTTTATAAGAGGATAGATATTCGTCTATCATAGATTGTTTGAAATTTATACCTATCCCTAGATAGGGAGAGTTTTTGTGTAGTATAAACCTATAGTTTTTAGCGTTTTTAGTATTTATAACATAGAGTGAATTTGAAGAAAGATTTTGGTAAGGGTTAAAACTTTCTCCATTTGCTGTAACTAAATAGGATGAATAAAAGGAATAGAAATTATCCAAACCGGAAAAACTTGTGTGGATAATTTCTTTTTTTATGAATACATCATGAATATCAATTGTAAAATTTTCACCTTCATAAAACCAATATATACCTTCTGCATCGTCTGTATTAAAACAGAATGTATGTCCTGCAGAAGAGTATTTTGTATTATCAGTACATTCATTTGTAGAAAAATAGTTTTTAACAAAGTTGTAAAAATCGCTCATATATACCTCCACTTATAATTTTATCCCAAATAGACAATATTCCCAATAGACATAGTTGGATATATCTAATTGATTGAACTCCTAGTATATTATATAATAAATAAAAGGTGAAAACAAGCGAAAAAATGAGCCTTTATTGATAAGGATTTAAAAGATATCTCTTATCATTAGTCTAAATAGGATATTTATACACCTGGTTAGATATAAGAAAAAGGAGGGGTTATTCATTGAAGAATAAGAAAAAATCAATACTAAAAAGACTGATGCCCTATGGTGGTAAAAAGAGGATTTTGCTTTATATAGCTATGATTATGTCTGCTATTTCGGGCATAATGGTCTTGATGCCGATGGTTTTTATTCATAGGATTGTAAACAATTTGATTTTAAATGAGATAGTGGATTTTTCCTATGTAAGGGTAAATGCTACTTATGCAGCAATATTTGCAGGTTTAGGCATATTTATATATCTTATAGGTCTTGTTCTTTCTCATATTTTTGCATTTGAAGTGGAAGATAATATTATAAAAACTTCGGTAAGAACACTGATAAATAAACCATTAGGATATTTTGATGATAAAGAAAGTGGAAGAATAAGAAATGTAATTGTATCCGGAGCTTCTGAAACCCATTCATTTTTAGCCCACCAACTTCCTGATATGGCGATGACAGTTATATCACCCATAGTTCTGTTTGTATTTTTCTTTATGTTTAATTGGAAATTGGGGCTTGCAAGTATGGTGCCGATGATTATAGGTATGATATTAATGTCGGCAATGATGACATCTGAAAGCAAAAAAATGAAAGATGAATATTATGCAGGTCTTTCAGATTTGTCTTCTCAGACTGTGGAGTATGTAAGAGGAATTCCAGTGGTGAAAACATTTGCTCAAAGTATTGAAAGTTTTGACAAGTTATATTCATTGATTATAAAAATAAAGGATCTTGTTCTCAAGCTTACCATGAGTTATACGAACAAGATGTCATGGTTTGAGACTGTTTCTACATCTACAGCATTTTTCTTAGTACCTGTGGCCTTATTATTAATAAAATTTAATGGTAATTTAGCTAATGTGGTTGCAAATTCTGTTATTTATTTTCTGATAGGACCAACATTTGCCATTTTTATTATGAGAACAGCGACTATTACACAATTTAGCTATTTTGCAGAGCTTGCTTTGGACAAAATTGAAAATATACTTGAATTTGATGATTTTGTTTATGGAGATAAGACAAGCTCTGATGTCGGAATAGAGTTTAAAGATGTAAGCTTTTCTTATGGGGACGAAAATGTCTTAGATAATATTTCCTTCAAGGTAAACAAGGGAGAAAGGGTTGCTTTGGTCGGAATGTCTGGCAGCGGTAAAACTACCATAGCAAGGCTAGCTGCAAGGTTTTATGATATCAAATCAGGAGAAATTTTAATTGGTGGAATTAATATAAAAGATTATGAAAAAGAATCTTTAATGAAAAAAATCGCTTTTGTTTTTCAAAATTCTAAACTGTTTAAAATGAGTATAAGGGATAATCTACTAATTGGAAAGAATGATGCAACTGATGCAGAAATAGATGACGCATTGATTAATTCAGGTTGCGAGGAGATAATTAAAGGTTTAAAAAATGGACTAGATACTATTTACGGGACGAAAGGTACATATTTTTCAGGAGGAGAAGGTCAAAGACTCTCTATAGCAAGGGCATTTCTCAAGGATGCAGATATTATTATTTTAGACGAGGCTACAGCCTTTGCGGATCCTGAAAACGAACACTTGATTCAGGAATCTTTTAAGAAGCTGTCAAAGAACAAGACTACGCTGATGATTGCCCACAGGCTATCTACTGTAGTAGATGCAGACAAGATACTTGTTATAGATAAGGGCAGGATTGTAGAAGAAGGTAAACACCATGATTTAATAGAGATGAATGGTATTTATAAGAAACTTTGGGATGAGTACCAAAAATCTGTAAATTGGAAGATAGGAGGTTAGGATATGATTTCATATTTTATGAAACGATATGCCATGTCCGAAAAAGGGGCAATTAACTTAAAAAAAGCAATCATTTCCCATACATTTGTTAATTTGACAAAATTATTTGCTCCAATGGTTGCCTTTATGTTTTTGTTCCAGTATATAGGGATTTTAAAGGGCATTAAAGCTTATAATTTCACTGTGCTTCATTATCTTATATTAATTGCAGTGATGATGATAGTGATGTTTTTAGTTGCCAGGTGGGACTATGTAAGACTCTATACTAATGTGTATAACGAGAGTGCAAATTCAAGGATTGATATAGCAGAAAGATTAAAAAAACTTCCCCTTTCTTATTTTGGAAAAAGAGATTTGGCAGATCTTGCAGAAACTATGATGAATGACATAAATTTATATGAAAACATATTTTCGCATGCTGTCCCACAAATATACTCGACGATTGTTTCCACAGCTGTAATTGCTTTAATGCTCCTTATATATAATTGGAAATTAGCTCTTGCAGCATTATGGGTAATTCCAATTTCAATCCTGATAATATTTTTATCAAGGAAAAGCCAGAAAAAAGTGGTGCAAGATTGGATAGATGACAATCGCAAAGTCTTTGATGACTTGCAGGAAAAGATTGAGCAGATAGAACAAATAAAATCATATAATTTAGAAGAGCGAATGCTAAATGATTTTTTTAGAAAATTAAATACATCCACAAAACAAAAAACTAAGGGTGAAATTATTGCAGGAACACTTACAGGAGCAGCTACTGCAATATTAAAGCTTGGCATTATAAGTGTTGCCATTATCGGTGTAAATATGCTAGTGGCAGGTGAGGTAAGCGTACTTGCATATATAGTGTTTTTAATGCTTACAACGAGTATTTATCTTCCTATAGAGGGGATAATTACCTTTATGTCGATGATAGTTATGCTTGACGCTGTAGTTGGAAGAATAAAGGAAATAAAAACCATGCCTATTCAAGAGGGTGAAAGGCATATGGAAATAGCAAATTATGACATAGAATTTAAAGATGTATATTTTGGATATGATAATTATTCTGTAATAAATGGTGTAAGTTTTATTGCAAAGCAAGGCGAAATAACAGCCCTAATAGGTTCGAGTGGAAGCGGGAAAACAACTCTAACAAAACTTGCTGCAAGATTTTGGGATATAGATAGAGGAAAGATTTTGATAGGAGGAAAGGATATAAGTAAGGTTGATCCAGAAATTTTACTTAAAAATTTCTCTATAGTATTTCAAGACGTTATCCTCTTTAATTCAAGCATAAAAGACAATATTAAAATTGGTAAAAAGGATGCTACAGACGAGGAAATAGCAATGGCAGCTAGAATAGCAAGATGTTATGACTTTATAGATAAAATGCCGGAAGGAATGGATACGATAATAGGGGAAAATGGTCAAAGACTTTCTGGTGGAGAAAGGCAAAGAATATCAATAGCAAGGGCTATTCTAAAAAATGCACCGATTATACTGCTTGATGAAGCCACAGCATCTCTTGATGTTGAAAATGAAAGTCTCATTCAAGAGGCCCTATCTGAACTTATAAAAGATAAAACAGTTATAGTTATTGCCCATAGGTTGAGGACGATAAGAAATGCAAATAAAATTGTTTTACTAAATGCAGGAAAAATAGAGGCGGTAGGTACAGATGCCGAACTTTGCAAGAGTTCAGAATTTTATAAGGCAATGCTTGAAAGATCAAAAATTCAGTAAAAAAATATTCGGGAGGAGATTATGGAAATGGAAAAATTAAAAATTAAGGATTTAGTTACAATAGGTGTATTTACAGTAATATATTTTGTACTTATGTTTCTTTCGGGAATGATTGGAATTGTACCGATTTTATACTTGGCCTATCCTACAGTGGCGGGGATTATAACAGGCATAGTTATTATGCTTTTCATGGCAAAAGTTCAAAAACCAGGCGGATTATTTATACTTGGTTTGATTTGTAGCCTTATTGTTATTGCAATGGGGAACACATATGTAATATTGGTGCATGCCCTAATCAGTATGGCGATTGCTGAAATTATAAGAAAAACTGGCGGGTATAAATCTTTCAAATATAACATGCTTTCTTTTGCTATATTCAACACTTGGATTTGTGGTTTTTTAATGCAAGTATTGTTAGCGAAAGATAAGGTTATTGAAATAGCTGAAACAAGGGGAATGGGCTATGCTTATATAATGAAACTTATAGCACTTTTAAATTTATCTAGTATGATACTGGTATATATTGGTGCAATTGTAGGTGGGATAATAGGTGCTTATATTGGTAAAGCTTTTTTGAAAAAGCATTTTGAAAAGGCTGGTATCATATAATGCCAGTTTATTTGGATAATCCCTATAATCCGAATCCACTTAGCAAGCTCTTGGTGATTTTTTTACTTGGTTTTGCTGTATTTCATAAGGTAAACCTATATTTTGAATGGGGGATTATACTTTTCATTTCATTTCTTTACTATAAGAATGGAATAAAAAAGGCTGCATTGAAAAATATATTGTTTTTCAGTATTTTTTCTTTACTAATACCCAGTTTAGATGTAATCAGAAATATGAATGTTATTTTTATGATATTTTTTATGTTATTTGCCGTATGTAGGATGTTCTATCTTCCATTTAGTGCTGGTAGTTTTTTTATAAAAACATCAGATGTAGGAAGCATAATATCTTCAATGGATAAAATTAAGTTACCTCAGACTGTTTCCATACCAGTCGCTGTAATTTTTAGATTCTTTCCATCATTTATAGAAGAAAGTCACAATATAAAACTTGCTATGAGGGTAAGAGGAATTACTTTTAGAAATCCTGTTTCATATATTGAGCATGTAATGGTACCCTTACTTGTCATATCATCTAATATTTCTGATGATATTGCAAAGGCAGCAGAGACGAAATGTATTGAAAATCCTGTAAAAAAAACAAGATATATATCAGTAAAGATAAAAATCATTGATTTTGCCTATGTACTTAGTATACTGTTTATGATTATAGGAGGAATTTTATGGTAGAAATTGAAAATTTATCCCTATCTTATGGACAGAACAAAAAAGTGTTAAAAAATATTTCTTTAAATATAAAAAAGGGTGAATGTGTATTGTTTACTGGAAAAAGTGGCAGTGGAAAATCATCAATTATAAATTCTATCAATGGATTGGCTGTAAGATATGATGGGGCTTCCATAGATGGAAGTATTAGGATAGATAATAAGAATATAAAAAATCTTAAACTCTATGAAATATCTATGCTTGTCTCAAGTGTATTTCAAAATCCAAAGACCCATTTTTTTAATGTTAACACTAGTTTAGAATTGCTTTTTTATCTAGAAAATATAGGACTTTCAAGAGAAGAGATGGATAGAAGATTAACTGAAATGCTGAATTTGTTTCCTATAGAACATCTTTTAAATAGAGACATTTTTAAGCTGTCAGGTGGGGAAAAACAAATTTTATGTATTGCTGCTAGCTATATATCGGGAACGGAAATAATAGTTTTAGATGAACCTTCGTCAAATCTTGATGAAGAAAATATTAAAATTATAAAAGAAATGCTTGTAAAACTTAAAAGTAAGGGCAAAACTCTTATAATTTCAGAACATAGAATATTTTATCTTATGGATATTATAGACAAAATATTTTTGATTGAAGATGGAAAAATAAAAAATGAGTATAAGCAAGCAGATTTTATTAAATTATCCGTCAAGAAGCTAAATGAGTTAGGCTTAAGGGATAAAACTAAAACAAAACTTACAGTACCTGAGATTCAAAGTGGTGGAAGTTTAAATGTGAAAAATATTGAATTTAAATTTAATGGAATAGATAAGAGGTTTTTCTTTAAAAATATCTCCTTTGAAATGGGTAAAATATATGGTATAGTGGGAAAAAATGGTAAAGGAAAATCAACATTGCTACGATGTCTTGTAGGTTGTGAAAGAAAATCCAAGGATGAAATCTATTTGGATGGCAAAAGACTTTCAAAGGCAGATAGGATTAAAATATCATCGCTTGTAATGCAAGACGTTAATCATCAGCTTTTTACAGATTCTGTTATGGGTGAAGTAAGTCTTGGTATAAAAAATGCTGAAATTGCTTATGTTGAAGATATCCTAAAAAAACTCGATTTGTATGAATTGAAAGATTGCCATCCAATGAGTTTGTCGGGTGGACAAAAGCAAAGGGTAGTAATAGCGTCTATATTGTGTAAAGATTCCAAACTTTTATTTTTTGATGAACCGACAAGTGGTATGGATTTTTATAATATGATGAATATATCCAACCTAATCAATGAATGCAAAACTAACAATAAGATAATATTCATTGTTTCACACGATCAAGAATTTTTAAATTCGATAGCTGACTATATTATATATTTATAGATACCAGTAAAAAGACCACTTAATGTGCATGGCCAGTATACATATGAAATCAAGATAATTAATTTAATAGAAATATATACAAAAACAGTAGATCAAATGATACCTACCACTTTTACTGGACAAGAAGTTGAGGCTAGGAGTCAAATAGATTTACTGTTTTTTAAAATATTACAGATTTAGATAATCTTCTTCTTGAAATGTGTAATAAAAAGGTGCTTGTAGACTGATTTTGTTATATAATGGATAGAGTGCTTGTATGTGTTTGCCAAGGCAAATACAATCTTTTGGTATAAGTATTCTAGTATATGAAATATGACAGAATACGAAGTTTTTGAGATAGGCAATTGATAGGGTATAGAATTTGGGCTATACATTGTGATTTGAAGATATATTTAAGTAAGGTGGTAGTTAAATGAGCCAGTATGGTAATTTTGCCTATGTATACGACCAGTTGATGGATGACGTCGACTACGAGGCATGGGTTAAACATATAGAAAATTTGATAGAAAAAAGTGGTGCCAGTGTAAAAAATATCTTGGAACTGGCCTGTGGTACAGGTAATATTACAATACCCTTGGCCAAAAAGGGCTACGATATTGCGGGTATAGATATATCAGAGGATATGCTGGGTCTTGCCCTGGAAAAGTCAGAAGCCATGGGTGTACCCCTGGTTTTATTAGAGCAGGACATGGTTGAATTGGATTTTGACCTTTATGACCTGGATTGTGTCTTGTGTGCCTGTGATGGCTTTAATTATGTTACCAGTCTAGATGACCTAGACAAGGTTTTTGCCAAGATTTATGACCTGCTAAAGCCAGGTGGAATTTTTGTATTTGACATCAGCTCATACTACAAGTTGAGTCAGGTCTTGGGCAATAACTTTATGGGGGAGTCTAGGGAAGATATTTCATATATGTGGACTAATTATTATGATGAAGCCAACCAGCTTTTGGAGATGAACCTAGACTTTTTCTTGAAACTTGAATCAGAGGGGGACGAAGCTGTTTACCTTGAGGAAGGTTTGCAGGAAGATGATAACCTATATGAAAGGTATAGGGAAGTTCACCTGCAGAGGGCTCACAGGGAAGAGGAAATAGTAGATATCCTGAAGAAGCTTGGCTTTGCTAGGGTAGATTCCTATGGTGATTTTGGTATGGACAGGCCAAGTGACCAGTCGGAGAGGATATTTTTTACAGCAGTAAAATAAATATTTAGAGAAATTAGGCTCTATTTTAGTCGAAGACAAGATAAAGATAAGGGTTAATAAAGAGAGACTATAGAGTTAATAAAAAAAGAGGAGTAGCAAGAGTAAGAAGGTAGAAATAATAGATAGAATAGGTAAAAAATAGAATAATAGTTAAGAGAAAGAGGTTTAAATATGAAGGATTATTGTATAAGGGTAACAACTGGAAATAAAGAGGTGAGGGCATTTTTTGCCTCAACTAAAAATATGGTGGAAACTGCCAGGGGTTTTCACAATACGACAAAGGTTGCAACTGCAGCCCTAGGTAGGACCCTAACTGCCACATCAATGATGGGTCTCATGATGAAAAACAAGGGTGACAAGATTACAGTTATTATCAAGGGGGGTGGACCTATAGGTACTATCCTGACTAGCTCAAATGCCAATGGTATAGTAAAGGGCTATGTAACCAACCCTGATGTAGAAGTTGAAAACTATGCAAGTGGTAAGCTAAATGTAGCTGGTGCAGTTGGAAACCAGGGTACTATAAGGGTTATCAAGGACCTGGGCCTAAGAGAGCCATATAATGGGGAGTACGAAATGGTTAGCGGCGAAATTGCTGAGGACCTGACTTATTATTTTACTGTATCGGAGCAGACACCGTCAGCAGTATCTCTAGGAGTTTTGACTAGGGCTGATGAGGTAGAAGAGGCAGGGGGCTTTATAGTCCAGATGATGCCGGATGCAAGTGAAGAGACCATTTCAACAATAGAGAGAAACCTGACAGGAATCCAGTCTATAACTCAAATGTTGAGTCAGGGTTTGACACCTGAAGACATGATGAATATAGTTCTAAAGGACCTAGAACCAAGCATCCTGGACAAGATAGAAGTAGGCTTTGAATGTGACTGTTCTAAAGACAGGGTGGCAGAGGTATTTGCGGCCATTGGCAAGAAGGAATTAAAGTCTATAATAGATGAAGACAGGGGGGCAGAGGTAGGTTGCCAGTTCTGTGAATCTAAGTATAGCTTTAGCGAGGATGAATTAAAGGAAATATACGACAATATGTAGTAATAAGAGGGCAGGAGGATTAGTATGAGGTTGGACAAGATGCTTAGCAACCTGGGTTATGGAACTAGGTCAGAAATTAAAAAAATGTGTAGGCAGGGTATGGTTACAGTAAATGGCCAGGAGGTCAAAAAAACAGACCACCATATAGACCCAGACCAGGACCAGGTATGTCTAAATGGCCAAGCGGTCAGGTATAGGGAATATATATACCTGATGATGAACAAGCCAGCAGGTTGTGTGTCTGCAACTTTTGACAAGTACGACCAGACTGTTATAGACCTTATAGACCATGAATACTTGGCCTTTGACCCATTTCCTGTAGGCCGTTTAGACAAGGATACAGAGGGTCTCCTAGTGATTACAAATGATGGTCAATTGAGTCATAGGGTCCTATCACCTAAAAAACATGTACCCAAAATCTACTATGCCGAAATAGACCAAGAAGTCCTGGCAAGGGATATTGAAGCCTTTAGCAAGGGGGTATATATTGGAGATGACTATACGACAAAACCTGCAAAGCTAGAAGTAATCAGGACCTTTGAGGCTGAGGATGGAGCCATACATTCTGAAATCTATGTGACTATCAGTGAGGGCAAGTTCCACCAGGTCAAGAAGATGTTTGAAGCAGTAGGAAAAAGTGTCCTATACTTAAAGAGGGTCCAGATGGGTGGCTTAAAGCTGGATGAGTCCCTAGAGTTAGGAGAGTACAGGGAGTTGACGGAAGAAGAAATCGACCTATTAGAGAAAAAAGATATCTGATATAGGAGAACAAGTAATTATAGTTGTATAAGTGTAACTTGTAAATTTAATGTAGAAATACAATAAAAAGCACAAGAAAAATAAGGGAAGAAATGACAGTTAAATACTGATAGAAATAAACCTAGAAAGATAAAAAGAGACAATTTATAGACCCGTTAGAAAGGTAAGTGTTGATGAAGAGGAAAGATATAATAGAATTTGAAGTAGGAAAGATGGAGTTCGGTGGTGTATCCCGCTCTATTTATGAAGATAAGAGAATAAAGATGAAGGGTGGTATCACGGGCCAGAAGGTAAGGGCAGTGGTAAAAAAATCCAGGTCAGACAGTGGTGAGGTAAAGCTATTAGAGCTACTTGAACCATCTGATATAGAAACTGCCCCAGTCTGTAAGCATTTTAGACAGTGTGGAGGATGTTCAATCCTATCCATTCCCTACGAAAAACAATTAGAAATCAAGAAAAATCAGATACTAGAACTTTTCGACAAGGCTGGTATTAAAGACTATGACTTCTTGGGGATCCAGGGTAGCCCTAGCCAGTACGCCTATAGGAACAAGATGGAATTTACCTTTGGAGACGAGTACAAGGATGGTCCCCTATCACTTGGTATGCACAAGGTTGGCAGGTTTATAGACATAGTAACAGTTGATGATTGTAGGATAATAGATGAGGACTTTAGGAAGATAATGGTCGGAACCAGGGACTACTTTGAAGAAAAAGGCCTGCCATACTACAGGACCTTTAATCACCAAGGCTACCTAAGACACCTGGTAGTCAGGAGGGGTGAAAATACCGGTGAAATTATGGTAAATATAGTTACATCTTCCCAGGTCGATTACAGGATGGAGGACTATAAGAATTTTTTATTGGGTCTAGACCTTGAAAATGAGCTAGTAGGAGTCCTACATACAATCAATGATGGACTTGCAGATGCTGTTAAATGTGATGAGCTAAGAGTCTTACATGGTAGGGACTACTTCTATGAAGAGGTACTGGGTCTTAAATTTAAGGTATCACCTTTTTCATTCTTCCAGACAAATACCAAGGGGGCAGAGGACCTATATACTATAGCCAGGGAATTTGCTGGTGATAAGGGGGATGGTAAGGTAGTATTTGACCTATACAGTGGAACCGGTACTATAGGCCAACTTATGGCGAAGACAGCCAAAAAGGTATATGGGATAGAATTAGTAGAAGAGGCAGTAGTGGCAGCCAACCAGAATGCAGGTCTAAATAACTTAGACAACTGTGAATTTATAGCTGGTGACGTGGCCAAGCTAGTGATGTCTCTTCCTGAGAAACCAGACCTGATAATAGTGGACCCACCGAGGGCCGGAATACTGGGCAATGGTGTTAAGGACATAGCAGAATTTGGTGCAGGTGAGATAGTCTATGTCAGCTGTAACCCTAAGTCATTGGTTGAAAATGTGGTTGAATTTGAATCTAGGGGCTATAAGTTAGACAAGTTGAAGCTGATGGACATGTTCCCGTCAGGACCACATTGTGAAAGTGTGGCACTTTTGTCCAAACTTGATGTCGATAAGCATATAGATGTTGAAATTAAGCTTGATGAGCTTGGTTAGATAAGTGCTGAAAGTAAAGCAACTTATGCACAAATCAAAGAATATATATTGGAAAAATTTAATTTAAAGGTTTCGACACTCTATATTGCACAGATTAAAAAGAAGTGTGGAATTGTACTGAGGGAGCATTATAATAAATCAAAAAAAGAGAAACAAATTATTCCACAATGCACACCGGAAAAAGAGGAAGCCCTCATGGATGCTTTAAGGCATTTTAAAATGATTTAGTAGAAATGGAGGGTATTTATGATATGGATATTAAAAATAATCTTGTTTCCAATTGGCTTGGTTTTAAGTATCCTCACTGCATTTTTGACATAGGAACAACTATTCTTTATCTTTTGATGCTGATGTGTATAGTTGTTGCGATAGGCTCATTTATACAAAAAGATGTATCGCTTGGGATAGAAGCTTTGGTATTAAGTTTTTTACTAAGTCCATACGGAATACCGATGGTTGGAGCAGCAGTTATTGGTTTTATACAAGGGATAAATCAGAGAATAAAATCAGTTTGAGTAAAAGAACTAATAAATAAATTAGAATTTGTGGAGAAACTATCCAGTACGGTTTAGCTAAACTTAAAAAATAAATATTTAGGAGTGATAATATGTCAAAACTTTCTGAAAATTTAGTTGAAAAGTTATCTATCGATATTGAGAAATACTTGAAAGAAATTATAAATTCTATACAAGAGAATAATTCATCGTACTTAGATACATTACGTGATTTCAAAAGTGATATTTTGTCATCTGAAGAGTTCTTTAAGATTCAATATGGTAGTATAGTATCTGAAGATGTAGAACTTTTTCTGAAAATTTATAAAAGTAAATATATAAGTTACAGGCATGCTTTAATTATTTTAAGAAGTTTAGTGGAACTGATAATAGAATTCAAGTATTTAATCCACAACCCATCCTATAGAGAAAAATTTATAGGCGATACAGAATTTAAACAATCTGATAAATTCTCAGTTAATGATTTTAAACAACTGGGTTCAAAAAGATTTAAAAACGGGAAAACATCAATCGCAAAAATGGCAGTAGATATTGGTGAAAAGAAGGATTCAGATGAAAAATTATCATTATACTCAATATACATCATTCTTTCTGAACAAGTGCATAATTTAGCCTTTCATGATATGATGAATGCAATTGAGATGTTGGAGGAAGGTGAGCAAACTGAAAAGTTTGTTGAAGATAATGAAATTTTTATAGTAATTATTCTAGATTCTTTTATGGAAACTTATATGTCAGAAACAAGTGATATCTAAATTTTTCTATGGGTATAAATGCAAAAAAATCTTTGCTAAATCTCAGCTTGTAAAATAAAAAATTTCATAAAAATGGTTACCAAAGGTGATAGAAGAAAAAACTATCGTCTTTTCTGGTTGTATAATATTTAGCGTTGGTGAGAGAAAAAATTCTCTCCCAACGCTAAATATTATACAACCAAGATTAAAAGGTCTTGTAGCTTCTTTTTTATTGCAACAGAGGAGGTAAACATGGGAGATGGAAAAATAGAAAGTGTCTTGAATATGAGCGAAAGTAATAAATTTCTCATATTAGACAAGATGAAAGTGTGGTCTTGTTAGTTAGGTCCGAAAGGGTATAAATTTATGGGGGTTAGTTAGTTGAGATATGTACTTTTACTACGTGGAATAAATGTAGGTGGTAAAAACAAGGTATCTATGAGTGATTTAAAAGAATTATTGTTAAATGAGGGCTTTGAGGATGTTAGTTCCTATATCAACAGTGGAAATTTATTTTTCACTACTATTCAAAGCTCTGAAAACTGTATATCAAAGATAAGAAATTTATTAGAAAGTAACTATGACTTTTCTATCCCTTTTGCTTTAATAAGCAAAGAGGCTTATTTAGAAGAAAGGTCAGAATTGCCTGATTGGTGGTACGGAGAGCTTGCAAGAAGAAATGTTCTTTTTATACCAAATCAAATTGATAAATCAGATATTATAGATTTCATAAATGAATCCCAATTCTACAATGAAATAGTTCATATAGGAAGAAATGCGATATTTTGGGGTAAGTATGATGAGTCTGAATATTTAAAATCTACCTACCATAAAAAGCTAATAAAACAAGATTTTTACAAGAAAATTACCATTAGAAATGGAAAGACATATGAAAAGACAGCAGAAATTCTTGAAAAGGAGAATAATTAAATCAATAGTGTTTAATTATCTTAGGTAGACATTTTAAGAATAATGGATATAGGGAGTAAAAGTAATGTCAATTTTAACAGAGAAGCAGATAAAATACGGACATAATTATTTTCATAAAGATGAACCAGACAAGAGGTGTATAGTAGAGGTATCTGACTACAAGGGGGAAAAAGAATTAATCATAAATTGCACCCAATTGGGAGATAGCTTTACACCCCAATACAAGACAGCAAAAGATAAGAAGAGAGTATTAGAGGAATGGTGTGATTTTTTAAAAAATAATAAGACCGCATTTACAGAATTGACATTTGTTACCAGGATGCCTCAAGAATTATTTAATGCTGTTTGTGAGCAGGAAAATCTTAAAAAATTACATATTAAATGGGGCCTTTATCCTGATATTTCAAATCTTGCCAACTTGACCAAACTTGAGTATCTACACCTGGGATCGGGTGCTAGTGTAAGTAACATAGAGGCAATTTCAAAACTGAAAAACCTTGTGGCCTTGTCGGTAGAGAATTTTCAAAAAATCAACGATTACAGTCCACTTATTGGGATTAAAAACCTAGAGAGTCTATCTATTGAAGGCGATGGACTTGGACCTAAGTATATTCACGTAAATTCTCTGGATTTTTTAACAGAAATGAAACAATTGAGATTTTTTAGTTTTTTAACAGCAAGGCTAAAAAGTAAGGACTATACTCCTATCTTAAATCTTGAAAACTTAGAACATTTAAGCTTGATACCTTGCAAGGAAACTAAAAAATTATATGACGAATTGATTAAGTTGCCAAAGTTAAAGTATGGCCTATTAATCACTAGATCGGAATTATATACAAAATGATATAAGGGTAAAAAGCTGGCTTTCGCATATATATTTCTTGTATATATTGGTTAGCTTCCTCCATTGAAGAAGATCATCATACTAAACTAATCGCCTAAACACTTAACAATCGCCTAAAAATATGCTATAATTAGGCGAAAGGAAAGGAGATAGGCGAATGAGGTTTTTTAATTATGAAAATTTAGCAAGAAGCAAATGGGATAGTGAAATAATAAATCTGCTGGTACAAATCCATGAACACAAGGGAAAGCAAGAACTTTTTTTAAAACGCAAACCTGCTGTTTTAGATAAATTAGTTGAAATTGCTAAAATTCAAAGTGTAGAGGATTCAAATAAAATAGAAGGGATTGTTACCACAGCAGTTAGAATAAAAGACTTAATGAATCAGAAAACGACTCCTAGGAATAGGGATGAAGAAGAAATTCTGGGATATAGGGATGTCTTAAATATAATTCACGAAAGTTATGAATATATTCCGATTAGTAGTAATTATATTTTACAACTTCATAGAGACCTATTTAAGTATAGTGGAAAAGGAATTGGTGGTCGATATAAAAACACACAAAATTCTATTGTTGAAAAAGATATATATGGTAATGCAGTAGAAAAATTCAAACCTCTATCACCCTATGAAACTCCGGGTGCTATTGAACAAGTTTGTGATGAATTAAATAGGGCTTTAGATAAAGAAGAAGTAGATTCTCTGCTTTTAATTCCAATTTTTATTCATGATTTTCTTTGCATCCATCCATTCAATGATGGAAATGGAAGAATGAGCCGATTATTGACAACCTTATTGCTGTATAGACAAGGATATTTTATTGGGAAATACATCAGTTTGGAAAGTAAAATAGAGAAAGATAAAGATAATTATTATATGGCTTTGGAAAAAAGTGGTGTAGGCTGGCATGAAAATGAAGAAAATATTGAACCATTTATAAAGTATATCCTAAGAACTATATTGGCTGCATATATTGATTTTGAAGAGAGAGTCGATTATGTAGATGAAAAAGTACCAACAATTGACCTTGTGAGAAATGCAGTGGATAATAAGTTGGGTATGTTTACAAAAAATGATATTATGGAATTAGTTCCAAGCCTTGGTAAAGCCACAATTGAAAATATGCTCAAAAAATTGACGGAAGAAGGCTACATTGAACGACATGGCAAAGGAAAAGCAACATTTTATGTAAAAAATAATAAATAAAGTATATGAGAGTAGGTATATAATGCCTACTCCCATATTGTATGTTGGGCTCTAACTCCATAGCGATCAGGCGAATAGTCCGAATTAAAATTAGCTTCAATACGGTATGCCTTCCACAAGGCATATCCGGATGTCTGTAGTTTAAGGCAGAAAAATATATCATTCTTTACCTCCTCATAATCTAGGGGGTTTAGCGAAAAAATATCTCTTAATTTTCGAGTCTTGAAGTCTTTGATGGTTAGTTTTGACAAGTCTATATTATTAAACCTAACCTTGGATAATTGTTCATTATCTGCCTTTATTCCATAAAAAGTCACAATGCAGTTTTTGACCTTGTCCGAATCTGACAACTCTGGTGTAAGGGACACATAGCCATATGGCTTGCCATCTTTCACCAGTTCTACAAGTTCACCATAATAAAAGTGGTCATTACGCTTGTTCACAATCTTGCTATTAGGACTTTTTTTGTAAAAGGTAAAGCCTGAAGACAAGAGGTCAGAAGCCCTTGTTTCTCCCACAACCAGGCTGGTCTTGTCTACTTGTACTGTGACAGGCTCAGCAGGAAAACCTGATATGGATATACACAAAGTAAGGATGAAAGAAGTGAAAAAAAAGCCTCCTATTACTGCATTTGATGAAGAGTACATATACATAGGTTTATTGGTCTTGTTACGACTTATCGAAATGATTTTTATAATACCCTGAATGAACATAGTTGCAAGAACAATAGGCATCTGGGCTCTTAAACAAGTATATAGTGCTTTTTGTAAATTATATGTTTTGTAATAGAGTGCAATAAATACAATAATATTGACGATTACAAGACGCAACATAAAAAAGGTTGCCTCCCTTAGAGCTGTAGAATCAGTGACATCATTAAGAGTATTGTAATGTCTATGCCTAAAACCCTGACCTATCAGATAAATCCATTTAGGAACATCTTCGCCTGCCCTTACAGCCATTGCAAGCCTGAAATAGATATAAATAGTAAATAAAAATGACAGTAGGAAAACAAGGTAAAAACCTATTACTGTTATAAAAAAGCCCATGTCCAGTCCTCTTTTCTAATTTAAAATTATACAATCAAGTATAAGTAAATTATATCATTATAGAGGTCTTTAGAGTGAAAAAATTATTCCGAAGGTAAATATAATTGAGCTATAAATATTATATAAGTTTTATGTTTGTATACACCTAAATAAGGACTATTTTACTCATAAAAACCATTTAATGGTATAATATAAGATAAAGGATAAAATAAAAATGTTAAAAGTAAAAGTGAATAATTAAAACGAAATAACAAAAACTACTAGTAAATATTATTAATAGGGAAATGGATGAAGCAGGTAAGCAGTAATAGAATGAGGCGAAAAGGGAAAGAAATATGAAGAGAATAAAATTTAGATATAATAAATACAGGCCAGGTGTCTTATATGTACTAGTAATATTGGGAGTAGGACTTGGGTTACTGGCGTTTTTTGGTTTTTTGAAGATAACTGGTATAGATAAGGGGCCAGAATATGGACCAGTCTACTTTAGGCAACATCCCATGCATGCGGTTTACTTGATATTCGCCTTAATCCCTGTATTTATGTTGGTTCCAACATGGCTTGCAAAAAAGATTTGGAGTCATCAAGACCTAGAAGGACATATCGACCTTTACGAAGGCTATGCCCTGTTAAATTGGAAGGAACAAGAGGTTCAGATTAATAAGGGGGACCTGGTCATCAAGATACCTAAACCACAGCCCTTTTGGTATGAAACTTATATACTAAAGCTGCCTGACCAGAAAATAACCTTGGTTAGTTCTGTTAGGGAAAACAAGGAAAAGAAAAGAGGTAAAAGAAGCTTGAATATTGCAATAGGGGCGCTATCAGCCTACAAAAAGTCTAAAAAATAAAGTGGGAGAATCTCATTATAAGTTTTTGAAAAACTGTAATTAGACATCCTATAAAAAGCAGTTTACATAAAAAAGTCCACGGTCGATTTGGTCGTGGACTTTTTTAATATCTATAAATGTCCTAATTCATTTTCAACGCTCTTTGATACCGAATTTTCTCCACCAACAATAATCACCTTACGAACAGGATTGTTTTTCAGGAATGACCTGACAGCAGGATCTAAATGTTTCTTTGGTGTAAGTAAAATAGGGGCATTATGTAATGCAGTAAAACCAGCAGCTGAAAGCCCATCTGGGAAGTTTTCACCACTGACTATCACAACAGTATCACAAGGAAGATTAAGGATGTATTTATTATAGTAATTAGAAGCTATCATAGCCGAAGTTTCATACCTATTACGACCCTTTATGATAGTAGGATAGTAAAAGCCTTCGCTATTCAACACTTTTATATCACCTATCAAAAAGCCAAGTGATTCAACACTATCTTCACTTTCCATCATAAAATCTTCAACACTATGGCAGAATATAAGTGACATTATCCAGCCTGTATCAAATTTTCTTAGACCTATATAAGGGGCGGCATATAGGGCATCATAGAAATTTTCACCACTCACAGCACCTATATAGTGTCTAGTGATTCCGTCCCATTGTTCCTCTGTCAAGTTTTGTAAATCTATTCTTAACCTATCTATTTTATGAGCAGTTTCGTACCTGTCCTTACCCGCTACCCTAAGTATAGGGGCATTACATATAGATTTAATTTTCCTTATATTAGAATCAGAAATACTGGATTGACCGCCTAAAACAAAGATCTTCTTTGGTGTAAATCTACGGAGCTCCATCTTAATTGAGTCGGGTATATTATTTTTTTGTACTAAGAGAATAGGACTTTTAATCTGGGTTGACAAACAGCCACCCATTCTTGCATCAGGATATTTTTCACCACTGGCAATTATAAGGTACTGGGAGTTAAAAAAATTAGTGGCTACCAGGGATGAAGTTACATACCTATCTTGCCCTGCAATTCTAACGACTTCCATGTCTGCACTCGCAACAGATGGCAGTAGTAGGGCTAAGGAACACAGTAAGAATAATGATTTTTTTAATAGTTTAATCATAACAATATACCTCCTGACTATATAAAATTTTAATTGTAGACGATTGTTTTTTAGATTGTAACAGATAGTTTAACTAATAGAAAATTATTTGTATTTATACTTAGATTATATTATTTTTGTCTGAAAATTACAATGTATAGGGACAAATAAATTGAAAAATGAAAAATCTATAATAAGCTTTAAATTCAAACTACTTGACATAGCCTGAAATATATTAAAAAAAGAATATATACTGATTTAGACATAAGTACATGTTATAATACAAATATAAAGAACTGGGGGAGACTCGTCCTGGTAAGGTAAAGCAGGATATATATTTAGTAATAGATTAAAATATAAGAGTTTTATGCACAAGTAAAGAAAGGAGTGTCAAATATGGAATTCAAGAAAGTTGATAGATTACCAATTAATGTAAAAGAGGTAATAAAAAGGCGTATTAGTAAGAGAACTTATGAAGAAAGGTCATTGACTGAAGAAGATAAGAAGAAGTTGCTGGAATTTAATGGGACCCTAACCAACCCATTTGGGATAGATGTTAAGGTCCAGTATATAAGCAAGGAAAAAGGTGCAGATGATATCCAGCTCGGAACATATGGGACTATAAAGGGAGCAAAAGACTTCTTGGCAATAACAGTAAAAGACCAACCATATGCAATGGAGGCTATAGGTTACCAGTTTGAAAACCTGGTATTATACGCTACTGATATGGGTATAGGCACAGTTTGGCTTGCGGGAACCTTTAAAAGAAAAGATTTTATAAATGCTATTGAAATTGGTGAGGATGACTTATTTCCATGTATTTGCCCACTTGGTTACCCTGCCCAAAAACAATCGTTTTTAGAAAAAATTACAAAGGCTAGTCTGGGATCTAAAAAGAGAAAAGACTGGGATAAACTATTTTTCTTAGATGATTTCACTAAGGCTTTGACTAAGGCAGATGCTGGAATATACGAGGATGCACTTGAAATGCTTAGACTGGCACCTAGTGCTACAAATTCTCAGCCTTGGGCAGTAGTCAAGGAGGGAAATAAGTTCCATTTCTTCTGTAACTACAAGAATACTTTAAATGATGATGTGAAGAAGATAAAGCATATAGATATTGGTATAGCTTTATCACATTTTCACCAGACTGCTATGAGCAAGGGCCTAAATGGAAACCTTCAATTAGAAGATATAGGTTTTTCTATTCCAGACAATATGCACTATGTATTATCTTATATTGCAGACTAGGGGAAATATATTAAACTTAGGAGATAAAAGGTGAATATAAATCAAGGAATCAAAATTCATTTATGGGTAGAGATTCCTTGATTTTAGAATTATAAATAGTCACAAGGTGGTAAAATGAAAGTATTTGAGTATTTTTTGATAGGTATGAAAGAGATGCTTTCATACGATATAGCTAGAAAGGCATTGATTCTTATTGCATTTTTCATGCTTCTTATAGCTTATAGGAGACTATCTATAGCCATGAAAAGTGGTGGTAGTTTTTGGTCATCCTATAAAATATCAGATGGTTTTTTATACATCCACAGTGGTATAGTTCCAGGAAATAGAAAAATTTTGCTAAAGGATATAGATGAAGTTACAATTCATCTATTACGTGGCAGGAATATGTCCGGTAAGAGATACCATATAGAATTATCTATGAAGGAGGGAAGGCATAAGGCCTTTATGATAGGAAAATCCAGGAAGGCCGTAGCTGAAATAGATGCAATGAAAAGGCAACTTAAAAAGAATAGGGTAAAGCTACATTATTATGACTACACGAAGGTATAGTAGTTAGAAAAATGTATCAAGAGTAAAAAATACAAATAGTAAAGTTTGTTTCTAAAGTAATACCAATACAGAAAATTTTAGTGTTTATGAGGGGTATATTATGAGTTTGTACAACCTAATCCAGGAAAAGATATTTAATACATATGAAGAATGGCACATGAAATCCCCAATTTATGATAGCAATGGCTTCAATATATTAGGGATAGACAATTCACTCAAGGCCATGAGGGATGGATATATAATGTATACGGAAATTTATCCACCGCATGATATAAGGGGTTGTAGCCTAATGAAGGCTGTCGTTGGCAAAAGTCAGGACCATGTTGATATATACATGGATATTGATGACAAGAAATACTGGATGCCCGACTTGACCTATGATGAAGCAATTAGAATCATGAGGAATTTTGTAAAAAAGTCAATCCTTCCAAGTCAAGACCAATATTTTGAGGCTCCTCCAGAGGATAATGAAGCTATAAAAGAGTCATTTTATGACCTGGCAAAGCTACTTTTGGGTGATTCTTCAGATAGCCAAAAATTTATAGGCGGTCTAAAGATTGAAGGCCTTAAGGATATTGATAATGCATGGGAAGAACTCTATGAAGAAGTCTTACAGACAAAGAGAGCCTTTGATTTTGATTGGAAGACCAGAAAAGATGTCTTTATACCAGTTTTAAAGGAATTAATTGTCAATATGAACCTCGATATAGACCTATGTAAGTTAGATGAATTGGATAGAAATATCCTGGACCAGGATGAGGCTATACCACAATGGGGTGCCCAAATCAATTCAATGTGGACGGACTATATATTGGCAGGAATGGATGTGGGAAGTGACTCCTATGTTGTACTTATTTTGACCAGGGAAGACTTTGCCAAGGCAAAGGAATTGGCTAGGGGTATTTTGCAGAGAATTGCCCTTTTGGAAGAAATGTAGTTAGGAACAGTCAAAATATGATAGGATTGAAATCTATATAGACCAAACCTGATTAGATAAGTTTGGATAAGATTTAATGAAATAAGAGTATATTATAATTAATTAGGGAGTAAGGATATGAAGAAGTTAGCCAATGTTATAGGAATAGTTCTAAGTTTAATTTTGCCAGCATTAGCCTTGCTGTCTTTTGCTGGTCTTTATGAAATATTCATATACAACTGGTTATGGTGTAGCCTTTATGGTTGTATTATAGTTTGTATTTTCTGTAAATCAAAGATTTACAAGGCTGTGGCTATAATTTTGAATTTGCCTGTAATTCTGCTTTGTGCATTTGGATCTTTAATGGGTGGCCTTACTGGTCCATTAATAGTTTTACTACATATGGTAATACCGTTTTATTCGGCTTGGGTTTAAAGAGATATACTAAAATCCATGAAATCATCAAGAAGGACTTGAAGAAAATATTTTAAAGAAAGTAGGTAAAATTATGAGAAAATTACTAACAATACTTATAGCTATCACGATTTTTATTATTATTTTACTAACAACATTCAATTACAAGGTCCCTAATGAGAATTTGCCATCAAATACAAAAGACACCTCAAGGGTCGAGCAGTCAAAAGAACAAGCCAAAGACCAGGTAAAAGAAGCAAGTCAGGTAAAAGAAACCACTAGTGTAGAAACTAAAGACCAAACAAGAGACCAGGCTAAAGAGATAGCCCTAAAAGAGGCAAAGACTGGACAGATTATAGGTTATGACCTAGACTATGAATATGGAAAACTAGTCCATGAAATTTTCATCTTTGATGGAAAGTTGGAGAAGGAATATAATATTGATACCCAGACAGGAAAAATCCTGAAGACTGAAATTAAGAACTTGAGCATGGATCCAGAATATAGGTTAATGTTAAATACTAAGCCTAAAATTGATTTGATCAAGGCAGAGAGCCTAGTCAAACAAAAGTACCCTAAGGCAAGGGTTAAAAAATTGAAATTAGATGTTGAAGATAATGTCCTTGTATATGAGGCTAGCCTGAATGAAGCTAATAAGGAAATCGAAGTAAGGCTTGATGCCAATGTAGGAACTTTCTCGCACAAAGATATTGAAACAGAACATGATTAGACAAGTATTATATAGAATCTCGACTAGGATTTTCCTAGCCGAGATTTTGTATATAAAGGGGTAGAATATATTAACAAAACACTTAGTCAAAAATATAGTCAAAACATCTTAGCTACTGCTCCAAAATCTCTTGAAGTGATTCAAAATCCAGTATTTCAATGGCATGTTTTTTATAGACTATAATTCCCTGGTCTTCTAAACGCTTGAGTTCCCTATGAAGAGATGGTCTTGACACATTCATCAACATAGACCATTTTGTGATAGATTCTGGTATAGGAATCCTATCAGAATTTATCTTGCTTTTCTGCATTATCAAATAAAAAGCGACCTTCTTTACAATACCGCTATAGGAAAGAAGGGCTAGTTTTTGTTGGAGCATATAGGTAGCTGATGAAATCTCCCTAGTGAAGTTTTCAAGCAGGCGTATGTCCTTTTGAATCAAGAGCAGGAAATCTTCTTTTTTAAAAATAATGACTTCCAAGGCCTCCATTGCTACTACATCACAGGGATACTTATGGTTGTTTGAAAAAACTGCTGCCGCACCAATAATATCTCCAGTTTTTCGTATGGACACATTTAACTGGCTTCCATCAGGAAATGGTTTTTGTGATTCGGCCCGTCCTTTAAGGATGATTCCCAAACGGTCTGATGCTTCCATAAGGTGAAAAACCACTTCGTTTTTTGCATATGACTTTAGAGTATATGGAATAAATTCCAACACTTTCCTTATATCTTTTTCAGGTATGCCCTGAAATAAATTGCTTTTTGCTAGAAGAGAATAATCCATAAGTTCCTCCTTTCGTAATTTCATATCATTATTATACCCAAAAAAATATCAAATGTGTATCTGTGGATACAGAAATAGTAAAGAAAATTATTTATAATAGACTTAACAAGAAGGAAATAGATAAAAAACAACTCGTATAAAAAAGACTGAGACCTTATAAAACCAACATTACTCATCTAGAATAGGTCTTGGACTCGAAAAGGAGAAAGAAAAATATTTCCTAATTGATAATGATAATTTCAGTAGATAAAAATTTATAAGTAAAGAAAGAGAGGTAATATTATGGCATTTAAGGATTGGAAAATAGAGGAATTTAAGAAGATAGATGTTCGTGGAATACAGGGGAACTTCTTCATGGGGCTAAAAGAACAGGCCAAGGCAGTTCCAGCTGGCCAAGGGATAGAGGTAATCCAGAGTTTTGATCCAATTCCACTATATGAGGTAATGGAAGGGTTAGGATATGAATATCACACAGAGCAGAAGGCAGATGCTGAATATCATGTGTATTTTTATAGGGCAGAGGCAAAAGAGGATGAAAAGAATATACCAATGCGTCCAGCGGCACTTACAAATATGCCACTAATTGATGAAACATTAGGCAAGATTGCAGTTGAGTTTTGGGACCTAACTTGGAATGATGAAAAAAGGTACCTACCTTATGAAACTAGGCTACTTCTTTCATTAACAAATGCTGTAGGTGCAGGAAGGATGCGTCAGGCAACTAGAGAACTGGTTAAGGCATATATCCATGGCTTAGATAGTAGAGCCCTTGATGATGTATTTGAACTTTTGGTATGGAACCAGGGTATAGGAAACTTCAGTTCAGAAATTGGACCATCAACACTATTTGCAGCATACAAGACAGTTAAGAATATGGAAAAGCAGGGCAAGGCTCGTAGTGAAATTTGCCAGATGCTAAAGGAAAAATTTGGTGAAAAGAACCCTGATGTCAGAGTTTAATATAATCAATAGTCATCAAGATTAGGAAAGGAGCTACCTATGAAGGAAGTAGCAGGAAGGGTATTTTCAATAGCTAAGGACAACGTCCCTATACCAGGATGCACAGTGTCAAAAGAAATAAGCGGTGGAGATAACTATATATCCATATTTTCCATGGCAGAAGACACAGATATCAGTGCTGAGATATTCCCCTACCACAAGCTGGTGGTCGTATCTGAGGGAAGAGTGACCGTTTACAAGTCAGATGGTAGTGAAAAAATACTAGAAGTTGGGGATGGAATAGTAACAGAGGTTGATACACCGGTTGGTTTTAAGACTGATATAGGTGTTGTTTATACAGAGATAGCAATTAGGAGGAAAGATATTATGAATAAAGCAATAAAGGCAGGACAAGTATTTAAGTTTGCAGAACTTATACCATACCAGGATGGAAAGATAGTTAATATGGATATAGTCCACAATGACAAGATGAAGTTTGTAGTTATGGCATTTGATGCAGGAACGGGCTTATCTGAACATGCAGCACCAGGAGAAGCCTTAATATTTGCACTTGATGGAGAAGCTGCAATCGGCTATGAAGGAGTTGACCATCCTATCAAGGCAGGGGAAAACTTCCACTTTGCCAAGGGTGGCCTACATTCAGTAAAGGCAGACAAGAAGTTTAAGATGGGACTTCTTTTAACATTAGAATAAGCCTATCGAATTTGAAAGGAGTTTCTTAGCCTGCTGTCAGAACAATTTAAAGAGTATATGGAGGGAAAAGAATGAGAAAACATGTAAAAGGAAATGTAAGTTGGGTTGGCTATATAGACTGGGAGTTAGAGCACTTTCATGGGGATGATTACTCAATCATGAATGGGTCTAGCCAGAACGCCTACCTGATTGAAGAAGAAAAAACTGTATTGATTGATACAGTATGGACACCACATAGGTTTGACTTTGTAGAAAATCTTAAAAAAGAGATAGACTTAAAGAAGATAGATTTTATCGTAGCAAACCACGGTGAATGTGACCACTCAGGCTCATTGACTACAATCATGGATGAAATACCTGATACACCTATATATTGTACTGCCAATGCTGTAAAGAGTATTGAAGGCCAGTATGGTAAGCGTGGTTGGAATTTCAAGGTTGTAAAGACTGGAGACAGTGTAGATATTGGTAATGGCAAGAAGCTAGTTTTTGTAGAGATGAAGATGCTTCATTGGCCAGACTCTATGGCTACCTATATGACTGGGGACAATATACTTTTCTCAAATGATGCATTCGGCCAGCACTATGCTGTAGAAGAACTTTTCAATGACAAGGCAGACCAGTGTTTATTGAACAAGGAGGCCATGAAGTATTTTGCCAACATATTAAATCCATTTGCACCAATTCTTAAGAAGAAACTGACAGAAATTATAGGTTTTGACCTGACTTTTGATATTATTGCCCCATCACATGGTGCTATATGGCGTGAAAATCCTCTACAGATAATAGAAAAGTATGCCGCTTGGGCGGAGGCCTACCAGGAAGACCAGGTAACTATAGCCTATGATACTATGTGGGAAGGTACAACTAAGATAGCCCACAAGATAGCAGAAGAAATTCACAGGCAGAGTCCTGACACTATAGTCAAGGTATTCAATATTTCAAAGGCCGACAAGAACGATGTAATGACAGAGGTATTTAAGTCTAAGGCAATTATTGTAGGATCACCAACTGTAAGTAACAGTATTCTTTCAAGTGTTGCCGGCTGGCTAGAATTCTTAAAGCAACTTAAGTTCAAAAAGAAGAAGGCTGCAGCATTTGGTTGCTACGGTTGGAGTGGGGAATCAGTAAAAGTCCTACAGGCCCAGTTAGAGGGAGCTGGCTTTGAGGTCATAGATGAAAGTATCCGCTCCTTGTGGAACCCAGGAGATGAAGACTTTGATAAAATACCAGACCTGGTTACATCGCTGCTTAAATAAGTGCTTTGAAGGAGTGACATTAAAATAAAAAAGTTGTTCTATATAAAAAGTCAATATATATAAAAAGTCAATATATATAAAATAACTGCTCTATGTAAAATAGACCTTAACCAAGAAACTTTGGTCAAGGTCTATTTTTATATGTAGGGACGTGTCCCTGTTGAGCTCGCAAAGCGTGCGAAACAATAATCCACC
>JAERMT010000044.1_pt1 | contig 80056 bp, 123 predicted proteins | sample 9267081 | NCBI WGS metagenome assembly JAERMT01 (sample SAMN17071939, study PRJNA684904) | human gut metagenome | isolation source: diarrhea sample from child under the age of five | host: Homo sapiens | place: South Africa: Mafikeng, Mafikeng Provincial Hospital | collected 2019-09
CAATCATATCGAACCACTGCTTGCTGACTGTGAGGGTCAATATTTTCTTTTTCATTTCTTTTATCTTTTTAATCTTCATACACTAACTAACTTTCCAACCAAATGATGGTCGTGCTTATCGTAAGCAATTCCATACTTGAACATTTCTTCAAAAAGCATAAGACGCTCCTCGTTGGTTGCCAACCGAGTAGATTTCTTTTTATCCTCGGTCATTGTGAAATGAGAGCCTACCATTAAATTCTTAGCTTCCTTGTGAAGATAAAGATAGCAGAAAAGATTGTAACACTCTGGTCTCCAACGCTTACATAACACAATCCAATAATTATCTATCACAACTATATTGCCTTCGGCAACAATATCTTTAAAAATATTATTTTCCATACGCTACTTTTTCTTTCCGTAATACTTCTCTGATAAGCCGTTGAATCGCTCATAGTTCGGCAGTTTGGGAGAGATTTCAAACTTCATCGTTGTAACATCATATCCTCTATCAGTCATTTCTTTGACAAACTCTTTGGTAAAGACATTATCAAAGAGATAATGAGCATCTGTTTGGGTCATAAACCCTATAGGGTGATAAGCACCAACGCAGTTCTCTTTCTTATCCCAATATGCCGTTAGTTTATCTTTCTTTTTAAGAATCATACGCTACTTCTTTTTGTCTAACCATTCCATTATGTGCCGATAGGCATCATTTTCGTAACCTCTCATAAAATATTCAAAATTGTTTCTATTTTTAAGATATTCAGATAAATTACCTCTCCAATAACCATGAACTTGATTGTTCTCATATTTTTTATTCCTTTTCAATTAATCGTTCGTACTCTGACATTGTGATTTCTACAAGGTCTGGATTGTCCTTGTCAGCTCGAGCATTGTCGCCTAAACGGATAAAACAATGTCCATTTGTGTAGCGAAGTTGGGGTAATGTTATACGATATATGCTTCTTTCTTTCAGTCCTAACTCTTTGAGAATTTGGAAGTAGTTTGTGACTGCGTTATATGAGGACAAGACAGCACTAATAGCTTTGCCTTGCTTGGTTCTTTTGATGAGTATTATTCGTACATAATCTTTGATAACCTCTTTCTCTTTCCACAACTTCTTGTCAAGCTGCTCCCATTTTTTCTTGTCTACGAGGATAGAAGTGACTTTGCAGATTCGAGTTAGCGTGGAGTCTGGCATGTAGCCACCAAATTTATCTAACTCAAATCCGACAGCTTCTTCTACTCTCTTGACATAAGCCTTACACTCTTTGTCTTCGGCTTCACAAATGCTCTTGATGTACTCGTAAGCCTTGCTTCCCTCTTTTGCTTTGTATATCATAATTATTCCTCCTTAATACCAAATGGTGTTCCGTCAGCAAATATATATTGCTTAAACGTTTCATTATAATCAAAAAATGTCACTTCCTCGCATACATCTATCATTGAAATTCTACTATCCGTAATTTTTAGAATGGGGTAATTTTCTTTTTCTTCTTTATGTTTTAACCATCCAAACGGCTGGTGCTTCTGCATTTCCTGCCAACACTCGTCAGCATTGGTGAATGGACGGTACTTGGGTTCTGGCTTGATACGGTATTCCCATAAATACGGATTAAATGATGGTACATTAGTTTGTCTCCATTCTCCTTCTATTCTATATTGCACTGTTTTACCTTCTGCAAATGCCTGTATGATAGGCAGAAGCTCTTTTGCCTGTTCTCTGTTCATTGTTAGTCCTCCATGAATATTTTAATAAAAGTTTCTACTTCTTTCAAATACTGTCCACCGCTATCCTTTTCAAGTTCAATCATTTTTTGTTTACTAAAGTTAGCGGTTTTTATCATTTCGACGGTTGGCACATCTTCAAGTTTCTGTATTATTCGGGACTGTATTAACAACCACGAACCTCTCTCAAAGTCTGTGACGCTACTTTTTTCTACCTGCTTTTTAGCTTCCCTACATAGTGCAAAGAGTTTGGATAGGAAAAACAATCTACCTCCATCGGTATATTTATCCCAGCGGTTACCTATAGTCGCTCCGAAGTTTACAGCTTCTTTTAATATTTCTTCGTTCATTTTTCTTCCTCCAATTCTTTTACAATCATTTTTACTCGCTCGTATACAGAGCCGTTCCAACCATCTTCTTGATAGTGATTATCATTGACATAATCGTCCACTCTGTTTATGAAGTCTTCAGAACTAACACCTTCTTCGTAATCCTCTTGGTCGGAAAGTTCAGAAAGAAGACCAAAGCAATCCTTGTGCATTTTGAGTGTGCATCTACCCTCTTGTTGGAACTGACGAATATACCTATCGCCAACTTCTATAGGACAATTGCATAAACAACAAGTGTGAGGCTTACGAGCTTTATGTTCAGTGTTAATGATGTCGTACATGTCTAATATTTTTTACCTCCATGATGATAAGACCGCGTCTCGTTGTATTTCAACTTAGTGTTTATATGCCAAACAATATCTATACCAAGACTATTTGCATAGTCTATACAAAGATACGCTATGTTGCATAATCTAATAATTGTGCTTCGATTCTGAATTTCCCTTACATCACAGTCCATTAGAAGTTTCGTCAAGTCGTAGACATTTTCAGCTACTGTCTGTTCCTTTATTCTCTCTCTTGTAGCAGGGAACAAGCCTCTGTCTTCGTCCTCTATTGGTAGTTCTAACGATGCAAGACATGACACAATACGTATCACAACATCTGCAAGTTCGTCTTCAACAGTATCTTTGACTGTTAGTTCAAACCAGTTTTTGAAAACCTTAGAATCGCTAATATAATTATGTGCTTCTGATAGAGTCATTGAGTACAATGGATCTGTACTATCCTTTATACAATCCATAATAATATTTCTCGACCATCTGTCTTTTCTGTCTGCTTCCAACATTTCCGACAGTTCACTTATTATAAGGGCCATGAAACGTTTGTAATTTTTCATAACTCCCCATCCATTGCTTTTGTTTATTTCATTTGCTATTTTACTGATTGCTTGTAATGTTTCTTTTTCCATGTTTTTTTTATTTTAATCTCTCCCTGCTGTCACCGGGGAGAAGTGTTGGTTATTTATCGTTCTTCATGCTCTGTTCAATATCTTCAATGCGAGTTTCGAGGACTTCTACGTATGTTCTCATGCTGCTCATTTGACATAAAAGGAGTGCAGCTTGCCTTGCGCCTACTATCTCCGCAACTCCGTCAAAGTCCTTTTTATAGAAATTATCGAGACTGATAAAACGTTCTTTAACCTCAGCATACTCTATGCGCAGTCTGTCGAGGAATGTTTCTGATAGCTTGTAAGCCTTCTCAAATGGCTCGGCAGGAGACCATGACTGATAGCCATCCTCATATTCAACAAGGTAGCCAGCCTTGTCTGTTTCACACTCAGAAGGTCTTACGCCTTTCTTCAAGAGCTTGCGCTCGTAGGCTTCGCCCATTGTCATAGGCATTGCCTTTACTGTTTTTGTTCCTGTGTACTGTTTCATTGCTTTTCTTTGTTTCTAATTTTAAAAAATATAAACCTACAATATTCATTCATCTTGCGTGAAGCCACAAGTAGACGATAATCATATTTCCCTTCTTGATGATAGATTGTTATGCGTCTGCGTTTCTCCCATTTTTGTAACCAATATTGATGTTTGCATGGCTTTTTACCAAACTCTCTGCAATACCATTGGTATAAAGGGCTTGCCTTCACGATTTTCTTTGCTAATCTTGCTTTCATAAACTTGATTTTTAATGCTCTGTTATTCCATAGGCTTCGGGCAACTTGCAGATTACATCGCCTCCGTAACTACCCTTTGTTAATTCGATAAACTCACGGATTGTTGTGGTGCCATCAAGGTCTATACCCTTAGATATACAGAAATTCTCGCGCCCCATTCGACATGAGCCAGTAAGCACGTGATGATAGGCAAAGAGGTCTCGATTTGAGTATGATGTATCATACTCAGGGAACTTCTTGCGGAAAGCTTCTATGCGTTCTTCCTCCGTACTGCCGTCATATAACTTCTCTTGCAGAGCGGTGAAAGCGTCATGTAGAGTGTCGCCATGTGCGAACTTGTTTTGCTCCTTGACAATGTAGCAAGGTTCTAACGTCAAATCATTTTGCGGGATAAAGCCTTGCGCAATGTTGCCACGAACAGACTTGATAATTGTCTGTATTCCATCTACAATATAGACATGGTTACCATTTATATCTTTTACGCCACAGTCATCGCCAAAGCCAAAGTCAGAGCCAGATCCATCGTCACAGCCATAGCCATAGCCATAGCCAGAACCATAGCCATTGCCATCGCCATGGCCAGAAACATCGCCATGGCAATGGTCATTGCTAAGACTTAGGAAGTTTTTAATTTTTGTCTCTAACGCTTCCATTCTCTTACCTCCTCTATAGACTTGATAGCCTTGTCTGTACAAGGTATAACCTCTATTGCATCAAGTATCGTGATACTATCAACTGTGACTGTAAACTTGCAATTGGCAGGACATGACGTTCCATCCTTGGCAAGCTGTGATAATGAAGCCGCACCATCCCAATACCACAGACGACGAGCGTTGTGTAATGTCACTTCTCTACCATTCTGTGCTACAAGTGTTCCGAACTCTACTCCGCTACGGTCGCCACGAATGATTACTTTTTTGTTGATGTTTGTTTCCATTGTTTCTATTTTTATATTGTTAGTGTATTAATGTTTGTTTTTCTTTGCGAGTATTTAGCTTTTTATTTTACAAGCTCAAACTCGTAGACAAAGACGTAAGGGTTGGAGGCCCATGTACCTTTGCCTGATATGTGGTCGATGAGGTCAGCGTAAGCTGCTTTGGCATCTGGATGAAGATGCCAAGGACCATCACCAAAGATAGAATGGTCATATTCTATACCACTGCATTTATAGTCATTAATTGGTGCAACACACCATAAAGTTGCGCGCTGATCTGAAGGACATATACCTTCTGCCAAGCAATCCTCGTCGCTGATTTCCTGTAAGCGTTCAGCACGTATGTCAGTGATGCGGATGCGGTGTGGCATAAGGTCTGCCTTAACGTACATTTTGTTAGTCCAACCCTTGGAGCACCTTAATTTATTGATTTCTTCTTCGTTGTAGTCAGCTTCACTTACTAATTCGCAGTATGCTTGTGCTACGGCAACTTCCTTACCTATGCAGTAACGTGAATGGGCTATTTCATCAATTCCTCGAAAGAGGGTTGCCCTTCCGATATTTTTTGGTTCGACGCAAATACCACAATCAATAATGGTGGCATTGCCAGTGTAGGCAATACGCCTTGTTTGTGTCTTGCGACCTTCAAGTACGGCTCGAGTGAGTCCGTACTTGTCGTTGAATATAATCTTCTTCATACGCTATTATTTTATGCCCTAAAGCTGTTTATTTATCCTTCCTTTTGTAAATCTTTCGAATTGTCATGGTTAATACATCTGCTCCTATCTGTATCAAATCCTCACGTATCTCCCAAGCATTAGCAAAGAGTTTAGGTGAAGAACAACGGTCGTCCATGATGTAACGCCAACGCTGCCACCAGTGACGCTTGTATTTTACAATAAAGCAAATACATTCTTCTTTGGCTATTCCTACAGGGATTCTTGTTTTTAATATTCGTACTCTCATAGTTATATCTTTAGATTTGAGTCCAAGCCCAGTGCCCAAAGGATATGCTGAAGCTCGTGGACGTTATTTGCAACATTAAGTTTTACATAAAGTCCATCAGTAGTGCGTTTTAAGAAAACTCTTATACCATTATCATATCCAAACTCTACTGACAAATACATGTATTTACTAATCATCATAAAGTACCATCCTTCTGTTCTTTTCTTCCACCCGTTTTTTTCGAGAATTTCGGGAGTTAAGGGAATTGGGGATATATTTTTGCACCAATCATATCATGAGATTTGTTTGCACTTAGGGTCGATAGGAATTAACCTGACAGATACAAACCTGTCATCGAATAACATACTTTCAGTCTCTATTGCTGTAACTCTACAAACAGTGCCTTTTGGTATCTTACAACCAGTTTTGCTTACTATTACAAGGTCTCCTATTCTTAGGTCTTCTGCTTTAATCATAATTATTGTTATTTACTTGAATAATCAATACGCACATAAAAAACGAAAAACAACCATATAAATCCTATTGTCAGGAGATTTCGATGGTAGTCACCGCCAATTGTAGGCAATAACATAAACTGCCAATCTTTCTTGCCGAGATAGTAGCAAACTTTGACTTCAATCTTTTTTTTCATTGCTTACCTCCTTTCTGTTTTGGCAGTATGTTAGATAAATAAGCCCACTTGATGATTTGGCATCTGCTAATCGAATGTCTCCAAGATTCCTCATTCCAAAGAATGGATTCTTTAAATTGTAGATAAGCATCGTTATCAAAACCAAGGGTAATAATATCGCTCTTGCTCTTATCTGGCTCTTCTGTATTTGGATGCCACAAGTCCTTCAAGAACTCTTCTTGCATCCATTTAGCACCTGATTTAAAAGCTTCTTCTATGATGCTCTGTATATTGTCATCATAGTTATTATACCCATCTTGTGCATAATTAGTAGCTGCTTCTTCTATTTTCTTATCGTCTATCATATCATTTTCCTTTCTGTTTTGATTCCTTATAATGATTTATGATATTATTCAGTTCTAATACTGACATTTGCTTCTGAGCAATCCAACTGTCAATAACTTGCTTTAATTTTTCATTCGATGTCCTTCTACTGTAGAAGTCTGGGCAATATGAATCTTTTCTTGTTTCTTTTTTTAGCATGAAACAATATCCCCATTTGCACCAAAAACAGTTTTTACAATATCCGTATCTCATTCCGCTTTTGTTATGTTGATTTCTACCTGAGTTAAAACTCCTTTCATTGCTGTACCTCTTTTTCTATTTCCTCAAGCTTTTGTTCGTAAATGTGGATTATTACGTTTTGCTTGTCGATAGTCTTTACGGCATCTTCAAAATGCTTGAGGAGGTTGTCGTAAGCACTCAGTCTGCCAACTTTGAAGAACGCATAGAAGAGTGCTATGGCGAGGAATGAACAGGATATAACAATTAACATTTCTATCATAAGCGTAACTTAGAATTTTTCTCTGATTTTCTGATATTGTTTAACGAATGTCTTTTCCGTGACCCACTCGCTGTATCGTGTGCGATAGTAAGTTTTTGGTTTGCCTGATACCAAGCCGTTCTTGTCGCGAGGGGTATTTACGCTCTTGTATATCTTGGGGACAATGTCGGTAGACTGGTATGCCGTGACGTATTCGTCCCCGAAGGCTATGTGGGCAGTCTCACGGAACTTGACGTTTTCGAGGAAGAAGGGACAGCTCATTCGCTGCCTCCTTCCGTGTATGGATCTGTTGTGCCAAGGAGGTGGGCGGTATGCTCGTTGTAGGGGATGCAGTAATGATAAATGCCGTTTATACAAACATAAAAATAGTCAGGGTCATTTTTGTAATGCGAGAAATAGTTAGCACACCATGTCTGTTCGTCTGTATCCCTTACCAGCACCTTGTCGAACGGCTTGAACGGACACGTGGACTTTACAGGCTCTACTTGCAGAGTGTCGGGATTGTACTTGCTACCAAAGAACTTTTCCATGTCGGAGATAAATTTGTCACGTTGTTCGTCACTTGCCTTGACAAAGTCATCTATAGAAAGGACCCTTTTGTCTCTTTTTGCAAATCCCCCTTTTTTTAATTGAAAGACAGAAGCTTTGAAAGAGGTGTAAGAATCGTCTGTCCATTCTTCGACAAGAACTCCACAGCCATTGAATGAATGTATAGCCACGTCTCCTCGCTTAAAGAACTTCGTCCAGTCGCGCATTTCACGGGAGGGAAAGAGGATGCATTCTGCAGAGTGGTATTGTTCATAAAGTCGACCATCTGAAGTAAATGTACCAGTGCAATCAATACCAATAGTTATAATTATTGGATATGTATAATTACTGTTCACTTTCAAAAGTTCGATCTCGCCATATATCGGTGAGTACAGCTTCATCCCCTTCGGGCAGTCTTTCAATATCTCTGCTATGTTAATCTTGTTTTCCATTGTTGTAATTTTTATTGTAACACATTTCCGGAAATTCTATTTTCCCGTTGGTATTTCTTCGTCAGTTGCATGCGTGACCGAATCTAATTGTCTGCAAATCTGCTTGTACATCAGCTTGCACCATTCGTCAGCAGGAGTACCGTTTAGGCTGTCAGCATACTCCTTGATGATAGTCAGAGTCATATGTGCGCCAAAGTAAGCACTATTCAAGTCGATTCCTCGTGATTCTTCTTCTGTCACACCACCCAGAACGTGTATGAGCCATGTCTTGATTTTCTTCTTCATAGTTTTGTTTATTATTCATTCAGCCCAAGAACTTTGTTTATTTCGTCTACCCGTTGTTTGACTCGTTTTTCCCTAACCTCAGGATGAACAGTCATGTCACATTCCATAATAAGGCGCGATGATTCAGGACGTGTGTCTTCATTCTCCAAAATGCGTTCTCGAAAGTCCGCAACTCCGTGATTGAAGAAAATTTCGTAGTAATGGTCGCCAACAAGAGGATAGTGATAAAAACGTCCGTCGTCCGCCCATATTATACGATGTTTAAGAAGCGCGTCTTTATAGTCGGCAATATCTTTGTCGTTAGCGAGTCTAAAATGCAGATTGCGTTGTTTTGACTTTGGATAACCTTCTTTTAAGTCGCATGCCAAAAGGCATTGCGCAAAATCCGTAGAATCTGTATTTTCAAAAGGAATATGCATTTCCCAGCACGCTAAAAACCTTTCTTCTTTAGGTAATATTTTGTTCCATAAGAAAATGTAACGTCCCCTAATATTGTCTTCTGTACATACTACAAGGTCATTATACTCAAACCATGGGCCTCGGTAAATAAATAACTTACCGTCTTGATCAGGATACCCAGTGCATCCGCTTTTTTGATTAGCATAATGACTACGGGTTTGATTCTTTCCACACAATTTGTAGGTACTTTCTACAAGGACTTTGTCGTGATTATCTCCACAATCAAAAGCCTTGACATCACAAAGGCGACCTCTACTGCTAACTACATGGAAGGGTATGCCTTTAGCTTTATATGTTATATATCTCTTCTTAGAGAAGCGTTCAATTATTATATTGTCATTATCCATAGTTCTTTATATTTATCGTTACTTCGTTTCCGAGTCGAGATAAACTCTGTCTTGTTTCTTTATCCTCTCTATAAGTTCATTGATTTTGGTGCGGACAAAAATGTCTTCAATGCCAAATTTCCTTGATTCGTCGAGCGTTACAAGTATGTCGTGAGCAGTGAGCATATTGTGCCAACGCTGCACTTGGTCTATAAATGACAAAATGTCAATGTTGTAACTTTCAAGTGAGTGACTTTTACATCCTTTGTTGTATGTGAGCAGGTAATAATTCTTACGTGTCAGGAACCACCACAAGGCGGTTGCTTTAAGCTTTAAGTTTCTGAGCTTCTGTTTAATTGTCTTTTTATTCATAGTTGTATGTTTCTTAGAATGGAAGGTTGTGAGGATTGTGTCCTTAAGAGATGGACTTTGACTAACTTGTGTACAGCACGCGGCTGCGCCTTGTTGAAATCGCGAACAATATGACGCTCAAGGTCGGCATGCCATATAGGTTTGTCGGTGCCAGGAAGAGTGATTTCAGCACGGACTCGCTGACCGTTGTCAAAAGTAAGGATAGCTGTGCGCTGCTGACGAGGTACAAATGGATTGTGTTTCATTTCGCACTCCTTTCTGATTCTACTACACATGAAAGCTGCTCTACTTGGGTCTGTAGTTCCATTTGTCTTTTACATGACTTGTCTCGTTCTGCCCTCGCTCTCGCAATGCACACATAGCTCACCAATGTTGCTATTATCAGCATAGCGCCAAGACACACCCATGGCAATCGATGTACAAACTCGTTCACTTCACGGCACACGCCCTTCGCGAATGCCTATCCATACTTCATTGCGTAGATGCCCGCCTCCTTGGTCGTGGCATTGTCTACAAAGTTAATTGTTGTTGTTTTCATTGTTTTTTAACGTTAAACCAATCTTAGATTTTTATAATTAAATAAATACCATACTATATGATTACGTATTTGTTGGCGTAATTTTTATAAATATGATTACGATAACTATACGTGTAGTTAGTAAGCATGTCGTCTGTATACTTACTACATATTGCTATACGTTTGCATATGTTGCGTATCCTTTTAAGAATATTACAATTTATCGCAAATTTTACAATCTGTATTGATTTGCAAACAGACATACCAATTTTCGCCGCCATATATTTATACGAAATACCATTGTCTACGAACTTTTTGCCATAACCAAAACGATTACAAGTCTTGACAGCTTTCGTGTATTCTTTTTTCGAGCACGGTTCATGTCTTTGCTGAATCATTTGTTTTGCAAAATTTTTACGACGTTGAATTTCAACAAGCAACATAGCGGTTAATGTATTCTCTATGTTTTTTATTTCTTGTGCATAAGCATTCTTTTTTAAGTTAGTGTTAGGTTGAAATGTAATCTCAGGTATAATAATGTTGCGATGTGCCGTGTGACTGTGTAAAGATTTAAAAACAAGGTGTTTGTTGTTAAGACCTGTTTCCTCTATCAATTCCATATTTTTAAGGACAAACAGCCTATCTTTGATAGCATTCACGCTTACACCTGTAATATCATGCAATTTGTTTATGCTCCAATTCTTTACAATTGAATTGCGAGTGTGCGTTTTTACAAACAAAGAGAATGCTATCGCTTTTCTCAATTGAGAATTGCGATACATCTGATTTATTATAATTCTCTTTATCTTCATGTTTGTAAAAAGCAAGAGCGACAAGGTTGTGTACTTACCTTATCGCTCCGTATTTAATGCGTCAGTAAAGACGCGACTTAAATCCATTTATGCACCTCACGATGTACACAAGTCGTTTAGTGGTGACTAATAGCTTTGCTATCTTTCACGCCACAAAATTAATAGATTTATCTGTATTACTAATACTTATTCTTAATTATTTATAATTTATTAATACTTTATATTAGTTTATTAGCTCTTTTAATTAGTTTTTGCTAACTTTGAAGCGTTAAACTAATAAATAATTGCTTATGACATTTTCACAGACAGAACAGTATATGTGGGCAGACCGCATAATGAATGCCGTATGTACAATAGGTGGCATAACCTTTATACAGCTTGTATCAGAAGTAAAAACGGCTAAAACCAATGAATTAAGAGGCATTTATTGTCTTATCACAAGAGATTATAACATTCATCCAGAAAGGGCTGCACGACTTATATCTCGCACACGACAGAATGTTATCAATCAAACACGACGCTATTGGCAATACTTGCAAGCCAAGGATAAGGTAATTGTAAACCTGTACAACAGAACTAAAGAATACCTAAAACAATACGACTATGAGAAATGACTATGATGTTACGATACCAGATATGCTGTTCCCAAGCGACAACGAGCTGGAAATACCTACACTCGACATTAATATGCAGGCAGAAAATTGCCAAATACCTTTCCTTTGCTTCGGTGAGCAGAAACGTACATATAACATGAATGGTGCAGGAACACTACATTTCTATACGGACGACTATCGCTTTACGTCTGTATATGAGCATCCCGAAAAAATATACAAGCAGCACAACCCTGCTAACATCGTTGAGCCTAATTTTTCATTATTCAATGAAACGCCAATATCTTTCGGGTTGCAAGCTCTGTACAAAAAACGTTGGCTTGCACGTGCCATGCAGACACGTGGCATAGGCATTTTCGTAGACCTGAATGTCGCACAGAAATGGTATCAACTGAATATGCTTGGTGTTCCTCGTGGTTGGAGAGCTTTCGCAACACGCGGATATTCCGACCGCTTAAACAACCTTGCCTTTGAATTGTCAATAGCCAAGGACTGGGCATTAGGCAAGGCTCCTCTATTTGTTATATACGGTGGTGGCAATGAGTGTCGGCGGTTCGCCCAAGAAAATGGTTGCATCTACATCAACCCTGTTGTTACAACAAAGAAAAAAATCGAAGCTGTAAAAAAGATACAAGAAGGTGTAGCTTTCTTCAATGAAGAATTTTCTGTAAAGAAAGAACTTGAAAAACTTACACCATTCACACATCAGATAGAAGATTTTTCTGCTTTAAATAAACAAATTGCCGATAAGACTAATAGTTTATCCAACGATAAATAATTTTGTTGTTATTCATTTAGTTTGTTTTACCTTTGCTCCGTACATAAGCAATAGGTATTTAAAGGGCTGGCTCGTGAGAGTCGGTCTTTTATTTTATATATAATGTAGGCATGCAACAAGATTTAAAATATACTAAATACTAATGTTTTATTAGTTTTTATTTTGCTGTTTGAAAATAAACTATTAATTTTGTGGTATTAAAATTAATAATTAATTAATAGGAGATACAACAATGATACAACTTACAAAAAGAGAGCTTAATAAGCTTAACACACGCAAAGCAAAGGTTGCAAAGCTTAACAACGACCTTAAAGAATATTTTGATGCATCAGGCGATATGTCATTGCCAGACATTGAATGCACATGTATAGGTTACAGCCCAATGGGAATGATTGAAACCAACGACCTTAAAGATAAAGAAGGTAACATTATTGGTTTTCAAACTACCGTAGATGACTTAGATTACAAAGTTGAATACGTAGAAGAAGATGGTGATATATACCTTATAGGTTGGGAAGAACTTGAAGACGACCTTAAATATCAGCGTCGCAGACTTAACAAAGCTTGGAGAGTATTCAAAGCCGAAAATCCTGACGCAGAACTTGAACGTGACGACGAGGAGGATTAATTGTTTACACGGGGGTAGATGTTATTTACCCCCCCGATTACATAAATCATTAACTTTGCAAAATAAAAAAAAACAAAAGATTATGGCAAAAGGTGGAGGTTCAACAAGAACAGTAAGCGCAAACAATGCGAGCGCAAGCAGAACAAGCAGCAGCGCAAACAATAATTCTAAAGGTAATGCTGAATATATAAGCACGAAAACCAAAGAAATAGAAGGCTTTAAACTACCGGGACAAAATGATTTCAAATATATCAACATAAATGGAGAAAACTATCGTATTAGAGATAACAAAACAAGCGATGGCAGACATATTGTTGATATAATAAGAACATCCGATGGGTATTCTTTAGGTCGTGAAGTGTTTACGAAAAGTGGTTCTTATGGCATGGCGACTACAAGAACGAAATCACAGGTTCAAAAGGCAATACGGGAAGAGTTGCTAAGGTTGTTAAATAAGTAAACATGTACATCAAAAATAAACATGTTAAAAACAAATGTAATTATACAGGATAATTAGGTTTAACAAAACTAATATCCTGTATAAAAATAACACACATTTAAAGGGTACGCACGACTAAAACGTAGCGTACCTTTTTTGTTTACACAGAAACCTATAAATCCTTATAAACCTTGATAAATCTGCTTAACTTTGCCTTAAATCATTATAAAACACGTTTAATATGGCAAAAAAGCAGAATAACACGCTCAACGAATTGGGCGTTAAAGAACGAATAAATCTAAGCTGCCTGGAGCTTAATGAAGGGCAGATTGTAGGCATTCCAAAGAACCCTCGTTACCTTAAAGGCGAAGAACACGACAAGCTAAAGAAGTCGCTTAAAGACTCGCCCGAGCTGTTGCAATACAAGCCGCTTATGGTGTACGCAATCGAGGACGGCAAGTTTGTCGTTATCTGCGGTAATATGCGATTGCGTATTTGTCAGGAACTGCACAACGAAGGCGTGGAAGCTTTCGAAGCTTTGCCTTGCTTTGTACTTAACAAGGACGTGCCTATTGCTAAAATCAAGGAATATGCCATCAAGGACAACGTACAGGCAGGTAATTGGGATTGGGACGAGCTTGCCAACGGTGATTGGGAAGTAGAAGATTTGCAGGATTGGGGCGTTGATTGCTCATTTCTGACAGAATCGGAAGATGCCGACAATTTAGAAAAAAAAGAAAAAGAAGAAAAGGATTATTCAGATGAAATAGTTTCTGAATACAAACTCGAAGTAGATTGCAAAAATGAAGAAACTTTGCAAGCTCTTTACGAAGAACTAACAGGGAGGGAATTAGAATGCCGAATTTTGACATTGTAAGAGAAGTTAAGCCAAAGAAAACGTTCCGTGTTGCAAGTGTAATGGGAACATTTGATTTGGAAACTGAAAATATAATAGAACACTTCAAAGGAAATATAGCATTGCCGAATGAATGGTCTGTGGGATTAATCGTTGGCAATAGTGGAACGGGCAAAACAACAATAGCCAAAGAACTGTTCCCAAACGCTTACATTACCAACTTTGAATATACACATGAGACCATACTCGACGATATGCCCAGCAATCGCAGCGTTGATGAAATTACTAAAGCTTTCAATGCTGTAGGATTTTCTTCTCCACCATCATGGCTAAAGCCATATCAAGTGCTAAGCAATGGAGAAAAAATGCGTTGTGATTTAGCAAGAGCAATTCTTTCAGATGATGAATTGTTTGTCTTTGACGAGTTCACATCAGTGGTTGACAGAAATGTTGCAAAAATTGGGTCTTTTGCTATGCAAAAAGCAATTAGAAAACAACCAAACAAAAAAATGATTGCTGTCACGTGCCATTTTGATGTTGAAGACTGGTTGTTGCCTGATTGGGTTTTTAATACTAATGATATGACGTTTCACTTATGTGATGCGCAAAAAAAAAATAGACCAGATATCAGACTTGACATCTACGAAGTCAAGAAAAACAAAGATGACGTTTGGAAACTGTTTGCTAAGTATCATTATCTGAGTCATTATCACAATAAGGCAGCACATGTATATGTTTGCTTGGCAAATGGTGAGTTGGCAGGATTCTGCTCCATACTTACTTACCCGCACCCCAAATTAAAAAATGCGAGGAAAGAACATCGAGTTGTTGTTTTGCCTGATTATCAAGGCGTAGGTATAGGGCGGCACATGACCGATGCAATAGCACAAATGTACAAGGATAAAGGATATACATATCTGTGTACATCGAGCGCACCTGCATTTATTCATTCAAGAAGCAAGTCGCCTAAATGGATAGTGACAAGAAAATTATCGAGAACACAAGGAGGGAGCGCAACTGCAAAAATACAAAATAAGAAAAATACTGCTTGTAGGAGATTAACTGTTTCATTTAAATACAGAGGATAATAATGGCAAAAAGCAGTGGAGGTACGAGAAATTATAGAAATAATACCAAGACCTTAACAACAAGAAGAAAAGAGTTTAATGGTCTTATGCACTCTGGATTTTATGACGTTTCACGCTCCTACTTCGACCCGACAGGCGGATTTGTCGCAACAAACAAAGAGCATAATGAAGCCAAAGACCCTGAGCTTGATAAAGAAAAAGAAGCTACATTATTTCTCGCCAACAAGGGCTACAAAGTGTATCTTGACAGTGAACGTGCTACAATAGAGTTTGAACCTCATAACGATGGGCATATTTACAATATCCCCATGGATATAAAGACCATCAATGAAGCTGGCAAATACACCATCAAAAGGCAGTTGGAAAAGGCAAGCACTCAGAATGTGAAAGCGGTTGTTTTATATCAGAACAATCCTTTGGTTGATAAGAACTATGTAAAAAATCAAATTTATGGAGAAAATGGATTCATACAAAAATCGCCGAAAAAAGCATTAGAAAAAATTGATTGGATTATAGTTGTAGGTTCTAATGGACATGTTCATAGACATGACATTAGAAAAGAGAAAGAGGCAAGATTAAATGGTTAGCGGAGGATATGCCTCCCTAACTTGGATTCATCCGCAATATCATGCCGAAATGGAGCTCCCGCATATCAGGTTACCCCAACAGATAAATCATTGCAAATATAATAATAATAAATTAAACAGCAAAACAAAAAAGCATGAATAAAAACAAATAATTATGAGTAAACCCTTACCCATCAGAACAACCATTGAGCGTGCTCTCGACATAAACATTTCATCATCGCTGCCAGCAAAGGATAAGGTGGCGGTGATGGAGTGTTTACTAACGTTGAGCGCAAGTGAAATAAGGCGCATAAACGAAAGCGACAAAGCGAATGCTTTTGTTGGCCTGTGCACTAATATACTCCGTCGTGGTGAACTGATGGAGTATATGCAAATTCTCGAAATGTGCCGTAAAATGGCTTTAAACAGCGATAAACGTGCTTAAATGTGCAATAAACACATAATGAAAGGAAAATATAAGGAGGAAGGAAAATAATATGGCACTATCAAAAAATGAAAGCAAGCGCAAAAAACAACTTGCCAATCTTGAAAAAGGAAAGTTTAAAAAGGGCGAAGTTACTAATCCCAAAGGACGACCACCCAAGCCAAGAACAATGACAACGTTCATTGCCGAGATGAAAGAAAAAGGCTACGAAGTGCCAACTGCACAGACTATAGCCGAGTCTTTTCTCTATATAGCAACATTGCCCGAAGATGAACTTAAGGCTGTCCTTGCCGACAAGACACGTCCTATGATGCAGCGCATTGTTGCTAAGGGTATTCTTGACAAAAAGGGCATGGATATACTCGAACGTGTCGTAGATAGAGCTTATGGCAAGATACAGCACATCGACCTTACGAGCAAAGGAGAACAGCTTAGACAAGAGCCGTTGCAAGTGCATGTTGTTACGAACACTGAGGAGTACAATAAAGTTCTTGCAGAAATTCAGAAGGAAAAAGAACGCAAGGAAGCACAGCCTGGTAAAAAATAGGAGGATAATATTATGGCAAAAACAAGCGGTGGTACAAGGAACATAAGACCTAATTACTTAATATCAATTGGCGTTGGCAATGATGTTGTTCAAAGTTATGGAACAGAAGAATATCTCTCTGGTATTGTTAATGATTACAACAGATGCGTACAAGAATATTCTAACAAATTCCGTAAACAATTAGAACTTATAAAAAGCAAAGATACTTCTTACTATAAGGCATTAAAAAAGAACTATGACTATTATGTAGCTCATCCGTCTTTGGGCTCAAAGAATGAATTAAAAAATTACATTAAGAACAATGTAAATAAATATAAGAAGAGCGGTGATAGTTTTTATCTTAAAAGCAATCAGTTTGGGAGTAGCGTTGGTGACCATCTTGGTTCAAATCGAGCGTTTAGATTATTAATGTCTGAAATTAAAAAGAAATTGGACGCATTTAAATAAAATAGAAAGGATGCCACACGTATTTTTAGCAAAGAACTACATGAAGGTAAAAGCAGCCAAGGAAGCAGGATTTACAACTTGTTCTCTTCAAGGCTCAAGTCGCAGCGCGAAGACCTACAGCGTTGTGCAATTTCTCTGTATGCTATGCTATAATATTCCCGGAATGACAGTTTCTGTTATACGTGCTGGTATGCCTTCAATTAAGCGTACTGTATACCGCGACTTTAAGGACGTGATGCTTTCTTTTGGATGGTGGAATGAGAAAAGCATGAACAAGTCCGAGTTCGTGTATACATTTCCTAATGGCTCTTGGATTGAGTTCTTCTCCACGGACAACGAGCAGAAAGTACGTGGTTCTAAGCGAAGAATACTATTTGTGAACGAGGCAAATGAGCTTTCCTTTATCGAGTGGCAGCAGCTTCAGATGCGTACTACAGAGTTCTCCATACTCGACTATAACCCTTCATTTTCAGAAGAACACTGGATAAATCAGGTAAACGAGGAAAAAAGCACTTATTGGTTCATATCCACATATAAAGACAACCCATTCCTTGAGCAAAAGGTTATTGATGAAATTGAAAGCTTAAAGTGGAAAAACCCAAGTTTGTGGCGCATATACGGACTCGGACAGCGTGCTATTGTTGAAGGTCTTGTGTTTGAAAATGTTGTCGTGGATGACTACATACCAGTTGAAGCACATAGACACCATTGGCTTGGCTTGGACTTTGGTTACACTAACGACCCAACAGTCCTTGTTGACGTGTTTCTTTGGGGTAACGACCTATATGTTGATGAACGTTGTTATCGTACCAAAATGATGACTGACGATATAATCAGAGAACTTAAAGCTGTAAAAGGCGACTTAGAAATAATATCAGAGAGCGCAGACCCTCGTCTTGTTGATGAAATATACAACGCAGGTCTGAATATTAAACCAGTTACAAAGTTTCAAGGCTCAATAAACGCAGGTATTATGAAGATGCAGCAATTTAGAATACACGTTACGAGCCGTTCTGTGAATATTCGCAAAGAGTTTAATAACTACACTTGGCAACAAGACAAAGAAGGAAAATGGCGCAATGTACCAATTGATATGTGGAATCACGGCATAGATGGAATCCGTTATGTTGTTCTTGACAAAGTACTTGGTGCTTACGGCAGTGGCATGAGTGCAAGCGAGATATTGGGAATAATATAAACACAGCAATCTTTCATAAAAAAATATTTGCTGTGTTTATTTTACAATCTATTTATGTCTTGCAAGGATATCCAAGAACCATGCTGTGGCAAGTTATCAAGTACAACACCTTTGTATATTGTAGTATGATACACTCGCAATATGTCTTCTTCGGCATGTACATCAGAAATACACCAATATCCTTCTTCTCCCAAATGAGAGCGAAGAAGGAGTATTACCCATGGTGCGAGGTATGTGTTGGCGTTTATTATCGTGTACATCAGTTACAAAAGTACGTATTGCCTATCTTCTTAACTATCTCGTAGTGATAATTGCAGCCGAGCGTTATTTGGGCGAGGTAGCTTTTGACAGCTTCGTCCTCGTCTTCGCCTTCCTCTATTCGAAGTAGACCGATAGTAGGGTTCTTGGCGTTGACAACAACTACAGTGTTGGCATCTTCGTAATTGATATGTTTATAGTTGCCAACTCCTAATGTGTTAGTTATAATTTTCATAATTTTAATTTATTTCGTGATAAAGAGGGTTGAAATGTTTTTTGTTATATTCTATGATAGTGACGGAGGTGTCCGCTGGGCGCTCCGTGTTGAAACTGCGTGACTTGCTCGCCACAATATTCTACAGGAGAATCAAGTGTAATGGTCGTAGCAGTCTTGCCATCGCAGTCGTATTGGTTGCAAGTGTAACCGATAGTCATGGCTGGAAGCTGCCAAACACCCCAGTTGATGTCGTTAAGATAGCACAGAAGTATGCGGATGTTTTCAACCGTGGCTTCTACTGTATCACCCGAGAATACTGAGAGATAGGCTTGCTCGTGACGTTTGCGATTGGCAAGGGCGAGTTCTTGAGAGTGCCGCTTGGCTTGCTCGTTACGCATAAGAAGCTGCTTGCGGTCTTCAAGGAACTGCTCGTCGGTAACTTCCTTGCATTTGGAGAGGATGGCATCGATGCCACCTTGCGAGACGATGAACGAACCTGCGTTTTCCAACGGCTTCATTGTCGAAGTCTTAGTAATGAGTAATGTTCCGTCTGGATTCTGTTCAACAAGAAAACTCTTCTTACTTGTGAAATACATTTTCTTCATAATTATTCCGTTAACCGTGTTACGGGAGGGCTTGTTTGTTTTATTAAAATTCGTTCTTGGCAAGCTTTAAGGCTTCTTTCATTGTGTTAGCGTAAACCGTAAGTTCCTGCGAGTCTTCTTCTTTTGAAACAGCGGCTTTTATAGCCATACTTTCTGACTTGCCATTAAGCAAATGATAATAATGATTTGCTTTTTCGAGGCTTGATTTTTGTTATGGGTATTGTATGGCTAAAAATGCCAATGTTGGAGTAAGACTTGCGTATCAGATGAAACCGTCATTTTTGCGAAATCTGGTATCGTGTTACAGATTCCGTTTAATTCCGCTTTATTCATCAATTCCTGCGCTTCCTCTTTTGTATCAAACAAAGCTGCATCAGTTCTTTCCGAAACATAATGCAAACTACTACCTAAGAATGCAACAATCATGTGTCTGCTATTATAGATAGTTACGTAATACACCTTTCTTCTGTCTATTATTTCTTCTGTAGAGTTCTGTAATTTCATATTTTCCGCTTAACCGTGATGCGATAGGGCTTGATTTTATTTACTTATATTACCTCTGCGTCTTTAAATTTCTTCTTTGTTTTTTCAATGGCTGCGATGTACGACATGTATTCTCCGTAGCCTTCTTCTTCAAGAAACTCGGCATATATAGCGTACCAGTATCTATTGTGTATGTCGTTTTTAAATGGGTAATCCATATTTATTTTTATTTTTCATACATGAAGACTATTGTCTCTTAATCGGTTGCGGCGATAAATTCAAATTCGTCTTCTATTATGTCATTTTTCCAATAGATAACCTTAACCTCATTCAAGGTTTTATTATAATCCTCAATAGAAAAAACAAATTCTAAAATCTCGTTATTCTTCTCCATTTCGTCATTAATGTATGAAACAGACCACTCGTCACTATCTATATCGTTAATGCAATACTTTTTCTCGCTTGCCTTGCTCAACTGTTCAAGGTCGTTTGAAATAGTAAATGTTAAGCTTTTCTTTCTTCCAATGATTGGCGAACCATCCTTGCGTGTAACTTTAATTTTCATTGTTGTATCTCCTTTATTTATTAGTCACATTAATTTTAACACCACAAAATTAATAACTTTCTCTGTAATAACAAAACAATTTCTTAGTTTTCTTTTCGCTTTCAGAGTTTTTAAGACTTTGTAAATTGTTTACTCAGCATTTTTCTTTTGTAGCCGCTGGTTGTATGTGTTTCGTAACTTTGCTAACAAAGTTAGCAAGATAGATATGAAGAAGATAACAGAAATACTCGCAAATGATGCCAGCACAGTACATATGTTACTGACGGCACGAAAGCTGCCACAACATGACAGCTATGAAACTCTCATGAAGCAATGGGACCCATATGAACATGATGTTTTCGACAAGAAAAAACGTAAGCCAAAGAAAAAGCAAGTACCAACAGACCAGAAAGACCCTTTAACTAACAAAACCATCTACAGAACAGAATATGTAGAACGTGTAAGAATTGCTTTGCCAACCCAAAAGGTTGTTGTCAATCGTCTTGTAGGATTCTTGCTCACGAATGCTGTTACTTACAAAGCAAATTCGCATGGTGTCTATATTAAGACGCTCAACGATAAACAGCAGAAATTGTATGATGCAATAATGCATTGTTATCATGACAACAAAATGAAATATTTTGACAAGAAGCTTGTTCGTACGGTTTCTTCACAATGTGAAGCAGCAGAATTGTGGTATATGACAACTGACGAAAATGGCAGACTTGGCGGTGAAATACGTGTGCAACTTCTTTCGCCAAAGAAGGGAGATAAACTATATCCTCATTTCAACGATTGGCATCGTATGGATGGGTTTGGACGTGAATACTACATATTTGACGAATTAGGAACGTCCGAATTACATTTTGATGTGTACACGGATAGATTTGTGTACAAGTATATTAATAAAAATTCTGGATGGTCACTCATTGAAGCAAAGGCACATGGTTTCACGAAGATACCTGTAGTGTATTATCATCAATATAAATCAGAATGGGCTGATGTGCAATGGGCATGTGAAAGAGTTGAAGAGAGCATATCGAACTGGGGAGATACGAATGATTATTTCGGCTCACCTAAATATTTCATCCAAGGTCGCCTTGAAGGTTTCGCTGAGAAAGGTGAACAAGGTGCTGTATTCCAAGGAGGAAAAGACACTAAGATGAACGTTCTATCATGGGACCACTCACCTGAATCCGTCAAAGGAGAAATTGCTTACCTGTTCAATATTATCTTCTCGTTTACGCAAACTCCCGACATTTCGTTTGAGAACATGAAGACATTAGGCAACAATACGAGCGGTGCTGCCATACGTCTTATGTTTACCGACCCATTTATGAAAGTCGGAAACAAAACTGAAATGTACGGAGAAATGTTCACACGCAGAAGCAATATTGTGGCCAATGGCATTTGCAATGCCGGTATATACGTTAAGGGCATTTACGCAAGCGTAGCGGAGGACATTGACTTTGAGCCTGTGTTTGAGCCGTACATACCAAAGAACGATGTTGAATTGATGCAGCTTATCACACAAAGCAACGGAGGCAAAGCATCGACCTCGCAACGTCGCAGCATCGAACTCAATCCGTTAAACGATGATGCGGATAGCGTGGAAAAAGAAATAAAAGAGGAACAGCAGGATGAATTGATGCAACAGGCAGCGATGCTTGGTATGGGCAGTTCTTCATCAGCAGCACAATCAATAAATAATGAAGAGGAGGAATAATTATGGCAAAAGGAGGTGGAGGAACAAGAAGGACAAGTAGTGCGCAGGGTTATCGCACCGGACCAGGCTTCACGGAGCCTATAAAAGGACCTAAAGAGCCATCTTCAAGTCAGACGGAAATACAATATGTATACGTCGACAAGCTAACCTGCAATCAATCTGACGGTTACAAAAACCTTGACGCTGTTAAAACAGCGATTAAAAGAGTTGAAAAAGAAGACAAGAGAGCTGGCGCTTACGAGGAAGATAGTTATTATATAGAACGTGTTGAAAACATAAAAGGTCGCGGTCGTTCAAAATATTGGCACTTTGGCAAATAACAAAGTTAGACATGTCAGAAAAACTTACAGCTAAAAAGCGAAAGGAAGATTTAAACAGGCTATTCGCAGCGTACAACCGCCGACTTGGTATGTTGTATAGCAGTTATATCAAGAAACTTGCTTCTCTTGATTATGGGGATGATGTGCTTGAAAATGATGCACTTTTTAATTTTGACAAATTCCCTACTCTACGCAAACGACTGAATGATATATTCAATGACTATTACACCAATAATATGTTATGTTATGAGAATGGCATAACAGATGGCGTATCTCTTGCGTACAGCCACGACAATGCAGATTTAAGCGGTTTCTCTGTTATATCGGACAAAGCGTTATCTGCTGCCCGTAAAACGGCAGCAGAAACGTTTATCGCAAGCCGTTTGCACACAGACAAAGGGTTAAACCTTGCCCAACGCATTTGGAATTACTGCCAACAGACCAAGTCAGAATTTGAGGTGGCTATGTCTAATGTTATTGCCGACGGACTAAACAAAGGAACATCAGCCGAAGACATAGGCAGACGAATACGGCAATATCTAAAGGAGCCAGATATGATGTATCGTCGCTATCACACCGTTCAACGTCTTGCTAACGGACAGAAGAAAGACGTGGTAACATGGCGAAGAAAACGTATTATAGATGGCAGAGTAAGATTTGTAGAAGAACCTCTTGAAAAGGTCGGACAGGGTGTTTATCGTTCTTCGCGTATGAATGCTTTACGTGTGGCACGTACAGAAATCAATGCTGCATATCACACAGCAAGAAACGACCGTTGGGCAAACGAACCCTTTGTTATAGGGCAGCATATACACGTATCTCCACAACACGACCCAGAGGAAGATGCCGACATTTGCGACGACCTTGAAGGGTACTATCCTAAGGGCTTTGTGTGGAATGGTTGGCATCCTCAATGTTATGCCGAAGGTACTCAGGTTTTGACCACAAAAGGATGGAAAGAATTTAAAGATGTTACAACTCAAGATGTTGTATATTCTTTAAATCCACAGACACGAGAAATAGAAGAAACAAATATTGTAGGAGTACAAAAATACCCTTACAACGGAGAACTTATACGTTTTTTTAACCGTTCATTAGAATGTCTTGTCACTCCAGAACATCAAATGGTGTATATAAACAAAAGCGGTGCTCATGAGATAAAAAAATGTAACGCTACGGAATACAAGCCAAGTATGGGAGCTTTCTATCGTTCCTCTGTCAATACCGTCAAAGACCGCACGAACATTATGTTTGGCGACAAAAATATACCTTTTGATGTGTATTGTGAATTCATGGGGTATTACCTTGCAGATGGTAGTATGCAACATGACCACGGTATTGTCTTGTCGCAAGAAAAAGGACAACCTGCTTGGGAACGTATGCAAACATGTATCAAGAAAATGGGGTTTACACCACACGTTTATAAAAGCACCGTTGTTTTATACCATCGTGCTTTTGGTCAAGAACTTTTAAAATACGGAAATGCACATTATAAATATATACCACAAGAAATTTTAAATGCATCAAAGAGACAAATCCAAATATTTCTTGATGCTTTTATTGTGTGCGACGGACATATCAAGAAGCCACGTCCTTTTATGGGCAACAGAGGTCATGTATGTACTCCAAATCATGGAGAAAGAATGTATTTTACATCTTCTCCTCAAATGGCAGCTGAAATAGGTTTGCTATTGTTAAAAGTAGGACATCGACCGTCATATAGAATAATGTCACCTAAAAATACTGCCAAAAAAGATGGTACAGTTATAAAGCAGCGATATGACTGTTACAGAATAAGTGAATGCGATTCAGCAACCGCCACTGTATTTAATAAGGAGAAAGTTGAATACATCGGCTTTGTGTACGACGTTACACTTGAGAACAATCACATCATGTATATACAGAAAGACGGCAAATGCTTTTGGGGCTCAAACTGCATGTGCACCAGTGACCCTGTGATGATAAGTGGCGAGGAGCGTGAGCAATTCTACAAAAGGCTGTTCAACGGAGAAGATATGTCCAATTACGTATCTCCGAATCGTGTAAAGGACGTGCCCAATCAATATAAACGATACATTGAGGATAATGCTGACAAGATTGTAGACGCATATAAACGTGACAAGTTGGCTTGGCATTTGGCAAACAATAAAAGTTATTGGACAAGGTTTTTGAATGCAACACAGCGCAGGCAAATGGGCGCAGATGCAATGTCTCACCATCAATCTATACAAGAAATTGCTAAAGCAAGACACGCAAAGCGAGACGCAGAAGCATTACAGAGAAAATGGATGCTAAGACGAAATTATATGTATACGGATAAAATGAACGAGGTTATAAGAGATATGCAATATTCAGATTACCGTACAATGGGTAAAGCCCTACAAAAGCGATATAAGGATGTTACAGATGCATTAAACTCAAATAAGACTTGGGATATTGATAATATAGAACGTCTATTTAAACGCTTCAAGAAAGGTGTGTCTATTCGTGAACGTTGGGATAAACTGTTATGGGATGGTTTTTCTCCTGAACAAATAGAATATTGCCGTGAGCTTGAAAAGAAACTCGGCATACTTAAAGGCAGACCTATGCCATGGGAACGTGCCGACCAACAGAATGCGAATCCAGGGTATGTTCCAAATGTAAAAAACGGGTATCAAATAAACTGTGCCACCTGTTCTCCTACGTATATGATGCGTTTATTTGGCTTTAACGTAACAGCTGATAATTATTCCAATCCCTTAGTTGAGCATTTATCTAAAGGTATACAAACTTGGGAAAAATGGCTTAATGCCGACGGAACACAAGCGACATGGGTACAATTAAATCAATGGAAAAATGCACGTGGTTACAAAGAAATGACAACTCTTAGATATAAAGAGTTTATTGAAGACGTATGCAAAGAAACTGGCGTTTATGAAATGTCTATCGGATGGTCTAAAGGAGGAGGACACAGCACTATTATACAACGATTTGCTGATGGTAGCCTTAAACGTGTAGACGCACAAGTTTATTGTCAAAGATACCTCGGCATTGACCAAAAAAAGAGCCTTGACAATTTGTGTAAATATGGCGAGGCTCATTTAAAAGGTTGGAAAGGTTTTATTGCCGAATGTCGTGGCATAATGCGCATTGATGATAAACTTTTTAATCCTGCATTTGTTAAGATTTTTCAAGTTGTGAAATAATATCAAAGACTTCTTCGCCACAAAGGTACTCGACATTGCTTCCATCAAACAAATAAATAGAAGGTGGTCCAAGGCTAACAGGTTCGGAATAATCAAACATCCATGCTGTCTTACCTTTATATACACCAAGGTATTGAATACTGCCTTTATATTTGGCTGTTTCTTGCTTTAATGCTTCGCAAATTTTTAAAGGAACTTCCATAATGTTGTGTATTTTAGTTAATAATATGCAAATATACATCAAATATTTTGCGTAACAAAACAAAAAGACTACCTTTGCAAAAACATTGTTGTATCTCTATATGAGATAAACGTTAAACTCCAAATTGACCGCTGCCTTCCGTATCTCCACAGGCAGCGGTTTTTTGTTTATATACCCAACGCTTCTTGTATGTTTTTCTTCTCTTCGTCTGAGAGCATTCTCCATTGTATTTTACGATAATGTCCGTCAACGAGAAGCATAATCGACACAGCATACCCAAACGCTTTGTTTTCGGCTACACGTATTGATACCGCTTTCGCATTGTTATATGACTTTCTACCTTTTACGGGTACAGCCGTTTTTAAATCACATTCGTATGGCGACGTTGTTGTAACATTGAACAAACTTGCCAACTTAGCTTCTGTATATACGTTCATGTCTTATCCAAAGAATTCATTGTAGTAATCATTATCAAGAGAAATTTTTTCTTTGTCAAAGCTTGTTGTTATTTTCGTTGCATAACAACTAACTTTTGTTTTACATATTCTGTTTTCTAATTTCTCACCACTTACAGACACAGAATCAGGAATGTTGTCACTCCATGTTCTTACTTTAACAGAAAAATATCCATGACCATTTTCAAAGATTTCAATACTCTTTGTCAATTCACATTTATCATAGTATTCTCGCATATAAGCCAACGCATCCTCTTTATTCGCGAAGACACGAAGGACTCCTAAATGTATGTCACAAACATCATTGCTATTGTCTTTATCTTGCTGTTTCGACTCAACTGCTACAACGTAAACGTCAGTCAATATCTTATCTTGTTCCATATTATTTGTTTTTGTTTGTTTTTTTGGGTAAACACCAGCCTCGTTCTTTGGCTACTTCTTGGTTGAACATCATCCACACTTTTTCATCCTTAAACTCAAAATGCATAGTCCCCTTTTTGTATGCTTTACATCGGAAGAATCCCCAATCAAACCAACCGCCCCATGCTAATTGATTTTCACTTACAAAGTGGCTTAGGCTTTCCATGTTGTTATAATCTACGCCAGTTAGAAAACATAATGCTTTGCATATATCTTCTATTTTGTCTTTATTACCTCCTGTTCTTAACTTTACAAAAGGACTCGGCCAATGTGTGTCGTATTCAGTAATGCAAGACACGATGTATTTTCTGTTAACCATGTAGTTCGCATTAGTTTTCCAAGTTTCACCTGCTGTACTGTTTTCTGCCGACAAGGAACATATAAGGTCGAATGCTTCTGATAGAGCTGTTCTCATGCGGGATTCTGTTGTTTGTACCACCATATTCAACAATCGATAGACATTCCCCATCGTAAAAGGAACATTGCTCTGCTTCTCTACAAAACGGTTTATTTGTTGATGAAGTTTAGATGTTGCAAACTTCTCCATATTCAACTTTCTGAAAATAACATTCCAGTAGTATTTTTGCAACTCTTTTTTATATTGTTCTCTTGTTACTGTGGTAGAACGGTCTTCTGAGTTGACGGCAGTAAAATATATAGGCAAGCAATATTTCTCTACCTTTGCTATTTCGTTTATCTGATTTGACGCTTCCATTACGCTATTAAAAAACTTGACAGCAGAAATGTATCGATTTACCAAATCACGCACAACATTATATGGCATCAAGCCTTCTTTGGTGTTCTGATTCGCGGCATCTTCATCTTCTTGCGAAAAGAAGTATCCGGAAAACTCATCTTCGCCATCTGCTTGTTTATAAAGCTTCACAAGCGACACATTTACATGTGTTTTACGCTCAGACGTGCTGAATACGTCTCCCAAAAATTCGGAGCAACCATACAATTTGACTATCTCTTGCAATTTACGGTACTCTCTGTAACAAGTAGCATTGACATTTGTACTGTTACACAAGGCGATTATTGTGCATCCAGACGGAGCTATCTCCCAAGCGTGCATAATATGCTCCGTTCCTTGGCTGAATGGAGGATTCATTACTATGAGGTCAACATGACTTACTTGTTCAGCTGTTAGCTTGAGAAAATCATCGCCAACAAGAGGGCAAACTCCATCAAGCAATTTTCGTAGATGTGGGTCATTTTCACAAGCAACAACATTGCAACTGCCATTTCGCTGTAGCCATTTGACAATATTGCCGCTACCAGCAGAAGGTTCTAATACGGTCTTGCCTACATAATCTTCCCCTAACATCATTTGCTCTATAACCTCATTTGGTGTAGGGTAAAAATCGGGATTGTTTGAAAATAAGTTCATAAAACACAGTTTTATAAAGAAGTTTTATTGGAAATTATTGTAGTTATGCGCTCTTACTTTCTGAAAAGTATATACGCCGTTGGATAGTACATTGAATGGCGTTCAGTAACGGCATACCCTTGTCGACGAAACGCTTGCACAACATTATCTACCGCTTCAAACGAAGACACGTGCCATTTTTCTTCATTTGGCATATTTCCCGTCCAATTGCCAGCACAACAACCTTCGGTTCGCTGAAGTATCTGTACTTCCTTTCTGTCTTTAAGATTGTCAAGAACCCACTGTGCAAGCTCGTTTTCTTGCTGCTCAAGGGCATTTGATTTTGGAATTTCAATCATATTATTGTTTCTATTTTAGATTTAACAATGCACATAACTTTTTACTAACATTATTTTATTTGTTCAAAAGACTATTTATAAGTTCTTCTTTGGTTGCGAATATATCGTTCATATATCTGGTCACCTTACGTTCGTCAATACTGATAACTACGGAATTGCCATGTATGGATTTGTGTACCAAAGAAAGAATGTGGTCAAAATCTTCAGATGGCAGCGATAGTATATTTTTATATACACCAGCCTTTTCCGCACAAGGAGTAGACATTTTCAATAAGATACTTTGACCGAGAATCCAAATAGAATTTGTCTTTTTGTTCGCCTATAGACATTGACATATACAGGATAGTTCCGCTTGCTATTTTGTCGTTTAGCATCGTATAGACTGTTTGTCCAATACGGAAGTCACTTGCGAGAATTGTAGCAGAATTCCTTACTGCCTTCATACCACTGTCGTCGAAATTAAAAGAGGCATATAGCTGCTGGCCTTCTTTAAGTGCCTTGATTATTCTTTCCATGCGCTCGTCCTTGGTGGCTTCTCGTTCCGTCTCGATACCGTCTTCATCCAACTCGGTAACATATTCGTCGAAATAATATTCATCTTTATTACAGATGAACAAGCCAAGCTCTTGAGCCTTGATAACGTCGTTTGCTGTTGCTACCTCAAACCCAACAACGTTTGAATTCTTAAAATAAATACTCTTCATATCGTTTGTTTTAAAATTGTTAATAGTTCCGTGTGTGGAATCGAACCACAATGGAAAGCCTATCTTTGCACGAAAACCGACTATCTAAGTTGTCATCTTGCGTTTAACGTTTTCTTCTTAACGTGCCATAATACTGTATGTCACACATGTTTGCCGTGTTGTCTCACGCCTTATGATTTTACGCCATCACTAAGGTTTGGCGGTGGGATTTAAGCACCCCTTTCCGTGCTGCTTGCTTATGCGTCCGCAAACCAAACGGCAAGTTAAAGTCCTTGCGACCAAGTTTAGAGTAACTCCTCTCGATTTCACGCTTTCAGTCCTTTCTTTGTTTTACGAGGTAGGAAACGGCTCAAAGGGAACTACTAACCGCAAATCTGTAAGACTACCTAAGACTAATGATGTCTTTTGTTCCGTGTTGGGTCTCGAACCCGATGTGCGCCTTATCACTCACGGATGAAATATTGCTACTTATCCAAATTGTCTACTAAGTAGTTGATTTCGCTTTCCGATAACTCGATGTTTTGAGAATGTTTGAATTTGATTATTTCCTTAATGCCAATGATTTCTTCTACCGCTTGATAAGCCATAGCATCTGTATCATTGCCTTTGTCAAGAGCGGCGATTATATTGTGTGCAAAATCTGTAATCTTGTCCTTTGCTGCTGTTTTAACGTTTTCAATTTCTTTGCGCAAAACTTTCGCTTCTTCGTCAAATACACAGCCACACTCAATAGCGAAATCATTTTTTATGTTTTCACACATTGTGTCAATGTCAGCACCAAATTTCTGTGCAAAATAAGTATCGCCTTTAAGGGATTGCAATACTTTAATTTCTTCCTGTTTTGTCATTGTTGTATCTCCTTTGTTTATTAGTTAATTATTAATTTTAACACCACAAAGTTAATATTTTTCTCTGTGATAACAAAATGTATTCTTAGTTTCTTTTAGTTTTTAGTAGTTTTTAAACCTTATATTAAATACTATAAATAAATATCTAAATTAATAGCTACAAATCAGCAGAAAAGACTATCTTTGCAACTAAAACCTAAGCTTATGAAACAGATATACAATATGTCAACTAAAGAAATCCGTGAGCTTATAAAGCAATACATGGAGTTTGGGGTAATAAGCCGAGCTATACAATGTTATGAACGGTTGTTGTGGCTCGGAGAATTACGGCAGCGTGAGTATTTAATATTAAATATGATGTATGCGCAGAAAGGAAAGAAAAGTTTTTCTAAAGCAATAATTAAAAGATATAATAAAATTTACGTATTACAAAATTAAAATTATGAAAAAAGGATGTTCCGGCTGCTTGATAGCCACAGGCGTAGTTCTTTTCGCTTTTATGATTTTAGCTGCTATTGGACAGGACATAAACAACACAGAAGCAAAAGAAATTGCCAACAAGCCGTTGTACGAAAGTACAGAGTATGTAGAAGCTTTGGCAGAAGATATGATAAAAAAAAGGCTTAAAGACCCCGATAGCTATGAATTTATAGACATGAATGAGGTTTCAACATCTAAAGATGATGAAAAATTGTTTATTGTTAAATACAGAGCGAAAAATGGCTTTGGTGGGTACAATGTTTGTCAAACTCTTTTTAGTTGCGACAAAGATAACTTAACCATTATTGCAGATGAGGATTAATTATATCTTTATCTGCGTAAGAAGGATTATGGTAACAATTGTAAAACTTTAGAGTGAGGCATGAAGCTTCACTCTTCTTTTTTGTTATGAGTGCACGAAACAAAAAGGAGTACAGCAATTAATTATGCCATACCCCAGGTCTATCCCAATGCTGAAAAGCAATTGTCAAGACATTATTTAGATGTTATTGCTAAAGTTATATACATTTTCTTTGACGTTAGCTGCTATTGCATCACGTATAGCGTTAGAAGTAACAGCTGTTGCTTTGGCTACTTCTTCGCCATTTATAGTGTCTTCAAACGCCCGTATTATCCGTTCTTGCAATGAAGCAAATTCTTTATACAGGTCTATCATTTTAGCTGTTGAATTACTTACTGTATATACACTCTCGATATTGTTATTGTTATTATTGTTGTTCATAGTGTTTCTGAATTTAAATTGTTAGTTATTATTTCGTTTCTCCATTAATCTCAGCAAGAGCGAGCTTTACGTTGAAATTGTTTTTAAAAAGGGAGATAATGAAGCGTCTTCCACGCTGTGTCCAAACAGTGTAAACCTTGGTATGTGTGCCACCATCGCTGCTTGGGAAAGTGTAAGTGTTGGTGTCGTGTAATTTCCAACCTTTATAGGGTTTGTGTAAATTCCATTGACCCGACTGCTTGTAGATGATGTTTGCTTGACAGAGCTTGTTGTGTAACTCCTGTGCCGTGATGCCGAGGTCGAGAGCTACTTGACTTGAAGTCATACAATCCTTTGAATTAAGTGTCTGGTCGTAATATTCTACCTTTGGCGCATCCTTTGCGATACGCTCGCTTTGTACTTCGATAACTTGTTTGCTTTGGCTGTTCTCGCATTCAAGTTCTTTAATGCGCTCCTCACGGCGTGCGAGTGCCGCCTTAGCTGCTATCAAGCCACGGGCGATAATGTCTTCCTCGTTGTCTTCTTCTTTTGTCACAACGTATGCGCCTGTTGTGCGAAGAGAGGGCAGAACTTCGTTGAATACCCAATCTTGAAACTTGCGAGCTGTGGGTTTGCGAGATTGGAAGATGCAGCGATAAAGGTCGGGTTCGGTGACGAAATACATTGATATTGTTTGAATTGCATTTGTTCCATCTGATTTCTTACCGGTAACTACCCCTACGTTAATTGTAACAACCTGGGGGCTAAGACGCTTTACTACAAACTTTGTTTGCAATTCCAAAGCGTCGCACACATCTTTAAGGCAGAAAAGCAATTCGCCTTTCTCGTTCCGTGTAACACGGAGTTCTCCAAACATAGGAGAATTGAAATTTTTTACGTCAGTCATTTCCACTACGATTTTTTGACGTTAATATATTGTTGGGTTGATACAACAAAAAAGAGTGTACCGCTACCCTTTGTCAAATGCCTCATAGTGGAAGGGCACGCACATATCATTACAATATGCGCAAGGGCGCGATACACCAGTATCTTAATACCTTGAAAGTTGCGAGCATAAAAAATGCCCTACCTTGTGTGGCAGAGCTTCCAACCTCGCCACTATGATTTATTTGACACCACAAAATTATAAATTCTTTTGCAATGAGCCAAATCTTTCTTGAGATATTTTTTATAATTTATTTTCTATTATTTTTAACGTTGCAAAATTAATAAAAATAGACGTAAAAACCAAGCAAACTAATAGAAATATTAATATTTAGCATATTTTAAATGTTTACATAAAAGAACATAACAATCATTCTTTGTGGTTTTTCATTTGATATATAAAACTTAGAACTTCGTTATATAATATCTATTTTTTTATCTCTTCTAATATTGTGTCAAATATATCTTTCATGCCCTCCTTTAAAAAGTTCTTTGTCAGATAAAGGACATTATATCCTTTGTCTTCAACGTATTTGCCATATACCATACCAGCAACAACGATTATTGTATATCCTTTAGAAGCGACAACGCCAGGTTTGGATGCATATTCCTCTAATGCGTTTCGCACCTGTGCCTGCCCTCCCTTTACTTTATCAGGTTCGGGTATCTTGCCTATAACCGTATTAATAAGCTTTCCATCAAAGAATACGGCAAAAGATATAGAGTTTTTTAGATTAGCCGTTTGGTCTTGATAGCCTTTATTATCCTTCGAAAAAGTCACAGCTTTCTCACCAAGCTCTGGTAGTGCCATACTTAACACATTATCCACAGCTTGCTTCCTTTCTAACAGCCTTTGTTTTAAGGCATCAACACCTTTTATCTGTATGTCTACCTTTGCCATATTTGCAAAAGTAGCACTTATATTGCTTTAAATAAAACATAACATAAAAGACGAGTAAACAAAAAGCAAGGCAGAAGCACCTTGCTTTATGATATTATCTGTATAACACAAGGTCTACAACATACGCCCAACGTTCAAGACCTTTCCCATCATACATTGAATAATCCATGAGCCACCATTTATATATACCAGAATACATTGGGCGACGCACGGCAAGACGAAACCCGCTTGTAGTCTGTAAAAGACACCATTCTCCATCTTTAGGAAGTTCCTTTTGAGCATCGTGCCATACAGATTGCAAATACTGCTTTATTCCAGCAACGAAAGATGAGCGCAAATCTTCGTGTGTAAATTTACACTCGTCTTTGTCACCACTGAATAGATTTGGAGGATATTCTTGCGACCATGAGGTTGCTTTATCCACACATTCTTTCCGTGTAAGCGCATTAACTTGCCTTACGGCTATCTTCTGTCTTCTTGGCATTTACTACGTATTCTTTAAGGATGCAAGCACCATCTTCAAGCAAAGTATAACGTTCTTTTTGTTCTTCTGGCATCTTCTCATAAGCTGCCTTACTTGCTTTTTTAATATTGCGTTGGTCATACAAAGTGACTGCATACTTGTCAAACAAATCTTTGATAGTTTTATTGTCAACTATGTTTTTCCGAAATTTCTCTCTATTGGCTCCCATTACCAACGCCAACATTTCATCTATTTGCTTGATAGCTGTTTCAGAATACAATTTTTCAAAACATTTCTTCACATCTATATGGCGCAACTCGTATATGCGTTTGAATATGTAATGATGTGTATTCGCTGACATACATATAAGGTTCTGCAAGACAATCATCATCGCACACAAGCCTGCCTGAGGAACGCCAAGATTTTGTAATTTCTCTGCTATCTTATCACGAAGCTTATTGATTACTGGCAACGTTATGTCGTTTAACTGGTTAGCGTATTCATTGCAATAAGTTTCTTCTGATTTTTTTTCTATTGTTACAATTATCTTGCGCAAAGATTGATGTGCTGCATTGAATTTCTTTTTTAACTCAAAAAGAAAAATACCCTTCTTTTTTAGATAATATTCCATGGAATACATATAGTTATCCGTGATTAGGTACTCTGTGTAAAGAAACTGAAAAACCGACACTTTTGCGAGGTTAAGCGTTTCTTGCACATACAAGGAGTCTACAGTTTGGTCTGCATAAATATGATAGGTGTTACCAAAAGACTCTACATTAAAATATTTGATAGGATTTTCCATAGTTTTATATATTCATTAAAATAATACCTATGATTACAAGATACAATGCGTAAAACGCACACATAGCCCATATCGCCATTAACCCCACTCGCTCTGGTTGAGAGCAGGAATCAATGTCATTTTGTAGCAAGACGTAACTAACAAGCCCGATAAACAGGCCAAGAAATATAATAAGGCAAGCCATATTTAAACCTCCGTAATATTGTTTTTATGCCGGTATTCGCTTACCGCTTTGGTAAAATAAGGTGAGATGTTAAGCTCATTTACATAATCATTAATAGAATATACATTAACGCTATTGTCTCCACGTTCCCAGCCATTTGCATACAGCATCCAACAAGACGTTGTATAGACCACCTGTTGAGTGTTGTTAAAAGGATTAAATGCAGTTCGCTTTTCTATAACGATATGCAACTTTCTGTCGTTGGACCAAAATTCATAGCCATTAGCGTTTTGTACTGCGAATGGCAATTCATTTTTTGCTTCTATCTTATTCATTGTGTATCTCCTTTCTACGTTATTTCATTGTTATAACCTTTAACCATCGCTCTATTGCAAGTACAGACTGCTCAAATGAGCGACATATTACATATTCAAAACCAAGCCTACTGACCTTATTCTGAAATTCTTTCTGTTTGTCAGATTGCAATCCTTTGGGTGTTTTCATTTCCATAAACAGAACGTTACGCTGTGCTATCACTATAAGGTCTGAAAACCCAGAGAGAACGCCCTCACGTTGCATTATAGCCGCTTCTTTGGAATTGCGATAACCTCCATTAGGCACAGCAGCAATAATGTATTTAGGATATTGTAGACGAAACCACTGAACAACTGCCTGTTGAATTTTTGATTCTTCATGCCGTGGCTTGTGTTTTGTAGGCTGTTGCCGTTTTAAAAATTCATCATATTTCATCTTTAGTGCGCTGACTCTTTGCTTGAAGTTATACGCGAAAACCATAATCGCCATTCTTCTTCTGTCCTCATCCAATGAAGACAAGGACGTTCTTTGGGCATAGTTAAAGCACTTATCAAACCAAGCATTTCGTCATACGTCAGTTTGTCGTTATATCTATCGCCTTGACGAACAGTAAAGCAGTTGTTTATGTCTTTATCTATTTCTATAATGATATTTTCCATATGTCACTTCCATTCTGTATTGTTATTGTTTTCTATTTTGCGATAATGTATCTTACACAAATCATTTTCGTAGACACCGTTATTTTTCGCAAGCGCATTCCATAATGCTCCTAAACTAACACCAATTTTGCTTTTATCGTTTGATACAGCAAGCTCTGCGCACGTACTATATACTTGTGTTTCTTTTTCTTTTTTAAATTCAAGCACAACGATACGCTTGCGAGGATGTTTAATTTTGTTTGTCATCCGTTTACCTCCTTTTCTATTTGTTTCTGTGATTCGCTAATAAGCAAGTCTACAATTTTGTTTATCACTTCACGATTGCCAATGCCATGAACGCCATTGGTAGCGTACAACTCAACTCGGTATACGAGTTCGCCTTTGCGTAATTCTCGATATTGAGCATTTAAGCTTCTGTTACTTTCAATTTTTGACATATAGATTCTTTTATAAGGGTGCTACTTTGAATCTGTAGCACCCGAGATTGTATTTAAAACACAACGAGGTCTGCGATATGTGTACCTTCTGGTATAACAAGGTTATCCATACGGGTGCCATATTGCGTCTGTCGCAGAATGTTTACATCGTCTACAACGTTTATAACAACGCATGCCTCGCTGTCTGTTACAACAGTCATTGGTACAACAAATGAAGATGCAAGACGTTTGTTGTCCTCAACAAGCAAGCCATGCGTAGCATTGTCCTGTGTGGAAACAATCATTGCGCCTTTGCAATTTATTATTTTATGCGTTGTTGGCACAATCACACCACCTTGATGTAACGCGACATCTTCACTCGCAATCAGCGGAATTATACGTTGAGCATTTTCGTTGTTCTGAGCGTCCTGTTCTTCGTTTTCGACTTGTTCCAATGGTGGAATAAACTGAGGAGCTTCGTTGTTCTGAGCGTCCTGTTCTGTTTTTTTACTGTATCTTCCCATATTCTTAATAATTAAAACGGTAAATCACTGTTATCTTCCGTTGACTGTGCGAACGGAACATTGCTTGCTGTAGCAGCATTAGCTGAAGGATTAACAAGCGGTTTTATGCCACCAAGTATAGGCATAGCATCCAGCTGTTCCTTTGTCATGCTTTCGCGAACGTCCTTAGGCAGGGATTGCTTGACAATATGCGTCTGTTCGTACTTCGCTTCACGTAAGGCGAAGGCGGTTAAATCCAAATAAACAGCCTTTGGCGAACCATCTTCATTTACGCTTTCAAAAAGGTGGTTGTCTTCAATAGGCACAACAAGACAGCGTTTTGTTCCCGTGCGTCCTTTAATGTTCATAACACCAGAATTCTGATATTTTAGAGCATTTACTTTGATTGCATAGTTTTCTTTTTCCATTTCAATATGTTTATTAGTTAACCTTTCAGTCTGTTCAAGAATGATACATGATATTTACCATTGATATACTGATATTTAAATTCAAGCATATCATCGTCTGACATATCACCCATATCATTAATAACAAGTGTAGGAAAATTGTATTCATGAGCAAAACCATTCTCCTCAATGTGTTCATCGAAGTCCTCTTGATTCATTTTCTGTGCATCACAAAAAAAATAATCCAAGCTATCAATAACATGGTTGTTTATCCATTCTTTATCTTCGAGACAACCAGTATCTACGAGTTCGTAGAACAATCTGGCTTTGACAGCCATTATTGCCTTGACTCGCTTTATTTCTTCGTCAATCTGCCTTTCCAATAATTTGCTTAAGGTGAGTGCTGCGTTACTTCGTGTCTTGAAGTATTCACGCTGTGCAGCTCGCATCTGGCTAACTTTAAGAAAGAATAGTTTTTTATCCATTGTTTTGCTTTTTAAGTTCTTCAATCAATGCAATGGCGTATTTAACTGCTTCACTTGCGCAATTTTCTGGACTTTGGTATTCAAACGCAATACCTGAATCTGTGTTACGTTTCTCTTCACCCTCGTCCATATAGATAGCGCGAAGCATATGCTTAGCTATCTCGTATCTGCGTTGCTCCCAATCAATCGGCTTATGGGTGGTGGCTGCTGTGCCGTTACGCTTTTCTTTTGTCAGTCGTGCCACACATTTCTTACAACGTCCTTTGTAAGATTTTGAGAAAGCGGACAGTGGCAAAGTTCTTCCGCATATCTCACATCTTTTTGTTTCCATATCTCCTTTTTATTTTATGTTTGGTCTCGGAATAAGGAGTCGAACCTATATTCACATCGTGCTTTACAGGTTGCTTGCACGATTACATTCTAACATTTTAAATAAATCTTAATGGCAAATCTATTTACTTGAATTGTATTGCAACCTACCTTCCCATGAAGGATGAATTATTCCGAGTTGTAAAATGCCCCACCGCCGTAGGGCTGATTTTGAAAATTGTTTATACCGATGAAAGTGCGTCTCACGACGTGACAGAAAACAAATTGTTATAATATGTGTGTGTTCAAAAATTCCACCATCGCCAAATTCTGTGACATTATCATAGGTTGGTCAAGCGTTGCTGACTTGTACATGTCCGTAGCGGCATTGTAGAAATCCCACGCTGTCACCTTGCCTTTGTTGTGATAAGCAAGCATCATTTTCTCTGTGATACGACTTATTTGTGCTTGATTAAGGGGTATTGTATTGTTGTTACGAATATCCTTGAACTTTGTTTCAGAAGCGACACGCAAGGATGTTAGCATACCTATGATTGTAAACATTTCCTGTGCGCTTATCTCTCTGCGTTTCATCTTTTCGATTTTTTCATCGTCTTCCGCAGTTATGTTGCGAAGATTACCAAGCCATACACCAACCTTGTCAAGCAGTTCGTTAAGAGCGACGCCCTGTGTACTTCCGTCTTTGTAGGTGGCAGCATATTGTTCTCGGTTAAGCATACATTGATTGTGACATATAACGACGTTTCTTCCGATACCTACTTGCAAACCTTTCTGATGAAACGAGATGGCAAGGTTTGTTGTTATCGCATCATCACCTTCTCCTTTGTCAAGGTCGTAAAGACGAATGTTGCAAAAGACACGACGCAATATATGAGCTTCTATAGCACGTTCTCCAAACTTTTCTTCTTTCTGCGGCAAACGACTGACACCAGGAGCACGACGGTCTTTGTTGTTGGCTGCGAACAAATCCCATATTTCAGCTTTATAACCACGCTCGGCACACATTTCCTGTATCTGTTGGATAAGTTGGAAATGATAGATACCCATCAAAGGACTACCATTGTAGTCATTTTCTTTCTCAGTACGTGCAAGTTGTTCCAACGTTAGCGTCTGAACTTTACTAATATCAAAGTCGAGAAACTGGCGGTCATTACCTCCTGCTACCACAGGTTCTGTTACAGGTTCTGACACCATACCGTTAGATACTGAAGTTGCCACATTCATTGTTGAATACATTGTTGTTTCCATAAAATTTGTTGTTACGTTAAACTTGTTATAATTATAATGTTTCTACATTTTCTGTATGTAAAAATTCCTCGTCTACCTGTGTGTACATAGGCAGCATTGTTTTGCCATAGAGCCATTTAGGCATTATACACTCGTTTAAGTCGTCAGACTCGTTGTCGGGTCTTACGATGATTTTATTCTCAGGAACCCAGACTCTTTTGTCTTGCTCTTTGCCAAAGGCAAACATCTGAGCTTTCGGTGTTTTTATGTCCATCGTTGTTTTAGGACAACGAAAACGTACCATTGTTGTTGTTATCTCCATTGTTGTTTCGTTTTAATTATGTTAATACAATATCCATATCATTGTATAGGCGAGCATTAAAGTAACCGCTGCCCCAAAAGACCAATACTTGCAAGCTTCTACATCTTCTGCGTCCCAATTACGTGGGTCCATATAATCTTTCATATTCGTTTCGTTTTTTTAAAATTTATACCTTCCAACCTTTTTACCTTCGACATAATCTTCTTGCCAAACCTCGTTGTAATCCGATACATCGTCGGAATAATAACAGACTATAGACACTATGGCAAGACCAGCATTCAGACGTTCCGTTTCGTGAAACCTGTCGTTGTTTTTGCCAATACCTTTAGATTGCGCCTTGGCTATTTTGCAAGCTTCCTTGTAATTGTCAGCTCCAATAAAGTCGACTGTTTCATAATCGTTATCAACATCGCCTTTTACGTGCTGTTTTAGTGCCACCTCATATTGTGGTTTGACTGTTTCTCCATACATATTTTTCATTGTTGTATCTTGTTAATTTTTTACTTAGAGCAAATTATGCGTTCTATGCCGTTTTCAATTACTGAAAGGTAGCCTTTTTCTATACCTTTGTAAGTTGTTTTTGCTAAAAGCTTATTCTTTGTGTGAGTAGCTTTGTCTTCCAACTCATTGTAAACACTATAAAATTTGTCGTTCATGTTGTATCTCCTTTGTTTATTAACTAATTATTAATTTCAACGCCACAAAATTAATAACTTTCTCTGTAACAACAAAACAATTTCTTAGTTTTCTTTTCGTTTTAGTATTTATTAAGACTTAAACTAATAGCAATACTAATATTTATATTAATTTTGTGGCGTACAAATAGCTTGACATGGAAAGAAACAATTTCCCTATCTAAAAAGAGAAGGGTCTAAATATACAACATCTCCCGTTGTCAGTGCTGTCAAGCTCACTGTACAATGGGAGATTTTTTTAAGAATGATTATGGTAAAAAATTTACGATACAACATTGCGAACAGCCTTTTTAGGGATAAAGCTTCTCTGAAAGCCATTGCTTTGTTGTTGTTTTTTTATCATAAGCACAAGAAAAACGTATTAAAGAATTGGTCTATTAATAAGGTCGCTAATATTACGGGCGTGCATGCGTACACTATAAAGAAACGCATGAACACGCTTATTCAACTTAAATTGGCTAAAATTGAGGGTTCTTCTCTTGTTTTTCTTTCTGTCGTTTCTAAACACAAGGATAGAAATATAAATATTACAGACATCTGTTATGATACAATAAAAGACGTAGAAAAATCTTTATACGCCATTCTTTTGTGCATTATCCAATCTCGCAAGGATTTCTGTAAGCGTACCATTCTACAAGCACGTGAAGCAAGGCAGGTTAGTGTTGTCAAAAAAGCTCGTGCGCTTAAAAGGAAGTATGGTTACGGAGATTCTTACAATGAGAAAGGATTATCGTACAAAAGAATTGCGCGAAATTTTGGAGTTTCGTTAAAAACTGCGTTTTGTTACGTAAGATATGCTGTAGAAAAAGGTTTTGTAATGTTACAAAATCATTTCTGTGCTACCTTCATGCCTAAAGTGGGGAGATACCCTGTACCTGGGTATATGTTCACAACACGTAACTATGCGTACAACGTTACATCTAATACATATACAATTATAAGTAAAATATTTAATAATAAAGAAAATCGCGTGAGTGTAGCGCGATAAAGTCTGGTATATATAGATTGTAAAAAATATAGACATGTGAAAAATTCTACAAAGCTCGAAAAACTAAAAAAGTACCTTGACGAGAACAATATCTCGTACAAGTGTCGTCGTAAGCATAGAAATGGGCATTGCGACCTGTATGTTATTGCTGCGAAGGTGTCGGTAAAGATTGAAGGTGATGATGACGAGATATTTTATCGTAGACACAAATGCGGCTATCATCCTGTATTCATTCGCAAAAGTGACACACCAAAATTTGTTATTGAAAAGGTGTATAACACGATATACGATTCAATGGTGAAGCAGCAAAGGCTTTTTGAGAAACAGCAGCGTAAAAAGGAGGCATTGAAAAATGAAAAGAGAAATAGGTAATGAGGTATATTGCGGTGAGTGTTCATTTTTTAAGAACGAAGACACAGAAGGATATGGTTATTGCAATATAAACAAGAGAGAATGGCATTGTGGCGATTTGTGCCGTTTTATTACAGATGGTATGTCCGAACAAGAAACTCTTCGTTTGTTGCACTACTGTCAAAAATGGAGACGAGGTGCTAACATAACAATGCCACCATCGACATTGCTTGGCTTGGCTATTGACAACGCTATGCGCATTATCCGTAATCTTAAAAAAAACAACAATGAAGCCAAGCAAAGCATTAATTAACAGAATGCGTCAAGACCTTATGTCAAAGACAAGCGACGCAGAAAAAGCAGCGATAAGCAACTGCAAACTACTTGGATATAAGGTTGTTAGACAGCAACCCATAACGACAGGACGCAAGCTGTACTTTGCCGACATCTATTTGCCCGAACTCAAAACTATAGTAGAAGTAGATGGAGGTTATCATTATACAAGCTTCCAGAAACGTAAGGACAACAATCGTTCGTCAGGCATTTGGCGCATGGGGTATCACGTTGTAAGACTAAGCAATCATGATGCACGCAACTTAAACAAAGTGAAGGCGAAAATTGAACTCATAAAAAACAAGCTCAATGAAAAATAGAAAGATAAGAAACAAAGACAACGTAAGACCGTTGCATCCAGACCCTCGGCATTGGACTCGGAAACAGCATAGTAATTCGTGGAAAGCTAAAGTTGCCTACGATAGCGAAGAAGAAGCGGCAGAGTTTCTTCAACAGAATTCGATATTAAAGGCAAAAAAACCTGTAGTTTACAAGTGCCCTGTATGTAATAAATTTCATGTTTCAATACATTACAAAAAATGACAAAAAAGAGTTATTCCTGCTGGCACGAAGATAGCCCAAATGCTCATTGTTCAAGTTCCCAGCGTAACGAGAATCGGTACGATAGACAAAGACACGGAACGAGGTGAACACGGATTTAATTCTACCGGAGTAAAATAACAAAGGCTGTATGAGAAAATCTAAACATACAAAATATTAAAACAAAAAAACATGAACGAGATAAAGATATTTGAGAATCCTGCGTTTGGAAAGATTAGAACGGCAGGAACGAGTGAAGAACCGTTGTTCTGTGCTGCTGACGTATGCAAGGCTTTAGGCTATGCTAATGGGCGCGATGCCGTGACAAAACACGTGGATTACCCCGATGTAGCAAAATGCGACATAGGGGTTGTGACTGGCAAAAGGGCAGACGGAAGTGATGCCATTCAGTTTGTCACTATGACTTTTGTTAATGAGAGCGGGTTGTATGCTTTAATATTTGGGAGCACTATGCCACAGGCAAAATCTTTCAAGCATTGGGTAACATCAGAGATATTACCCTCAATCCGCAAAACAGGCTCATACAATATGCCTAACTTTAAGAACCCGGCAGAGGCTGCACGCGCATGGGCAGACCAATACGAGAAAACACTTGCACTTGAAGCAAAGAATAAAGAACTGAAACCTAAGGCTCAATATTTCGACGCACTTGTAGAGCGGTCGCTTCTTACCGGCTTCCGCGACACAGCCAAAGAGCTTGGCTTGAAACAAAACGAGTTTATAAGAATACTTATCGACAACGGATATGTCTACAAAACAACAAAGGGAGAAATAAGACCCATTGCAAAGTACGCCAACGACCTGTTTGAACTAAAGGACTTCAAAAGTCTACACAATGAGCATGCTGGAGTACGGACATGGATAACAGTCAAAGGCAAGAAGGTATTTCAAATGCTGTTCGGTAAGCATTGATAAAACCACAAATACACTGAATTGCTTGCACACCCAAGAAATATTTATTAGTTTTGCATCGCATACTAATACAATACTAAATTATTACTAAGTTTTGCGAAAAAAATTTTGTGCATCACAGAAGATTTTATAATTTTGTGGTGTACTACATTAATCAAGGGCGGTGAATAGCCGCAAACATAATCCATTGGGGCATATTTTATGCCCCAATAATATACATATACGGTATCGTACCCCCGTGGAAATCTGTAATGGAAATCCTGCCCTTGATGGTGTAGTACAACGGGAAAGGCGATGCCGTTTTTCTATTGCCTGTTATCTTTCAAAAATGTACTACAATGAAAGAAATCAAAATTATTAACAAGTCAACTTTTCTTGACAAAGAAATTGACGTATGGGGCACAGCAGAACATCCATTGTTTCGGGCAAGCGATGTAGCTGTCTGGATTCAACATTCCGACGTATCCACGATGGTTAAGATTGTTGATGAAGATGAAAAAGTATTTGTGACCAACCCAAACAATGTTTGTGGTGGTCAAGGTGCTTGGTTTTTAACCGAAGATGGCTTGTATGAAGTACTTATGCGTTCACGCAAACCTATCGCCAAGCAGTTCAAGAAAGGTGTAAAGAAAATTCTCCATGAAATCCGCACCAAAGGAGGTTACATCGCAACAAACGAAAACGACAGCGACGAGGATATTATGGCTCGCGCTTACGTTATTGCTCAGAGAACTCTTGCACGGCGTGAGGAACGCATCAAACAGCTTGAAACACAAACCGAACAGCAAGCAGAAACTATAAACTTGCAAAAGAAGGAATTGACCGTAGCCGCACCTAAGGCAGAATACTACGACAATACACTTGCTTCAACAACTTGCATAACAACAACGCAAGTTGCCGACGACTTGCACATCACGGCACGCACACTCAACGCAAAGCTAAAAGAATTAGGTATAATTTACTCGCAATCGGGACAATGGCACTTAAAGATGCCTTATAAAGGTTGGAACTTGGCAGGTACACGCACCTACAACTATCAGTCAAGCAATGGTGAAATATCAACCAGTACAACCCTTGTATGGAATCAGCGTGGCAAACGCTTTATTATTGCGCTTTACAACAACGATTTTAATGTAAAGCGAGCTATCGCCGAAATTAAAGGAGAAAACAAGTAACACACAAATTATTTAAATCAGAGTAAATTATGAACAACGATAAATCAACAAACAACAGCGAGATAGTATTCACAGTAAGCAACACCACATCAGAAATGCTCAATCTTCTTCGGGATTGTATAAAATTGCAAGAGCGGGCTATAAGCCTGTTTGAAGATAAAGAAGAAGGACAAAATGTGATTGACGCAACAATCGATACAGTTCGCGCAATACGTGACGCTGTTGCTGTTAACATAGGACAGAATATTGAGAATCTGGACAACACTATGATATAAACAAGTTTATAGAAACTTGTAGATAACACATTATCACGGAGTAGAACGCTAACAAATGCGTTGTACCTCGTTTTATTTTGTGTCTAATGCAATATCTTTTCATTCACGTAAACTTATACACAGACACAGAAAACATCATTCAAAACCAAAGAAAAACACGCTAAAACAAAATTGTTTACACAGCCTTTTTAAATTTCTTTATATCCATTTGTTTATAATGTAATTTTGTTGTCAGATAAAATTTTCATTAACGTTTAAACAGAATTACACTATGGCAATAAAAGAAAAAGTGCTTGCTTCTTGCAAAACGTCATTCGCGAAGTACGGTTTGAAGAAGGATGAACTTTCAAAGCTGGTAGACCAGATTATCGCAAGTCGTGGCCTAACAGATGAGTCAACAGACGAGGACGTTACCAAAGCTATCACAGCGGTCGAGCCTTATGTAGGCATGATGCAATCGTCATTCAATCGTGCGGTCAGTGAGACAGAGTCAAAGTACAAGGGTTGGGTTAAACCGACAGACCCTCCAGTGCCACCTACACCACCAACTCCACCAACGACTCCGACAAACGCTCCACTAACAGCCGATGACGTGGCAAAAATGATTGCCGACTCGAAAGCAGAACAGCAGAAAGCTATTTCAGATGCTGTTACTGCTGCTCTTGCTCCATATAAGGAGCGTGAAGAAAAAGCAAGATTGTCAGCATTGCTGCAAAGCAATGAGAAGCTAAAGGATGTCCCCGAAGTATTCCGTTCACGTTACACGCTCGACAATGAGGAGAACCTTGACAACGTCGTTGAGCAGATAACGAGCGATTATACAGCACTGAAGCAGTCGCTTGTCGCAAACGGCACATTCGTTACAGCTCCGACAACAAGCACGCCACAGACCGAGCAGCAGGATTTTATTAAGCGCATGGAGGGTTTTGTCGAGCGTAACGCTCCGAAGCCCGAAGGTGCTGCAAAGTAAATCAAATGTAAAATTAAAAAATTAGTAAAGTATGGCTTATAAAGGAATGTACTTCAAGAAGACAGTGCCTACCGATATTAAGGAAGGTTCTTGGTGGGAAGAGCAGTGCGTTGTAAGACAGGGCGGCTATGACCTTGACCAGAATAATCTGCCAGCCGAGCTAAAGTTTTTGCCTAAGGGTACTGTTGTCAAGCTTGGCACAGGTGGCAAGGCTGTCGCTGTAAAGACTGCAAAGGTTACGGAAAAGGCTGAAGCTGCTGCCAAAACAGTGAAACTCGCACCTGGTTCTCTCTTTAAGGAGGGTGACACAATTGGTGGCAAGAAAATCTCATCTATCGCAAGAAGCACTACACTTGACACTGTGACGCTTTCAGCAGGACTCGACGCTGCTATCAACGCAAACGACATTGTTACTGACTACAACAAGGACTCAGACGTAATCCTTGGCTTTACCTATGCAACTAAGGAGCTTGACAAGGACGCTTCGCAGCAGGTTGAGCCTACGCTCCGTGTTATGGAGGTCGAGGAAGCATCGCTCCCCTACCCTATCAACGCAGACATCAAGGCTGGCTTGAACGTCAACGGTATTGCGTTGTTCAAGATTCAGTAACAGCAAGTAATATTTATTAACAGGATAACAATAACACAAAATATAGAAAGGTATGAATAGTATACTCAAACAGCTATTAGACCCGAAGTCTTTTCAGACCTATATTGACGATAACATGAAGACCTCTACCTATAAGGCTTTGTGGAAGAACGAGATTAAGGAAGTAGAATATTGTGCAGCGAAGGTTTATAATGCTAATCTCAAAGAATACACTGCCGCAATGGTAGGTTCTGTTATCGCCAAGAACGCTGAGAAGCCTGTACATCATATGCCCGACTTCGGTCAATTGACGGGTGCTATTGGTCGCTATGGCGACGAGTGGGAGCTTGACAACGACTACCTCGACCAGATGCATCAGCTCGAAGGTCGCTATCGTGACGTTGAAGGTCGTAATTATACACAGGCACAGCTCAATGCACAATATGACAAGCTTATTAAGTACTCTTTCCGTCCATTCGAGCGTGCTGTCATCGCACCACACAAACGTCTTGATATGCTTTATTATGAAGGACTCTACACGGGCAAACAAACTGTCTCTCGCGCCAACAACGCAAAGGCAAACGTGTCCTACACCTTCGACCTCGGCATCAGGGAGCTTTCCGTTACCAACAACTGGGGTACAGAGACTGCAACGCCAATTGCCGACATCATGATGCTTAAGAACGAGGCAACGAAGAAGGGTCGCAATATTCAGAAGCTCCGTATGTCAGAAAACACATTTTACAAGATGTGCGAGGCAAAGGAAATCAAGGACACGTTCAAGCTTAACCTTGGCACAGTACAGCTTAATCCTGCTGTGCCGATGCTTACAGTAGACCAGATAAACACATATCTGAAGTCTGTTCTTCTGCCTGTGATACAGATTGACAGAAACCAGTTTGTAACACTTGCAGACGGCTCGACAGTCAATCTAATCGTTGACGACCGTGTCGTTGCTCAGTGTGCCGACACCGTAGCCATAATGAAGATTTCCGACCCATTGGAGTTGGTAGACCCAATTCCTGGTGTCACTTATTCTTCTCATGACGACAACTACGTAGGCTATTGGCGTGACAAGACAGGCTATCATGTTAACTACGATATGTGGGCGCAGCCTGTGTTCAACGGCTTGAACGACCTCTTTATTCTCAAGACAACCAAGTAAAAGGTTGTCTTAAGAACTCTAAATGTAGTAAGTTGTAACATTAAGACAAGGACAGCATGACAATCTCGGAAGCTATTGCAAGTGAAATACAGCCATTCTCTACTTCTGACGAAGCAATAGAGAAAATGTTTATCGACGCAGCCGACAAGTATAGCACATCGGCAAGTGTTGACGATACATATTCTGTGTCTGTAAAGCAGCCTGTAGCCTATGCTGCAATGCGTATTTTGTATAAGATGCGTGTGCTCTCAAGCGAGAATGTAGGCGGTATGTCCCAAGGCTACAAGAATCAGAATAGCTTAATTGACGATATGATAAAATCTATCGCCAAGGATGCGGGATTGGATGCTGACCTTGTTCTTAATAGTGATTCGGACGACTATTGGTTGCGTAGTGTAAGCATTTGGTAAAGGAGGATAAGATATGAATTTTGAAGACAAGCTACAAATACAGATTAAGGTTTATGATGTTGGTTATGTTCAGGTCGGAGATAGGTTTTTCGATATGAGCGACAATGGAGAACCTAATTTTGATGTGGAGCACGAGAATGCTGGCAGCGGTTATGATGAAGATGGGAACCCTATAGAAGCTACCGCTACGAGATTTTTAGACTTTGGAAAGTGCATTATCTATCCCAATACAAGTGCGAAGTTAATAGGTTTGAATGACGGGCAAAAGTACGTGTATTCTTACGAAATTATTGCTCCATTGTCAAAGCAGAAATACAAATTATTGCCATGTGAAGGTGACAAGGTGATGATAACAAAAAAAGACGGCACTATAAACAAAATAATGGAGGTAAAAGGCTTTACAACATACAAAAAGCGATACATCAAACTGTGGCTATAACAATAAAATAGTAAAGTATGACATTAGGTGACGACGCTGTAAGTGCAATGTATAAGCTCCTGAAAAAGGAATGTAAGAAAATCGGCATAAATGAGCATGGTGTCTTTAAATACGAAATCCCCAAGAAATCAAGCTTAAACGAATATGTCGTTATAAACCATTTGCCTTTTGTTCAGAGAGACACGATAAACGAGGGTGTTGTAAATGTAAATATCCACGTAAAGCGTACTGCCAGTGACGAACCCGACACACGACGATTAAAAACCATAGTAAAGAACATTCTCACTTTTTTTGTGAGTGATTATTATCTCGAAGGAGCGTATTTTGAATTTTATTCAGATTCACGACCAACGCCCGATAATGACAATACTTACTACATTAATTTAAAATTCAACGTAACGTATAACAACTTAAAGAATTAACGATATGGCAAAAACAGGAAAAAATGGTGTTTACGGCATTGAGGAATTTGCCATTGCCGACCCTGTAGCGAATGGTGGCTATCCTACCAATTTTCCGTTTAAATTCAAGGCTATCGTGTCTGGCTCTTTGACATTCAATGATAGCGCAGCGTCAACAAGCGACGTAGAAATAGAAGACTCAGAAGACCCATATGCAGTCCTTACTTCATCGGCAGCAACCAAAGGCTTTACTGTGCAAACATACGACTTGTCTGCTGAGACTTTCAAGGCAATACTCGGCTACACGTCAACTGACAGCAAATGGAACGAGGAACTCCCCACTGAGACTGAAATCTACAAGGCAGTGCAGATTAAGACCAAGGTTCTTGACGACATTCCAGCAAAAGTTTTCCAATTCTCAAAAATGAAACTAACTGTTACTCGCAACGGTTCTATCGGTAAGACAGGTCTTCCAAATCTGAATATTGAGTTCCGTCAGATGGCTGTATTTAACGCATCTGGTGACAAGGTTAGCGGACATCGTTGGGCTTTGCTCGAAGATGTAAAAACAGAAATCGATAAAGGAACTGGTGACGTTTAATGATACGAATTTCATTATTTTACACAAGCGGTGAGGTAAGGGCATGACCCAAACCGCACCGCTTTTTTATTTAACAGAAGTTTATGAAAACATCAGATAAAAAACATACAGCTAAGACGCTTGCTGAAACACCAATAAGAATCAAAGTAGGATGGCTTTCTTTTAAAGTTAAGCCACTGACCCTTATGCAGATATACGAAATGTCTGTATTTGCTAACGATATAAAGAAGCCTACATGGAAAGACAATGACAAAGTAAATATCATTGGCGAAATTATTGCACACGGCAATGACGCTCGTCTTATGTGTGAGATATTTGTTGTGTGCGCATTCCGCAACACATGGAAGCGTTGTTTATGGAGTCGCTTCATACGTAAACATCTTGACATAGTCGCATTCAACGAACTCATAAAATTCATCAGTCAGTCATTTAACGCAAATTTTTTCTTAACCTCTATAACTTTCCTCACTCAAGCGATAGTGATAACGGAGCCGCAAACGACTCCCCATGGGCAACAATTGGAGCAGTGATGAAATACTTTCGTATGAGTTACGAGGAGGTCGTTTTTAATCGCTCATACTTGAATATAATGCTTCTTAATCGTTCCATTCCAACATGGGATATTGATAAGGAAGAAAAAACTGATACAGACAAAAACAATAATACTAACACGCATCAACCTATTAATAAGTCAGTACACGCTTCTGATTTCTTTATGGATATGATGGGATAAAAATATAAAAACAATGGCAGCAACAGATGAAATACTTGGAATAAGTGGACAGATGGATATTTCTGACATTCAATCATCTATAGACAAATTGTGCGACAGTCTAAATCGTGTAGGTATTGATACAGAAACCCTTTCGGAACGTATGACTAAGGCTCTTACGGATGTATCCAAATCCGATGACGACCTTGCGACAAAAACACAACGTGCAATGCAGATATTAAAATCTGCTATGGACGAGGCTGTTAAAAGTATTCAGATTGTCCCTAATATGATTGACAATGCTAACAAGAGAGTTGGGGATATTGAATCTTCTATACATAAACTCAATGAAAGGTTAAACGATACAGAAAAAGGTTCTGGGGCCTTCGAAGCGATAACCAAACAGATTAATGTACAAAAACAATCGCTGCAATTAGCCAAAGAAGACGTCTTGGAACTAACGGATTCTTACAATCATGCCAAAAATTCCATATCTGAAGTTAATGGAGCATACCAAGCCTTAGGAGCTTTGTCTGTAGCAAGTACTGGAGCTAATAGCGCACAAACTGTATCTAATACTGCTGTAAGTGCAAGTGCTACAGCGGCAGCGACAGCAACAGTCGCCGAAGCGGCTGCTCATTCTGCTAATACCGCTGTTGCAACAGCAAACGCCGTCGCAGAAAATCAGAATGCACAGGCAACACAACAATTAACTGATTCTTTACGTGAATACATATCTGTTTCTGCAGGACGTGCGGAAATAGATAGAATGCAATCTGAAAACGCTAAAGATTTAAAGTCGGATATAAAATTGTACGAAGATGCAATTAAGGAAATACAAAATACACTAAACACATCTGATTTTAGCGGCAAGATAAAAGAAACGACAGAACAGATTGAAAAGTATAAACTTAAAATCTCGACATATAAGCAAGAAATAAAAAATCTTTCAGCAGATGAAAATACAACTGGACAAGGTGTCAGCTATTACAATAGACTTATTTTAAACGCAGAGCAAAAAATATCTGACCTACAAAAAAAAGTAAATGAATGGGGACAAGAACAGAGTCGTCTAAATTCAGATTTACAAGAATATAACACCCTTTTGGATGCTGCAAGACGTATACAGAGTGGAGAAAAACTTACCGATTCTTTCAAAAATACCGCCAAAGAAGCAAAAGAAACAGCAAAAGAGACACAGAATATAGGAAAAGAAGCTGAAAAAGCAGAAAAGAAGGTAAAAGGAATCTTTGGAGGATTGAAGAGTTCATTTGCTGGATTAATGAAAGGTGATTTTTCTGCGTTGTTTGGGTTTGTTGGCAAAATAGGAGCTTGGGGGGCAGCAATAGCTGCCGTAGGCAAAGGATTATATGATGCCTCTAAGGCAGCAGAAGCCTTCCGTGTGTCATTACAACCGCTTGACCATTATATGGATTCAGACAAAATAAAAGACCTCCGACAGAATATCCTCGCATTATCCTCAACGACTTCAAAAAGTTGTGTGGATATGGCGGACGCCGCTTTGCAGTTCGTAAAGGTATGGGATGGTCTAAAAAATTCTCCCGAAGCTTTAACGCGAATGATTAAAGCAGCAAATGAATTTGGAGCATTGGCAGGCAAGACATCTGCGGAATCAGCAAAAAGCATTGCTGAAATATCTGGCGAATATCATTTAACGGCAGAAGAAGCTACAAATATATCTAACGTCATAGCTACAGCCTCTCGAAATACAACATCTTCATTCGGAGATATGGCGGAAGCAATAAAATCTGCTGGTTCTACCGCTTCTCTTTATGGAATAAGTTTTAAGGAAATGTCGTCATTGATAGGATTTTCAAGCAATCAGTTCGGTGGCGCTTCTAAAGCTGCGTCAAAGTTTTCTATGCTCTTGATGAGCATGTCAAGGTTGCAAAAAGAATACAATCCTTCAATGGTTGGTATGGTTACAGCTCTCAAAAACCTTAAAAAAGCATATGACAGAGGTGAAAATGTAGGGGAAAAATTCATGGCTCGTAATAGAGCTACGGCTATGTATTTTATCAAAAATGCCGAAGCAATAGAAAAATACAATAAGACAATCGGCAACGCAGCAACCAAAGAAGAGCTTTTAGCTGACATCAACACACGTGCAGACGTAAACCTTAAAAAGCTAAACAACGCATGGAACGGTTTTCTTACATCACTAAATGCCAACCTTACGCCTGTATTAACAAACATCTTACGTTTCTTTAATAGGATAATTGGAGGAGCTACGCAAACTGCAGACGAACTCAATTATCTTAAAAATTACGATAAGAATCATAAGGGTTCAAGGAAAAGTGCGGAATATGTCAATGCAGCGACATCTGGAATGGGAGCTTTTCCTGAAAGTGCTGTCGTAGCAATGGGCGCAAACGAATCTTATAGAAATAATAAAAAAGAAAACTTCGAGCTGTATAAGAAGCAAAGAGATAGACTACAGAAATGGTATAAAGCAGGTGTAAATGCAGCAAAACGTCGTTATCAAAATGCAAGTCCTGTAGCACTCGCCAATGCTGGCGAAAATGTTGTCAGAAATGTGCTAAAAAAGCAAGGCAATAGATATTCAGAATTTACTACTGATATTTTGGATGATTTCTTGTCAAGGCAGCGAAGAAGTACTTATGCAATGCAACAGCAAACCATCAATACTAATGTTAAGCTCGGAGGAATAGGAGGAACGCAAGGAAAAAACAAGACTGCAGGGGAGCAAAAGAAGGCGCAAGAAGAATTAAACAAAATGTTACAGGAACTTGAACAGAAAAATATCGATGCGAATATTGCGCTTATGAAAGAAGGAACAGAAAAGAAGTTGAAAGAAATAGACAACGACTATAAGAAGCGTCTTGCCGAAATTAAAAAACAAGAAGACGAGTTCCGTAAAAAGAATAAAGAAGCAGGTAAAGGGGCAAATTTAACGGATGCGCAGTCAAAAGCTATTGAAAAATCGAAAGTACTTGCAAATCAAGACAGAATTAAAAAGATTGAAAAGCTAAACAACGACTTAATAGAAAGCGAAAAATCGGGGTTGTATGCTTTCTTAAAAGAATATGGCGACATAGAAAACAAAAAGCTTGCTATAACAGAGGAGTATGCAGATAAAATTGCGAAAGCAGAAAATGCCTATCAAAAGGCTTCTCTTGAACGACAAAGAGACAACGAACTGCGTAGTATTGACAAAGAAAACGTCTTTGAACAGATAGATTGGGAGAATGTTTTTTCCGACTTATCTTCACATACTAAAAAATATCTTGAAACATTGCGCAACCAGCTTCAAACGTTACTAAAAAGTGGCAAGTTGACAGACATCGAGGATATTGCTAAAGTACAGGAAAAGATAAATGACATTAATTCTGAAATTAGCAAACAAGGAGGTCTTTTTGATTTTGTTGGTGAGAAGCAACAAGAACATATACGTCGCATCAATGAAGCTAAAGAAGCACAAGAAGCTCTTAATTTAGCAAAATCGAAAGAGCAAGATATTGAAAAACAGTATGAAGAGGCATTGAAAGCAGCTAACCACAAAGCTGTAGACCTTGGAGTACGTGCTATCGGTGACGATACGGCAGATATACAATCTAACCTTAACAAGTTCGGTATAGACAAGTCGACCGCGGAATACAAGGAAATGTCTACACTTCTTTCTCGGCTTGCTGTTCTTGAAGGAGAGTTATCAGAAGCAAGAAAAAAAACAGCAAGAGCTACGAAAGAAGCTACGAGTAAAGAGGACGGAACGAAACGCTCGTCAGCGCAGAGTATAGCTGACTGGTTTGCTGATGCGCAGGAATTTATTACAAAAAAAGGAATTGACGAACTGCCTGGACTGTTTGAAAATCTCGGAATGGGCGGTATTGCAAAGAAAGCTTCAGAGGGTCTATCGGCATTCAATTCTGCTTCGGGAGCGGCAGCTGATTTTGCTACGCGTAATTATATCGGGGCGGCTCTAAAAAGTGTAGACGCAATAAAATCATTTGGCAAGATATTCGGTATTGGAGGTGGCAATGGAGCAGAAGTTGCAAAGAAGACCCAGGAACTTACCGAGAGCAACCAACGCTTGCAATATTCTATAGAGCAGCTAAAATCATCTATTGACAAAAGTTCAGGCATTAAAGCTGTTAGTAATTACCAAGAAGCTTATAAAGCACAGGAGGTAATAAACAAGCAGGTAATGGATATTCTACGTACACAGATGGGCTATCATGGTTCGCATCATTCTAACGCTTATTATTGGAATTTGTCTGCAAGCGATTATGCATCAATAAACAAAACACTTGCTCAACAAGCAGCAATAAAAGGTGGTTATACAGGTGCTACAATAAACAGAGTTAACTCATTGGAAGACTTGTACAAACTAACTCCTGAGCAGATGAACGATATACGCACCTATAACCAGGATATTTGGAAAGAAATGTTGGAACAAGGCAAGTATGATAAGTCTGAATATTGGGAGAAATATACAGAATTGGCAGGAAAGCTGGAAGAATTGACAGAACAAATAAATCAAAATCTGACGCAAACCAGTTTTGACGCTATGAAAAACGATTTCCTCAGTAGCCTAACAGACATGAGTAAATCTGCACAAGACTTTGCTGACGATTTCACGGCTATGTTAAACAAGTCTATGCTCAATTTTGCAATAAGCAAATTGATGGATGAGAAACTTAAACCTCTCTACGAAAAATGGGCGAACAAAATGAAGGAAAATGGAGGTCGCAACCTTACGTCTGATGAAATCAACGATTTAAAGGAGGAATACCAAAAAATCATTGACGAAGGCATAAAAGAAAGAGATACAATAGCTGCAATTACAGGATATGACGAAGCACAGTCAAGGCAAACAGCTACAGGTAAAGCAATAGAAGCTATCACGGCAGACCAAGCAAGTACTCTTACAGGAATCGGTTACGCCATGCAAATCGCATTGGAACAAGGCAACGATACAAGAACCCAGATAAGTATGGATGTAAGTGTTATGCGAGGTTATGCCGAAGCTATGGCAGCGAACATGTCCGAAATGCGAGACATTCAATATGAAGGACTCGGACAGTTGCAGCAAATTGTAAAGAATACGGCTCCTATATCTTTGATACGCGACGACATATCAAGTATGTATAAATTAATGAAAGAAAGGTATTAAAAATGAAAAATCAAGCATTTATAAAATTAGTAGATGAGCCAAATGAAGCTTACATTGACATTGATACATACGGTATAACATTGACAAGGGGATGGAGAGAAGCATTGCTTGCTCCTCCTCCTGTAAAAACATATGTTAGCAATGACAGCAGATTAGAAAATGGCGTTGCAATAGTTGCATCTGCAAAATATGTAAGACAAGATAAACGTGACATAAATCTTTCTTTTTTTCTCGAAGGAGAAACAGAAGAAGATTATCTTGATAAATACGAACGTTTCTTAGACAAAATAGCTTATAATGGGGAGTTTTGTCTGAAAGCACCATGTTTAAAACGTGTTTACAAACTTGTTTACACGCAATGTACAAAATATGGAGATTATGGTCTTAAAAAAAGTAACTTTACACTCAAATTAACGGAAAGTAACCCTTACGACAGAGAAAAGTTATGATTAATATATACAACATTGATGGCAGCGTACTTATGCAAGTGCCTGTAACAAAGGAAGCAAAACGCGAAGAGGAATTGTCTAAATCAGACTACATTTCTCTTTCATTTAACGCTGCCATCAAAGTTGTATTGCCTGTTGGCTCGTACATTGAATATACTTATTATGTAGACACAGTACGTAAAATTACACGTCAATTTTTACTGCTTGAGCCATACGAGCCGACACAATTAGATGAAATGTCGTGGAAATATACGCCCGAATTTCATCACCCCAAAATGATTTTAGGGAAAGTTCCTTTTTATATCAACACCAAAAATTCTCAGAATGAGGATATAAGGCAAACAAATTGGAGCTTTGTAGGTTCTCCCGATAATATCATGGGTAAAGTATGTGATTTTCTCAACAAAGACATTAAATTTGGAAGTTGCCTATGGAAAGCAGTAGTAACTAACGAACTTAAAAATTCCTTAAATGTATCCTTTGCTGACAATGATGTATTGTCAGCTTTATCTTCTATTGCAAACGCTGTGGGAGATAATTGCGAATGGCACATAGATTACGATAATGAAATAATATACCTCGGCAAGATTATTATTGGTAAAACGCCAACTGAATTAAACGTAGGAAAAAATGTTGGTATAACATCATTATCAGAAAGTAAGGAAAATTATTATAATTCATTTACTGTTTTCGGCGGTACTCGTAATATTACACAGGTAAACAACAAAGGAGAAAACATCTCGTCAGGTGATATTCGATTGCAACTGTCTATCGACAATGGTAGCATTATTGTAGACGGTAAAGAAATTGAATATACTATTGATAGATTTTCAACTATGGATTTGCGTCAAAATAAAGTTGTAGAACCTTTATTTACAAAGGTGCTAAACTTCTCAGATGTATATCCATCCCTTGACACATATGTCTACAATGTTAGAGGACGTAGAAAATATGTCTTAGATAGCACCACTAATCAAAAAATACCACTTACATACAATGCAGATGGTTCTGTTGCAACATACAAGACATTTACGGTATGGTACATGCGATTGGCTTATTACACCACAAGCAAAATTGAAGGTAAGAAAGTAATCAACACAACTATAGATGAAGGTGTAACACATTATTGGTACGATTTTGAGATAACGGATAATTTGCTTATTAACGGCAAAAAAATATCGTGTTCATTTGAACCAAACTTTGAAAAAAAAGCGTTGTCTGTACCTTTGGCTGGCAGAGGAACTAATGGGAAATATGTGGGTTTTGAGCTGAATTATCACAAAAAAAGCATTTCTATACGTGACACAGACGATATTGATGCAGGTAATTTTGAAGTCCTTGCTGGTGATTACGAGATTATTTATCAAGAAACAAATGGTCTGATAGTGCCAACGAATGCGGAAGATATGCTTATACCGCGAGGAGAAGAACTGCCTACTTTAAAATGCAATATTACAGTCTTGTATAACATTGCAATGCCAGATATATACAAGATTGGAGCACAACAGAAACTTTTAAAAAAAGCGACTGATGAAATAAAACGATTGTTGTCAGATTTAAATAATTATACTTGCAAATCATACCCACAAGTATTTCAAAAAAATAATCCAAGACTGCAAATCGGTCAATATGTTACATATAAAGATGGACAAGGATATAATCTTGAAACACGTGTATTAAAGTTATCTACTAATATAGATTATGACTTTATACAAGAAATAACCGTAGGTAATCAAGCTATAAAAGGTACTATAACACAATTAAAAGAGGACGTACAATCTATTATTGCGAATGGCGGAAATGCTAACACGCAAGGAAATTATACGGTTTCTCAATTAAATAATATTATAGCACAATATGGCGGAAAATACTTCCTGTCGAAGGTGAACGAGGATATAGCGCAAAAGGTTATCACCTTCATGGAGGGACTAAAGATAGGCGGTGACGGAAAGTACGGCATTGACGCTAAGGGCAATGCGGTGCTGGGGAACGTGCAGATGCTGGATGCTGTGCTGCGACGTATCGTGTCGCTTGGCTACAACGGGGCTACACAGCAGGGGTTCGGCATCGTTGACCGTGGCGACGGCAAGTTCAGGCTTGACATCAATGACCTTCAGGTGTGGGGCAAGGCTGTTTTCCAAGAGCTGGAGGTGAGGAAGCTGTCGTATGCCGGGGGTAATGTGTACCTGAGCGGTTCGGGGAGCAAGATATTCAAAACCGAGGAGCTGTATGCCGAGGCTGGCAAGTTGAGGGGCTGGCGCTGCTGGCTGCTGGCTGACGACGGCACTACGGCGACGCAGAACATGTGGCGTGTGGGTGACCAGGCACGCTGCCAGACGTTCGGACTGGCTAACAAGCAGAAGCCGACTCGTTCATGGTGGCGACTGGTGACTGCCGTGAGTGAGGAGAATGTGGTGCTGATTGACGAGTTGGGCAACGAGCTGTATGACGGCAAGAAGTTCGCGTGGATTGAGATTGCGAAGGACAACTGCGAGCTGGGCAGCGACGTGCCCATGGCTGGCGACACAATAGTGCTTGACGGCAACCAGAACCCTAACGAGCGTGAGCGTCAGGGTGTCATGATTTTGGAGACTACGGGTGCGAACACGCCTCGCATCGTGGCGTATAAGGGTGTTGTGGGATATACGCATGAGGGCTGTGAGGTGTTTTATCTTTCGCCTCAGGGCAGTAGAATTGTATCTACGTCGTTCGAGTGGGTGTCGCCGACGGGTGACATTATCCATATTGTCAATTATAGAGGCGAGTGGCAGAGTGGCGTGAGCTACGGCTATTATGACCAGGTGAGCCACGGCAACGGTGTGTGGCTGTGTACTAACATCAACGGCAGCACTACGGAGCCTAAGGAGGGCAATGCCGACTGGCAGCTGGTGATGAAGGCAGAGAAGGGAGAGAAGGGCGACGACGGTGTTGCTTATCAGGTGATGATAACGAGCGACACTGGCACGGTGATGATAAACGGATCGGGGAAAATGATGCTCAACGCTACGCTTCTGTGTAACGGCGAAGACATCAGTGACACTGTTGGCAACAGTGCATGGTCATGGTGGCGAAAGTCGGCTGACGCTGAAGACGATGCTGTATGGAATAGGCTGCATGAGAGCGTGGGGCGCTCGTGTCTTATCACACGTGATGATGTGGACAGACAGGCGCAATTCGGGTGTCGTGTGTACATATCAGACACGAAGAGTATTAATAGTAAATAATATAACTTTAATTCAAAAATAAGATTATGGCAAAAGTATTGGCTAATGGTCAGATTACTATCGTTGACCTAAATGACGGCAAGGCCGTGCAGTGTTTCACACAATGCTCTAAGGGCGAGACTCAGATTTATACTCCCGACACGGGTGTGTACACTCCGAACTATTCGACAAGTAGCCCTAACGTTATCACTGCCCGTGTATACGTGACGGGCAGTGCTACAGACCAGGCTCCGACCTCGGCTTGTACCGGATGGTCGTGGAAGGTGGATGGTACGGCTGCTACCCCAGTGAGCGGTAAGTCGTATCAGCTTAGCCTCACAAGCAACATCGCCAAGAACGGCAGCGTGAAGAACATCGAATGGTCGTGCAAATACACTGACCCAGAGACTAAGGCTACGACTACGTGCATCGGCTACAAGACGATTTCGCTGGCGAAGAGTGGCGGTGCGCTACAGACGGTGCAGATTGAGACTCCCGACGGCAACACGTTCGACTCGACCAACAGCACAAAGACGCTGCGTGCCGTGGCGAAGTTCTTCCGTGGCAACGTGCAGGACACTTCTCTGACTTCTATGACTTGGGAGGTGCTGAATATCAGTGCTGGCACATGGAGCGCCGTGGCTTCGGGCAGCGTGAGCACTTCGGGTGGCGTGAGCACTCTGAACGTGAGTGCCAATGACGTGCTTAACTTCCAGACCTTCCGCTGTACTGTCAAGGATGGTGGTGATACCGCCAGCGCTATCGTCACGTTCTTCGATGCAAGCGACCCATACGTTGTGGAGGTGTACTCGCTGACGGGCGACAAGATTGTGAACGGTGCCCAGTCTACCGAGCTTTTCGCCCGTGTGTGGAAAGACGGCAAGGTGGTGGAGGATGGTGCTACGGTGAAGGCTGACAGCGACCATGCTTCAAACTTCACGTACAAGTGGACGAAGTACAATGCCAGCGGTGTTGCTACCAACTGGAACGGTACGTCAAGTCCAGTAAATACTTCGACCAAGCCTTACGTCACCGTGGCTAACGCTGACGTGAGCGGCAGAGGTACATTTACTTGTGAGGTGTCTAAATAAGGGCACCTCACCCTTATTTTTTCTGTAAACTAAAAGATGAAAGTGTATGGCAACATTATTGGCGAGGGGTCAGATAACGATAGCGGCGATAAGGGATGGTAAGGATGGTACTGACGGTAAGGACTACTGGCAGCAGGATGTGTGGGTAGACTTGTCGGCTGCAACCTACGACCAGAATACATGGTACACGGTTGTGGGAGAAAGATTGCCAAATAATGGTTTTGCAGGCATTAAGGTGGTGGTGAATCTCAATAGCGGCACCAAGCCTTCATGGTCTACTCATAAGTTAGGCTTTTCTGTAGATTTCCATATTGACACACAAGCTTCAGGTTGGGGCATTACACATGCAGAGACAATCATCTATTCTGATACCTTCAATTTTTGCTCTGTCTCGCCCGTAAGCTACAAACAGTTAGGTTATGGCAGCATACCTATATTATATCTTCGAGGCGGTGGTAGGTATCGTGTAATCTCTACATATAACGCAGCGTGGAAAATATATAAAGATGGCTACACTTGGCAGTCGGGGAAATACTCTCAGTCTGCCATGCCTTCCAACACTCGCCCTACTCCCGAGGGTCATACACTTAAAGGAGAGAAAGGTGATAAGGGTGAGCAAGGTGACCGTGGCCCTCAAGGACCGACTGGCACAGCTGGCAAGGATGCAGTGTCGGCTTCGTTCTCTCCTGCTGCTCTGACTTTTTCGGCTAAGACTGATAGCAACGGCAATGCTATGGCTGACACGACGAGTGGAAATACAGCCACAATCACGATGCTTGAGGGCAGCAGTAAGGTGACGGGTACTTACTCTATCACTTCGACTGTGGGTTGCACGGCTACAATATCGGGCAGCACTGTGACGGTGAAGAGTGTAGCTCATGACACTATTGATGGCAGGGCTATCAGCAGGACTTCGGCAAACGTGACGGTGAAATGCGTGTATAACGGCAAGACGTGCTATGTGGATCTGCCTATCAGCGTGAGCGTGAGCGCTGTGTGGGGAGGCTTGGTGACTTCGCAAAAGGGCCTGGAGTCGAAGTACACTGAGATAAGCAACAAGTACAACGCCCTGCCGCTGAAGACGCAGGACGAACTGACGCAGTATACTTCGAGCATCAAGCAGTCTGCAAGAAATATATCCCTAAAAGTAGGCGAGACCGTAGTGGGCAGGCACAATCTGCTTACGGGCAGCGCATTCGAGAAGAAAACCTATTACTGGCAAGGCAACGATGCGTATACGCCCTATATCTCTGTGCTTAACAACTATAAGGGTTATAATTCAGCTGTGATAGAAGGTAAAAGCGGAACTAATCGTGGTGTTGACTTTATTCTTGTTAAGGTAAACGCAGCGAGAAAGAATGTCGTTAGTGCAATGCTAAAATGCAGCGGAACGGTAAGCGATGGAGACTTTAATGCGTACATCTTACAACGCGACGGCAGTATGGCCGACTTAAACAAGAACCTTTTTATACCGTTATCGGCAGCTAAGAACATGATAGCTAACGAATGGATGCTTGCTGCCGAGACATTGACCCTTGACGTTAACACAGCGTACATAGATTGCGTTTTCCTCTATTACGGCACAAAGACAGCCTATATAGCCTGTCCGCAGATAGCCGAAGGCGAGGAATATGCGGGATACACACTCTCGGAACAAGACAGAGGGTACATAGGCGGTAACTTGTTAATCAACACCGATACCCTTGTTAAGCCAGACACCTTATCTATATACAACTCTGACCCTCTTGTTGTAGACAGTACGCATACATCCTTGTTGCAAGAAGGTGATGCGAACAAGTATGGCAGCTATGCTACATTGTATACCGACGCGACATCTGCCAAAGTAAACACAATACGGTGGAACTTGAAGGGAATGAACCTGATTAAACAGGGACAGATGTATATGTTGTCGTTTGTTGCTAAGGGCACTGGCAAGGTAACTACCTTCTTATACAACGACGGTACACCTCTTATTGCTACTGAGGCAAGTGGATTTGCATCGGGCAATCAAAGTGCGGACGGTAATGCAGCGATTGTCTTAACATCATCATGGCAACGATATTTTGTGTTTTGGCGAGTTGTAGGCGACCAGTTGCCTATATACGTATTGTTCCGCGCCATGAAAGGTAGCAAGCTGTATCTCTCGCAGCCAAAATTGGAATATGGTGCTACAGTAACTGAGTATCGTGCCGAGAAGACTGGCTACGTTGAAGACAAGTCGATTGCTGGCAGTCTGCTTGACGCGGGCATTGACATTATGAGCCGACAGATTATTTTGACAGCCGACAAAACAATGTTCCGAACAACTAAAGGTACTAAGATAGCTGTGTTCGACGAGAACGGAATAAATGCTCAATTGGTTAGAGCACAGCGTCTACAGACTAAAGGCACGAACGGGGCGGAGGTGCAAATTGAGAACGGTATGATGCAGGTGTTCGGCGCGGCTGGTGTGGCTAATATCCGTTTCGGTCTTGACGATAATGGATATGCTACACTTGGGTATTACGACAACCACGGAAACCTGCTGTACGACCTTGGTCCGAAGGGAATTGTTAAACTTGACGTGTCAGATTCTACCATGACCCGTACCGCCTTTATCAATCTTGACGCGGCTGGACTTGTATCTCCTTACACGGAGAAGAAGGATGGCTATCTATGGATAACAGCCGATAATAACAACAAATTCTTTGGCTTGCAGGGTAAGCCTAACGTCTATGTTAGAGTGAATCTTGGCGTATCGAAGAGCGTGACGCTGTATCTGTATCGTGCTCCACGTGTAAACGGCGAAGTAATGGCAGATGATAAATATGGCATGAATAAGTCGCAGACGGAGAAGGCGGACGGCTGTTATTTTACCAGTAGTAAGATACAAGTTGTTGGTAACAACTTTACCAATCTCGCCAAAGGCACTTATCTGCCTTGGGACGCACAGACACGAGACAACACTAAATTCAGACCAATTGGTGTTAAGTCGGTACCTAAGTTGTCGGTTGGCGGTTATATGACGCTTAGTACATCAGCTTTAGCAAGTACGTCGCAGCTAAAGATACTTAGTACAGTGTATGGTGGCGGTATTTTTGTTTTCCCTGATGATGGGTTTGGAAATGTGACAATAAAGCCATCGGAAATTTGATATTATAAAACAAATTATGACAGAAAAAAGGAAGGGGCGGTGTTAGGAGCTACGTTGTTTAACTTTTAAAGTTTAAAAAAATGAGTATAGAGATAACGAAAGAACAAATATTGCAGATTATGCCTACCGCCAAAGAGCGTGTGGGCAAGTATCTTACGTATATAAACAGCTATGCCGAGGTGTTCGGTATTGACACTCAGCTGCGCATGGCTCACTACTTGGCGCAGATAGCGCATGAGAGCGGCGAACTGAGGTGGACGGTGGAGCAAGGGAGTAAGAGCTACTTTGACAAGTACGACACTGGCAAGTTGGCTCGGCAACTTGGGAACACTCCGCAGAAGGACGGTGACGGATATAAGTACAGAGGCAGGGGACTGATACAGATTACGGGTAGAGCGAACTATGACGCTTATAACCGCTCGGCTTTTTGCAAAGGTGACGTTCTGGAGAACCCGGAACTGCTGGAGAAGCCGTTGGGTGCTGTGAAAAGCTCGATGTGGTGGTGGAAGACGCACGGTCTGAACATACTGGCTGACAACGACGACGTGGTGAAAATCACGAAGAAGATTAACGGCGGTCAGAACGGATTGAAAGATCGGTGCTGGTATCTGGCGAGGGCGAAGAGAGCGTTGGGTATGTGCAAGTGAGAGTTAGAATGGTGTAGGTGTGGCAGAGGGAATGACATTAATAATTAATCATCTATAAAGAAAAGGAATGGAAAATATGGTGAATGGTATGACTGCGAGTACGGGACGTGCGGTGGTTGTTGGAACGATGGGTGCAGAGGCTTTGACGGCTCTGTATGACTTAAGATGGATGCTGGTGCTGATTGTTGTGCTTATAGTGGCAGACTTCTGGTTTGGTGTGAGTGAGAGTCTGCACAAGAAGGAGCACTTCAGATTTTCGAGAGCTGGACGGAGAACGTGCAACAAGGCGGTGGACTATTTGACGTACCTTATACTTGGCTCGGTGATAGGTCTGGCTATCTTTGAGCCGCTTGGTTGGGCGACACATACCACTACGGCTGCTATAGGATTGGGGTTTGGATGCGTGTGGGAGATTGATTCGATTGTGGGTCATGTGTGCGAGCTGCACGGTGTAAAAAACAGGTTTTCGATTAAGCGTCTAATCATCGCGTTGATAAAAAAGAAGGATGCTGACATGGGAGAAGCGGTTGAAGAGGCGTGGAGTGAAGAAGGAGAAAAGAAATAGACAAAAAAGAGTGAAAATATGACGAAAAAATTGTGGATAGTTTATGGGGGTGTGTTTGTGGTGCTGTTTCTGCTGTTTATGAATGTGGCGTTGATGAGACACTACTTCAAGGGACAGACGGAAGAGTGGAAGGACACCGTGAGGGTGACGGTGGTGGATACTGTGACGTATGACAAGCCAGTGGCGAGGGACAGCTTGGTGGTGAGGTATGTGAGGATGATGGTGCCTGTGGTACGTGATACATTACACTCTATCTACACTGATACTATACAGGTAGATATGCCTATTACACAGAAAAGGTACGAGGACAGCACGTATACTGCCTGGGTGAGCGGATATGAGCCTTCATTGGACAGTATAAGGGTGTATACGAGAAAGGACGTGGTGACTATAAACAAGATAATAAAAGAACCTCCTAATAGGTTTGTAGTTAGCTTTAACGTCGGATACGGGCTTACTCAACATGGCTTACAGCCATATATAGGTATTGGTGTTGGGTATAAACTATTTTCATTTGGTAAACAAAAATAAGCAATATGGAATACGTACTATTGATAATTGTTGGTATCTTTGCTGCTGTATCAGCATTTATGCCAAAGTGTAAAAATAAATAATTAAGTATGTTTTAGGTAATTAGATTGTTTTAGGATGTGCCTTGCTTGTCTGTGATAGATAGGCAAGGCTTTTATTTACAAATTGTAATAATACACTTCTTTTGTGTAGCACTTTGTCACACAAATCAAGTACATGCTAATAATTTGAAGGATTAACAGTTAAATTAACTATATTCTGATAATTTTTTGCTATATTTGCACAATATCAGATTTTAGACTAAAGATTATGACAGAAGAAAAGAAAAAGACACTCCTTTCTGTTTTAGACGGAATGGACGTGAGCGAGGTTATCTCGCTGTTAATAATGAGTGGTAACAGCTATTCAAGAAGATTGTTGAAATTCATCAAGTGGATAACTAAATGGCTACCTATATGTATAATGGTGTGGCATAGTTTTGCTATGTTGGATTTTTCTCAGAATCCGAGAGAAATGTTTATCGTGCATTCCGAACACTGGCCAAGCTACACATTTATATATGTGTTACTGTATGTATTACCACTTGTGCTCATACTGTTCAGCAGATTCTTTTGGTTATGTTGGTTTTACAGAATACCATTCTTCTACTACTTCGGTGTAAATGCAATACACCTTACGTATTGGTCTTGGTATACAACAAAAGAAATGGTAATGTCATGTATGTCTGTAATAGTAATGACAGGAGTATTTTACTTATACTGGGTAATAGATTGGTTCTTAACAAGAACAAGGATAGGTAAAAATATTTTCTTCTAAAGGCTAAGAATATGAAAAGAAAGGTTTTCAATTACTACACTTTGGCTCTCATTCTTAAATCTCTGTATGAGAGCTGTATGAAGGCATGGGAACAACAGAAGAATGGAGAAAAGGTAACAGCTTGTGGAATGTCAGATGAAGATATAGAAGAATTATGCGAAGACTATCTTCCGAATCTGATGAATCCTATGATGAGCACAGAAGAAGTGAAAGAAAAGTTATGTGTAAGCGATGCCACTTTAAACAGACTTGTTGCAAAAGGAGACCTACCCAACGGTCAAAAGAAGAAACGTGGACATACACGTTATTGGAAAAAATGGGATATTCTGTGGTTTATAAAAAAGAAAAACGAAAAGAAAGGCTGATATATGGAATAAAATAAATACCTTTGTATCGCTAAATTCAAAAGTTTATATACTTTGCCCGGTAGAGTTCTCACGGACTATATCGGGCTTTTTGTATAAACAATGTTAATGCAAATATAAATGTGTGCAGAATGTTTGCATATATCAAATAAAATTAGTAATTTTGCATTGTAGAAATAAAACATGTATAATCTTTTAAATTTAGCAATTATGAAGACTATTGATGAAATTCTGAATCGAAATGATTATCAGAGAATGACAGCGCAACTCAAAGAACGCGTTGAAGAAATCGCACATAAAGTGCGACTAAAACTTGTTGAATTAGATTTGGAAGACGAAGAATTAGTCATTACAATAAAAGACGCGAATGGATGCAATGTCGATTATGTAGTATTGCATTGTGCATCTGTTACATCAAACAGTTGTGGCAGTTATGAATTTTTAGGCATCGACGTATCAAGTAACGAGGAAAACCGCAACGGATGGAGATGTTTACACTCACTCGAAGATGTTAACAAAGACTACTATTACGCACAAGATTACAATGCACCTGTACATGGAGCGAGCAACAAAGAAGCTCTTCGTTTTCTTAACGCTGCTCCTCAACTGTTTAAATCGTTAGACGAAATAGAAGAAAAACAAGTGCAAGCCGTTAAGGATGCACTTGAAAAGACTAAAAACTTATAAACTAAAAGCTGAGCTAACGGCATGACGGGTAAAGATATGACAACAAAAAACGCAACAATCCGTCTTCCCGAAGATATTGCAGAATGGCTAACGGAAAATGGAAAATCAATCAATCAAGCTATCATTGAAAGCTGTCAGGCTCTGAGACGTATAAGGACTGTATCAACAGGAGAAATACGAGGAGTCTTTACTTCGGCAGAATGGGGATTTCTGGCAGACAGCTTCAATGGTACAATGATAACTGACACATTTAGATGTAATGTACAAGCTCTCATTGCTCATTGTGAGGATTCTGCCAAATATGAGTACTTAGATAAGAAATGGGAAGTTGACATGGAGAAATTCATACAGAAGATAAAGTCTTTGCGTGGTGCTAACATTGATGCAATATACGCACGTATAGAAGACTTTTGGGAAAATGAAAGAAATTTAGAAGAATGGATAAATTTCTAATTTTTAAGCAATGCTCACCTTGTATATAAGGTGGGCATTTTATATATATATAAATGATATTACTTCCTATCACGTTAATTTACTGATATTGAGCAAATTAAAAATTTGATGATAGAGTTATTAAAAGTCTCATAATAACACACTACCTTTGCCTTGTAACGTTACAATAGTGTTAGTAAATCTATTAAGGTAAAAACTGAAAAAAGATTGTTATTATGGAGAGTAAAACTTACGTATTCGGAGAGAATGGACCTACTACTGGTGGCGGTCTTAATAGCATTCTGGCTATGCTCCCAGCACTCATGCAGAAGCAGGGCGTAGACCCAAGCCTTTTTGCCCTTTGCAATGGCAAGAGCAATGGCAATGGTTGGGGCGAAAATCTATTCGCCATCTTGCTTCTCTTCATCCTCATGGGTAGAGGCAACCTCTTTGGAGGTGGCTTTGGTGGCGGTATGATGCCTAACGGACAAGGTGGCGTTGTTCCTATGCTCAACAACGATGCGAACACAGCCGTTATCATGCAAGCTGTTCAGCGCAATGGTTATGATGTTCAGAGCTTGGCAACAGCCCTCAACACTTCGAGCGACGCTGTAATGGCTGCTATCAACAGTTTAGGTCAGCAGGTATGCAACATCGGCAGTCAGATGGGCTTGAATACCAATCAGATAATCACCGCTCTCATGCAGGGCAATAACGCTATCGCTACACAGTTGGCTGAGTGTTGCTGCAAGACCAACAACGCTATCACCACAATGGACGGTAACGTAAAATTGGCAATGTGTCAGCAGACAGGTGCTTTGACAAATTCTATCAACAACGTGGCTGTTAGTCAGGAGCGTGGCTTCTCTAATCTTGCTTACGAAACTCAGCGTCAGACTTGCGACTTGCAAAACGCTATCAAGGACAGTACCCAGACTATCATTGACGGGCAGAAGCAAGCCGAAATGCGCGAGCTTCAGAACAAGATTGACTCGCTTCGCGAAGAGAACTCTACGTTCAAGTCGTCTGCTATGACTTCGCAGATTGTAGGTCAAGCTATAGCACCTATAAATGCTGTACTGACAGGTTTGCAGCAAGAAGTAGCAGGAATCAAGTGCAAATTGCCCGAGACAGCGACTGTAGCTTACAGCCCCTTTACTGCCGTTCCTAACTGTGTAGCAGCTCAGATGGGATTGTATGGTTTCAATGCCGTAAATGGTGCAAGTTTTTGGAACTAAAGCATAATTGGAGGGCAGAACTATGATTTGGGGCTATCCTTTTTCTTGGGTCAACAGGAGAGGTTCGGCAGCGATAGGTTCTACTGGTGTAAAGGTAAATGCTGAGAACGTGGTGTTTACCTTTAAGAACCACGCTTTCGTGAATGCCAACTACAGAGGAACAATTTTCGTTAATCTGCTACAGGTTATACCGACAGGTACAACGACTACGCTGCCAATCCTCTTTGAGACCAACGGCACGACACAGGCTGTAACCAAGTTTAATGGAGCAGCACTGACCGTTGCCGACGTAGCCGGAACTGGTGTATATCAGTTGTGGTTCGAGAGAGACACTAACACCCTTCAACTCATGACGGGTATTGTATAACAAGTTAAAATTCGACTTCTATGTTTCAAGGACTTCGACAAAACAGCATATTTTATGTGCTTGACAAATCGGGAGAACCGACACTGAAAATAGGACAAGTGGTAAATGTGAGCAATCCGCAACCCAAGTTTCCTTCATATCAGCCTGGGCAATTTAATCCGCAGCCAATGGAAACAACGGTAGATGTAAAGGTTAAAATGCCAGATGGTGAGGCAGAATTTAAGCAATTGCCATCGAACGGACAGATTGCTAACTCGGGAGACCTCGTTGTATCTGAGAGCCGTGAGGCTATGAGCGCAGAGATTGAAGCTATGCTCAGGCACTCTAAAGAGGTGCTTGAGAGCAAGGAATATCATGAGAAAGTGGTAAAGAACTGTGAGCAGATGTTGGGTGTCCTCAATCCGCAGATAGCCAAAGAAAAGGCGCAAGAACAAAGGATAGGTAACCTTGAAGCCGATGTGAGCGGCATGAAAGGCACGCTGTCGAACATTGAGACTATGCTGCAAAGAGCCTTGAACAAGAAGTCGAATGGTAACACTTAAAAATTGTACATTATGTATATGGTTGAGATTACAGAAAACAAGTTTGACGAACTTGTTGAGAATGCCGAGAAAATGCTTAAATACGGTGGCAAGGTAATGTCCTGCATCGAAAGTTTGAAGCATGGTGACGGTCGTATGGGCGAGCGTTCGCCTATGTCAGATTATCGGGACATGGGACGTGACGAGCGCAGACGCTATGAGCGTGGCATGGACTACGACGATGAAGGACGTTACGGAGAACGTTATGGTGGCGGCTACTATGGTGGTGGCAGACGCTACTAAGTAATAACCGACAGGTAGGAAACAGTATTTTCCTACCTGTCTTAACAAGGAAAGACTATGGAAAAATGTAGAATGCCTTTAGATGTCTATGATTTGAAGCCTGATGCAATGATAGCCTATCTCAGATACAATGGTTATCATTTCAATAAGAAGATGTGCGACTGGGCGGTCGGTCGAATGCGCAAGGTTAACAAGGCGAGCGGTAAAGAAGAGCCGATTGAACCTATAAGTAAGGACAAGGTAGAGGAAATGATGCAGACCAATGGGCTGACCCTTGAAAACCTTGTCGGCTACGACCATGTCTATGTGGCGAATATGTGTAAGGCTGACTTTTGGGGCAAGTCCATTAAAGACGAAGCGAGCTTGGCGCATTATGTAAAGGACACAATAGACGATGTAGACCAGAAGGACGGTTTTGTGTTTAATCGCTTCTATGCCGACTGCTGCCACAATGGTATGCCTATACCTTGGGAAGATTTGCTATGATAATGCGTAAGATTCACTTGGAGCAGTATAGGTGGAGTATTACGTGCTTCATCGGTTATACCGCCAATGACACTGATAAGATATGCCATGCATTAGAAAATATAGGCTGTAATGGCCACTCCCTTGAATCGGCATACAGGCATCTATCATTGTCGAGTGACGAGCGAGGACTAACCTACTCTAACGTAGGCAAAAGAGAAAGCGTTGTCGCAGTTGGCGCATCTGACAACAAAGGAAGTTTGGTTAACACTATAGGCCATGAACTCTTACATGTAGTTGCGCACATCTGCGATAATGACGGAATAGAAATGCAGAGTGAGCAGCCATGTTACATAATGGGCGAGCTTTGCGAAAAGATATTCAATTTTTTATAAAATAAACAGATAACAATTAAAACCTATTGCACTATGACAGACTTATTTAACGACATTTATGCTTGTAAAGACGAACAAGCAAAGAACAATGCTATTGCATCCATTGAAAATATACTCAACAAACGTTTAAACGATGACGAAAAGACAGTCTTAAGGTCAACTATACGAAAGGCTATTGTGGGCAATCATTTTGATGTCTACAGCGCAAAGCAGCGTATTTCGCAGATGTATTATACAACGACTGACGGTTGTATTATACATGCACCTTTCGTATCGGAGCGTGAGTGTGCGGAACTGTACGAAGAATACAAATCACAAATCAAAGGCTACAATCTGTATGACTTCTCCGTTGTACTTAACAATGTAATTGCCGACAATTATAAACTGCTTTATTCTTGGTGGCCTAACGAAGAATGGTGTATTATGTTAATAAAGTTTTGCGAGATTGCCGTCAACTGGCTCAATGATGATGATACGCCATTTATGGGTGAGAAAGCATGGAAATTATTAGGTAGCAAATAGAATTTGTATCTTTAAAAGAGGAGGCTATATAATACTAACCTCCTCTTTTATTATATATATAAGCAAATCAAACTTTACTATCAATAACAAAATCAAGTTTAAAGCCTTTTGTTGCGCAATATGTGGGTTTCCCTATTTGTTGTGCAATTGTTTTCCGAAACATCTCACTATCACCGTTGTTTGCAGAAATATGAATAAGAACAATAGCCTTTGTGTTGTGCGTGTTGCTTGCTTTAAGGCAATTTATACACCTTTCAAGACTCATATGTGTTGCTTTAGCTCGTATACCTACCTTGCGAGGAATGATACCATTCTTAATACTGTCTTCAACAAGTTCGTCAGTATGATTACACTCGATAAATATGTAGTCTATCGGAAAATCAAATTTATATTTTATATGATGAGTATCTGTAAGAAATAGCATTGTACCTATTTCTTTGTGATAAATAATAAAACCACAAGGAGCCTTTGTGTCATGTTCCGTATCGAACGCTTTTATTACAAATTTACCTACTTTAAATTCTTTAAATAAAGGTATAGGACAGTAATGAAAAGTGTTGGGCTTTATATCACGCTCTTCAAGCGTTTCTTTGGTCGCATACACATTAAAAGCTTTGGCGTACTGTTGTATAAAACCAGCATGGTCGCTATGACTGTGTGTAACAAGACAACCATTCACTTTACTAACATTACCACCTAAAGCTTCTACAGCATGTTTGTAATTGATTCCACATTCTATTATGAGTGCTTCTGACTTATTCTGAATTACATATCCATTACCAGAACTGCCACTTCCTAAAGTTGTTATATCCATTTTTATACATTTATTTAATAAGGGAGCAAGAATATTCTTACTCCCCTACTCTGTTTAATTATTGAAGATTTGAAGCATTATGGCTGCTTAAACATATCGGGCATTTCTTGCTTGCCCATAGGCTGCGGTTTGCTTGAAGAAGACGTAACTGTGGCGGCTTGACTTTGAGGTTTATTTGGGATAGTCTGTGTTTCTTCTGATGTTGTGCTACCTGTATTCAAGTTTAGAGACTGAGTATTAGCCTCTTTTTGTTCTTTTTCCTGTGCCTGTGTGAGCTTCTCCTCTGCGGAAAGCTGGTCTACGTTGTCTTCTGTAATTTCTGTATATTCGCCATCTTCCAGTTCTTCTTTAACAGCGAGACCACAAGTGATTTCCGGACAATGTGCTGTCTGAAAACGAGTAGCGGCGCGGTAACGAAGCATCTGCTCAGGTTCAACTTTCCAGTTGCTACCATCTTTCTGATACCAACCTTTTTTCTTTGCGATATCGATGGTTATGGTAGACCCTTTTATAAGTTCACCCTGTTTGTCAATCGCATAAGCATAACACCCCCAGGTGTCTTTACCTTCTTCGCCAACAAATTCATATCTTAGCGGCGTGGCAAAAAGACCGCTTGCGTTGATGCATGCAATAAGGAACTTAGCCGAAAAAGATGGCATTCCGTAGACGATATATATATTCTGCATTAGCATGAGTGGATTCGTGTGCAATCTCTGAGCCATGTCTATTGCAATCATTGTGTTACCAATATTGTTCTGAAAGATTTTAGGCACAATTGTCGAAGCCGACAAAATCTGCGCCATCTTATAACCTGTATTAAAACTTTCTTGGTTCGCAAACATATTAAGGGGTGTCGCTGTTGCTGTTGGCTGACTAACTGTAATATTTGTTTTGTTGTCCATAATTGTATTTTTTAAAATGTTTCTACTTTAAAAGGTGCTCCATATATGCATTGTAAATAAATCGCTTGTTGTATTGATGGTAATGCGTTTTCTACAGACTCTTTGCGGTCAACAAAAAGTGGCACATATATATCTTTTGCTTTGCTAATGCCATTGATAATATCTATGCCCATATTGATGACTGTTCCGTCGTTTGTGCTGTTGTAGTCAACTCCATTGCGGTCAATAGCTTTACAAATTTCCTTTTCATCATCATTGGTAATATTCTGTTCGTAGAATTTCCAACGAATGAGTGAGAAAAACGAGTTAACTTTACTTTCAACAACAGCAATTTTATTCTTTTTATACTCTTTTATCTGACGTATTACCTCATTGCAATCTGCCACTATTTGAGCGAGTTCTCGGGAACGTTTATCAAGTTTTACTTTTTCTTCTTCTATACGTTTGTTATTATCTCGACCAGACAAGCGTTTGATTAAATCATCACGTTTTTTTGTAAGTTCCTTCTTTTTAAGTTTGTTCTCCTCATGCGTAGTATCAACAACAAGTAACGGCTTAGTTGCTACAATTGCCTTTAATGATGCATCAGCATCTGCTTTTTCGCTGCTTTGTTCCCATGTTAGAGATTGCAGTTCAGAACGTTTATTGACAAGATTATTATATGTTTCTTGTCTTGTCTTTATATTATTGTTGTCACTAACAGATGTTACAAGTAAGTAAGTATTGACAAGACCCTTAAGCACAGTTATCTGATTATGTATTTCAGTTGCTTTATTCTGTATTTCTGTCAATTTATTTGACTTGTGTGTATTAAACTCATTTACAGCGTTTTCGTATTCCTGTTCCTTCATTTCGTCCGTATAAGGACGACCACAAACGGGACAAACATCTGTTTTGGCAAAGTTAAATTCTTTTTCGTTAACATCTTTCCATTGTTGCATTAACTTGTTAAACTCGTTTGTTAATTCAGATATTTTTGTTTTGTTATTAACATGAGTATCTGAATGCTCTTTTTGCAGACGTTTCGCTTCATGCAATGATTCTGACGCAGCGGTTACATTTTTGAATGCTTCATCTACCATTTGGAAATGATTTGTCTGCCACTGTTCTCTTGCTTTATTATATTTATCGTTTTCTGTAGCAAGTTTATTTTCGTATTCTTGCTGTTCTGCCGTATTAGTAACAACTCCTTGCAATGCAGCATCTACATCAGCTAACTGTAAATCAATTTTCTTTTTATCTTCCTCAACAACATCAAAATCATCTACTACTTTTAATGCGTCCTGTGTCTGTACCTTAGCTGGTATCGTTTGCAATTCATCGTTAGCCTTCTTACGTGTAGTATTCCACTGTTTAAGCATTTCAGACAATTCTTTTTTCTCTATCATCACCCCTTTGTATACAGCAGGATAATTTTGCATCAATTCTGATTCATTGATTTCACCAGCCAAAGACATAAGTATTCTTCGACGTTCATCAACTTTATATGACCAGAATATATTTATATTAGAGAGTAAAAACCAATCATCGAAATTACACAATGAGTTTAGCTTATCTCTAAAAGCAGAAACAGAATAAGGGACATCATCTATCAGACGTGTTTGTGTTGTGCCCAAGAATTTTTCTTCTACTGTATTCTCAGCTTTATAACGTTCAGATAAACGACGTTCTATTTTAATATCTCGCTCATCATTGTAGTTAATAACAAGCGAAACAGAAGTTTCCAATTTGTGAATAACGTTGTTTTTGCTGTCTAAGGTTTGTACAGTCGTGTCAGGACGATTTGTAACACCAAACAGACACCAGAGGTAAGCATCGTATATGGTTGATTTACCTGTTTCATTACCTCCACTAATAACAACATTGTGTGTAAAGTTGATGGTTACATTCCGACTTTTTTTAAAGTTCTGGAGTGTAATTGTTTTTAATTCAATTTTCATTGTTGTTTATTTTATGTTAAACTTCCTTCTTCGCATTTCTACTATAAAATCTTGCATAGGTTTTGACGCATTGCCTTTGTTACGTTTTTTACAGTACATTGCCCATGCGTTGATACCTGTTTTACCTTCTCGAACAAGACGTTCTTCTTCTTTTTGTTTTTCTTCTTCTTGTTTTTCTTGGAGTTCTGCTCTTTGATTAATTAAAGTGTTCTCGCACATACGTAAAGCTTGCAACACAATTTGAGGATTGATTGTCTTACCTACATATAGCACGCCATAAGCTCCACTAACAAACTGTTCAAAGAAATATGTTAATTCAGTTGGTGTTAAATGATAATATCTTGTACGAATCTGCCTTGCAATCATTATTACCTGTGCATCACTAACAACACCGAAAGCACCGCAGAAATTAAACACATCTATTAATTGTGCCTTTATCCATTTAAGAGACAAGCCTTCTTCTGTTCTTGCATCAATAGCACTTATTGCCAAATCCTGTGTTGTTACCGCTTCTAAAGCTGAATGAATTACAACTTTTCTTTGACTAATAAGAGGATAACGTGCAAGCATTCTTTCTGTGAGATTAATCTGCGTTAAAGATTGCTGCTGCTTTGGTTGCAAATCCAATTGCCGTTCGTTGTTCTGCTTCTCCATAAGGGTCTATTATTTCATCTTCCCAACAACGACCATTAAGGTACGTAAATGGGTCTTTTTGGTATTGTTTTTCAGACACAGAGCGAACATAAGCAGGAGTTGCTGTAATACAAGCTATCCTGTCCTTCTTCGACATTCGCATCCAACGCTTAAAACATTTATCTTTCCCTCTTTTTTTGTTGTACATATTCCACCACTGCTCAAAATCGTCATTTATTTCCTTTATTGATTGTGGCGGTGTCACCTCATAACCGTGTTGCAATAATAAATCTATTGCTTGTCGTATCTCCTTTTCCATATACGTTATTTATTACATGTATTCTCCACCCCAAAAACGTATTATCTCAGAACCAAGAATAACACGCTGTCCATTAGGGCGTATCATACAAGAAATTATCTTGCTTTCAACATATCGATATACAGTAGTAATACTGATACCAAGTTTGGACGCTGCTTCTTTAATCGTGTAACGTCCTTTAGGCATTACGTCAGGACTACAATTAATCATTGGCATTTGTTTTTTTATTCCGCCGCAATATATTGTATATTGATGCTTCCGTTGTATAACAGAAATCAACCATTGTTTTGCGCACGGCTTCTGATTTCTTAAAACCGTGCTCTACATAGTAGGCTACTTTTTCGCAGACCGCCCGCTCTTTGTCTCTTTGTCCCATTGTTATCATTATTTAACTTTAATATTATATATAAATTAATACATTATTAGTACCTTTGTGTCGTGAACAAGATGATATTTTGTTTCACACCACAAAATTAATAAAAAACTCTTAGTTATACTAAGAATACACTAATAATTTATATAATTTTAAATATTAATATGGGTTCTTTAGCAGATAGAGCAAAAGAAGCAGCCCGTTACTACGGGATGTCGCTTGTAAAGTGGCAGGAATCAATGGGATTAAGCAACGCCCATTTTTACAACTGCCAAAACGTATCACGCAAAATTGCAAGAATACTTGAAGAAAAATACCCAGAGATAAATGTCAACTGGTTGGCAACAGGCAAGGGTTCAAAGCTGAACGACGATAATAAATGTAGCGAGGTAGAAAACTACATAGTTCCGTTGCTTCCTATTGCAGCACAAGGTGGAGCACCTGATAATTTTGAAAGTCAAATTAAGAATTACGACTGCGAAATGGTGCTTTGTCCTGTCAGAAATGTAACGCTTGCATTGACAATAAACGGAGATAGTATGTCGCCCGAATATCCAAACGGTTCCAAGGTTTTTGTGCAAAAAGTCAATGAACAGTCATTTATCGAATGGGGATGCACTTATGTTTTAGACACCGCCAACGGAGCTATCGTAAAGAATGTATTTCCTGTAAAGGAAGATGAATCTAAGATAATATGCCGTTCTGTAAACCCCAATTATGCTGACTTTATGATTGACATTTCAGACATTCGAGCATGGTATCGTGTGCGTTGTTGTGTTACAATAAAATAGCAAGCAAAACATCAAAACGTGCAAAAAACGTGCAAGGTCTAAAATACGTTAAGAGTAAAAGCCTGATGCATAGTAAATTACGGAAAAACGTGCAGTCTTTTCTTAAATAAGCGTATAAAATATCAAAAACATTGTTATATATAAGGAAAAAAGCTATCTTTGCGATATTCACTACGCATTGGTACGTTTCAAAAACCAACGAATAGACCCAATCAATAACAAAAAACGTGCAAAAAACGTGCAAATTAGAAGGAGATACAACATGATTAAAGTTTCCATAAAATTAGACAAACGACGGAGATTAAAAAACGGCAAATACCCGCTTAAATTCAAAATAGCAAGAAAAGATGGAGCTATCTACATACCTACTGGTTACGAGCTTAAAGAAGAAGAATGGGACGCAGAAAACGAAAGAGTAAAATCACTTGCTGACAGAAGAATAATAAACATCAAACTTGGTAGCCAGTTAGCTATCCTCAACGACAAGATTATGACATTGCAGCAAGAAGGCAAGATGCGTTTCTATTCCAACAAGAAGCTATTGCTGTATCTTTCCAACAAAGGGACAGAGAACGAGAATGTACAAAGGCTTTTCAAGACTCAATATGAAGCATTTGTAGCAACCAAGGAAAATGCCACAACCATTGATATATATAAGAACGTAACAAACAAGATTAAAGAATATTGCGATTATGAAAGTCTTGAGCTTCAAGATATCGACATAGATTGGCTTAATGGTTACACGGAAAAACTTAGACAAGACAGGAACTGCACTAATTCTATCGCCATTAATCTAAGGTGTATTCGTGCTGTTTTAAATTTTGCGAGAAAGCGTGGAGTAATAAAGGACTACGTTTTTAGCATGTATCAGATAAAAACTGAAGAAACAAGAAAACGCTCATTGACAGTTGAACAGTTAAGAACCTTGTATCGCGCAGACTTGTCGAAAATAAGGAGCAAACACAGAGATATGTTTTTTCTTATCTTTTTCTTGATGGGTATTAATATGATTGATTTGTCACGTTTAACCAAAATAGAAAACGGAAGAATAACGTATAGAAGGGCAAAGACAGGCACCTTATACGACATTAAGGTAGAACCCGAAGCAATGGCGATTATTGACAAATACAGAGGCAAAGAACATTTGCTAAAAGTATTTGACAAGCTTACGTCATATAAATATTACGAGGTTGCACTCAATGACACATTAACAAAAATATGCACAGAACTCGAGTTACCTAAGATTAGTGCATATTGGGCAAGACACACATTTGCAACCATTGCGTACGAGATAGGCATTCCAACTGATACAATAGCGGATTGTTTAGGCCATAAGTCAACTCATAAGATAACGGAAATCTACATTAAAAAAGATTTAAATAAAATTGACGAGGCAAACCGCAAGGTTATTGACTATGTATTATATAATATAAAATAAGGTGTGTTAATCCACACCTTATTTTCTTAATTAAACTAAGTACTTTTGAGCAAGCTCATGTCTTGTTATGATTTGGCTTATGCCTTTTGTCTGTTTTCGATAATTTGCAATGTCACGTATTCTTGCACGAGCCGTCCTTGTACATTTGTTCCTTACAGCGTTTATTAGACGTTCAAATAAGCCTTGTTCTATTTTATCCATGTTTTAAAATTCTTTATGATTGTTGTTAAATCCAAATTACACATTCAAGGTGTTTCCTTACATACTTTTTCTGTTTACGCCTTTCGCGAGTCCACCATCTGACAATCGAACCACGATGCCAATACTTACAATGACCTTCCTCCTTCATGCCAATACGGATACCTTTACGGTCATTGCCGTAAGGTCGGTAAGCTTTAACAAACTTCTTTAGAATGCGGTGTTTCATAAGGTTATTCGTTGTTGAGTTTCAACTTCTCCTGCCATTCCTTATCGTGGATGGAGCCTACAACCTCGAAGTCCATCATTTCGTCTCGCGAGACATCTCCGTGGTTTCCCTCCGAAATGCCGCATACTGTAGATACGGGATTCTTTATCGTTACTGTTACGAAACGGGCATACTCCTCATGATAATACACTACGGCAAAATAGTTGTCGCGCTTGCCATCTTCAAGGTCGCTATACGGATATTCGTCCGAACGCAACACGTCACCCTCGTAAATCTCCTTGCCGTTCTTGTCATACAGTCCTGTGTTACTGCCTACAGTCTCTGGATCAACCTCATACCCACCAACCATTGTACGAGGTTCTAAGCCTGTTGTTGTCACCTTTTTGTTGTGAACCAAGTCACCATATCGCCAAGCGTCTGTGAAGACGTCTTTGCCACGAAATTTAATTGTTCTCATAATTGTTTTGCTTTAACGTTATATAGCTTGAACATAAATTTTAGTATTTGAGTTCTACAGGTTCATCTTTCCATGTAAGCTCTCGTCCGATAAGCTTCTTTATGCTGCCATTAGGAAGAAGGAAACCATAGGCTCCGTATCTATCTTGTGGCAACCAATAGTTGTGCTCGACACAATCACCAGCCCACATATCAGGCTTACAGTTGAATATCCATTCACCAATATAATCTTTTGCTATCCATGCCATAACTATATCTTTTTAAGTTTTATCTTTATTGCCTTCAAATTTCTTTCACCTCCATCCCAGAAGCATGAACGTCTAAGATAGAAAGGTTGACCTTTAAGCCAAGGGAACTTATTATAAAAAGCCTTCCATTTAGCCCTTCCTGCCTTCAAAGAAGGCACTTCAATACAGCTTCTAATATAGCAGCTACCAAAGACTAACGTATTATCACAAACGTTTTTATCCATAACTATTCCTCCTCCTTTATGCCAAATATACTACCATCAGGGAAGGAAACGAGCGAACCACATACTATTTTATCTGCATATATAAGAGTGATACACTTGTCCTTGAACTTAATGTTTTCTATTTTCATATACTAATCATTTATTTTCAACTTCTCAAAATAAAACTCTACCTCCTTATCGAACTGGGGAACAATAAGACCATAGGCAATGCTCATCTTTACCTGGAACTTTGCAGCACCTCTTAGCAAGCCAACAGCCTGTCTCTTTATTTCCTCTCTGAACTGCTCCAAGGTCATATCTCGCTTTCGAAAGTTACAAGCTCGGCAAGAAGGCATATAATTCTCCATACTATCCTCACCATGAGAAACGATATACTTACCTTCTTTATCACTCCAACGTGAATAGTTTCCACGATTCTTAGGAATGAAATGGTCTATTTGCATATCTTCGAGTTTTATTTCTCTTCCGCAGTATGCGCAATGATGGTCGTATTTCTCCCAAACTTTGATTCTATCTTCCTTCTTCATAACTTATTTCAGTTCATCAAAGTCAAGCAACTCTTTGAGCTTGGAATTGCTTATAAGCATATCAAACTCCGGGTGCATTGTAACCTTGCGATATTCATCACTTCCTTCGTATTTTGCTTGTAGTAAGCGGTTTATTTAATACGATTTGATAGCTCTGTATTCTTCTGTCTTTTCGCCAGCCACAATCATATCGAACCACTGCTTGCTGACTGTGAGGGTCAATATTTTCTTTTTCAT
>JAERMT010000048.1_pt1 | contig 77006 bp, 72 predicted proteins | sample 9267081 | NCBI WGS metagenome assembly JAERMT01 (sample SAMN17071939, study PRJNA684904) | human gut metagenome | isolation source: diarrhea sample from child under the age of five | host: Homo sapiens | place: South Africa: Mafikeng, Mafikeng Provincial Hospital | collected 2019-09
CTCACTGTTACATTTGCGCCAAACGAAACACAGGATGGACGTTATGTTCGTGTAGAAGTTTCTGCAGGTGATATTTTTGATAAAATCATATTTGTGCAGAAACCAGAATAAACAACTTGTCTTTTCTCACCATACAATGCTTCCGTACTTTCGCAGTATGGAAGCATTTTTTAATTTATCCCTCCCCAAGTCGTGGGCGGACTTGTCCGACCCGCAACTCCTCTTCCTTCTTCTGCATGACCTCCTCGCCATAGAAGTGAAGATTGAAATTGTCCATGGTCATTTCCTCGTCAAGGACATCCATAGCCGTTACAATCTTCTTACACTTGCGGAGCAGCTGCGTCACCTCTTCTGATGCAGCCAATGTTTCTTGTACCGCAAGCTCTCAAAATGTGTAACGCACTTTTGCGTAACGTGTAACGCAATGTGTAACGCATTTTTGGCTCATCGTGTCACATTATGTCCTCTTCTGTACTCTTAGCGGAATTCCACCGTGATGTTAGACAATAATGTTAACCTCTAAATAACCTAATATAGAAAATGGATTTTCTACTGAAAATCAGCCTATTATACGCGAAAGAGGACTTTACCTTAAGTAAAAGTCCTCTTTCTTTCAATTTGAATTTTCGTTCCTTGGTGACCCACATGGGGTCACAAAGTGATTCCGTTGGAATCCAAGTGATCCGCTTGGAATCCAAATTCTAACGCCGTTGTAATCCTATGTAAGTCACATCATTACAGGGCTTTAGAAGGAAATTTCTATCTTCTACAAAACAAACGTCAAAGTAGTTTTTTTCAAAGTGTCACACAAGTGTCACACATTTTACTTACATACGTGCCTACATACATACTGAAAGCAGACAGACGTTTAGATTTTGAACTATTATTTTAAAGAACTCTTTTTATTGCTTTACTATCGACATGTATCATTATGTCGCATTAAAAGTGTTAAATAGTAGGTATGTAGGTACAAATAATTTACATTTTGCAAGCCAATCTTTCTTTTTCCTTATAATTTTGCCGAAGAAAGTTCGACAAGTGTTAAGGCAGACTGCAAAATTCGGGTGGTGTTCTATTCGTAGAATATCCTCTATATAACAATGCAAAGATACGAAAAAAGTGCGATATTACCAATGGTTTTCACGCTTTTAACCTTTACTTTGATATAGGTCTAACCCGACATGGAATACACTACAGAAGGACTTATTGTAAAACAACAAATAAGTTATCTATGAAAATTGAAAGAGTAACAAATATCACTGAATGGATAAATGCCATCAACCCCGGAGAGGTGAAGTCTGCCTACCTCCCTTGTGACAAAGTGCAGTCGTTGAACTGCCTTGCTTCACGTCACAATCAAGGCAGAGGCAAGCAGAGAGGCAAGTTCGTACACTATCATTATTGTTCCGACTTAGAGGTTGCGACAATAATTTGTGAAACAAGAGAAGATTATCTAACAAATAAAGAAAATGGAGAAGAGAACAGTTGGAAGACCCAAATCCCCAAGGATTTCAGATGATGACATGAAGAAGATTGTCATTGACCAGGAAGAGACCGTCATGAGTGTCGCTGCACTGGCTAAAGAGCTCGGCATATCGACACAAGCAGTAAGAAAACGGATTGAGCGTAAACTAATCCCTGCTCATAAAAAGGGACGTTTATGGTATATTCTAAAAAGCGAATACATAAACGCTATAAGAGCATTGTAGAATCATCCTCAATATAACTGTTAAGTCCCTATATCCAATGTCGGGAGATAGTGGATATAGGGCATTTTCCACTCAACACCACATTATGATACGACAAGAAACCATCGACACCATCTTGGAGCGCACAGACATCGTGGCGCTCATCGGCGAACACGTCCACCTACGGAAGTGTGGCTCTCGCTATGTCGGCTGCTGTCCGTTCCACAACGAGAAGACGCCTTCTTTCTATGTTTCTCCACAGACCGGCAGATTCAAGTGCTTCGGCTGTGGCGAAGGTGGCGATGCCATCCATTTCATAGAAAAGGTGGAGAACAAGACGTTCATTGAAGCCGTCAAGACGTTGGCACAAAGGGCTAACGTGGAGATTGAGCAGGAGCAGGAATCAGCGGAGGCAAAGCAGAAGCGACTGCATAAGGAAGCGTTGTGGATTGCCAACAAGCAGGTCGCCGACTTTTACCGCAAGCAGTTCCTTGAGTCGAAGGAGGCACAGGCGTATGCCTACAACCGTTGGGGAAAGGACTACTGCACTCTCAAAGAGATTGGATATGCACCAGCTGATGGGCACGCCCTGCAGCAGCTTCCAGTAAAGGCGGACTTCCTGAAGGAGTTGGGACTTCTCAATCGTGGTGGCTATGACTTCTACCAGAATCGTATCGTCATACAGATACATGACCGTTTCGGGCATGTAATTGGCTTCACCGCTCGCTGCATGGATGAGAAGCAGCCCAAATACCTCAATAGTTCTGACTCGCTAATCTTCCACAAATCTACGGTACTCTTCGGCATCGAGGATGCTTGGAAGACGGCAGCTAAGCAGGATAAGATGTTTCTCGTCGAGGGGGCACCGGATTGTATGCGTCTTCAGTCTATCGGCATATACAATACGGTGGCTGTGCTCGGATCGGCGTGGAACGAAACGCATTTCTCTACCATCAAGCGCATAGCAAGCAAGGTGTGTTTCCTTCCTGATGCTGACCCTCCCAAGAACGGTGAGGTGTTCGGGCATGGCATACAAGTCGTCATGGAGGCAGGAACACTGGCTATGGAAAATGGTCTATCTGTCAGCATCAAGGAAATCCTGGACACGGACGACAACAAGAAGCAAGATCCGGACACGTTCTTCAAAAACACTAATATCTTCAACGCCACCGAGGAGACGGACTTCATTCTTTGGATGGCGGACAAGCTGTTTCCACAGACGAACACCACAGAGGAGCAGCGCCTGACTATCAAGAAGATTGCTTATCTACTGTCGCTGATTGATGACGAAACGGGCGTGTCCATGTATATCGGCAAGCTCACGAAGTATTACCAGGGCAGACGGTTGTGGCTCCAGGCAGTGGATAAGGAGCGGAAACTGCGCGAGGAGCAGGACAAGAAACATAAGGAGCAGGATGAGGACGACCTAAACCACAAATACGGCTTTTACATCGACCACGGCTGCTACATGTCCATAACGGAGAAAGGCAGTGTCTACGAGTGGTCGAACTTCACGATGGTTCCGCTGTTCCACATAAAAGATACAACAAATCCTAAACGTTTATATAAAATAAAGAATGCGATGAAACATGAGGAAATTTTGGAACTGAAGCAGGAGGATCTTATCGCTCTCGCTAAGTTCAAGCAGAAAATCGAGGGCTTGGGCAACTTCATTTGGAAGGGTACTGAAAAGGAGCTAACGAAACTCAAATCATATCTATACGAGAAGACCGAGACGGCAACGGAAATCACTCAAATGGGATGGCAACGTGCTGGCTTCTACGCTTTTGGTAACGGGGTTTTCCACGACTGCCACTTCATCCCAGCTGATGAATTTGGCATAGTAAGACTGAAGGATAAGGGCAACTTCTATCTGCCATCCAGCTCGTCCATATACAAGAACGACCCGAAGCTCTTTACTTTTGAGAAGCAGTTTGTGCATCTCAATCTTTCTTCGGTCACTCTGAAGGAGTTTACAGAGCAGCTGTTCAAGGTTTATGGGGACAACGGACGTGTGGGCTTCTGTTTCTATCTCGCCACGCTCTTCCGCGACGTGGTGACTTCTACTTCTGCCAACCACTGGTTCCCTATACTCAATCTATTCGGTCCGAAAGGTAGTGGCAAGTCGGAACTTGGCCACACGCTGCTCTCGTTGTTCACTATCAGCTACACGGCACCGAATATCCAAAACTCTACGCCATCGGCTCTGAACGACACGGTGGCGCAGTCGGCTAATGCCCTGGCGCATATCGACGAGTACAAGAACGATATCGACCCGAAGATGATTGAGTTCTTGAAGGGTCTGTGGGACGGCACCGGTCGCACTCGCATGAATATGGATCTTGATAAGAAGAAGGAGACGACTGCCGTTGACTCCGGCATCATCCTCTCTGGCCAGGAGATGCCGACATCGGATATCGCTCTCTTTACCCGACTCGTCTTCCTGCAGTTCCCTCGAAGTGAGTTCTCGGATAAGGAGAAGCAGAATTATAAGGTGCTGCTTGAAATGCGCTCGCTGGGACTGACGCACCTGACTCTCGAAATCCTTAAACAGCGCAAACACTTTGAACAGGCGTGGTCTACGGCGTTCCATGATACGCAGAATATCGTCGGCAACGCTCTCGGCAGCGAAAAGGGCGAGGACCGTATCATGAACAACTGGTGTGTGCCGTTAGCTGCGCTTCGGGTGCTACAAAAGATCATCCCTACGCTGACTTTCGATGAGATGCTGCAAGTCACCATCGAAGGGATAAAGAAGCAGAATGGTGAGTGCAAGACTAACGGTGAGCTGGGCAACTTCTGGAACGTGGTTCAGTATCTTGCAAGCGACGGTGAACTGATTGAGGGTGGCGACTTTTTCATCCGCTATTGTAGCAAGTTCAAGACGGACATCATCAATGCCACTTGGCAGTCTGAACGTCCGGTGCTCTTCCTGCAGAAGACACGTATCTTCAACCTCTACCGCAAGGAGGGACGACAGGCTAACGAGAAGGTGCTGCCTACGGATGCGCTGAAATACTATCTTCAGAACAGCCGTGCATACCTTGGTGAAAAGGTGGCGCGATTTGACGTGTACAAGAAGGGCATCATCCAGTACGACCATACCAGGGCTGCTATGGGTAGCACGCCTCCTAAACTTACTATGACACAACGTGCCTACTGCTTTGACTATGACTTGCTTTGCGAGACGTTTGGCATCAGTCTGTGGACTGCGCCTGACCAATCCGACAGCGACGAGCCATTCTAAGGGCTTTTTACCCATTTACTTTTTTACCTTTTTACTCTTATAAGCGGTAGCTTACTACGAATAGATTTCTTTTCAAGAGGTATCATAATCAGGTGGACTGCCGGGGCGATTGCATCGTCTCGGCGGTTTTTATTTTGCGGAAGACATGGCCATCCTCTGCGATGTACTCCGTTTTTTTCAGAGGTCTTGCACACGATTTGTAATCTACCTACATACATATTGGTAGCCCATCACACGCTCCAAAAAGCATAAAGTGGTAGTCATTGACTTTATATGTAGCGAAATCCTCATTGTTTTTGCCCTCATTCATTTTTCAGAAGAGAAATGCTGTAATTGTTGTAACTTAATGTAACTTTCTGTATGTCATTTATTTAGGTAGACTATTATCTTGTAATTTCTTATAACTTCTTGTAACATTTCATTATTCTTTCTAAATACCAAAGGGAAATAGGTACTGAAAATCCTTATTTTTAGTTGTAGTCCGGCTTCTCCTCTTCTGCTACTGCTTGCTTTTTCCATGCGGTATCGTAAGTGTCACCGTGCTTAAAGAGAACGTACCTGGCACTTGTGAGCCTTTTTATCATTGTGCTTCTTTGATGTATGTGCCACATGGTAGGCTTTGCCCTACGATAATCTAATGAAAGAGGTATTGCTGACTCTTTTTTATTACTCCGCTCTTGTGGACATAGGTGATGGATTTCTACTGCATAACATTCAAATTGTAAGACATGCAGCCCTGGTTTCGTTCATGGGATTTTTCCGCGTGCAAAGTTAGCGCAAGCGACATTCTGCAAGGGCACGGCGCTGTCTTAGCTCGAATATTTTTTCAAGATTTTGGGGTGCGGTGGCTCCTGGTCCAAATTCTCGTTCCGCCAAAGGTGAAAAAATATTCGGCTATCTCTTGCCTTAAATGTCTTCTTCTTGCGCTGGGTAAGGCAGCGTAAAAAGTCCTCATTTCGAGGGCTGCATCTAAAAGTCTAACAATTTAAATTCTAAAGTTATGCAAGAAATGGTTTTAACTTCACCTAAGTCGGCTCACAAGAGCATGAAGGAGCAGTTTGAGAGTGTCAGCAGCTATATCGTTGATTATCTCTGGGATCAGCCTGCCATCTACTGTGGCACATACAAGAAGTACAATGAAGGCTCACTCTTCGGTGCCTGGCTCGATCTCCGCACGTTTGACTCTTACGAGGAGTTCATCGATGTATGCAAGCAGCTTCACGCTGATGAGGAGGATCCGGAGCTTATGTTTCAGGATTATCAGTGCTTCCCTGCTGAATGGTATTCAGAAAGCTGTATGGATGAAGAAGTTTTCGACAAGATAATAGCTTTCATCCAAATGGATGATGACAAACAGAAAGCATTTAAGGCGTATGTTTCCGCCACTGGCGATGACAGCATTTCGGATTTTGAAGATAGTTATGAGGGCGAATATGATTCGGAAGAGGATTTCGCCACACACATCATCAATGAGTGCTATGATTTGGAGCGCATGATGGGCAATCTCTCATATTACTTCGATTACAAGGCGTTTGCAAGGGATTTGTTCATCTCGGACTACATCTTCGAGGATGGCTACGTCTTCCGCAGATAAAGGTGGAAGCCGGACGAGGCAATCGCCTCGCTCCGGCTGCCCACCTTTTTATAGCGTAACCGAAATTTATTCGAAGTAAGGAGTTTTTTATTTCAATGCTTCATCAAGTTTCTTGATTAATATCGCAGGGTCTTTACGAATCTCTTTCATACTTAGACCTTTGAGTATTTCCTTTATCTGAGGATAACCTTTAAAATACATTTTTAGCACAGTCTTTTGACCAATTCCTGCAATGCTATTATCCTTCAAATAATAGGTTCTTGCAAAGTCCTCATTCTTGGCTTTGTAATAAAACATGATAGCCATTCTGTAAATACTTCCCGATTTCACATGGGTAGCTGTGCTTATATAGTGAATATAGGCGGAAATGTTTTTCCCCTCATAAACTGGCTGAAGGAATACCGGATTTTTGTAGAGTTTCGGATTCTCTTTATAAGACATGCTCAATCCCATTTGGGCAACCATCGGAATCCAGTTTTCCCATTCTCCAGCCTTCTTGTTATAGTATTTTATCTCTTTTACATCAGTAGATGCGAAGTCTGCCTTCTCACCATCAGTCTTTTTGATTCTGAACTCATGGTAATTGTCTACATTAAAGGAAAACTTCTTAAGGTCACCTTTCACAAAGGTGCCGTTGTTCAAGGTTACTTCTGCATTCTGAGCTTGTGTCACTCCACACAATACAAGGGCAAGTAACATCAAAATCCATTTTTTCATACTCGTACATTTTTAAGTTCAACTTTATTTTGCAAATATACATCTTTTTCATTACCCCCCCCAAGCTAAAATCAACTTTTTTATCTACCTACCTACCAAATAACAAACCTTAAACGTTCCCTCTATTCCATACAGCCTACACAAAACTATAGTATCTTTGTGCTCGTAATCAATTTACAAGTATTATGAGCGACTATCACATCTATATCAAAATGCCTTCCTATCTGCGTCAGTGGTTCGTACATCGGCACAGTGGCACGGAACCAGTGCGTCTAAGAAACGGCAGCATCGAGTCTAAACTTATAAAGCTCGCTGTTGTCAAACCGCCTGTTTCTGCTATCCCTACAAGGCAGCGTGAGGATGAAGTCGCCATCTGTATTCCGTATTCTAAAACTCGCGACCCTCGTATTTATAACCACATCACGGACACTGGTAAACGTGCGCTGTTGGAGAACGTGAAGAACTCATTTGATGTAGACTGCTGGACGTTCCTGCACGACTTTGGCAAGATTGGCAAACAGCAGAAAGACCTCATTTATCTCTACATGGAGCAACGGGGCATAAAGGAGGACGGCACTTGCTGGGACTCCATCGCGAAAATATACCAACGCTTGCGTAAGAATTATCTTACTAACCAATGCAAGCGAAAAAACAGCACGATAAAAAACGGTAGCTATAACAAGGTTGAAACTGAAGAAATAGTAGAATAATATGCAACGGCTTCCCGGAATCATCAATATATATTACGTGCTTGCCTCGTCGCTCATGGCAAGCATCACACAGAAAGCGTTGGCGGATGCTCCTGTCGGAGTGTTCGCTGACACTTTCCTTGTGCCACATATCGGGGACGCAATTTGCGAACTGGAGACGCAGTTTGACAATAACGACACTTTGGAAAAGGTGAAACTCTCTTTCTCTACTACTTCGCAGCTGCCAGCTCATGAGCATCTTGCTTTCGTCATCCAGACGGTGAATGGAAAGCAGTATCTCATCGGTACAGCTGACAAACCTTATCCTGTTATCAAGGTGGACGACTCCACTGGCAAGGTGGATGGTGATTCGGCTGCTACGAAATACACCATATCTTATACAAATAAAGTGGCACTGGTGCCATGCACGGCGTGATGAGCGCCTTTTTTCATGCCTTTTGTAACATTTTGTATGCAGTTGAAACATTGTGCAAAAACTTAAAACGCTGATAATCAACATTTTCTTTCTTAGTTTACAATGTTACAAAAGATACAGCCGAAATCGGTTGGGTTTTTGAAAAAGCTATTTTTTCTTCGTTATGTTTTTGCGCCCCACCTTCTTCCAATAGATAATTCGCAGTTTGCGATAACTTCTGCGTGATTGCCCAAATAGTGCAAATAAAAATACTATTGCAAATAATGCAAAATGATAAAATCTGCGAATATAAAAATATCCGCCTATCAGAATTATCAATATGATTACAATGTCTCTCACCATAAGTTTATCGTTTTACATCGCAAAAATACAATTTTTATGTCTTTCTCCAACATTATTATATAATATATCTTTGCCCTCAAACAATTTTTGACAATCATGGCAAAGACAAAATACAATCTCCATCTTAAAGGCTACGTCGGTGGTTGGGACTTCGATTCTGACTACGTCGATTTCGTCCTTAACAAGAACACCGACAAGGAGGTTGCTGTTCTCATCGACTCTCTCGGCGGACAGCTCAACACCGCCCTCTCTATATCATCTGCATTCAGGCGACACGGCAATGTTCATGTGCACTTTGTGGGCATGAACGCCAGTGCCGCTACCATCGCGTCAATGGGTGCCAAGCGCATCACCATGGATCACTCGGCTATGTATCTCGTGCACCAGTGCTCACAGTCGTTCTTCGAGTGGGGCAGTTTGAACGCTACGGATATGCAGAATCTCATCGACAATCTGGAGAAGCAGAAGTCTGACCTTAACAAACTGGATGCCAACGTCGCAGAGATGTATGCCGGACGATGCAAGAAGAAATCTGCCGACTTGCTTGAACTCATGAAAATGGGTGGATGGTTGACGGCACAGGAGGCTTTGGCTTGGGGATTCGTTGATGAACTCACGGAGTTTGATGATGAGACGGCTCCTGTTCTTACGGAGGCTATTGCTGCGGACTTTACCGCTCACGGCATACCGCTTCCTAAGATGCTGACCGACACGAAGTCGGAAGACATCACGGCGTTCAGACGATTCCTACAGGCTTGTGCCTCTGTTTTCCACTCGCAAGAGAAACCAAATAAAATTGTTCCAACCATATCTTCTGAAGAAAAAATGAAAAAGACCTATTCTAACATTTGCAAGACTCTCGCTTGCGACTCGCTGGAAGCTAACGACGACAAGGTTACGCTTACCACGGCACAGCTCGACTCTATCGAGGCGGACATCACAGCGAAGTACAAGGAAATCACCAATCTCTCTGCTGACGTTGACCGTCTGACTAAGGCTAACAGCGATTTGGAGGAGAAACTGAAAAAGCTCCCAGCTGACACTACCAACACGGTTGTTGATGACAAGAAGGACGGTGGCACCAACACCGAAAAGTCTGACATCGAGAAGTTCTATGACACCACCAACTCGGCTCAGGCTCTCTTTGACTCCTTGCCATAAACCTCGCCTCCATACCTCACCCAGCATAAGAAGGCTTAACAATTCAAAAATCATTAATTCAAAATTGCCGAAGGCAACAAATCAAAATTCAAAACTCAAAACTCAAAACTCCATATCATGGCAGGAAAACTACAATTTACCCTACAAGAATACAAGGATGCTGCTCGAAAGTGGCGTTCTGACTTCCTTCGTCTGCCGATTATCGGCTGCGACGAGACTCTTAAGTTTATGACAGGTCGCCCTGGCATCCGCTACAAGGAAAGTGTGGGCACGCTCAACGCTTCGGCACAGTTCGCTCCTTACTCGCCAACTCGCTCGGAGGACGTGAACTTGCAGCTGGACTTCCGAACGCTTGAAACTTTCTTCGGTTCGGTGGTCGCTAAGTTCGAGCCTAACTCGGCTATCTCTACGCTCCTCGGCACGGGTGCCACTAAGGGCGACGGACAGAAGTCTGTGCCTACGGCTCGCGAGGTGCTTGGACTTATCGCCAAGTCGCTCTCCGAAAAGCTCAATGATGCTATCTGGAGCGGTGTGCGCAACGCAAGCGGTACTACCACCCAGGATCTCTTCGATGGCTTCGACACTATCACAAAGAAGGAGGTTACATCCGGGGCACTCGCTAAGGAGAACGGCAATTACCTCAAACTGACGGATGCCATCACCTCTGCCAACGCCGTTGACGTGGCTAAGGAAATCCTCTTCTCGCTCGATCCTCGTCTTCGCTCGCAGACTCTCTTCATGTACTGCTCGCAGGACTTCGTGGATAAGTATAACGAGGGTTATCTGCTCACCCATAGCGGTATTCCGTACAACACGCAATACAATCAGCCTACTGTCGAGGGTTCTAACGGCAAACTCATCTTCTGTCCGCTCGCTAACAAGACGGAATCGAAGTATATCCATATCTCGCCAAAAATCAATATGCTTTATGGATATGACCAGATGGGCGACGTGGAATCTGTTGACGTTGAACGTTTCGATGCGTTCCTTCTCTCGTACATCGCCACCATGTTCTTCGGTGTACAGTTCGAGTCTATCGACAAGCGACGCCTGAAGGTCGTTGAACTGGCTGGCTTATAGTCTAACCAAAATTCAAAACTCAAAACTCAAAATTCAAAACTCATCATGGCAGCATCTAATACAGACGTACAAAAATCTCTTGCATGGGCGATGGGCACACCGGAACTTCCTGGTGTGCGTCGCCGTGTGTATTATACATCCAAGAATGATATTCTTGTTTGGCCTAAACTTCCTCATAACGAGGTCGGACGTGTCACTTCTTCTGTCTATGACGGCTCCTTCACGTTGAAGGAAAACGCTGTATGGAAATACATCGACATCCTTCCAGAGAAGTCGCAGCTCACAAGTGAGGCACAGGGTGAACTGCCGTCACAGACGCAGCTCAACAAACTCGTGGCGGTTCATCCGTCGGTAAGCGAAGCGGCATCGGCTGCAGCTGCTTACCTCAATAACAACGACAACGTCTTCATCGTCGAGGACATGAAGGGCAAGCACCGTGTCGTGGGTTGTGACAAGTGGACTACCAAGACCACCGTCACGCAGGATCTCGGACAGGGCGCCACTGGCACCACCGGCACCACTATCAACGTGGAGGCATCGGACGAGTGTCCGGCTCCGTTCTATACTGGCACCATCACCACTGAGGACGGCGACATTGATTGCGCAGCGTAACGGCGAGTAAAGTTATAATCATAGTTGACCATGGACAAGCGGACTCCGATAGACATGCAGGAATTCTTGAATGACATTTCCGTGCCGGACTTATCGGGTCCGCTTGATCTGTTCTCAAAGGATGCTACGCATGAACAGAAGGACATATTCGCCATTGAGAAACGCAAGGCGTGGGATAAGTCGGTCGAAGCGCGGTGCGACTTCACCCGACGCGTCCGGCTTACTCGACGGGCGGATACGTTCTTCATCTCTCTATGGCAGAAGTCGCTTTATGGCAGAACGCTGACGGATATAAAGGGCGACGACAGTATGGTGGCGTTCTTCGCTGATAGCATCTCGCCACTTATACGTGACATCCTCGGTGAGGAGCTGAACACGGGGGCATGGTGTATTGTCACCACTCCCAAACGTCGCCATCTCGTCAAGAACTTCGCCACTCGTATCAGCGAACAGATTGCCTCCCAACTGAACATCCCGTTCTACGAAGATGTTGCTCTCTGCCATTCCAAGCAGCGCATAGGGGCGGTGTTCACTATGAACAATCTCCCCAAAGAGCCTAACTGCATCGTCTTCGACGACTTCGTTACTACAGGCTCTACGCTGAAGGCTATGCGCAATGTGCTTACCGAACATCACAAGAATTGTGTGTTCTTCACTGGTATTAATAACAAATTGTGAGCAAACGGTTCTCTCACAACTCTCATAACTCTAATTATATGAATAATCTGACTGACAAACTCCAGCAATGGCTCGACACGCCATCTGCAGAGCGTGACTGGAATGAGGGTGCTATCCTCCTTCTCCAACTCACCAACAATACTATAATGTATCGTAATCTCAGCATCAATCCTAAGGGCAAGGCTGAGTTCATCGAAGGCAAGCTACGTGCCTTCCTCAAAGCTCGCCGTGAGATCGAAGCCCACGACGAGGTGAACATCATGCAGGAACAAGTGGATGCTATCGTGGCAAGTCGAACAGAGTTCTCGAATAAGGACACGAACCCTGCTACTGACTTTAAGGCAGGCAAGCGTGCGGATCACGACTCGCTGCCTGAGGATATTCAGGCTCTCTATGTCGAGAACCTTGATATCACTCACCGTATGCGTGAACTCCATCTACGCCTACGCTTGTTGTCGGACTCTACTAAGCAGGTGCCGGCTGCAGAACGCAAGCCGTTACTCGACGAGTTTATAAATCTCGATAAAAAGTTGCACGCAAATTGGGACACTTATGACCATTATGTGACAAAGGCAGAAAGTGCAGCCAATACCGAAACCAAAGAAAGTGAAGAGGAGCAGACTAAGGAAACTGAAATTGGTCAGTCGCCAACTGACCAATTAGCAGAAAAGCCTGAGGATGCCGCTCCTTCCAAGCCGAAGTCCAAGTCTAAATCCAAGAAGTAGTGAAGCGCAACATCAATATAGATGACATCCTAAAGCCACTCTCGGAATGTCCACACCAGGCGTATCTCTCCAATGCTCTTCAGGTGGCGGACGTCTTAGAGTGGATTTTGGGACAGGTCGGCAAGGCGGAGATTTGGCAGACTTCGTTCTCCATCTCCGAGGAGTTCCTGCGTAGACTCTTCTTTATCGAGAAGTCCGGCAACATTTCTGCCTTTAATCTTGTTCTCGACCATAAGGCTACGAACAAAACGTTGAAGCTATGGGCGTTCATCACGCAGACGATGAAGCGTACCTATCTCGCGGACAACCATTCCAAAATCCTTCTCGTGCAAGCGGAGTCAGGAGAACAGATTAGTGTCGTCACCTCGCAGAATCTCACACGAGGCAACCGCCATGAGTCCACGTTCATCTCCACTTCGCCCGACATCTTCAATACTCTTCATGCGTCCGTCATGGATCTTATAAAGAACCATTCCGTTCCGCTAACCGACCTTTTCCAACAGCGCATCAATGCAGCCGGTGCAAACAATTAATAATATGGATTATTCAGAAGAAACTTTAACACAGATTGAACAATATGCTTCAATCTACCTCAAAATCAGCGATATGGCTGTAATTCTCGGTGTTCCACCAGAGGATTTACGCCGTGACATTGCTGACCGCACAACAGCCGTTTCGCAGCGTTACCACCGTGGCAAGGCTGCTTCGCGTGTCAAGCTATTGCATCAGGAGATGCAGCTCGCCTACGTCGGCTCTCCACTCGCTCTTGAAAACACCCGTAACAACCTCCTCGATATGGAGGATGATGAATAGCCATCATAGCCATCACACCCACGGCTCAGACAGGCTTAGAAAGGCTTAGTTCGGCTTACCATCATAACGATAACACCAACAATCATGTCGCAATTAAACATCATAGAAATAGCAAAGCAAGACCTCTACACCGCAAAGGCGGAGTTGGAGGAGCGTTATCCCGTTCCACAAGTGGAGCACTTGTTGCGTTTGCGCGACATGGTCACATGGTCTATCGCCAACCCTGACATGAAGGATCGGCAGTTCGTCGACGAGCTGCGCAGTCGCTACGGACTTTCGCAAGTCACGGCATATGCTGACTTGAAAATCGTCAAGGCTCTACTCCCGAACCTCTCGGAGTGTACGCGCGACTTCCACCGCTGGCGGTATAACGAGATGATTATGGAGACGTACCAGATGGCGAAGAAGCGTAAGGACACAAAGACGATGGAGAAAGCGGCCACTTCTTATGCGAAGTTCAACCGTATCGACATCGAGGACGAGCAATCTGTGCCGTACCACATGATTGTTGTCCAACCGTTCTTCCCGACTACTGACCCGCGTGTTGTGGGCATCACGCCGGTTCCGAACATCGACGACCGCATCCGAAAGCTCACCCAGGAGCTTACCACTTCGCATCCAGACACGGAGAATATTGAGTACGAACAAGCGGATCTTGTTCTTGATGACATCTTTAAGCCTGAAGACAATGACGAACAAAGTTGATACTTCTCTATGGGACATCGAGGCGAAGCAACACTCTAAGCGTGTGTACTTCAACAAACCTCAGCTCCTGACGCAATACATCGGCGCGAAGACTACGGTCATCGTGGCCGGACGACGCACTGGCAAGACGGACTCCATCGCCTCGCCTTTCGTGCTGCGTAACATGCAGCGTATGCCTGGCTCCACTGGTGGTATCGTCGTGCCGACGTTCAAGCATGGCTTGACCAACACGCTCCCTGGACTGCTTGCTGCGTGGAAGCGTTGGGGGTACATCAATGGCGTGCATTATGTGGTAGGCAGAAAACCGCCGAAGTCCTTTGCGAAGCCAATCACCGAACCGGCTGACTATGAGCATGTCATCACGTTCTATAATGGCTCGGTGGCTATCATCATCAGTCAGGACCGCCCGGGCTCTTCCAACTCGCTCACGCTCTCATGGTTGCTCATTGACGAGGCGAAATTCATTGATTATAACAAACTGAAGGACGAGACTCTGCCTGCCAATGGTGGCATACGCTCGTACTTCGGGCACCACAGCTTTAACCATAGCATGATGGTGCTCTCGGATATGCCTCAGACCACAAAGGGTTCTTGGTTCCTGCACTATGAGGATAAGATGGACACAGAACTGATTGACACAATCAAGGGCACAATCTACAAGATTTGGCAGACGAAGGAGCGCATTGCACAACTCAAAGAGCTGCGCAAGCCCATTCCTTCTTATCTGCCTAATTACCTCAAATGGCTCGACCAGTCGCTTAACAAGATGCGCTCGGTGGCTGTCTACTACAAGGAATACTCTACACTCGAAAACCTCCAGCTTCTCGGTGAAGAGTATATCCGGCAGATGAAGCGCGACCTCACGCCGAAGACGTTCCAGACGTCAATTCTCTGTCAGAAGATTGGCATCTCGCACGATGGATTTTATTCGTCTATGCAGGAATACCATAAGTATGATGCTTCGGATTTCGACTACCTCGACTCGCTCGGCTACGACCGCATCATTAAGGAGGTGCAGCAGGACTTGTACACCATCCATGCCAACAACCAGTTTTCCACGCTTAACAGCTCGCTCGACTGTCGCACGGACTCGGACATCGACCCTATGCAACCTCTCTGTATTGGTATGGACTACAATGCTAACATCAACTGGATTGTGTGCGGTCAGCCTCGCAACAATAGATTAAACATCCTCAAATCCTTTTACGTCAAGTTCGAGCGCAAAATCCCTGCGCTCGTCGCCGACTTCTGCACCTACTACGCACCACACCCTAACAAGACGGTCATCTACTACTACGATGCCACTGCCCTCGGCTCTAACTATGCCGTGAACGACCAGGACTTCCATTGGGTGGTAGTACATGAGTTCGAGCGCCATGGATGGCAGGTCATTGACGTGTACATCGGTAATCCGATGCGACATGATGAGAAATACCTTCTCATCAACCAGGGTTTTGCCGGGAAGCAACGCCTTATGCCGTACTTCAACCGCCAAAACAACGATGACCTTATCCTCGCCATCCAGTCCGCAGGAGTGGAGCGAGGACGCAACGGCTTCCGCAAAAACAAGTCTATGGAAAAGCAGCCGGAGTCCGAAGAAGACCTTCTCGAACACCGTACCGACGGCACCGATGCCTTCGACACCCTCTATATCGGCTGCGAGAAGTTTCCACAGCACGATTTGTACCCAATTTGCGTGGGTGGGGTGAGATAATACAATAAAACGGAGAAAAGGCCGTTTTATAGGAAAAGTCTATTAATTTTATGAGAAGCAACAAAAATGAATGACAATGTAATTGCATACATACTATCTCTTGTTTGTATAATATTTATACTAATTGAAATAGTATCTGTCAATAAAAAGAAAGGAATGGCAGACCTCATCGTGTTTTTTTATTACTCATGCCCTTTGTATTACTTCATGTTATATAGGGGGTATGGTGGTGCAGCATTTACTTGGTGGTTTTATCTGTTGTTACTTACATTCATTCATTTGATAATCTTGGCGTTCCGATTTGTCAAAATCATTGTTGCCAAACGTATAAGACGGAGAAATAAAAGCAACAAAAATGGAGAATTGCCGTTTTTATGATGTAACTTTGTGAAGAACAATGCAAAATGATATGGAAAATAACACAATACCAAATGAGCTGATAATTTCTGAAAATGAATTTAATGCACTAATGGTGAAAGAAAAGAGCAAAATATAAACTCAATAATAAATGTTGTTAGTGAACTTATCAGAAAGGTCAATATGTAGTTTTCATTAAAGTTTTCAATATGAAGTATATTATAACATTTGCAATGTGTTTGTTCTTGATGTGCTCTTGTGACAATCATGATTTTGAACTATCTGAAAAAGAACAAGTTTTTTACATCAACCAAATGCTGCATTTTTCCATTGAGCCCTGGGACAGCCTTAGCAAAGCATATACTTATGACTTTTTCCTACGAAACCCGAAACCATGCAAGGAAGTTGACACCATTTATTTAGAAAGGAAGATTCCAAATAAATTTGAAGTAATTGAATCCTCTTCATACACACGAGAATATAATCGCGACCCTTCATTCATAAAATTATTGCCAAATACACAATATATAGTAGCACATACTGGAATGGGCGCCAGAGTAAATATTTTCAAATATTATTATACTGACCCTTTTGGTAAATTACATGCTAATGATTCACTGAATGAACATATTAACGTGGACTCCATCCGAATCCACCTTAATAGATAAAGCATTTGTCTTGCGCCCAACCAACGTAGGACAAGGGCTTTTCCTTTGTGGGCAGCAGCCATCGGCATCATCTCCTGTTACGATTCGCTTCATCTGCACCTTTTTTGGTGAAAACAACCTGAATCAGAAGAAGATCTTCTCGAACACCGCACCAACGGCACCGATGCCTTCGATACGCTCAATATCGGCGCGAGAAGTTCCCACAGCATGATTTATACCCAATAGCGATTGGTGGAGTAAGATAATTGCTCATTTTTGCAGAAAATAAGAAGAAACTCTGTATCTTTGTCGCAACAAAACCTACTTTATGGAACAACTATTATTCATCGTATTGGCAGTTGTCATCATTTTCGCCTTGTTGTATAAGTGGAAAAAGCGGACAGAGAAAAAGATGGGCAACGATTTGAACGCTCTCATTGAAGCTAATGACTGGCGGGGAGTGTGTCGTATTTTACGCAAGCAACTGATTGTTTGGGGACTTGTGCTTGTGTTGTGTATTGGATTATTGGTGGCTCGAATAATGAGTGGCGGACAATTCTATACACATATAATTGTTTGTGCTTTCTTGGCATGGAGATTCTTCAAGTTGGTAAACCTTTACATGATTTCGTACAAGAACATGAAAGTAGTAGAGGTAGAGAGTGAAGACAATATACCGCCTTTGCCTTCCATTGAGTGGTTTCTTCAAGGTTGTAAAGTTACCCATGTAGATGTACCTTCGCCAGAGATTAAGCAGTTGTGGCTTGATGCTTACGAGAGAGGCAAGCAAGAAGGCTTTAGCCCGGTTCTGTTGGCTGTAGACAGTTGTTTTTTCGACTCACTTGATGACAGTTCTGAATGGTATGATGAAACCAAGCGTCAGGACTGGCAATCTAAAATGTTGGCATCAAACTTAAACGATGGAGCTTCTATCCTGCATGAAAGAATGGAACAGGTAAAGGAAGAATACAGCGATGCAGAATGGAAGAATGATGTTGTTGGTACAGATGAGGATATTGAGCCTATCAATGATTTAGAAATTGTAGAAGGCACGGATCTCTATCTTGTTGAAGTTCCCGTGAAAGAACCATGGAAAGTATTTGCGTATGTTCCGTTTGGTGACTGGAATGAATGTCCGAAAGCTGAAGAACACATGGCAATAGCCAAATATTGGTATGAGAAACATGGTGCGTGTGCAGCATATATTTCAAATGATGTTGTTGAGTATTATCTGCCCAGTTCAGTGATGGGTGATACAATGCCTATTGCAGAGGAACATTTGGGATATAGTGCGGATATTTTACAAGGAAACAATCTTGCATCCCTTTCTTCTCAACTTAAAAAATCCACAATATGGTATTTCTGGTGGGATTGATTTATTGAAGCGGAATACTGCCTAATCACCCTTTCATATACGCCTTTGTCTTGCGCCCAACGCAGGATGAAGGCTTTTCTTTTTTTTCAGCGGTATGCTCCGCCTTCAGCACCTCCTTCGCTTCGCTCTCCGCACCTTTGGCTTTTGCAATCTCTCAGGCGTGAGAGTCAATAACGAAAGGTAGCCAATCCCGATTTTCAAAGGAGTAAGGCGTGGCGCACCGCCTTTCCTGCACTTTGTGCATCTTTCCTATGCTGTTATCTTTGTGGCTTGCTCCACCGTCCCATGCAATGTCTGTGGACGAATTGGCTTTTATTTCGCCACCAAAATGACAAGTATTCATATTTGCCTTTTTTCATCCGTTCCACACTCTCATTAGTGAATGAACTCCGATACTGCTGATGTTCATTTTTGTAGCCACAAGCACATCCGCCTTTCTGCTTGCCTTAAAGATAGGTATCTGTCTGCCACGATTTCATCATGGAAGATGTAGCCATCCCATCCTATGATGACAACAGAGATTGCACAATTCATATCACCAGTCTTCTTCTTTTATTATTCCGGAGTAATATTCTGAAGTGGTGTTCTTTGTACCAAATCATTTTATTTGTTCGACGTGAAGCACTTACCAAATGTAATGCTTATGATTTTTCCTTTGCAAAGTTAGTGCAAGCGGCATTCTGAAAGGGTCGCGCTCCACGCTTATCCTAAGATTTTTTCAAAAGTTTTTGGGGCAGGTTTGCCTCATTCCAAAATCTTTCAAGCCCTGAAGGATGAAATAATCTTGGCTATCCCTTGCATTAAAATGCCTTCTCCTTGCTGCTCCTTGTATGCACGTAAAAATTACAAAAGCACTTCGGTGCTTCACTTTTAAGTCGAACAAATAAAATTTTAAAGATTATGGTACACACCACTTTTAATTCAGAATATCACTTCGGTAAAAGAAGTTCAAGACAGGTTGAATTGTCAAGCAATCTCTATCAGGTTGTCATCAATGGAGAGGATGGCGAGTATATCGAATATGAAATCGAGGCGGACAGTCATTCTGAGGCAAGCGCCAAGGCGGAAGCACTCGCAGCTGACAGTTTTATAGACATCAGCTATATCGAAGTTTATCTCATTCACTAATCAGATTGTTTCACTCTTAAAATAAGAAAGTTATGAATACTTCAAATGTCATTTTAGCAGCTAAAGCCAATTCCGGCAAGTCCACAAACAATGTATGGGTCGTTTACACAAGCGATAACAGCTCAGATAAGATGTATTGCACAAGTGCATACAAGGCTATGCGCCTCGCCTTCCTCCTCAAAAAGAGGTTGGGATTGAACATCTCTGATAATTGCCTCGCACGCCTCTCGCAAGAGATTGCAAAAGCCAAGGGAGCCACAGCTCCCACGGTGCAGGAGGTGCAGAAGCTGGAGCCAGCTCCAGTAGAGGAAAAGCCAAAGAAGAAAAGAGGGCGCAAGCCAAAGGCTGAAAAGGCTGCTTAGGCAGTCTTCCACTTCCGCCCGGCTCGAAGGAGTCGGGCTTTCTTCTGTCGCTGCTGCAAGATCGTAGCAAGTCCGAACTTGCCTACACTCCATACTAAAGCCCTTTGTCCTTCGAGCCGTGCAGAGCAACGCTGCGGTTAGGTCTTTTCTTATACAGGCAAAGCCTGTTATCTTTGAAAACAAAAAGGTCATGCTGAAAATCAATTATAATCCTTCTCTCTACGTCTTCACTTGCAACATCCCATCGGAGATAGAAATATCTACTGATGCTGCATCGGTATATGTCACTATCGCATGTGGTCCTGACACTATCTTTGAAACTACGCTTTATCCTTACAACAACATCGCCATGCTCTATGATGCTCGCTCCATCATCGAGGGGCACATGCTGGATAAGCAACGTGTCTTCGCCAACTTCGTCATCACGGCGGACACAAAGACTGAAGAGACGACCACGCCAGAGCGCCATTTCATTTACTCTCGTCTGAGCCTCGCCACAAATGCCATGGGCTTCGTACAGCTGTTCTTCCTCACCACACGCTCGATGTTCACCATTCCACGCAATTCGTTTCAGACTCTTTCGGCGTTTTACTTGCCTAATGTCACGCTGCAGGGCTACACCGAGTGTCTGGCTCTCTTCGATGGCGAGTCTACACCTCGCATGGTGCGCATCGAGGATGCTAAAGTGGACACCAAGAACACCACCTTGATACGTGACATTATAAGTCCTATTGCTATAGAAACCCGCATCGGCAGCAAGTGCCGACTGCTCCAGTTCACCGTTCATCGTGGCTTTCTTGCCAAGACGTTCTATGTCACTGACCGCACGCCGAACCTCACGCTGCTCGTGCGCAATGAGTTCAACTGCGATGAATACATACATCTCACTTGCGTCACCAAGAGCAAGCTCAATCTCGACCGTTCCACTGCCACCTCGCTCGGTGTCACCACCTTCTATGATGACAAGTCCGCCTACGAGTATGACGTGGAGTCCTCAATGCTTACCTTCGAGGAAGCCAAGCACTTCTCCCAGCTCCTCCTTTCTCGCTATGTCAACATCGTTGAGATAGGTGGTGCTCTGGCACCCATCACCATCACTGACATAAACTGTGAAATCTCCGATGCCGACAACGCCACGAACAGCATCAAGTTCAAGTACAAGTATAGCAGCCATCATCTCCCAATCAACATCGACTACGGCAACAACATCTTCGATGATCCTTTCTACCGCACCTTCGATTAATCCACATCGCTATGCAATCCATCCACATCACCACCCTCCGCAAAATACTCTCCAGTCCCGAACCCATCGACATCCGTCTATGGACTCGCAGCGGTGAAATCCAGTCCTGGCACCGCTGCATCTCCCTCAGGTACGACTTCTATAAAGGCACAAGACGAATGAAACTGCTGGACTCCAACGAAATCCGGCAGCTTCGTGATGTTTGTATATTTGAGGTGAATGGAATTGAGGTGTATATGTAGTGTGTCACAAGAAGTATCTTTTTTTGTAACAAAATCAACATTTGTGTTTGCATGGCTGATATTGTATATTTGTGGTTTTATAGAATATGTATCGGGCATTTTTTAGTTAAACATTGCTACTTTTCTAAGCCTTTTCTTTGTTTTGTCACAAAAAGTTGCTAATTTTGTGACAAAATTAAGGTTAGACATGGAAAGTATAGCTCATAAAATTGAAAACAGGATAAAGGGATTTGGTAGGGGAAAGATTTTCTTTGCCGATGACTTCCTTGATTTTGGCTCTTCTGATGCTATCCGACAGACTTTGCTTAGGCTTACAAAAAGCGGGGTAATTATTCGTGTGGCACAGGGCATTTACTGTTATCCCGAAATTGACGAAACTTTGGGATTGGGGGTGATTTATCCTACTGACATCCAAATTGCTGAAGCCTTGGCTGAACGCTCTCATTCCAAAATTGTCCCCACTGGCGACTATGCGCTTAATGTTCTTGGACTTTCTACACAGGTTCCGTTGAATAGTGTTTTCCTCACAAATGGAAAGTCGCGCAGAATATCAGTGTCAGGGAATAGATCTATCACATTTAAGAATACGGCTCCACGCAACTTGGCTTTTACGAACCGACTTGCCATGTTGGTTAATTCTGCTCTAAAGTCGATAAAGAACGTCAATGTTACTACTAAACAGACGGATCATATTTACTACTTATTGAGACAGGAGAAGAAAGAAGATGTGCTTGTCGACTTGAAACTGATGCCTGTATGGATTAGAAAAATTGTACAAAACGCTTATGAATAAATTCTTTGAACTTTCGTTTGACGACCAACGACGTGTGCTTCAACAAGCATCTGCACGATGTGGGTTGCCTCCACAGGCTATAGAGAAGGACTTGTGGGTTTCTAATATTCTGCAAATCGTTTTCGACTTGCCTTTTGCTGATAAACTCATCTTCAAAGGTGGCACATCTTTGAGCAAGGTCTGGCATCTTATTGAGCGTTTCTCTGAAGACATTGATTTGGCTGTCGACCGCTCTTTGTTTGGGTTCGAGGGCGACTTGACGAAGAAGCAGATAAAGAAACTGCGCAAGGCTTCTTCTCTATTTGTCAAAGACACGTTTTGCCCGGCATTGCAGGAGGCTGTCGAGAAATATGGTTTGCAGGACTTTTGCAAAATCGAGTCTGAGCCAGACGGTGAGGGCGATAGCACATATCCAGAACCGAGAAAGATTTTCGTGAGGTATAAGAGTGCTTGGGCTGAGCCGTCTGAATACCTTTCGCCAATAGTGATGTTGGAGATTGGAGCAAGGTCTTTGCTGGAGCCAAACGAGCACACACATATCAACAGTATGGTCGAGGGCGTGTTTCCTACCATACAGACAACAATTGTCGATAGCAAGGTGGCAACGGCTCTTGCAAGCAAGACTTTCCTTGAAAAGGTATTCCTCTTGCACGAGTTGTTTTCCGTAGAGGGACGTGGTGTCATTGCCGACCGCAAGTCAAGACATCTTTATGACCTCTCTCGTATGATGAACAAAGACTTTGCTTTGGCTGCCATAAAGGATGATGAACTGTGGGAATCCATTCGTCATCATCGCGAGATATTCACAAGCATTAGTGGTATGGACTACACCCCAGACATCCGTCGTCGCATCGTTCTCGTTCCTCGTGAGGATATACGCAGCGCATGGGAGGCTGACTATAAAAGTATGTGCTCTTCCATGATTTTCGGAGAGAAACCTTCTTTCATTGAACTCATTGAGAATATGAAAGTGCTTGAAGATAGATTCCACAGGTTTTGAAATGTGACAAGAAATGAAAAAATGCAATAATTCATGCAATATATTCAAAATCTACCGTTTATTTTAAGTAGTACAATTAAACGTAAAATGAAAAAGACTTTAAACCTTTTATTCCTGCTACTTGCAGTTTTTGCTGTTTCAAGTTGCAGCAGCGATGATGACGAGAAAAAAGATTCCGTCAAGGAGATAACAATATATGTTTCTTCTGAAACGGGTGAAAGTTACGGATTTAACTCTACCCCAGAGGAATGTATGCTTGTAAAGTTTGATAATCCAAATGGCGAATGGGAACATCTTGGTCTATATCGTATCGAGGGTTTCACTTATGTAAAAGGGCATGAGTATGAATTGCGGGTAAAGATGACTACACTTGCCAATCCTCCAGCTGACGGCTATAGCCACAAATATTTGCTCGTCAAAATTGTTCAAGACAAGCTCGTCAAAGAGACGGGAACTCCAACCGACAATAGTGTAAAGTCAGAAAGCGACATTGAGTATCAGGAGCTGTGCCCGTACAACAAATACGAAACAGAAGACAACTATATCGTAGATGGCGAAGGAAATATCTATAAAGGCAATGGGTTGCCAAAGCCTTCTTATGAACATAGCAGGATATACGTAGAAAATGTTCTGGATAAAGGCGATGACAACTGGGTCAAATTCAATAGCATCCCATATCAGGCGTATCGCTCATACGTCATTTCTCCGCTGACAGACGATATAAGGTTGGTGTACAATGAGGATGGCGGCCCGTTGTTTAAGGATGTAATACCGGAAAGCGAATTTGAGTATATTACAAAAAAGATGAACTCAGGCGAGAAACTGCAGTATTTTCTCATCTTGGCCAATGTATACAAAAAAGGACTCCAGAAATTGAAATTTACAATTACGAAACAATAAAACGCTGTTTGTACGAATAATGTGCCATAACAAATAAGTGATTATGAAAAAGCGTTTCCTCATACCAATCGCTTTTCTGATGGTTACGACATTATCTGCCCAGCCATTGGCTTCAAGCAGATGTGCTGATGTCTGCCAAAAGGATGCACTTATAACTGTCGCAAGGAGTGTCGCCAATACCTTTGGTCCTGCATACGTTCCGTTTTTCAAAGGTGCTGAAATATCTGAAATGCGGATTTTCCAAAAGGACGACTATGGTGACAATCATCGCAAAATAAGAAAACAGTTTGGGAAAGCGTATTATGAAGTGGTTTTTACTTATGACAGCACGGCTGTCAGATTTGCATTTGACTATGCTGCCAAGGTCAGGATATGGAAAGATACTGGCGAACCATTGGATGTGATTTTTGGCAATGGCATGGGAAGAAACTTTCTCTTTAAAAGTTTCAGAAAACAAACAAGACAAAACAAAAAGAGAAAGAAAGCAACGGCACATCCGATAGAGCAAGTCCCTTTGCAAACAGAGAAGACACCTGAAAACATTTGGAAGATAAAAATCGAATGAAACTGCTGGATTAAGACAAATATCTACAGTTTTCAATGCGAATCCCTACTTACTGCCAAGCCATCTTTTCACATTCATTATGGCTCTGTTCTGTTCGCCTCCGGTGTGGTCTTTCACAATCTTTCTGCTATCTTCTTGCACAGCTTCATAAAGAACCAACAGATGAAAATTTGATGGCTCAATAAGTTGTTCCATGATAAGCGGTATTATCTGTTTCCCCATGGATTTCAAATAGTGGAACTCGGGTAACTTTGAATACGAATATGTATTTGAGCTCAAAAGCATTTCACGATTATGGGTTATTGCGTAATTCCATTTGTAAAGCAAAAAGGAGAAGCATGTTTTTATGCTATCAGGGGCTTGTGCAGCCAGTTCCTTGACTTTGTGCTTTTCCTCCGTTGTCAATGTTGGCGTGTCAAATTTAGTAGATGTAGCCATCTCGTTCATTCTATGATCTAACAAGTTCGGACTCGTTATCAAAAACCATTGATTGCTTTCCCAATATTGATACTCTCCTTGTTTTTGTTCTTCGCCCTCAAAAGTTACCTTGGCTTCTCCATCAAGGAATGGAGTGGCATAAGAAAAAACAGGTGGTATTACGATAACGCCACAAGTGTCGGCAAACCCCACTTTGCCATTTTCCCCAATAATTCTAAACAAGCCATCACTAACGCAGTCTGGACCATTGTCTATCTTATATACCTCAAACAACTCCTTTCCATGGTTGTCTATACCGATGATTTTACCTTTTCTATTACCTACAAAACCGATGGACGTGATAGTGTCTGTAAACGCTATTGTGTATTTCTTGCTCTTCACTATTGTTTTCCCATCAGAGTTTTTGTAACAGATGTGTTTCTCATTATCGCATTTATAAATAGATTGTGCGTCTACTCTCTGAAAGTGTATCAGAAATAGAAGAATGAGGGTTGTAAAAAGAGCGATTGAGAGAATAGGTGATATTATCTTTTTCATTTTGTCTAAAATTATTAGTTAATCATATATTAAACCCAGATGGTTTAATGGAATAACGTTATTTTAGAACTTTTCGTATAAACCACGATTGATTTTCACGCATTAAAGATTAGCCTTTTAATATAAAAGCATATAATTCCTAAGGAATTAAGAATTAGCATTGTCTTTTCCCCACCTCCCATTCGCTCATATCTTTGCCCTAAAAAAGCAAGATATGAGCGATTTTTCATTTATTCCACCAACATCCGTTGTCACCATCCCCGGCACCCACGCCTCCGCAGCCTTCACCTCCAAGACATCTGAAGTCTTTAAGGAGGAGCACAACATCGCACCAATCATCATCAACGACAAGATGAAGTACATCCCATGGGGAGGTGACAACCAGATGCCGTACAATATCATTGACCTCATCGAGTCTGACGAGACGATGAGCACTTGCCAGATGTTCAACGCTGAAGTCTGCTATGGAAGCGGACTTGTCTATGACACAGAGCTTGCCACCGCACAAGTGCAAGCGCAAGTGGATGACTTTATGCTGGACAACGACCTCGCAAGTTACTTCCTCGGCGTGTGCCAGGACTTCAAGCACTTCGGCTTTTGCGTCAGCGTGATCATCCTCAATGAGGATGCCAGTCGCATCGTCCGCATCGTACGCAAGCAGGCGTGCTATGTCCGTTTTGCTCCTGCCGACAAGTCGGGCGTGATACCTTATATCCTCTATGCCAACTGGCGTAATACGGTCAGTCCGGAGGACATTGAGCGCATCGAACTTCTCAATCCACAATCGCCATTCACCGACCTTCAGAACAGAGGGAAGAAAATCAAGAAGTTCGCTGTCATCAGCCGTATTCCTACACCCGACAATACGTATTACCCAATACCGTACTACGCAGCTCTTTTCAAAGGAAAGTGGTTCAACATCAAGCAGCTCATAGGCATTGCTAAGGAAGCAAAGCTCAGAAATTCGGCGCCCATAAAGTACCACATCGAGATTGCCAACTCGTTTTGGAACAACATCTTCAAAGTCGAGGGCATAACTGACCGTGTCAAGCAGCAGGAGCGTGTCAACCAGGAGAAGGACAACATCATCAACTTCCTTACTGGCATGGAGAACAGTGGAAAGGTGCTCTTCTCTACGTTCTATGTTTCGCCCAATGGTGAGGAGCAGCATGACGTGGTCATTAACAAAATCGAGACGGACAAGGAGGGTGGCGACTGGGCGACGGACATTGTCGAAGCCATCAATATGATGTGTTTCACAATGAGAGTCCATTCCAACCTCGTCGGCTCGGTGCCAGGCAAGTCGCAGACCAACAACTCAGGCAGCGACAAGCGAGAACTTTACACCATCGCCCAGGCTCTACAGAAGCCTTACCACGACCTTCTCTTCTCCGTTCACCGACTGATCATCCGCTTCAACAAGTGGACTGCGGTCAAGCCGGACTGCCCATTCATCCAGCTCACCACGCTCGATGAAAATAAGGACGCAAAGCAAGTTTCACTCAATAAATCCAAAGACAATGGCAATGCTGATAAATGACAACGATACCCTAAGAAAGTATGTTCCCAACACGCTTAAAACGGTAGCTGGTGAACTATCTCTTTTTGACAAGATACAGTATCACCTATTACAGGCGGAGCAATGGCTTACCGACACTTTCGTTTCGTCCGACACAATGAGTCGCATCCGCACATACTCTGACAACACACCGCTCCTGCATTACTGCCGTATCATCACGGCTGCAGAGGCAATGCGCCACGCAGTACCACAGCTTGACCTCATCCTTACGCCTAATGGCTTTGGCATCGTCAGCAACCAGAATGTGATACCGGCATCTAAGGAGCGCATCGAGAGGCTTCTTCTGTCTCTCGAAAAGCAGCGCGACGATGCGCTTGCTGTTATCCTCACCTTACTTCCGGACGCTCATCATTGGACTGCTTCTGAGCAGTTCAATTACTTCGCTGCCACGATGTTCCCTACACTCGACATCGTGCACCATCTGGGCTTCGCTGACCATATCTGGCTGCGATACCAGGACTCTCGTGCCAAGTTGCTCGCCATTGAGCACCGCCTCGAAACGGAGTTCTTCAGTCCGGAACTCATGGATATGCTTCGCACGGCCAACGCTCTCAACAAATGGGATATGACTCTCGACACCGCTCAATACAAACGGATGTATCAGCGCATCTCTGCCATCGAGTTCTCTATCCTCCGTATCGGTGAATACCCGATACCAAGCATCATCGACATCGTGAACAGCATACGTTTAGCAAAAGGCAGCGTATTCGCTGAATGGAAACAGTCTGACACCGCTAAACTCTTTGAAGACCATGGATATAAAAATAAAAAAGAGAGTGGAGGGTATTTCTTCTAAAAAAACGACCTCAAACATTTGCTCGTTAAGAAAAAAGTATTAATTTTGGCACATTAAAAACCATAAAATCATTCGCTTATGAAGAAACTGTTTTTCATCCTATTTTTAATAGTGTTCTCGTTTGCTATAACTGCAAACGCCAAGAAGCCAAAGGAAAAAATAGTATGGCCGAAGGCTGTGCTGACGCTCAAAGACGGCACTGTGCTCAATGGATATCTGCGCACGGACATTCATTTTATGCAGAAATGTGTTCTTTTCAGCGAGACCGAAGAAGGAAAAGATGTGAAATATAAAAATGAGACCATTAAATCCCTTGTTGTAAAAAATTGTTTTGGTGATGGTAAAGAAGCTACATTCATTCCCATAAAGTTGTATTGGAGTGACCAGAAAAAAATAGCTCCTAAACCAATATTGGCTATTCAAAATTACCAAGGAAAGCATGTCAAGGGATATATGTACCCTACGTTCTTTGATGACACTCGTACAAGTATTAATGCAGGTGTAATGCAGAATACATCAATGTATTCGGGAGAATGGTGGTATCTTTATAACGTTGATTCTGACAATACTCTAAACGTATCGTTTTGGGATTATTCGTATAGCCGAAAGCCAAAATCTCTAAAATCTCGCTTAAAAGACATGAAAAAAGATTTCAAAAAATATCCACAGGTTTATGAAACAGTTGAAAAGCAAGGTTTAACTGCTGAACAGATTAGCGAGAACCCTACCATTCTTCTTGAAATTCTTGACAAGAGTCTGCAATAACGTTGTATCTTTGCGAAATGATGACAGGACAAAGAAATAAACGCTTAAAGTATATCGTGGTTACACTTAGTCTTTTGTGTTACCTAACGGCATGTGTGTTGTCACCATACAATTATTATGAGAATACAGAAGATGCTCCTTATGATTATGGAGGCGGATTGTTTTGTATGCTATTTGGTTGGGCAGGATTGTTATTCCATGAAGGGTTCTTGAAAATATATTTCTTGGCGTGGTATTCCAATATCACATATCTTGTCGCTATTATTTGCTTCATTAAAAACAAGTGCAAGAAGTCTCTTATTTGGAGTGTGGCTACACTTGTGTTGGCTTTAATATTTGCATTTTGCCCTGAAATTATAACTGACGAAGCTGGGCATACGCACAGTATAACAATGGCGGAAGGTTACTATCTTTGGATTGCAAGTTTCTTTGTATTGTTTATTGGTGTAATAATATATCATAAGTCAGATGATTGAAAAAGAGTTCGTTCTTATATACGAAAAACGCCACAACTCCGTTTAAGTAGTGTAACGTGATTGAAAATCATACAATTAGCGGCTATGTTCTACAAACAAATTACAGATAAAGAATCTCTTACAATACGCAACGACATTTTTATAAAGGATGTTGTTCCAATCCTTGCTAAAAAGGGTTTTATTAAATCACCATTCTATACATCTTGTTTTGGCAGGACTGGCAACAATGGTATTTATATTTATGATATGTGTCGTTTACGCCAATGCAATCTTTTGGAATTTGTTACGACCAAAATAAGCAGTCGTGATAGATACATAAAAATCTATGTTAATACATTCGCGTTACATCCCAAAATAAAAGAAAAATATTCACTGAGTGAGATCGATGTCACTAAATATAATATATATCCCAATAAAGGAAGAGAAATGTGGATTGATGTTGATTTTATTGTTGGACCTCCTCTGGTTTCTATTGATTTCTGGTTTAATTGCTTGAAACTGAAAAATTCTTATACTACGAGAGGGCGTATAAAGCAAATAGAAAAACTAAAAAAAATGACGATTGCCAAGGTTGATAAAATAGAAACATATTTCGATAAATTGTATGCAAAATACCATTATGACGGTATTTGTCATTCATAACCCCTTATCTTTTCCCCAATCCAAATGCTTCCGTACTTTCGCAGTATGGAAGCATTTTTCGATTTATCCCTCACCAAGTCGTGGGCGGACTTATCCGACCCGCAACTCCTCTTTTTCTTCCGCCAACTTGCCACCGACAAGCCTATGGCGGAAATCCAAACGCTGTGCCTGTGCCAATGGGCAAACGTCCTCGTGCGTTGCCGTTTGTACAGCAGCGTTTACCTCGTCCAACACGGCAAGCAGCAAGCCACGCTGACTTTGCATCAGTTCGTCTGCGCCATCACCGCCCTTGACTTTCTCAAATCATTCCCTCCATACCCAATAAGAATAAGGACATTCGGCAAAGCACGAGCCATCGCCGCCGACTTCCAGGGCGTGCCGTTCTCCAGCTTCATCTCACACCGCCAACATCCTCTCCGCATGGGATTCCCTCGCCAACTCCGACCGTTACCGTCGCCTCTATCAGCGCATCTCTGCCATCGAGTTCTCCATCCTCCGCATCGGCGAATACCCGATACCAAGCATCATCGACATCGTGAACAGCATACGTTTAGCCAAAGGCAACGTATTCGCTGAATGGAAGCAATCTGACACCGCCAAACTCTTTGAAGACCATGGATATAAAAATAAAAAAGAGAGTGGAGGGTATTTCTTCTGAAAATCAGATGCGCTTTCGCAAAATAATTGTATTTTTGCGAAAGCAAAACAAAATATATGGAACAATTCAAATTCGATTTTTTCAAAAAGGAGCACAGCAGTCAGACCATGAATGTTGTCACACTCTCCAAAGCAGAATGTGATAAGGTTTTTGCCTCGTTTTGTTCGGCATATAATATGGAGAAACAAGAGCGAAACCAAGTCTTTGACATTATTCAAGATAAGGGCATCCCGGTAAACTTCACAAACGCAGAAGACAAAAATTTTGATTTGTCTTATTTAATATCCGAAAATTGCAAGAGGCAGTTGCCAATACATCTTTATGTATGTTGGGATTATTTTTATGCAATAGACCGTTTTGACTTTAATGATATCGTTAAATATTTTAGTGATATATGGTATCCATCAGTTGATGACATAATAATTTTTGATGACTCATATAAAGTTTGTCTGATGATAAGACACGATGGCGTAATTTATTTATTGAATAAAAAACCTCAGAAATAAGAAACAAATATAACGTTTTGGGTATTGATAGTAGTCTTCTCTCGTGTAACAAATTATGAATTAACATGGAAGCAACAAGATGTTTTACTTCACTCCTTAAACTCTTTATTTGGATAACAATTTTTCTTATTTTCTCCTGTTCACCAAGTAGAAAACACAAATTGGAAATTTCTGCCAATATATTGTGTGGAGAATGGAGTTTAGAAGGAGGAGAAAAGCGGGTAAATTATCCCGAAATTGAGTTTTGCAAGGATAGAACTGCTGTACTTTATTCACAAGCAGATACTATATATCGATTTACATTTTACACAAGAAATGACACGTTGTTTCTTGTTGATGTTTATGGAAAGAGATATGTAAATAGGATTAAGAAACTTACCAACAACACCATTGTTTTTGATGGCATAGCAGATGTTGACAAGGAACAAACGTATAAAAGGTAGATGTCTTTTCCCCAACCTAAATGCTTCCGTACTTTCGCAGTATGGAAGCATTTTTCAATTTATCCCTACCCACAGATTGGCAGTCACTATCTGACTGCCAACTCCAATATTTCTTCACGCAGCTCTCGCATGATCTGCCAATGGAAGAAATTCTCACTCTCTGTCTGTTCAAATGGACTTACCTAAGGGTGTTGTGCAAGACGCATGACGGCAGCTATCTCGTGAAACAGCGACATACGCCCAAGCAGGAGGCTACGCTCACCATCAGACAAGTGCAAGCAGCCACGGCTTCGTTGGACTTCTTACGGCAATTCGCTCCATTGCCAGTTCGCATCACTAAAATCGGAAGAGCCACTGCCATCGAAGCAGACTTCCAGGGCGTGCCGTTCTCGACGTTCATCTCTGCCGACAACTACTATCAGGGTTTTCTCTACACCAAGAACGAGGCCTTATTGAAAGACCTCGTCACGCTTCTGTACCCAAAGGTCAAGAAGTCGCAGCTCACAACACCGCTTTTGCTCAACGCCTTCTATTGGTTCTCGTCGCTGAAGCAATACTTCTCCCGACTGTTTCCGCATTTCCTGCAGCCGATATCCAGTTCTTCTGAAGACCTACTGGGCTACGCACCGCCCATCGGCGATGTGCTACGGACTGCCATGAATGCACAGATCCGTGCGCTTACCGGAGGTGACATCACTAAAGAGGAAGCGGTGCTCTCTATGGACACATGGCGAGCACTCACAGAACTCGATGCCAAAGCGAAAGAAGTTGAAGACATCAAACGACAAACGAAATGACAGACAATAACATCAATTGGGATGCCACAGCTTTCTTCGCATCCCTCACCGAAAAGAATAAGTTCGCAAAGGCTCACGACTTCGTCTTTGCCAAGGTCTCCGGACTCGACGGCTTCGAGGAAGTCCTGCAGCAGCTGCAGTCCGCCACCGCCATTGTCGCCGTCAGCGACATCAGCCAGGGCTACATCGAGGTGAACAACAGTCCGCACACTCGAAGAGTGAAGACGGTCTTCCTCGCCATGCGCCATGCCATTGATGACATGGCTGCACGCCAGCAGTGCATGGACACCATGCGCGAGCTGTTCCGGCAGTTTATGAGCAAGCTAATCCTCGAAAAGACGAAGCAGGAGCAGCATAATATCTATCTCGACTCTCGCATTTCCTTTCAGGAAATCGACCAATACTTCTTCTCTGGCTGTGCCTGTGCTTTCTTTCAAATCGCCGTTGACACTTATACCGATTTACGTTATGACCCATCTGAATGGCAATGACCCACAACTGCAAGAACGTGAGAAGTTCGTCCTTGCCTTTAACGATACGATGCTCAAAATATGGCGTGAGCAAATGACTCTCCTCGGTGTAATCGACACCGGACGTTTGCTACACAGCCCCAAGTCCCTCCCTGTCCGTGCGGATGGTCGTTTCATTGAGTTAGGACTAAGCCAGTCCTTCCTCGAATATGGCCTTTGGCAGAACTTCGGTACGGGCAAGGAGATTCCTCGTGGAAACAAGGGCGACATCGGCCGTGAACGCAAGCGCAAGAAGAAGCCCTGGTTCAGCCGTAAGTACTACGCTTCCGTCATGAATCTCCGCGACTTCCTTTCCGACAACATCGCTCACGAGTTCGTCGGTGTCGTCGCACAGGCTCTTGACGACAAGTATGTGCGCTATAATCACTAACAATGTCTTTTCTCCATCTAAATGTCAGCCATACCTTTGCTAAAAACAAGCAAAAGTATGGCTGACATTTCATCTATCACATCTCTCATCACCTCATTTCGCAGCGAGACGCGCGAAGAGGCTATAACGCCCGAAGTTCTGGGCGCACTGTTGCAGAAAATCGCTGACCTTTTAGGCAAAGCTGCTCTGCAGACGGACATGAGTCGCCTTGACAATTGGCGCTCGGATCTTGCACGCATCGGCTATGTGCTGACATCGCTCACTGTCGGCTCGGACGACCGCAACAACGTGTACTTCACGTTGGGAAAGGCGAACCTCTCTACTGGCATCAATCAAATTGCAAACAATTCCATTCTCATCCGCCAAGCCACTACCGAGCGTGCCGGTGTCATGCGTGCGCAGCAGGTGCAGGACTTGAACAAATGCAAGTCCGAGCTATCTTCATGCATCGCTTCTATGAATAAGGTGCAGGAGGCTCTTGTGAATTTTCAAAAGGCTACTCAGAGTCTGAGCCTGCGCATTTCAAAGAACAACAATGAAATCGGAAACAACGCTGAAAGCATACAAGTTCTTCAATCTGACCTCAAATCGCTTGCGTCGCAGATAAAATCGTTGCAAGCTGACATTCTGAAGTTTGCCACAATGAAACAGGCTACGCAGATGCACATTGAATGTATCATCACTGACAGACACCTCGTAATACAGGATGCCCACCGTTATATCCGGCAAGGGCTTACCCCAGTCATTTTCCGACACTCGGTGCGCACAAGTCGCAAGCAGAAGGATGAAAACGGTGTGCGTGAGTATCTTCCACGGCGACGTGGTTGGAACCGCTTTTATGACGACCGAAAGATTAGTGTGAATAATGGCGACGAGATTTCTTTCCGTTTGTATAAGGAGGGCGACCCGAACAGAGGCAAGTATTTTACGAAACCTGATGTGTTGTTCAGTGACTGCCGTGCCATCATCGACCCCGAAACGCAACAGCTTTCGGAAGTGCGCATTGACTTTGGCAAACGCTCCTTTAACATTCTCGGCATCAACCGCTATTTCCGCTTCGCCATCGGATTTTACAAGAAGTCTAAAGATTACAGTCCGTTCCAGTTCAGCGAACTCCGAACTAACCTCGCTGAGTTCAAGGTTATCGCAAGGGCTGATACATTAGATAGTAGCAACAATTACGAACTCACCTTCATTTTCAGTATGTAAACGAAAAGAGCCATGGTTTCTCCGCAAGGAGGCCACCACAGCTCGGATGCAAAATGGTGTTCGTGACACCACGCTGCCAAAGAGCAATGGTCCAATCGACCACAACTCAATCGCAAAGATAACCACATCATATTAACTCTCAAAAGACAATTCATTATGACAAAAGAAACTAAGGAAAACGTGCAGATTGTATCTGCCATAGCTATGCTAATCGGAGGATTCCTCCTCGCTGTCGCAGGATTCATCGTACCGCCCACCGGACAAATCCACGAGTCTGTCCTGGGTGTATTCGCAGAGTGTCTAATCTACGCCGGGTCTATCTTCGGTGTCACTATCTACATACAGACTAAGTATGCAGAACTACGCTCGTACCTCGATGACAAACTGAAACGGAAGGAGGAGAAGGATGCGCAAGATTGATCTCATCATCGTCCATTGCTCTGCCACGCCCGAAGGCAAGGACTTCACCACGGCAGATATCGACCGCTGGCACCGGCAGCGAGGCTTTGCATCCATCGGATATCACTTCGTCATCTACCGCGACGGCTCTGTGCATCATGGCAGACCGCTCGCACAAGTGGGAGCGCACTGCCAAGGGCACAACGCCCATTCCATAGGCATCTGCTATATCGGTGGTTTAACCGCCGACGGCAAACACCCGAAGGACTCTCGCACGGAAGAGCAAAAGTCCGCATTGGTGGCACTTCTTCGCAAGCTCCGGGTGCAGTTCCCCAATGCCAAAATCCGAGGACATCGAGATTATGCAGCCAAGGCGTGCCCATCATTCGATGCCACGGCAGAGTATGCAAACATCTAAAGCCCAACGATATGAAACATATCCTTATCCTTATTCTTTGTGCATTTGTATTGTCATGCAAGAGCACAAAGACAGCATCATCCTCCAATGAAAGTGAGCGAAACGCCGTTTCGCAAGCTCAATGGCGATCCGTTCAGAATCTTTCATTCAGTTCCCTACAGAGGCTTACCGCCCTTTCATTCGATAGCTGCGTCTTCACATTCGGGGGTGTCGACACGTCGGCAACCCCTCAATGTTCCGACCTCAGCTATCCATCGGGCAAGCCCCTGTCCAATGACAAGGCAAAGCCTCCATCTTATCACGGCAAGCCTTCAGCAATAAGTCACAGCAAGCCGTCTTCTCTCAAACTCTACGGACTTCACCTTTCCCAAGAGAAAAAGGAGGAGTCCGCAGCTGCACAGCAGGTGGAAGACAGCATCGCAATAGCGAAGCAGTCTTCATCCGACAAGTCGCAGGAAATTATCAAGTCAAGGTCTTCAGTTCCCTTCACGGCAAAGCTCGCTATTGCCGTCCTGATGATGATAACGGCAGTAGCCGTCATTTTCTTTATCCGTCGCTATCTCGCCGGCAGACGACGACACTTCGGTCACAGGCTCCCGAATTCATTACCAGGCAGCTCCGGCGGTGCATTGTTCGGTGGCGAGGACAAGCCATTGCATGGCTAAGTGAAATTGTGGGGTGTTCCATTGCGTTCCATCGCTTTGGGCTTCTGTTGCAAAATAAGTATGCCACTTCCCTGATCCGCACCATGTCTCTTTTTCTCGGATGTGAGGAGGACAAATCGCCTGAAGTCGAATAGTCCTCCATACATTCGAGAAAAGTGCAAGCACACAAGTCACGGTACGGGGTAAGCAACATACACATTTCTCCACGGCAGCCCAAAGCCCCTCCACTTCATTACACGCCCCACAATTTCACGGCTACGCCAGTCCTCGCCACCGAACAATGCACCACCTACGCACATGATTGACGCATCACCCAGCCAAGCAACGCCTCTGGGCGAGCTTGTCTGACCTCCTCGTCAATCATCAACACGCAAGCGCCATCAGTCTTCCACGTCATTTCATTCCGTCATTCTTCTCCACATCTGCGATGTCATTCTGTTTTTTAGCACATCAAAGATGTCTATCTATCATCATCAAAGGTGAATAGTGTTGCACACCCTTCACCTTTCTTAATAGGTACGGACACACGCTCCATTGCATTGCGCATAAGTCCGTGCAGCTGCGCTCTATTGTCTATCATCTCGCTATGCTCAATCCCTTTCATTTCGCTTCGCTCAATCTTCTCTTCTTCAGCCGAAAGGCAGTGGCTCTCCACTCCCGTAGCCGTCCGTTATGCGCCACCTCCTTTCGTCCACTGTTGCGAAAGGATATTGCGCTACATTCCATTACGTTATCATTCCGGAGTTTCTCTATGACTCTGCGAGCCATGGAGAAGTTCTACATTACCACTTCATTACATTCCACTTCATACCCATTCGCTTCGGGTAAGGCAGAGCCTTCTGTTTCCTATAAGGCGATGCCTTCATGGTTTGGTAAAGCTGCGCTTTCTATTGTCTATCAATGCGAGAAAGCCGTCTGACTTATGGCAATCAAGATTGCTATAAGTCTGACAGCACTCTCGCTTATTCAAATAGGTATGGCAGAGGTATGGGATAGAAAAGGTAGTGTGCCTAATGTCGGGCAAGACCGACAGGCGCATTACCTTTTTATCCCTCACCACTGCCGCATTACCGCCCGATGGGTCGGGCGTGGCGTGGTGGCTCGCTTGGTGTGGTGGGCGGTGGTTCAGTAGCACGAAAGAGCGCAGTATGAAGCCGAAACCTTCGCTTTTTCTCGCATATATTGCAACATCCGCAAGCCATTGATGCCCATCCGATACCCAATAGCCTTTCGTGGTACGGCAAGACCCTCGGTTTGCTCGGCTTGGAGGCTTAAAGTGCCGAAAATAGAGCGTTTGACGCATCCGAAACCCGATGCTTTGCCGAAACCTTTTGTTTGTTTCAGCCTTATTTGCTCAAGCCGAAACCCTATATCGTGCCGAAAACTCGGTGTTCTTCCGAAACCTTTTGCTTGTTTCTGCCTTATTTGTTCAAGTCGAAACCCTCGTTTTTCGTGGAACTTGGAGCGTTTGCGCATCAGCGTGAAACCTCGGTTCGCTTTCGTCATCAGCGAAACTTGCAAGCCTTTTTCGTCACTTTCTGCCTTTTCGCCTTTTAGCGCAACTAAGGCGGTTTTGCGTGTGTGAGAAACTAAATATTAACATTTGTTTACATATTCCGCAAAGGTCGGGCGGTCGTAGCCGTCAGCAAGGACAGGGCGGTCGGGGGGTCTTTATCAAGACGGGTTAAGGGAAAATCCCTTAACAATTCCTTAACGGCTTGATACACAAGCCTTTCGTTTTTCTATCGCTTAAATTTCATCGGTTTTTGTCGGCGCCAGCGTGCATAAATCGGGCGAAACTTCCTTATTTCTCGTCTTTTGAGTGGTGTTTGAGCGGTGCTATTTTTGCGTATCATTAAACCAATAAAATTGAAAGACGTATGTCGAATATAAACACCAATGCGACCGTTACGCTCACTGTAAACGGAAAACAGGCGGAAGATATGCTCCTGAAACTGAAATCTCAGGCTGCAAACCTCGAAAAAGCCATTGAAAAAGCGGCAGCAGCAGGAAACAAACAGCAGCTCACGAAGCTAAAGCGTGAACTGAAGGAAACCAATCGCCAAATCTCGCAGATTGAAAATGCAGCGAAAGGGGTCGAGCATGTTTTGCAACGACTCGATGAAACTTCGCCAAAGGAACTGAACCGCACATTGTCACAGCTGAAGCGTAACCTTAATGGGCTTGAACGGGGAAGCGAAGAGTGGAACAGACAATGTGAGGCTATCAAGCGTGTAAAGGCGGAGATTGCCAAGGTGAACTCGCAACTGCGAGAGAATGAGAGTCTGTGGGAACGGATGAACCGAAAGCTGAACGACTGGCAAACAGCTCTTGCCGGCATTGCTGCTGCCATCACGGGTATCATCATGGCAGGACGCTCGGCGGTGAACGCTTTTGCGGATATGGACCAGGAGATGGCGAATGTGCGCAAGTTTACCGGAATGAACGCTTCGGAGGTGGAGCAACTGAATGAGGACTTCCAGAAGATTGACACCAGAACGGGGCGTGAGGAATTGAATAAGTTGGCGCAGGAAGCAGGACGATTGGGCAAAACTTCGCAGGAGGATGTCTTGGGCTTCGTGAAAGCTGCCGACCAAATCAATGTGGCTTTGGACGACCTCGGTGATGGGGCTACGCTGACTCTTTCAAAATTGACAAACATCTTCGGTGACGAGGAACGCCTCGGCACGGAGAAGGCACTGCTTGCCGTGGGTTCCGTTATTAATGAGTTGTCGCAGAACTGCACGGCTTCGGCTCCTTATCTCGCAAACTTCACACAGCGCATGGCTGGCGTGGGTGCCCAGGCGAAGATGACTATCCCGGAAATCATGGGCTTCGCTGCGGTGCTGGATAGTCAGGGACAGGCGGTGGAGATGTCGGCAACTGCTGTTTCAAAAGTCATTATGGATATGTTCAAGGAGAACGACAAAATCATCAAGGCTACGGGACTTAATGCGAAGGAGTTCAACGAAACGCTGAAGAAGAGTACTAACGAGGGACTGCTGATGTTGCTGGATCGTCTTCACGAATTGGGCAACATCGACGTACTGGCTCCAGTCTTCAAGGATATGGGCGAGAATGGTGCTCGAGCTGCGCAGGTGATTTCAGCTCTTGCTGGCAACCTCGATATGGTGCGTTGGGAGCAGGAGGAAGCTACTAAGGCGTTTGCGGAGGGTACATCTGTCACAAATGAGTTCAATGTGCAGAATACTACGGTGCAAGCAGGACTTGACAAGGCTCGCAAGGGTGTGACGGAGATGGCGGTGGCACTCGGTGAGCAGCTGCAGCCGATAATGAAGCATGTCATCTCTTCCACCACGTTGTTGTTGAAGTTCATGTCTACTTCTATCACATTCATAAAGGAGAACGCTTTTACTTTGGCTTCGCTGACAGCAGCTTTCATTGCCTATAAGATTGCGGTGAACGCTTCAAACATTGCCTTCAAGGCGCATTATGCGTGGCTTGTTATCTGCAAGACGGCAACGGCTGCATACAAAACTACGGTGGCTACATTACATGCTGCGCACTTACTTCTGCAGATGGGGCTCGCAAAACTGCAGGGCAACTGGGTACGTCAGTCATGGCTGATGTCGGACCTCAAAAAGCAGGGTGCCCTGCTCGCATCGGGCTATGGTGCGATAGCTGCCGGAGCCATTGCTCTCGGTGCGGTTCTGTATAAGTTATACAAGAAGATGACGGAGGTGTCGCAAGCAGAAAAGGATTTGCAGGAGATACGCAAGCGTGGGCAAGAGGGCATCATCGACGAGAAGAACAAGATTGATGCGCTTATTGCTGTGGCTCGCGATGAAACGCAGTCGCTGAAGGACAGACACACGGCGATTGATGCGCTCAACAAGATTATCCCGAACTATAATGCCCAGTTGGATGATACCACGGGCAAGTATAAGGAGAATAAGAAGGCTCTTGATGATTACTTGAAGTCGTTGACTCGCAAGTATGAGATTGAGGGTGCCAAGGATAAGTTGCGTGATATCGGAAAGCAGCGTGTCGACCTTAATCTGGAAAAGCAGAGGCAGGAGCGTGTCGTTGCCATGGATGAGATGGAGGCAAGGACGGAAACGGTTATGCCGGGTCAGGAGGGAAAGGTGGTGCAGTTGGGTGTCAACTCGTTGCGTGCCTCGAACAGACGTGCACTTGCCAAGACAAAGGAGGACCTGGCGGAGCTTGACCAGCGTGAGGCGAACATCTTAGGCATATATGGCGAAGACATCAAGAAGGAGGCACTCAATGACGCGAAGAAAGAACAGAAGCGGGAACAGCAGACGCAGAACCCTCCATACACGCCTCCTAAGACGGACAAGAAAACGAAGACTGAGGATGTGCTGAAACCGCAGAAGGACTGGAAGACCAGGGAGCAAGCTCTCAACCGCATCGCATACGCCAAGGGTGAGAAGGACTTCGAGGACTACACGAACCGCATGACGGAAATTGATATCGAGTATAATCAGAAGGTCATGGCGAACAAAAAGGCATCGACGGAGCAGAAGATGGAGGCTGAAGCATCGTACTATGAGGCGAAGAAGAAGCTCGTTGATGACAAGAATGTGCAGTCGGCTAAGCAGGAGAACGACTATTACAATGAGCTTGTTGCTACGGAGAAACAGCGGTACATTGATGGAAAGGTCGACCAAAAAACGTTTGATGATGCGCTTGAACTCATGGGGCTGGAGCATCTGCGTCGTTTGACGAAGGTCTACACGGACGGTTCTAAGGAACAGCTGCAAGCGCAGAAGAATTATCAGAATAAGCTCGTTGAAAACCAAAAGCGAAATCAGAAGACCATTGAGGACAACGAGAAGAAGCATCAGAAAGAGCTTGCCAAAATCAAAGAGGAATACTTCGGGGATAACAAGTCGGAGAAGAAAGAGAAATACACCAAAGATAGTGCTGCCCTCGATGAGGTTTTCAAACAGGAGATAAAGGCTGCTGGCGACGATGCCAAAGAGAAGTTGCGTATCGAGGAAGCGTATCAAAAGGCAAAGGTGGCACTGGCGAAGAAGTACGGCCAGGAGTACAACGACACGAGCAAGAACTTCCTGCAGAACATGACGGAGGACATCACGGAGTGGCTGAACTCGGACCTCGGACAGGCGGTGCAAGGCTCTTTTGACACGCTGACATCGGGCATGTCGTCGATATTTTCGGGTATGACTTCGCTCATTCAGGCGGAGCTGGAGATACAGACTGCTGCCATCGAGAAGCGGTATGACAAGGAGATATCGCAAGCGGAGGGCAACAACTACAAGGTGAAGAAGCTCGAGGAGCAGAAGCAGAAGGAGCTGGCAAAGAAAAAGAACGAGGCGAACAAAAAGATGTTTGCCATGCAGGTAATTCAAGCGGTGGCGCAGACGGCACAGAACGCCATATCGGCGTATGGCTCGGCAGCGGCAATTCCGCTTGTGGGTTATATCCTGGCACCAGTGGCTGCTGCAATGGCGGTGGCAGCAGGAGCTATTCAGATTGCTGCAATTAAAAAGCAGCAGCAAGCGAGTGAAAGCCAGGGCTATGCAAAGGGTGGCTTCACTCCAAAAGGCTCCAAGTTCCAAGAGGTAGGCGTGGTTCATGCCGGGGAATGGGTGGCTTCGCAGGAGATGCTTGCCAACCCGGTTGCGCGTCCTATCATCAACGCTCTGGACTATGCGCAGCGGACTAACACCATCGGATCCTTACGAGCAGATGATGTTAGTCGGACTATTGCGCCTGTTGCATATAGCACGCCACAACAGCAACAGCCTATCATCGTGCAGCAGCAGTCGGACGGACTGGCTACGGCTGCAATCGTGCAGAACACAAAGGCTATGCAGAGTTATGCTGATACGATGAAGCAGTTAGAGAAACGGTTGAGCGAGCCGTTTGTCACGGTGAACACGGTCACGGGTGACACTGGCATCAAGCAAGCGCAGGACGAGTATGACACACTAATCCGTAACAAGACACCAAAGAGTAGGAGAAAGTGAGTAACCTCTGGTTAATGGTGAGCCTCGCCAATTGTCATTACATACATAGCAATAAATAAGAATATTAGGAGCAAAATCCATGTGGCAAGCGATATGTATGATAAAGTGGCAAGTGTTCGTCTTGCAGACTTACCTTTCACATATCTACTTAAAATATACAGTACGACACTACTTGCAATAAGAAATATGAGCAAGTTTGGAAAATCGAAATTCCAATAGTCAATAAAGACAAGACTTGCAACAAAAAGTGTCAAACTTGCGAATATTATAATTAGTGTATGTTTCATTTTGCAAAAGTAATAAAAATGGAAATAATAATCAATGGCAAACAAGCTTTTTTGAAGAAGAACACTTCGTTTGACTTCATCTTCGAGAACCGTCTGTTTACGGGTAGTGACAGCTATACCTTGACAATCACGTTCCCACTAAAGGGATGCGCCCGAAACATAGCAATCTTCGGGCATATCCACAGAGCGGATGTTATCAAGTCGAAGGTGGTATTTGACTGCGACATCCGTGACGGTGCATTTATGAAGTCTGGCTCCATCACAATAACGGAAATATCGGACGTAGAAGTAAAAACGCAATTCCTGGAGGGTCGCAGCGAGCAGAACTTTAACGAAACGTTTGACGATATCTATCTCAATGAAATGGATTTGGGATATCCTACCAAGCGCGATAATCTTATAGCAGCAGAAGCGTTCAAACCATATCCAACGAACAACTGGGTGCCGTTGCCGTGGGTAAACAACTATTCCGGCAATCTGCAGAATGCTGTTACCACATCTGTCCATTTCATCACTGGCTTCGAGAATGTCAAAAGCACTCTTTCGTTCCAGCCATACTTATTGTATATCTTGAAGCGTATTTGTTCGCAATTGGGGTATGAGGCGAACTTTGCAGAACTGGAGCAATCGCAATATAAATATCTCTTGATTTGCAATACGCTTCCGGCAGCATGGGCTGCGTGGAACTTTGCCATTGCATTGCCTCATTGGACATTGAACGAGTTTTTTGAGCATCTTGAAAACTTCCTTTTCGGAGATTTTGATATCAACCATAAGGCTAAGCGCATCGAGTTTCATTTCTCTAATAGTCTGGCAAAATCGGCAGGAGAGGTAATCTTAAACAAGGTCTTGGACTCTTACACAACAGAGGTGTCGCAAGAAGATGAAAGCAAGTACATCGCTTCGGCTAACTTGAAATACGCTGATAATGATGCGCTTCTGTGGTCATATTACTCGTGCGACTGGTTTATAAGAGCCAACAAGTCAAAGGCTTTGGTCTATGATACATTTCGGGAATTGATTGACAAGGCTATGACGTTGAAGATTAGCGGTTATTACAAGTCTACGGGGCATAGCGGACATGGATACAGCGAGTCTTTCAGCCGTGGCTATCCAGTTGGAAGTGACGGAAACAGACTGTTTTATTGCAAGGAGATTGATACCTATTTTATAATGTACTGCTACAAATCAGAATTTGTCAGCAAGCATAATGGCATGAAGTGGTACAAGTATTATAACCGTCTGATGCCTGTAAATCAGTTCGGAGATTATTTTGTTGATAATGATGCTGACGATATTGAACTGAAAATCGTTCCTGCATGGATAGAGGGTACTGACGACAAGTATGGCAATTGTATGTTTCTCGACTGCGGAGAGTTGGGCAGTAGAGAAACATGGACTATATCGGAAGACGGTACAGGCTCTTCTGGCTCTGCATCTTCTGGCATCTACATAGGACAAAGACCGAACAATGAAGGGCAATTATCATCGGTACGCTATCACGATGATGTCGACTATGATGCCGGAGACTTGGCACAAGGCACTGCAAGCTATGTGATTGGCAAAGGAGAAACCGAGAAGTCATCTGCATACTTTGATGTTATATATGTCGGCTTTTGGAGTGGACATTATCTTTTCGGCGGTAATCAGCCACATCCTATAATAGATAAGGTGGAGGTTACTGACTCGTTTGGGTATAACAGAACTCAATTCACCTTGCGATTGAAAGACGGCATAGCCAATTCTATGCGCTTGTCAATGCACAAGATTGATGGAAAGCAGAAGTTCCATTTCTCTTTCCTCTCTGACACAATACCTAATCCTCGTGCTTTGTTCTACATACGTGGGCAGAGGTATATATGCGAAAAAATAACTGCCACCTTCCATGAGTCGGGAAAGTCGCAGTTACTAAAGGGAATATTCTATCGTGTCTTAGCTGATTGAACGCTGCAGGGCTGTGGCATGGCGCTCGATGGTGGTGCGCAGCACCTTGGCATAAATCTGTGTGGTCTTGATGTCCTGGTGCCCAAGCATACGAGCCACATTCTCTATAGGCACATCGTGAGCCAACGCCATCGTAGCGAAGGAGTGGCGAGATACATGGAAAGTCAACTTCTGCCTGAAGTGCAGCTCCATCTGTATCACATGAAGGTAGTCGTTGGCTTTCTGATTGCTTATCTTAGGCAGTTGATAGTCGTACTTCTCAAGCACCTTCATCGCAGGAGAGAGGATAGGCGTGAAGAACTTAGTATCGGTCTTGATACGGCTACCATCGATGTAGTACATCTTGCCCTCCTTCTTCGTCATGCTCTCGAAGTCGAAGGTCTGTGTGTCGCAGAACGACAGACCGGTGTAGGCAGCGAAGATGAAGAGGTCACGCACCCTGGCAAGTTTGCCCTCGAACTTGTAGTTGCGCATGAGCTTTAGTTCAAGTTCGGTGAGCGGTTCACGTTCACGGCACTTGCCTCGCTTCAACGTCACCACTTGATAAGGATCCTGTGGAATTTCGCCCATCTGATAAAGCTGGCGAACCCACTTGTGGATTTTCTTGTGGTAGCCGTAACACGTCACATCGGTACGGGTGCCATCATGCAACCAGTTGTCAAAGGCGATGATGTTCTTCGGAGTCAAGTCGCCATAGGTGTTGAGTTTACCGAATGTGCGCACGGTTTCAATGGCACAAATCTTGTGCTTGCGTGTACCTTCGCGCAAATCTTCATTGGCGAGAGTTTCCTCCATAAAGTCGAGAAAGCTCTTTCCACTTTTCTCCGGCTCTTTTGGCTGCTCCTCCTTTACTTCCACCTTAGGCTTCTTGTCTTCGCCATTGAAGTGATACATGAAATTGTCGTAGGTACGCTCTTCATCAAGAACGTCCATCGCAGCAATGATTTTCTTACACTTTGCTACCAGAGCTTGTGTTTCGGGCGAAGCTGCTGCTGCTTGCCAGTCGTCGGGTGAATACTTGCCAATCATAATGTATTTACGAGTGGCACGTCCAAGATAAACTTGCACTTCCAAAAATCCGTAACCCCTCTTCTCGGAGTTTTTTCTACGGTCGAAGACGACCTCTACCAATTCCTTCTTCATCGTTAAAGTAGGTTTTAGTACAGCGGACAAATAAGTGGAGAAGATGAGAATAATGGGAGTTTAACAATTTTTAATTGGTAGTCTTACCAATTCCAGCTATTTAGTGGCTGAAAGTGTCACACGTTTTTAGAAAGTGTCACACATTTCAGAAAAGTGTCACACAAAGTGTCACACATTTATGTATCGTTGTGTCCCGTTATGTCATCATCAAAGCACCAGGTTCAAATCCGCTGCGTTAATTAGACATTACGCTCGTCCTCTAAATAACTGTCTGAATTTCAAGTTACTCGCTCGTAACTAACTGTATATAAGCAACAAAGAGGATACTACCGAAGTAGAATCCTCTTTGACGTTGTTTTGTTCCGATGTGACCCGCATGGGGTCACAAAGTGATTCCGTTGGGGTTCGAACCCAAGACCCACAGCTTAGAAGGCTGTTGCTCTAATCCAACTGAGCTACGGAACCTCCAAATCGACTGCAAAGGTAATATTTTTTTTTCAAACACAATGCTTTTTTTGTAATATTTTATTGGGTTTCATATAAAAGTTTATGATTTTGGGTTTGCAGATTGTGTGTCACACATATATTTAATAAAAAGATGCTGATTTGTCGGATATATTTTTTAAATTTGCAAAAAGAAATCTTAAATCTTATTTATCACAATGAGTCATTTTCAACATTCTCTTAATGACGATAGCGACTATAAGCGCGAAGAAATAATTCGTAAAATAGAACATGCTATAGAGCATATGACGCTAAAAGAACTTGAGGCTTTATCCTACGATATGTTCACAAAGGGATATTTCGATAACTTTTAATTTAATCACAGATAAAAAACTATTTATATAAAAATGGCAACAGTAGACGACAAGAAAATTATTTTCTCTATGGTTGGGGTGTCGAAGATCATCCCGCAGAATCGTAAACAGATATTGAAGGACATTTATCTTTCGTTCTTCTATGGTGCAAAAATAGGTATCATCGGTTTGAATGGTGCAGGTAAGTCGACATTGATGAAGATTATAGCCGGACTGGACCAGCCTACTCAGGGCGAGGTGGTGTGGAGTCCGGGCTACTCGGTCGGTTATCTGCCGCAGGACCCACCGCTGAATGAGGCGAAGACGGTGAAGGAGAACGTTATGGAGGGGGTGCAGCAGGCATATGATGCCCTGAAGGAGTATGAGGAGATAAACGAGAAGTTTGGTCTGGAGGAGTACTATGGTGATCCGGAGAAGATGGACAAACTGATGCAGCGCCAGTCGGAGGTGCAGGACATCATTGACGCGACGGACGCATGGAACATGGACTCGAAGCTGGACCGCGCGATGGCTGCGCTGCGTTGCCCGAAGGGCGACTTGCCGGTTACGCATCTCTCGGGTGGCGAGCGTCGCCGTGTGGCTCTGTGCCGTCTGCTGCTGCAGAAGCCGGATGTGCTGTTGCTGGATGAGCCGACGAACCATTTGGATGCGGAGAGCATCGACTGGTTGGAGCAGCACTTGCAGCAGTATGAGGGTACGGTTATCGCCGTGACTCACGACCGCTACTTCCTGGATGATGTGAGCGAATGGATTTTGGAGTTGGACCGTGGTGAGGGTATTCCTTGGCATGGCAACTACTCGTCGTGGTTGGAGCAAAAGACTACGAGAATGATGCAGGAGGAGAAGCAGGCTTCAAAGCGTCGCAAGGCATTGGAGCGTGAGTTGGAATGGGCACACATGGCTCCGAAGGCTCGTCAGGCTAAGGGTAAGGCTCGTCTGAATGCTTACGAGCAGATGCTCGGTGAGGAACAGAAGGAACGTGAGGAGAAGCTGGAGATATTCATCCCGAACGGTCCGCGTCTTGGCAACAAGGTGATTGAGGCGCAGCATGTGAAGAAGGCTTTCGGCGAGAAGGTGCTGTTCAAGGACTTAAACTTCATGCTTCCGCCTAACGGCATCGTGGGTGTTATCGGTCCGAACGGTGCGGGCAAGACTACGCTTTTCCGCATGATTATGGGATTGGAACATGCTGACGGCGGTACGTTTGAGGTTGGAGAGACGGTTAAGTTGGCTTACGTGGATCAGCAGCATAAGGATATTGACCCGAAGAAGTCGGTGTACGAGACTATTTCGCAGGGTAACGAGACGATACGTATGGGTGGCAGGGATGTGAATGCGCGTGCCTACATCTCGCGTTTCAACTTTGCGGGAACGGACCAGAGCAAACTCTGCGAGACTCTTTCGGGCGGTGAACGCAACCGTCTGCAGTTGGCGTTGGCACTGAAGCAGGAGGGCAATGTGCTGTTGCTCGACGAGCCGACTAACGATATCGACGTGAACACACTGCGTGCTCTGGAGGAGGGTCTTGAGGGTTTCGCTGGTTGTGCTGTAGTGATTAGCCACGACCGTTGGTTCCTTGACCGTATATGTACGCACATTCTTGCTTTTGAGGGTGACGGCGAGGTGTTCTTCTTCGAGGGAAGTTATTCGGACTACGAGATCAACAAGGCTCGCAGACTGGGAAATGAAGAAATAAAGAAGGGTCGCTACAGAAAATTGATGGAAGACTAACCCATTTATAACACGCCACAATGTTTCTGAAAGAATTCTTCTATATGACCAGAGCCGACAGACGCACTTTTATATGCTTATGCTCTTTAGCGTTGGTTGCAATCATCTTCTTTGGTGCGGTGTCGCTAACTGATGACACCAGCAACAAGATTGAGGAGAGAAAGGAGACTGCCATGGTAAAGGACGAAAGCCATGAGAGTGCTGACGGGCAAGGTTATGCTGTGGAAGAGACGAACAAAGGGTCGAAGTTGTTTTACTTCGACCCGAACACTGCGGACAGTACGCAACTTCTTCAATTGGGGTTGCGTCCTTGGCAGGTTCGCAATATATATAAGTACAGGGCGAGGGGCGGTGTGTATCAATGCAAGGAGGACTTTGCATATGTCTATGGACTGACTGTTAAGGACTACAAGCGTTTGGAGCCGTATATACGTATCGGTGCGGACTACTTGCCTGCGAGTTCGCTGGCAGAAGTAAGAAACCGCAAACGAGGATACGAACGCAGCAGCCGATACGCATCGGATAATGGCGAAAACGCACCGAACGTGGAACATAAAGCCTATACACCTAAAATACGCATTGGAGAACACATTGAGATAAATGGTGCTGATACTATGGAACTGATGAAGATACCGGGTATCGGCAGCTATTACTCGCGACAAATTGTAAGGTACCGCAACCAATTGGGCGGTTTTGTAAGTAAGGAGCAGTTGCTGGAAATAGAAGGTTTCCCGGAGGATGCTGTCAAATACATCTGTATTGACGAGAGTCGCATCCGTAGATTGCGCATAAACCAATTGACGCTGTCACAACTTAAGCGACATCCGTACTTGAATTATTATCAGGCTCGCGCTATAAGCGACTACAGACGTTTGCGCGGAAATATCCGTTCGATATCGGAGCTGAAACTGATGAAAGAATTCTCCAGCCATGACATTGAACGGATAGGTCCGTACATTGAGTATTAAAACGTTGTGCTTTGAACGTTGCGGTAAGACAGGGCAGCACCAATGGCTGTGCAGAATTCGGAATAGCGCGGTATGCGGAACTTTACACCGTACAGACGTTCGGTTGCGGGGAAGACATGGCGCACCTGCGGAAGAAGCGTAAGATTGCCTATCATCACAAACTCCTTTATGCCGCTGCCCAACGACGAGAGAATCGTTGCGCTACAAATTGACTGCAGCACCATCCAGATAAGTCCGAGGGCTATGTCTTCGCGAGAGGCATTCATCTTGGCGTTGCCGAACAATGAGGCGATGGCGTCCATCGGAAGCCCCTGCAGAGGGTTTGTGCAGATATCCTTGATGAGCACATTGATATGCGATAGATCGCCCTCTTCTGCCAACGCTGCCACCTGTTTTATATCGTCGGTCTTCAGTAGCAGGCGTGACAAGCCCTGCAACGTACCGCCGCCGATACCGATACCGCCGATATGCTTGATGTCGTCGCCGTCGCACTTCACAATGGATGTGCCGGTGCCAAGGCTGACGACGAGCATACGGTCGAGATGGGTTTCGTAGCGAGCACCCAAACCGTCGGCGAGGAATTCTTCAGCCTTGTCTGTCGGCAGCCCGTACACCGGCTCGTTGATGTATGCGCTGCCTACACCGGTAAGCATCACTTTCTCTACATCATGCAACTGGATGTGGTTGTCGTGCAGGTACTTTCCGAATGCGCCATAAAGCGAGGTGACGGGATCGGTAGCACGTATTCGGATTGGGGATACGACATCGCCTTCCTCGTTGATACCTACGATTTTTGTAGTGCTAATGCCTACGTCTATACCTATTACTATTTTCATATTCTGAATGTATGGTTTCTACATTATTACTCTAACATACTGAGGAACGTATCCTCATCTATTATCTGCACGCCCAGTTTTTCGGCTTTCTGCAGTTTCGACGGTCCCATATTCTCGCCTGCAAGAATGAAGGAAGTCTTGCCACTGATGGAGCCGACGTTCTTGCCTCCGTTCTGCTCTATCATAGCCTTGTACTCATCGCGACTGTGCTTGGAGAAGACACCGCTGATAACTATGCTCTTACCTTCGAGTTTGTTCGTTGCGCTTACTATCTGTTCAGAAGAAAGCTGCATCTGCAGACCATAGTCGCGCAAACGGTTGACAATCGCCATGTTTGCAGGATTGTGGAAGTAAGCCACTATGCTCTTGGCTATCACCTCTCCCACTCCATCGACCTCCATCAGCTGCTGCAACGAAGCGTTCTGCAATGCTTCCATCGTTTTGAAATGGCGAGCCAGCTGGCGTGCGGATGTCTCGCCGACAAAACGTATACCGAGAGCGAAGACAACGCGCTCGAAGGGCACTTGCTTGGAAGCCTCTATGCTTGATACTATCTTGCGTGCCGAGCGCTCGCGATTACCGCTGCCATTAATATCCTGCACTTGTATGCAATACAGGTCGGCTATGTTATGTATTAGTCCACGACGATAGTAATCGTCAACTGTTTCGGGACCTAACGAGTCAATATTCATAGCCTTGCGAGCAATGAAGTGCTCGATGCGTCCTTTTATCTGCGGCGGACATCCCGTGTCGTTCGGACAATAATACGCAGCCTCCCCTTCGTAACGCACAAGCGGAGTGCCGCACTCAGGACAGCAATCGACAAACTCTACGGGCTGTGCTTCAGCAGAGCGTTTTGTCACATCAACGCCTACGATCTTGGGGATAATCTCGCCCCCCTTCTCAACATATACATAGTCGCCGATGTGCAAACCGAGATTCTTTATGAAATCTTCATTGTTAAGCGTGGCACGCTTGACCATTGTACCGGCAAGTCGCACTGCATCCATGTTAGCCACCGGTGTTACGGCTCCGGTGCGTCCCACTTGGAACGACACACTTTCCAAACGTGTAACCGCCTGTTCTGCCTTGAACTTATAAGCGATAGCCCAACGTGGCGACTTTGCCGTGTATCCCAAGTGCTGTTGCTGACGAATAGAGTTCACCTTTAGCACTATTCCGTCTGTTGCCACGGGTAAGTTCTTGCGTTCTGCATCCCAGTAATTAATAAAGTCGTAGATCTCTTGAAGAGTCTTTACCTTACGCATACCCTGTGAGATTTTAAATCCCCACTTCGCAGCCTCAGCCAGGTTCTCGTAGTGTCCGTCGGAGGGTAGAGTTTCGCCAAGCAGATAGTAGAGGTAGCAATCAAGATGACGGTCAGCCACAAGGCGTGGATCCTGACTCTTTAATGTGCCACTTGCTGCATTACGCGGATTGGCAAACAATGGTTCTTCTGCTGCCTCACGTTTTGCATTCAGATCGTCGAATACGCTCCACGGCATAAGTATCTCGCCACGAATTTCAAACGCCTCTGGGTATGCAACGTTCTCATTGAGCACAAGCGGTATGCAACGGATAGTCTTCACATTGGTTGTCACGTCATCGCCATACACTCCATCGCCACGTGTGACACCACGGACAAGACGTCCGTTCTCGTATGTGAGCGATATCGACAATCCGTCGTACTTCATCTCGCAGCATACCTCGAACTCCTCGCCTTCAAGTCCACGCTTAACCGACTCGTACCAATCCTGCACATCCTGCTCATTGTATGTATTAGCCAATGAGAGCATCGGATATTTATGTTCGACCTGCGCGAAGCCCTGTGTAAGGTCGCTACCCACACGTTGTGTCGGCGAATTGGAGTCGTAGAGTTCCGGATGTTTTTCTTCAAGCTGCTGCAATTCATGCATCAAATCGTCGAACTCACGGTCGGTGACCGTGGGCATATTCAGCACATAATAGTTGTGGTTATATTCATGCAGCAACTGACGTAGCTGTTTAATACGTTCTGTTTCGATCATAACGAGTAGCTTTTTCTTGATATTACATATAATATTATTGGTACACCCAAGAATGGTGTCACCGCATTCAGCGGCAGTATTCCGCCATTGCTTGGCAGTACGCATACGAAATTGCACAGTAAGGCGACCAAGGCACCAATAAGGATTGTGGTTGGCATAATAAACCGGAAATCGTCTGTACGTAACAATAAGCGAGCCAGATGCGGAACAGCCAAGCCAATGAAGGCTATCGGCCCGCAGAAAGATGTTGACAAGGCGGTCATTATTCCTGTCAGCAACAGTATCGTCGTCCGCAAACGCTTTATGTTTACTCCTAAATTCTCTGCATATCTACTTCCAATAAGCATCAGATTCAAGGGCTTCACAAGTAGGGATGAGACAACTATGCAAATCATGGAAACAGCAGCATATAATGGCAACATCGTTTCGGATACGCCCGAGAAATTGCCCATTCCCCATTGGACGTAAGCTCGTATTCCATCAGCCGACGCAAAAAAGTTCAAGAGCATAACCACAGATGACGTGACATAACCGAGCATAACGCCAGCTACCAAAAGCAAGGCGTTATTACGAATAGCACTTGAAAGAAAAAGCATTATAAACGTAACAGCCAATGCGCCCGAAAGAGCTGCAGCAAACACTGCAGCGAACCCTCCAAACGACAAACCGCCTATATACAAGCCTCCACCGAACAACAGCATAACGCAAGCCACGCCCAATCCGGCTCCACTGCTTATGCCAAGAATAGAAGCGTCGGCAAGCGGATTGCGGAATATAGCTTGCAACATCAGACCACATACCGATAACACGCTACCCGTAAGCAACGCCGTAAGAGCCTGCGGAAAGCGATAGTTCATAACTATGTACTGCCATGAGACGTTGGAAGCAATGTCTCCTTTTAATATTCCTAACACTTCGGATGCTGGTATTTTAACTGCTCCGTAAAAGATATTAACAAGAAAGATTGCTAACAACACTATGCATAGCGTAGGAAATATGATAGCCTTGTGTGTCAAACCACGTTAATGTTCGTACAGCAAAATGCTGTGAGTTATATTTTCAGAGTTTTCAGTATCTCTGTCATCTTCTGAAGAGTTGTGATACGTGTCGGAACAAGCGGTAGACGCAACACGTTCTCTATAAATCCCATTTCATGCAGCAGTGCTTTCACACCTGCCGGATTTCCATCAATGAAGAGCAACGAGTACAACTCGGTGAAACGATGATGTATTGTGCGTGCTGCCTCATACTCACCGTTAAACTCTAAGCGAATCATACGCGACACTTCCTTGGGCAAGGCATTGCCTATAACGGATATGCTACCGGCAGCCCCACTCGCCACCATAGAGAACGTGAGAGCATCGTCACCGCTAATCACGTCGAAACGAGCCGGCTTGTTCTTTATAATCTCGTCAACTTGCTCCAAGCTGCCGCTGGCTTCCTTGATTGCAATGATATTCTCACAATCGTTAGCCAAACGAACTGTAGTATCTGCCTTAAGGTTCACACCGGTACGTCCTGGTACATTATAAAGAACAACCGGCAGCGGACTTGCCTCTGCTATTGCCTTGAAATGCTGGTAAAGACCTTCCTGCGAGGGCTTGTTATAATACGGACAAACACTCAACACACCATCTATGCCACGCCAATCACTATTCTTCAGTTCGTCAACAATAGCCTTTGTATTGTTGCCACCACATCCCATAAGTATTGGCAAACGTCCGCGGTTGATGTCAATCACATGTTTTTTCACCTCTTCCTTTTCATATGCCGACAAGCAAGGAGCCTCACTCGTCGTGGCAAGGATACAGAGGAAGTCTGCGCCATTACCAATCAGATGTTCCACTAAACAGGTCAACGATTTAAAATCAACACTACCATCTGAGGTGAATGGCGTTATAAGTGCTACACCAAGTCCTTTAAATATATTTCGTGCCATAGATATTGTCTTGTTATATTACGATTTGCCTACAAAGTTAACACTTTATATTGGATTGCCGAATAATGTAATTACTAAAAAACGTAAATTCAATTAATGCGAACCTATATACAAGAATAGCATTCCGAGTATAACAAACAGCATATCAACCAACTTGCTTGTAAGATTCTTCTCCTTAAAGAGCATCGCACCACAGAAGAAGCTCACTACCACACTACCTCGACGCACCATTGACACGATAGATATCATTGCACCTGGCAAGCTCAAAGCGTAGAAATAGACAAAGTCGGCAATACTTAGGAACACACTTATCAGAATGATGCTCCAACGCCACTTGAAAGGAGTAGTTTTCTTGCGTGTCGGGTACCATATAGCAAACATCGTAACCCCCATCAAGCACAACTGATAGATATTGTACCAACTCTGCACCACCATTCTGCTTAAGCCGACTCCTCCATTCGCAGGCGGAGCCATGAGGTACTTGTCGTACAAACCGCTCACGGCACCGAGTATGGCTGCTGCAACAAGAAAGAATATCCAACGGTTATGCGAGAAATTAACACCTTCTTTCTTACCGCTTCTGCTCAACAGAAAGAATGATACAATCGCCAAGAGCACACCAATCCACTGCCATACGTTCAAACGCTCGCCAAAGACGAGCATCGCACCCACAAGCACCATAACCGGGCGCGTTGCATTGATCGGTCCAACGATGGTTATCGGCAAGTGTTTCATTGCAAAATAGCCAAACACCCACGATGACAACACTATACACGCTTTCAGAATAATATATTTATGTTCTGCCCAAGTGCTCGGCTCTACATAAAAAGCAGTACCGTCGAGCACACTTGTGCCCAACGAGAGAACAATGAACGGAATGAATATAAGCGAACAGATTACGGTGTTCAAAAACAGCACTGGAAGAACAGCATTGTCAAGCAATGCCTTCTTCTTGCATACATCATAGAAGCCCAGCAGTGCTGCTGAGCAAAATGCTAATATTAGCCACATAAGAAAAGGAAAAATGTTGTAGGGGTGAGATATTAGAATTCTAAATATTAATACTTTACATCCTCCAGGAACAATGCGTTACCGGGCATACTCTCACCTGCCGACGAGCGATTGCCACTGGCAACAACCTCGCGAAACTGCTCAAGCGTGAGCCGATGGCGACCCACTTCTATAAGTGTGCCCACTACGGCACGTACCATATTGCGCAAGAAGCGATTGGCAGATATACGGAAATGCCAAGCATTCTCACCATCGCGCACCCATACGGCTTCAGACACATCACAAAGAGTGGTCTTCACATCGCTATGAGCCTTGCAGAACGACCCAAAATCCTCCACTTCAAGTAAATAGCCAGCTGCCTTGTTCATCAAATCGAAGTCGAGATCATAGTGCATCTCGCAAGAATACTTTCGCAAGAACGGATTCTTCGAGGTATGTATATAATAATGGTATGTACGGAGCGTAGCACTGAAGCGTGCATGCATGTCACCGGCAACGGGAAATACCGAGCGGACGGCAATATCGCGTGGCAACAAGCGATTCAACTTGTACACCAGCTGGATGCAATCAACTTCAGTATCGGTCTCAAAATGTGCCGTCATCCGACGTGCGTGTACGCCGGTATCTGTACGTCCTGCACCTACAACGCTTATCGACTGACGCAATATTGTGGACAAGGCTTTCTGCAATTCTTCTTGCACCGAATTGCCATTGGGCTGTATCTGCCAGCCATGATAGTCGGTTCCGTCGTATGCAAACTCTACAAAATATCTACCCATCACTTCTTTTTACTATTCTTTTCCTTTACTTTACAGTTTTTATTTCTTCTGTGGTTTTGCCTTTCTAAAGCATTGTCTATGGAACTTTCGCTCTGCCTTCAATATCTTAAATACTTTCGTGGCTGGTAAAATGGTCAGAAAACGCTCATGATAGTTTTTCTGAAGGACCTTCAACTCGACCTCATTCTTGTCGCGTTTACGTATTGCCTCTGCACAAGCCTTCGCGTCCTTGGTATCCACTTTTCTAAAGCAACGCTCTTTCCTAAAATACGCCAACTGTTTCTTACGCATCTCGCGATAAACAGGAAAGAACTCGGAAGCTTCAGCGGGGGTTAGTTCCACTTCGGAAGCTATGAATTTTTCCAGATCAGCTTCAAATTTTACGGGGTCGAATGCTCGCTTTTTCTGCGCATTGACTGGTTGGCTACAAAACACAGCTATAGCCAAAAACACAAACACGCTACGTACATTCTTACAAAAAAGTGCTATCATTGTATCTATATCTTTAAAATCGGTTACTATAATGATTTTAATTATTTGCTAAAAACGAATATATATCGTCATTATCGAGCATTGTATAATCGGCATATTCATCGTCAGAGAAGTCATCATCGACCGTTGCATATCCGGCAACAGCCACATGTGTATCGGCAACGTCTGTCGTTTTTAAGCCCCAATAGGTAGCAAGCCCAACAATAACCACACCCACCAAACATGCCGCAGCCACATAACCTCGCCAACGCTTCCAAAGAGGAATTGCTTTTGTGGTAGTTGTAGCATGTTGCATAAGTCCTGTGCGCAGACTATCGAAATAGCCGTCGGGCACAGTAAACGGGTTCTGCTTACCGTAACGATCGTATATATACTGTTCTTCTTTTTCCATAGCATCTTTGTTTTGATATTATGACGCAGCGCAGAGCTTTTGGTTTAAAACCTGTAAAGGAAAAATATTGATTTTAACAATATGAGGCTGCAGCTTCCACGTCGTAGAAACCACAGCCTCTTATATTCAACAGTTATATTCCTCCGGAATTACATTCCGAGATTGATTGTACGCGAAAGCACGTCAAGCTGCTGCTCGCGTGTGAGCTTCACGAAGTTCACAGCATAACCACTGACTCGGATGGTGAGCTGCGGATACTTCTCCGGATGCTCCATTGCGTCGAGCAAGAGGTCGCGATCGAACACGTTCACATTGATGTGCTGTCCACCGGTCGGTGTGAAGTAGCCATCGAGCAAGTGGGTGAGGTTCTCTGCCTGCATTTCCTTTGTTTTGCCGAGAGCAGACGGAGCGACTGCGAATGTGTAAGAAATGCCATCGCGCGAGTGCTGGAACGGCAACTTAGCGACAGAAGCGAGAGCTGCCACAGCGCCCTTGATATCGCGTGCGTTCATCGGATTTGCACCAGGAGCGAACGGAACGCCCTTCTCACGACCATCGGGTGTAGCACCTGTATTACGTCCGTACACAACGTTCGATGTGATAGTGAGCAAGCTCTGTGTCGGAATAGCATCGCGGTATGTACGATGCTGACGCAAATACTCCATGAATGTCTCTGTGAGCGACACTGCTATCTCGTCTGTCTCGTCGCAGTTGTTACCGAATGGTACATACTCGCCCTCCTCTATCTTATAGTCGACAGCAAGACCGCTCTCGTCGCGAATGATGCGGATGCGACAATTCTTCATTGCCGCGATAGAGTCGGCAACGATAGACAAACCTGCGATACCTGTAGCACGTGTACGTTCTACATCACCATCGTGAAGCGACATTTCAAATGCCTCATAATCGTACTTGTCGTGCATGTAGTGGATGATCTTCAGAGCATTAACGTAAGTCTTTGCCAACCAACGCATCATCTGCTCAAATTTAGGCATGAATTCCTCATATGTGAGGTAATCGCCAGTGATAGGAGCAAAACGCGGAGCGATCTGTTCGCCCGACATCTCATCGCGACCACCATTGATAGCATATAGCATACACTTAGCAAGGTTTGCACGAGCACCGAAGAACTGCATTTGTTTACCAATCTTCATTGGCGACACGCAGCAAGCGATGCCGTAGTCGTCGCCGAGGTCAGCACGCATAAGGTCATCGTTCTCGTACTGGATAGCACTTGTGTCGATACTTACCTTTGCACAATATTTCTTCCATGCCTCAGGCAGGTGCTCACTCCAAAGCACAGTGAGGTTTGGCTCTGGTGACGGTCCCATATTGTAAAGTGTATGGAGGAAACGGTAGTCGGTCTTTGTAACCATCGAACGACCATCAATACCCATACCTCCAATAGAAGCGGTAGCCCAGATCGGGTCGCCAGAGAACAAATCGTTGTACTCTGGTGTACGGAGGAAGCGTACGATGCGCAACTTCATAATCATTTGGTCGATAAGCTCCTGAGCCTCCTGCTCCGTGAGTGTGCCGTTCTTAAGGTCGCGCTGAATATAGATATCCAAGAATGCGCAGACACGACCGAGCGACATGGCAGCACCGTCCTGGTCCTTAACCGCACCGAGATAACCGAAGTAGGTCCACTGCACTGCCTCACGAGCGTTTGTCGCAGGCTTGGTAACGTCGAAACCGTATGCAGCACACATGCGTTCAAACTGCTTCAAAGCCTGGATTTGCTCCGAAACCTCCTCGCGATGGCGTACAATCTCCTCTGTAAACTCCTGAATATCGATACGTTTGAAATAACGCTTCTTCTCCTCAATAAGGTTTGCTGTACCATAAAGAGCTATACGACGATAGTCACCGATGATACGTCCACGACCATAAGCGTCGGGCAAACCGGTGATGATATGAGCATGGCGTGCAGCCTTTATATCATCATTGTAAGCCGAGAATACGCCTTCGTTGTGTGTCTTGCGATATTTTGTAAAGATAGTCTTTGTTGCAGGATCAAGATCGTAGCCATAAGACTTCAGAGCCTTCTCCACCATGCGGATACCGCCCTTCGGGAAGATACCACGCTTCAATGGCACATCAGTCTGCAGACCAACCACCACCTCGCTATCCTTATCTATATAGCCGGCACCATAAGTGTCTATACTCTGAGGCAACTTTGTCTCTGCGTCGTAAACGCCCTTCTCGCGCTCCACCTCGAACATCTTTGAAAGCACATTCCAAAGATGGTTTGTACGCTCTGTAGGACCTACAAGGAACGACTCGTCACCGTCATAAGCCTCGTAGTTAGACTGAATAAAATCACGCACGTCGATTTCGCGCTTCCAATTAGAACCTTTGAAATCGTTTTGCAAATTTTGAAGAATCATAAAATTTGTATTAAATGAATATTAGTGTGTAATCGATTGCAAAGGTAGTAATTTTTCCAAACATACACAATACTATTCTGTTTTTCCTACTTCAAAATTGTCAATCTTGCGAATTTCATGAGCAGAGTCTTGGTTCCGGCGTTCTGAAACTCTATAGTAGCCTTTTCGTTCTCGCCCACTCCTTCTACGGCTATCACGCTGCCTATACCAAAGCGCTGATGTTCAACACGCGCACCTACATGTATCGTTTGTTTAGCAGAAAGATCACTCTGTGTACGCTGAGGCGTAGTCGACATCTGCCGATACTGCGATGTAGCGGTAGATATGCGACGAAATCCAGAAGGCGCTGAAGACTGATGCGAACTGCGCAGCGGAGACTCTGGGCGCTGTGAATATTGCTGAGCTGGCGACTGAAAGCCTCCAACATTACCCTCAACAATCAAATACTGCTTATCAATCTCCTTCAAGAAACGACTTGGCTCATTGAACATCATACTGCCATACTGATAACGACTCTTTGCACACGACAAGAAACAACGCTGCTCGGCACGTGTTATGGCTACATAAAGCAAACGACGTTCCTCCTCCAACTCTCTGAGCGATGAGCTTGAGCGCGGACTCGGGAAGATATTCTCCTCCAAACCTACAACGAAAACAGAGTTGAACTCCAAACCCTTTGACGCATGTATTGTCATCAGCGACACACGCTCGTTAGAAGAAACATCGTCGCTATTTTCTTCGTCGCTATCTGTAAGTAGAGCTACCTCTTGAAGGAAGTTGGCGATATACACTTCATCCTTATAACCCTCCTCACGCTTAGTGTCAACAAAGTCGTGCAGACCCGACATAAACTCTTCTATGTTATCCTGTCGCTCCACTCCCTCCATCGACTTATCTGCAGCCAGTTCTTGCTTCAAACCCGACTTCTCCAAGATGGCCTTACCTAATACGTATGCATCAGTTGTATTATTATCTCTTATAAACTCATCCATCATACAATAGAAGCCTACAACCTTCTTTTCTGTAGCCGCTGATACTCCTGCGTTATACATGCTCGGATTACCTACAACGTTCCACAAGCAGACATTACAATCGCGCGATGCAGCGATAAGCTTTGACACTGTCGTATCGCCGATGCCACGCTTCGGATAATTGATGACACGCTTCAACGCCTCTTCATCATTCGGATTGGCTACTAAACGGAAGTAGGCTATCACGTCTTTTATCTCCTTATGCTGATAGAAACTCATACCACCATAAATGCGATATGGGGTATCCTGCCGACGAAATTCCTCTTCAAACAAACGGCTCTGCGCATTGGTGCGATATAGCACAGCGATGTCACCATACGCCACACCATAACGGTTATGCAAACGCCGAATTTCGTTGCATACTACGCTCGCCTCCTCCTTGTCTGAATAAGCTATATTCAAACGTACCTTTTCGCCATCGCCATTCTCGCTATACACATCTTTACGTATTTGACGTTGATTATTGACAATGACACTATTAGCCGCTTTCACTATAGTTTGTGTAGAACGATAATTCTGCTCCAACTTAAAGAGACGTGCACCTTCGTATATGTTCTGAAACTTTAGAATATTATCAATGTTTGCACCACGGAAAGCATAGATACTCTGCGCATCATCACCAACAACACAGATATTGCGTCGCTCCTTAGTAAGGAGGGTCAATATTGACTGCTGAGCATAGTTGGTATCTTGATACTCGTCTACAAGAACATAACTAAATCGCTCTGCATATTTTTGCGCAATCTGCGGATTATCTGCAAAGAGTTTATAGGTAAAGAGAAGCATATCGTCGAAGTCGACTGCATTGGCAGCCTTGCAACGTGCGGCATAAAGAGCATATATCTGTCCCACTTTGGGCATACCCGAAACCTTATCGCGCTCCGCAAGATGTGGATCGGACATATATATATCTGGTGTAACCAAACTATTCTTTGCCGCCCCGATACGCCCTAAAACGGAAGATGCCTTGTATTGCTTATCATCAAGTTTCAGTTCCTTAATAATTGAGTTTACAACCGCACGCGAATCGCCATCATCATAGATTGAGAAGTTGCGCTCCAAGCCTATGACTTCTGCCTCAGCACGCAGTATGCGCAGGAATACAGAATGGAACGTACCCATATTCAGATAACGCGCACGCTCCTCACCGACAAGGTCTGCGATGCGGCTCTTCATCTCACGTGCTGCCTTATTTGTAAAGGTAAGAGCAAGTATAGACCACGGAGCAAGTCCCTTCTGCAAGAGATATGCTATCTTATACGTCAAGACTCGGGTTTTGCCAGACCCTGCTCCAGCTATAATAAGTTCTGGTCCATCGGTATATTCTACAGCTGCAAGCTGATTGGGGTTCAATGATTTAAGAAGAGTATCCACTATTTTTTTATTCGTATTTAAATGCAATACTACAAAGTATTTATTAAGACTACTGAACGTTTATCAACAAAATTAATTATTCTTGTAAATTCCACCCGATGCTGTCGATGGATCATAGTCCTCTCCTTCTTTCGGAAAAAGCGGCATAAACTTCATCTCAAACTCAATTTTTCCGCGACGCGCACGCAAATAGGCTGTAGGATTACTACTGTCAAACTTACGCGGATTAGGCAACGTAGCAGCAATCAAAGCACACTCCGAACGAGTGAGCTCTTCTGCCGTCTTACTAAAATGATACTTAGCAACAGCATCTGCGCCATAAATACCATCACCCATCTCAATTGAGTTCAGATAAACCTCCATGATACGATGCTTCCCCCACAACATTTCAATAAGAGCTGTGAAATACACCTCAAATCCCTTGCGCACCCAACTTCTGCCAGGCCACAGAAATACATTCTTGGCTGTCTGTTGCGATATTGTACTTGCTCCATACTTATGCTTTGCTGCTTGCTTGTTGCGTTTTGCAGCCTGTTGTATAGCACCAAAGTCGAAACCATGATGCAGAAGGAAACGTTGATCCTCACTCGCCATCACAGCAACAGGCAATGACGGTGAAATATTGTCAAGTGGCTTCCATTTATGGTGCATCGTGAGCGACTTTCCGTCTGCTATCTGTCCCACACAACGTATCACCATCAATGGAGTAACATATACTGGCACGAAACGATAAACAACTACAACGAGAATTGTGCTGCTAAAAAACAACGCCAATCCCCATCGCAAAATCTTATAAACCAATTTCAATTTAGTTTCCATATCATCATTTTTCTATTTAATATCGTGCAAAGTTATGTGTTTTTTTTCACATCATGCAGTTGTACCATTTTTTTTTTGTATTTTTGCACGCTATAAGAAGCTATTTACTTAAAGCAGAAAACATAAATACAACTTTATAAATTCAATGGCAAAAGAATTAAAACAACTCACAAAGCGCTCAGAGAACTACAGCCAGTGGTTTAACGACCTCGTCACAAAGGCTGACCTCGCTGAGCAATCAGCCGTACGCGGATGTATGGTTATCAAACCTTATGGCTATGCTATCTGGGAGAAGATGCAGCATCAGCTTGATGTTATGTTTAAGGAAACTGGTGCACAGAACGCCTATTTTCCTATGCTTATCCCGAAGTCGTTCTTCAGCCGCGAGGCAGAGCACGTAGAAGGATTTGCTAAGGAGTGTGCAGTGGTTACTCACTACCGTCTTCGCACCAATGAGGACAAGACTGGCATCGAGGTAGACCCAGCAGCAAAGCTCGAAGAAGAACTCATCATTCGTCCAACATCTGAGACCATCATCTGGAACACATACAAGAACTGGATTCAGTCGTACCGCGACCTTCCTTTGATGTGCAACCAATGGTGTAACGTTATGCGTTGGGAGATGCGCACACGTCCGTTCCTCCGCACATCAGAGTTCCTTTGGCAGGAGGGTCATACAGCTCATGCTACAAAGGAGGAGGCAGAAGAGGAAGCAAAGAAGATGCTTCACGTTTACGCCGACTTTGCAGAAAAGTGGATGGCTGTACCGGTCGTTCAGGGCGTAAAGAGCGAGACAGAGCGCTTTGCAGGTGCGTTGAACACATATACAATTGAGGCAATGATGCAGGACGGTAAGGCTCTGCAGAGCGGCACGTCACACTTCCTCGGTCAGAACTTCGCAAAGGCATTCGACGTTACATTCCTCAACAAGGAGAACAAGCCAGAGTATGTATGGGCTACATCATGGGGCGTATCTACACGTCTTATCGGTGCACTCATCATGACCCACTCTGATGACAATGGTCTTGTGCTGCCTCCGAAGCTCGCTCCTATCCAGGTTGTCATCGTGCCTATCACAAAGAACGCAGAGCAGCTGCAGGCTATCTCCGAGAAGCTCGCTCCGGTTATCAGCCAGTTGCGCGCAGCAGGTATCAGCGTGAAGTACGACGACGCAGACAACAAGCGTCCGGGCTTCAAGTTCGCCGACTATGAGCTGAAGGGTGTGCCTGTACGCCTCGTTATGGGCGGTCGCGACCTCGAGGAGAACACCATCGAGATCATGCGTCGCGATACTCTCGAGAAGGAGACACGCTCGTTCGACGGCATCGTTGAATACGTAGAGCAGTTGCTTGAGGATATCCAGGCTAACATCTACAAGAAGGCTCTCGACTTTCGCAACGCTCACATCTATGAGTGCGACAACTACGAGGAGTTCAAGGAGCGCATCAAGGATGGTGGTTTCTTCCTCTGCCACTGGGACGGCACAGCCGAGACTGAGGCTAAAATCAAGGAGGAGACTCAGGCTACAATCCGCTGCGTGCCATTCATGTTCGAGCAGACACCAGGCGTAGACATGGTTTCAGGCAAGCCGGCTACACAGCGTGTACTGATTGCTCGCAGCTACTAAGCATTTGAAATCATACAATTCAAGACCGACATCTTTTGCTGTCGGTCTTGAATTTTACATTTTAGTTATCTATCACAATTGCTATTTCAAACGAAAGCCAAACAGAGTATAGAAACTATATAACACTATATTAAAACTATTAAAACATTAAAACACTAAAAAATGGATTGGATAATCAACCTATTCACCAACACTGAGTCGATTGCCCATATCGCCCTACTCTATGCCATTGTCATCGCAGTCGGCATTCTGCTGGGTAAGATTAAGATTGGCGGCATATCACTCGGTGTAACATGGGTGCTTTTCGCTGGTATCTTAGCAGGCCATGTTGGCTTCACTGCCCCCAAAGACACCATGACCTTTGTTCAGGACTTCGGACTTATTCTGTTCGTGTTCTGCATCGGTTTGCAGGTCGGTCCTGGCTTCTTCGAGAGCTTCAAGAAAGGCGGTGTAACGCTCAACCTGCTCTCTACCACAGCTATCTTGCTGAACGTCGGCGTTATGTTTGCATGCTACTATCTCTTCTTCGACACTAATGTGAAGTCGAACCTCCCGATGATGGTGGGCACGCTCTACGGAGCCGTAACCAACACACCGGGTCTTGGTGCTGCAAACGAAGCGCTCAGCTCTGTATGGCAACAGACCTACGGCGAACTGCCACAGATTGCGTCCGGTTATGCCTGCGCTTACCCACTTGGTGTAGTAGGCATCATCGGTGCTACTATCGCCATCCGTTTCCTAACCCGCACCAAGCTTGAGGAGGAGGAGAAGGCACTTGAAGCAGAAGAAGCTGAGAACCCACAGGCTAAACCGCATCAGATGCACCTCAAGGTGAACAACGCATACCTCTCAGGCCGTACAGTTGCAGAGATTAGCGACTTCCTCAACCGCGACGTTGTGTTCTCGCGCCTCTTCAAGAACGGCGAATACAGTATACCTAACAGCCGCACGGTCTTCGACATGGGCGACGAGGTACTCGTCGTGTGTGCTGAGGCTGACGCACCGGCTATCCAGGCGTTCATCGGTCCGGAGCTGGAGACTGAGTGGGAGGAGAACGAAAGCAAGCAGCCGCTCGTTTCGCGCCGCATCGTCGTAACCAACTCGTCAATGAACGGTAAGACACTCGGCAAGATGCATTTCTCGTCTGTATACGGTGTAACCGTAACACGTCTTTCGCGTCAGGGCATGGACCTCTTCGCAAGCCGCAACTACCGTTTCCAGGTAGGCGACAAAATTCTCGTAGTAGGCCCGGAGGACAACGTGAACCGCATCGCCGAGCTGATGGGCAACTCTGTGAAGCGTCTTGATGCACCGAATGTGGCAACAATCTTCATCGGTATCTTCATCGGTATCATCTTCGGTAGCATTCCGTTCGCTATACCAGGAATGCCGGTTCCGTTGAAGCTCGGTATCGCTGGCGGTCCGCTTATCATCGCCATTCTTATCGGTCGCTTCGGCCACCGCATGAAGCTCAACACCTACACCACGACATCGGCAAACATGATGCTTCGAGAGATTGGTCTTGTTCTATTCCTTGCGAGTGTGGGCATAAAGGCTGGTGCTAACTTCTGGAACACAGTAGTGGAAGGCGATGGTCTGTTGTACGTATTGACTGGTTTCATCATCACAATCATCCCTATCCTGATTGTCGGCACTATAGCACGCATGAAGTACAAGTTCAACTACTTTACCATTATGGGTATGCTTGCCGGTACATACACCGACCCACCAGCCCTCGCTTACGCCAACTCTGTTTGCTCGCGCGAGGCTCCTGCTATCGGCTATTCTACGGTTTATCCGTTGAGTATGTTCCTGCGTATCTTCACAGCTCAGCTCGTTGTGCTGTTCTTCTGCGGATAATAACGACAAGACCATTGGTCGCAAAACAGCAAAGGGTGTGTCAGAGCTCCGATTGAAGAGTTCTGACACACCTTTTTTTCATGCTTAAACATCAAGATAAATCATCGGGCACCGAACGCAATCCGATTGGGCACCGAACGCAATCCGACTGGGCGGCGGACGCAATCTGATTGGGCGGCGGACGATACACAACGAAAAAAGGATACACCGACAACAACATTTGTCTGGTGCATCCTCTTTTATTATGCTACATCATATAGCCGTTTGTACGACTACGAAGATGTTTTACTTCTCGAAGTAACGCTTGTACAAGCCCATGAAGCCAGCACAGTGGCGAGCCTCATCCTTTGCCATCTCGTGAACGGTGTCATGAGTAGCGTCCATGCCGGCAGCCTTAGCGTTCTTTGCGATGCGGAACTTGTCCTCGCAAGCACCGCGCTCAGCAGCGATACGAGCCTCAAGGTTCGACTTAGTATCCTTCAGAACGTCGCCCAAAAGCTCTGCGAACTTACTTGCGTGCTCAGCCTCCTCGAAAGCATAGCGCTTGAATGCCTCTGCAATCTCTGGATAGCCCTCACGGTCAGCCTGACGGCTCATTGCGAGATACATACCTACCTCACCGCACTCGCCGTTGAAGTGAGTCTCGAGATCCTTAATCATCTCTGGTGTAGCCTCCTCATCGCGAGCAGCACCAAGAGTATGAACGGTTGCGAAAGCTGGACCCTCTGTCGGATCGTTCAGTTCCTTAAACTTGCTTGCCGGAGCCTTGCAAACTGGACACTTCTCAGGAGCCTCTGTACCTTCGTGAATATAACCGCATACTGTGCAAATAAATTTCTTCTTCATAATTCTTCTGTTTTAAGAGTTAATAGTATTTATATTAAAAAAGCCTTATCTATTAATTATCCGACTGCAGTTTCAGCCTGCTTTGCCAAGCACTCTTTACATACACCTTTATAATATAGCTGTACGTCGTCGATTTTGTGACCTGCCAACTCTTTGCGATTTACAACATCCGACACTTCGTCGAAAATGTCGTACACCTTTCGGCAGCACTTACAGATGAAATGTGCATGAAGGCTCACATCGCCATCATAACAAACACGATGTTCGTTGATTGTTATCATCTGAGCAGCATTGTGCTCTGAGAACATTCTGAGCGTGTTGTACACCGTGGTACGGCTAAGTGTAGGCACCTTAGGTAGCAAAGCCTTATGCACCTCCTCCACTGTAGGATGAGTAAAGTGAGTCATCAGATAATGCATAATCTGAATGCGCTGAACAGAAGGCTTGATGCCATGTTCTACAAGTCTTGTTACTGCGTCGTTATGTTTCATTGTCTATATTCTTTTCATTTTACTACTGCAAAGATATACTTTTTTATAATAATTACAAAATAATATTTGTAAAAATTACACTCTTTAATTCTTTTTCAGAAATTCAAGTGCTTTTACGCTGCAATAATACAATAAATCGACACTATTTTCGTTATGTTATGTATGAAACTGAAATTGTTTATACTTCAAATAATATGTCTATGCGCTTTCGTATCTGCTCAGGCGCAAACATTCACCTTAAGTGGAAGGGTCATTGACGAGAACAACGACCCCGTAGAATTTGCATCCGTATCATGCCCTAAACAAGGCAAGATGACAATGACCTCGCTTAAAGGCGACTATAGTCTGCAACTTCAATCTGCCGACTCTGTTGAAATCAGATTTTCAATGGTCGGTTACAAGACCAAAGTTCGCACATTGCGCCGTCCACGTGGTAAACAGACAATGCAGGTTGTTCTGCACAGCAGCGACAATGCCCTGTCGGAAGTAACCATCACAGGCAAGCGCATCGAGACGGGACAAACGCAGGAATTGAGCAAAGAGCATCTAAAGAGTATGCCCTCTACTACGGGCAACGCCGTAGAGGAAATGATACAAAGCCAGGCTGGCGTATCTACCCACAGCGAGCTTTCATCGCAGTACAACGTGCGTGGTGGTTCGTTCGACGAGAATAGTGTATATATAAATAATGTGGAAATATTCCGCCCGTTCCTTGTAAGAAGCGGACAGCAGGAGGGCATCTCGGTCATCAACCCCGATATGGTGGAGAAGATTGGCTTCTCAACCGGTGGCTACGAGGCACGCTATGGCGACAAGATGTCGTCGGCACTGAACATCGAGTATCGTCGTCCGAAACGCTTCGAAGCGTCAGCCACAGCCAGTATGCTTGGAGCAAGCGCATTCGTTGGCATGAGCAACAAGAAGTTCTCGTGGAGCAATGGTCTGCGCTACAAGACGACGAAGTATCTATTAGGCTCGATGGACACTAAGGGCGAGTATCAGCCTACGTTCATCGACTATCAGACGTATCTTACTTACTCGCCCAACAAGCGCTGGGACATCAAGTTCCTCGGCAACATCTCGGATAACCACTATAACTTCACACCCGAAGATCGTGAGACGAATTTCGGCACGATGGAGAACGTAAAGGCATTCAAGGTGTACTTCGATGGACAGGAGAAAGACGTGTTCCGCACCTTCTTCGGTTCATTGGGCATCACTCGCAAATTCAACGAGAACACAAGCCTTTCGCTCATCGCTTCTGCGTTCAACACACGCGAGCAGGAGAAGTACGACATACAAGGACAGTACTGGCTCACGCAGACCGAAACAAGCGAAAATCTCGGTGTAGGCACCTACTTCCAGCACACGCGCAACTACCTGAAGGCTCACGTGGAGAGTGCCAAGCTGCTGTTCAAGACGAAGCAGAAGAAGCACGACATTGAGGCTGCATTCACCTACAAGTGGGAGCACATTGAGGAGAACTCAGTAGAATACGAAATGCGCGACTCAAGCAAATACAGCATTCCGCACACTGGCAAGGATCTTTATATGATTTACAGTATGCGTGCAAAGAACACGCTTACAGCCAATCGTGTAGAGGCGTATGCGCAGGACACTTACCGCTTCACCGGCTCGGAAGGCAAGACACTCTACACGTTGAACTACGGTCTGCGCCTCGCCTACTGGAGTTTCACGAAGGAGACTATACTCAGCCCGCGTCTGTCGTTGGGCATCATCCCGGCATTCAACGAGAACATAACGATGCGCTTTGCCACCGGCTTGTACTATCAAGCACCGTTCTTCAAGGAGATACGCGACACCACCACAACGAACGGCATTACATACGCCTCGCTCAACCGTAAGGCGAAGAGCCAGCGTTCGATACACTTCATCGCAGGCTTCGACTACCGCTTCAAGATGAACAACCGCCCGTTCAAGTTCACAGCCGAAGCATACTACAAGGCACTTGGCAACCTTGTGCCTTACAGCGTGAACAACGTGAAGGTGGTGTATTATGGCGACAATATGTGCAGCGGACATGCAGCAGGCTTAGACCTCAAACTCTTTGGTGAGTTTGTACCGGGTACAGACTCGTGGGTGTCACTATCGCTGATGAACACAAGCATGAAGTTGAACGGCAAGTCAATCCCCCTGCCTACCGACCAGCGCTATGCTGTCAACCTCTTCTTCACCGACTACTTCCCTGGCACAACACGCTGGAAGATGTCGCTCAAGTTGGCACTTGCCGACGGTCTGCCCTTCTCTGCCCCACACCGCGAGCTCGAATCGAACGTGTTCCGTGCTCCGGCATACAAGCGCGCAGATGTTGGCTTGAACTACCGCATCATCGACAACAGCGACCGTCACAAGAAGCGCAACCCAATTCGCAACCTGTGGGTTGGAGCTGAGTGTCTGAACCTCTTCGGCATCAACAACGTAAACTCCTACTACTGGATTACAGATGTCACCGGACAGCAATACGCCGTGCCAAACTATCTGACGGGCAGACAAATCAACGTCAAACTGTCGGTCGACTTTTAAAGCAGAAAGACCACACCCCACAAATAGCAAACTATGAGAACGACACTATTGGCATTAATACTCACATTGTCGGCATTTGTCGCCACTAACAGCTTTGCGCAATACAACGACATCAAGTCGGAGAATATTGCATCATTGCAGGTTGTGGCAGGCAAGGACTGGCTATCCATGCCTATAGCCACGCTTAACGGCGAACCGATAAACATCAGTTTCGACGACCTCACACACGAGTACCACCGCTATGTGTATCGACTGCAGCACTGCGAGGCAGACTGGAGTGTATCGGAGGGCATTTTCGACTCCGACTATTGCGAAGGATTTGCCGATGGCTGCACCATCGACGACATAGAAGAATCGCTCAACACCAACACCCTCTACACCCACTATCGCCTTTCTATCCCCAACGAGAATTGCCGCATCAAAATGAGCGGCAACTATCGTCTGACAGTTTACGACGAGAACAACGGCGACACTATTTTCACGGCTTGCTTCATGATAGTGGAACCACTCGTAAAGGCAAGCATGTCCGTAACCACAAACACAGACATCAGCATCAACAAAGCCCATCAGCAAGTGGGAGCAGAAATAAACTACTCTGCTCTTAACATCACTAATCCAAGCACCGAGTTGTACACCGTCGTCATGCAAAACGGGCGTTGGAGCACCGCCCGCATAAACCCTACGCCACAATACCAAACCGGAAGCGGACTACGTTGGGAGTACAACCGCAACCTCATCTTCGATGGAGGCAACGAGTATCATAAGTTCGAGATACTTGATGTCACCCACCCCACCCTTGGCATTGAGAACACATGGTGGGACGGCACCAACTACCACGCACAGATATGGACTGACCTGCCACGCCCAAGCTATGTTTACGACGAAGATGCCAACGGCAGTTTTTACATACGCAACAGCGACAACATCGAAAACGACCGCATCTCGGAATACGTCGTCGTCAACTTCCGCCTACAAGCACCACGACAGAACGGCAGAGTGTTTATCAACGGCGTATGGACAAACGATCGTTTCACGCCGCAATACGAGATGAGCTACAACGAGCAGACAAAGCTTTATGAGGCAAACGTGCCACTGAAGCAAGGTTACTACTCCTATCAGTACCTCACGAAGCACAACGACAACAGCCTGCATCCGGTTTCAACAGAAGGCAACTTTTTCCAAACCGAAAACAGCTATCAAATGCTTATATACTATAAAGGTATAGGACAGCGCACATATCGCCTCGTAGGTTATAGTAAAATTAGGAGCTAAGCACAAGTAAAAGTCGGCAAATTATAGAATTATTTTTAAATTCCGCAATTAATATAGCCGTTATATCAACTATATTCGCTATCTTTGCAAAAGGAAACGACGAAAAATGGTGATTAAAAGACTGTGTAAAATAATTTAAAACCTATTTTTCTACAAAGAAACTGTTAAACTTTAAATAATAAAATGAATAATAAGGATTTAATGAACCATGCGGCAGACAACATCCGACTGCTTGCTGTATCGATGGTAGAAAAAGCCAAATCAGGTCACCCGGGCGGTGCTATGGGTGGTGCTGACTTTATCAACGTTCTTTTCTCGGAGTTCCTGGTGTTCGATCCAGATCAGCCGACTTGGGAGGGCCGCGACCGCTTCTATCTCGATCCTGGTCACATGTCGCCAATGCTCTACTCAGCTCTCGCTTTGCAGGGCAAGTACACAATTGACGATTTGAAGACATTCCGTCAATGGGGCACTATATGTCCGGGACATCCTGAGCGTGACATTATTCATGGAATTGAAAACACATCTGGACCCCTCGGTCAGGGACACACCTACGCTGTGGGTGCTGCTATTGCAGAGAAGTTCCTTGAGGCTCGTCTTGGCAGCACCATGATGCAGCACAAGATTTACGCTTACATCTCTGACGGAGGTGTTCAGGAAGAAATATCTCAGGGCGCAGGCCGTATCGCAGGTCTCTTCAAGCTCAACAACCTCATCATGTTCTACGATGCCAACGAGATTCAGCTCTCTACAGAGTGCGATGTCGTAATGCGCGAGAACACACGTATGAAGTACGAGTCATGGGGTTGGAACGTTCTTGAAATAAATGGTAACGACCCTGACGAGATCCGTGCAGCTCTCATCCTCGCTAACAAGGAAGAGCAGCGTCCTACCCTCATCATCGGTCACACCGTTATGGCTAAGGGCGCACGCAAGGAAGACGGTTCAAGCTACGAACGCAGCGTGAAGACTCACGGCGCACCGCTCGGTGGTGGCGCTTACGAGAACACCGTGAAGAACCTTGGTGGCGACCTCAACGACCCGTTCGTTGTATTCGACGACGTTAAGGAACTCTACGAGAAGCGTAACGCAGAGCTTCGCGAGGTTGTAAAGGAAAGACATGCAGCAGAAGCAGAGTGGCGCAAGGCTAACCCTGAGAAGGCAGAGCAGATGGATGCTTGGTTCTCAGGCAATGCTCCGAAGGTAGACTGGAGCGAACTTGTTCAGAAGCGCGACGTTGCAACACGTGTTGCTTCAGCCAACTGTCTCGGTGTATTGGCAGAGCAGGTGCCTAACATGGTTTGCTCTTCTGCCGATCTCTGCAACTCGGACAAGACCGACGGCTTCCTCAAGAAGACTCACGAGCTTACACCTGACGACTTCACCGGAGCATTCTTCCAGGCAGGTGTCAGCGAGCTTACAATGGCTTGCGTCTGCATCGGTATGTACCTCCACGGTGGTGTTATCCCAGCTTGCGGCACATTCTTCGTATTTTCCGACTACATGAAGCCGGCAATTCGTATGGCAGCTCTCATGCGCGTTCCAATCAAGTTCGTATGGTCGCACGACGCATTCCGCGTTGGTGAGGACGGACCTACACACGAGCCGGTTGAGCAGGAAGCACAGATTCGCCTCATGGAGAAGCTGAAAAACCACAAGGGACAGGACTCTGTACGCGTATTCCGCCCTGCAGATGCCGACGAGACAACAGTATGCTGGCAGATGGCTAACGAGAACATGGACACACCGACAGCAATGATTTGCTCACGTCAGAACGTGAACTCTCTGCCCGAAGGCACTGACTACTCTCAGGTTCGCAAGGGTGCATACATCGTTAAGGACGATCCTAACTATGACGTTATTCTCCTCGCTTCCGGTTCGGAGGTGTCTACACTCCTCGCAGGTGCCGAGTTGCTCAACGCAGACGGCATCAAGACACGTATCGTAAGCGTTCCGTCAGAGGGTCTGTTCCGCACACAGAGCAAGGAGTATCAGGAGAGTGTACTGCCGAAGGGTGCCAAGATATTCGGTATGACAGCAGGTCTGCCCGTCACACTCCAAAGCCTCGTAGGTGTAGAGGGCATGGTTTACGGTCTTGAGTCGTTCGGTTTCTCTGCTCCTTACAAGGTGCTCGACGAGAAATTGGGCTTCAACGCCGAAAATGTATTTAAGCAGGTAAAAGATTACTTATCTAAATAAACAGGCATAGCTTATGCAGAACTTCACGTTAAGCAAGAAATTCTGCATAAGCTTGCTTTATTAATAATCCAATAAAACTACAGTACTATGGAAATTAAGACAGTAGGCATTGCATGCGACCACGCAGGTTACGCATTGAAGAAATTTGTTGTTGAATACCTTGAGAGCCACAACATTCCGTTTAAGGACTACGGTACATACAGCGATATGAGCTGCGACTACCCGGATTTTGCTCATGAGTTAGGCGAAGCTATCTCTAATGGTGACGTTTATCCTGGCATCGGCATCTGCGGTAGCGGTGAAGGTATGGCAATGACCCTCAACAAGCATAAGGGTGTACGTGCAGCATTGGTATGGAATCCAGAGATTGCTCAGCTCACACGCCAGCACAACGACGCAAACATCCTCGTTATGCCGGGTCGCTTCATCGACAACAAGACAGCAGAGAAGATTATGGACGAGTTCTTCAAGACTCCATTTGAAGGTGGTCGCCATGAGAAGCGTGTAAACAAGATTGATTTGTAGGAGGGTATGGCATCCCTGCCATACCTACGCAGTCAACCAGTTCTGTTGATACACTCTCAGGGGGTGCACTTGTCTCCGCTCGGCTTTTGCCGCTTGCCAGAGCAAGAAGTGCACCAACCAGCTCTGTTGATACACCCTAACTTTAAACACATACAGGAGACTATGACCACACGCCATAGTCTCCTTTTTCATAAACCATAATAGGAGGGTATGGCATCCCTGCCATACCCACGCAGCCATCATTCACATACCCTCCTATAAGTGCACCAAAATACTTTAAACGAGAATGAAAAAAATACTCATCTCTGCCTCCATATTCGCATTGAGCCTCACGGCGAATGCGCAAGGGCAATTCATATCCGACGCCAACTACCGCAACACAGTAGAGAACATCTTCAAGGAGCGCGTGAAGACAGTCGGCAAGACATTCTACAACACACAGAAAGAAAAGCTTACGGCTGACGAGCAGGAAGCGTTGAAGTTCCTCTATGCTTACATGCCGCTTGCCGACGTCACCGACTACCCCACTTCGTTCTTCGCCGACAATGTGCGCATGGCGTTCAAGGCTCGCGAGGAGATGCCCTGGGGCAAGAACGTTCCCGAACTGCTTTTTCGCCATTTCGTTGTGCCTATCCGTGTCAACAACGAGGCTCTGGACAATGCACGCTCGGTGTTCTACAACGAACTGAAGGACCGCATCAAGGGCATGTCGATGATGGACGCCATCATCGAGGTGAACCACTGGTGCCACGAGAAGGTGACATACCAACCTTCTGATGCCCGTACATCGGCACCACTCGCTACAATGAAGACCGCAACCGGCCGTTGCGGTGAGGAGAGTACGTTTGCCGTTGCGGCATTGCGCGCCGTGGGCATTCCTGCACGCCAGGTGTACACACCGCGCTGGGCGCACACCGACGACAACCACGCTTGGGTAGAGGCATGGGCAGACGGCAAGTGGTACTTCCTTGGTGCCTGCGAACCGGAGCCGGTGCTGAACCTCGGTTGGTTCAACGCTCCGGCTTCGCGAGCTATGCTAATGCACACACGCGCTTTCGGCGACTATAACGGTCCGGAGGAGGTGATGCTGCGCACAAGCAACTTCACAGAAATAAACCTCACGTCCAATTATGCGCCAGTTGCTTCGGTAGACTTCTATGTCAAGGACAGCGAAGGCAAGCCGGTGGAGAACGCACGTGTCGAGTTCAAGATTTACAACTACGCTGAATTTTTCACGGCAGTAACGAAGTACACCGACGCAAAGGGCCACACGTCGCTATCTGCAGGTATCGGTGACTTGGTGGTATGGGCATCGAAGGACGGCAAGTATGCATATCAGAAGGTTCCGTTCGGCAAGGAGAAGGAGGCAACACTCACCCTTCCAGGGGGCGCACTTGTAGGAGGGTATGGCATCCCTGCCATACCCACGCAGCCAACCGGTTCTGTTGGTGCACCCCCTAAATGCACCTACTTGGACATCGTTCCACCGAAGGAAGACCCACAGCTGCCTTATGTCAGCGACGAGATGCACAAGGAGAACCAGCGCCGCTTTGCTCTTGAGGACAGCATCCGCAAGGCATACACAGCCACCTTCCCCACTATGGAGGAGGCGAAGCGCATCAGTGAGCGCGGAGCAGAGTATATCTTCAAATCGCGCGGCAACAAGCAGACTATCGTCGACTTCATCAACCGCCACAGCGACAACGAAGACCGCGTGATGGGCATACTCGCCACACTCAGCGACAAGGACTTGCGCGATATCACAACCGAAATTCTCGAGGACAGCTACAACGCAACGACCGACCAGCTCTCGCCGCGTGTTGAGGACGAGCTGATTACAATACCGTTCAAGCAGTACTTCGAGAAGGCGTTCAGCAAGAAGACTGCCGACGCTTTCCGCGCTGACCCGATGAAGCTTGTTGAGTGGATAAAGAAGAACATCCGTCTTAACCCCGACAAGAAGGCTCTGCGCATCGCACAGACTCCAGTTGGCGTGATGAAGTCGAAGATTACCGACGAGCGTTCGCGCGACATCTTCTTCGTAGACGTGGCTCGCAGCCTGGGCATCGAAGCAAGGAAGGATGCTGTGACGGGCAAGATACAGTACAAATCCCAGGGGGTGCACTTGTCTCAAGTGCACCAAAAAACCAATAAAGAAGTGCACAAAAAAACCAATAAAGGGGTGCACCAACCAACTTCTGTTGGTGCACTTGAGACAAGTGCACCCCCTAAAGAAGTGCACCAAAAAACCAACGGCGAATGGCAGGATGTGAAGTTCGACAACACAGCCGAGAAGACATCTACCGCGGCTTCGCTCGGCACAATCGTGCTGACATACGAGCCTACTAAGCTGCTCGACAACCCGAAGTATTACAGCCACTTCACAATCAGTCGCATAGAGAACGGCACGGCTCATCTGCTGAACTTCGAGGAGGGTCAGGCAGACATGGGCAACGGCACGACATGGAGCAACACGTTCAAGAACGGCTACAAGCTCGACGCCGGCACATACATGCTCACCACGGGCACGCGCCTTGCGAGCGGCAGTGTGCTCGCCTCGAACCGTCTGTTCGAAATTGTGGAGGGTCAGACCACCACTCTGCCTCTTGAGATTCGCCAAAACACCAACGAAGTGACAGTAATCGGTTCGTTCAACTCAGAAAGCCTCGTTACAAAGGACGGTAAGGAAGTAAGTCTGCTCTCACAGACCGGTCGCGGCTATTACGTTGTAGGCATCCTCGGCGTAGGTCAAGAACCAACCAACCACGCTCTGCACGACATCGAGAAGATGAAGGAAGCGTTCGAGGCATGGGGCCGTCCGGTAGTGCTGCTCTTCGAGAGCGAAGCCGACGCAGCCAAGTTCAACCACGACGAGTTCCCGGGTCTGCCGTCTACCGTGCAGTTCGCCCTCGACAAGGACGGCTCGGTACGCAAGCAGATAGCACGTGAGATGAAGCTGATGAACGAGAAGCAGATGCCGATGTTCATCATCGCCGACACCTTCAACCGCGTAGTGTTTGTATCGCAGGGTTACACCATCGGTCTGGGCGAGCAGATGCAGGGCGTGTTCAAGAAACTGTAAAGTAAAGAGGTTTTCAACACTTCAGATACTAACAAACAAAAAGGGTGCTTCGTGCACCCTTTTTTGTTGTTTCTATGTTGTAATCACTTTATTGCTCTTTGTTTTTTAGGGGGTGCAGTGGTCCCCACTGCACCAACAAAGCAAGTATGCCCCTTCAGGTAAAATCCTCCCACAGATTGTACAGATTTTCACAGAAGTCTTTAGGGGGGGGCAAAACTATAGAATTGCGAAGAATACACACCCGCCCGACGGCTTACTGCTTCCTCAAGGTAGGCAATGCTCCTTTAAGTTCGTAACGCCACTTTGAACCCGCGTTCTGCAAGGCGGTGTTCATGGCATCGACGGCTTTCTGCCAGGTAACGACAGAGCCGTCCACCTTCGTGGCTCCGGTGCTTCTCATATTGTAGCCGATGCCTTGTTCATGATTGTTCTTCCAATAGCAGGCGGTCACGGTGGTGTAGTTATTTCCCAAAAAGCCGCCGATATGCATATAGCCAGTGCTACTCCCCGTACTGGTTACGTTGCCCGTGGCATAGCAGGCAAGGAGGCTGCTTCCTGCGT